>JADEYI010000178.1_pt1 | contig 116817 bp, 158 predicted proteins | sample 8542331 | NCBI WGS metagenome assembly JADEYI01 (sample SAMN16510988, study PRJNA670497) | mine drainage metagenome | isolation source: biofilm near Copperflume 1 | place: Germany: Marsberg coppermine Kilianstollen | collected 2018-02
GGCACTGCTGAGCAGACCCCAAACCGGTGTTATTTTAACACCACCACTTCAATGGGAAGCAACAAATGAGTCTGGCACTATTTATCAGTGATCTGCAAGCAGTTAGGTGGGCCCTGAGGGCAGTCCTGTGATTGCTGACAAGCTGAGTAATTAATGCTGTTCACGCATTGGTCTGAATGACAAACTCAACAATTGAAACACAAACAGGTCCCGGGAACGCCATAGAGCAATTACAGAATGTGAGTTGGATTTGAGCGGCAGAGCATGGAGGCAGCAGTGGTATATGGAATCGCTTTGGGCACTGGTGGCTCGAGCCACCAGACACGAGCTTGCAAGCAGGCTACATGTACAGCTGTGATGAAAATTGCACACATGTGCAGATGCAGATTGCTACATTTGATATCCTGCCTCTCACATCTCAGACTGTCTCAGCTATATATCAAATTCTGCCTTGGATCACCAGCCTGCTGAGCAAGTTGACCTTCTCTATTTACAAGCAGTCAAGAAGTCATTGTGTAATCTTACACCTTGGGATCTTGATGTCAACAGTATCTGTAGGATAAGTCTCGATGTTACAGCTCTCAAACAATGCTCTGATCATGATCAACACATGTGCTGTACAGTATCAGCATCATGTTCATAAAAGTCAAGCTGCCCGCCATGCAAACCGTTAGCGTTTGCTGGGGCTCATGTCACATCATGTGACATGCAGTCAATATGTTCATACTGAGAAGGGCAGTGCAAATCTGGCTCAGGAATGTCTGCAGCTCTGTCCAAAGCCATGTGCCACACTGCAGGAAAGATCAGTCCTCAATGAAAAATAAGAAGCGCCCGGTGACATGGAGGAATTCTGTTCGGCAAAATCAAAGCTATCCTAAGGCCAGCTTCAACCAGCGCTGCATGATCATGCCCTCAGTAAGTATTGCACAGTAATCACAACTCACATCACAGGTCATGTCACAGCAGAGGCTCAAGGTTTCCAATGTGGTGGTGGTGTTAAAATAACACCGGCTTGGGTTGTGGGTTGCTGGGGATCCTGCAGGACCGCGCAGCCTATCCACCGAAGCCGTACAGGGTGCGTCCCTGGCGCTTGAGCGCGTACACGACGTCAAAGGCGGTCACGGTCTTGCGGCGGGCGTGCTCAGTGTAGGTCACAGCATCCCTGATCACGTTCTCAAGGAACACCTTGAGCACGCCGCGGGTCTCCTCGTAGATGAGACCACTGATGCGCTTCACGCCTCCACGGCGAGCCAGACGCCTGATGGCAGGCTTGGTGATGCCTGTGGAGCACGCAGGTGAGTTTTAGTTGATGAGGATGTGAAGATGCAGGACAATCATAACAACCAACACAGCAGCAAACTGCCTACTCAACCTCAGGCTGCCTCTAGAAAGCAAATTAAATATTTGAACTGACAAGGAGAGATCTAAGACAGGACCACAGCGAGGTAATTGCCTAACGACATCGCAAACTAAAACTCTTGACAATGCTAGCAACTTCTTCAGCCCAGCTCCTGCACGACATCATGATCATCCAGAAATTCTGAAAGAAGGCAAGTGTGAGCAGCAGCCTCACCCTGGATGTTGTCACGGAGGACCTTGCGATGACGCTTGGCGCCACCCTTTCCGAGGCCCTTTCCGCCCTTGCCGCGTCCAGACATGGTTGCTGAGGTTTGCTTGGGTGCTTGGATGAATACTGAAAGCTGCGAAGATCAGAAGATTATAGCTGAATGTAAGTTTTCCTTTCATTTTATGGCTGGATGTGGGTCTGGGAGGAACTCAGAAGCTGAGGATTGCACAGATGCTTTTCTGAATTCTGATTGGTTGAATCTCCTCTCAGCCAATAAGAGGCCAGTAATTACATCAGCCGAATGGCGGTCGTGAAACTTTAAATTTTCATTGGCATTTCCCCATCACCTCACAGGCTTCAGCTCAAAAGGCAACAGTTTCCTGTTTTTCAGCAAAAGCTTCTTTCTCCTCTCCAGCACATCAGACAAGCCATTGTATTCCTGAGAATCAGCAGTTGCAATGGCTCGCACCAAGCAGACCGCCCGCAAGTCCACCGGAGGCAAGGCGCCCCGCAAGCAGCTGGCCACCAAGGCAGCTCGCAAGTCTGCACCCGCCACCGGAGGCGTGAAGAAGCCCCACAGGTGTGCATTGCTATCTGCTCCCTGTTCCTGACTGCAAGCTCCCTGGATAGTGTCTAGCCTGCCTTTGTATGGCGATGGGCTTGACTGATGTCAAAATTTGTTTCCTGCAAGCTGCTTTGGGCTTTGCACTGCTCAAATACGGTCAACAATAATTGTCCACGAACTTCTTCCTGCCTCTAGCCTTGCAGATTACATTTGATATCGATGTGCAATCGTTGGCTATCTTTGATATTGTGAGCTGTGATGTCAACAACCAAGATCACTGCTTGCAGATACCGCCCCGGTACCGTGGCCCTGCGTGAGATCCGCAAGTACCAGAAGAGCACGGAGCTGCTGATCCGCAAGCTGCCCTTCCAGCGCCTGGTGCGTGAGATCGCCCAGGACTTCAAGACCGACCTGCGCTTCCAGAGCAGCGCAGTGCTGGCCCTGCAGGAGGCTGCTGAGGCCTACCTGGTGGGCCTGTTCGAGGACACCAACCTGGCCGCCATCCACGCCAAGCGCGTGACCATCATGCCCAAGGACATCCAGCTGGCCCGCCGCATCCGTGGCGAGCGCGCTTAAGCCCTGTGCCCTTCTGCACATCTTGACTCCTGACAAAAAAACCGGTGTTATTTTAACACCACCCAACATGTGGAAAACCCATCTGCATCCGTTCTGCAAGTGCCTCTGATGGATCATTGGCCAGTCCCAGGCCAGCATGAACAACATTCAGCCATGCTCTGTCGGACTTAACGTGTCACACAAGGACTCCTTGTCGCCCATGCGGTCCTGGACTGGGCCAGCAGTGTTCTCCTTTATAGAATTTGTCCAACTTACTGGAGCCTCGTGTATTGTATTACATTGCAGATCAGTGCTGAAGACAAACTTTGTGAATACATGTGATCACGTGTCATGACCTGCAGCTGGAAAAGCGGCTGTGATTGACGTGAGGTTGACCAGGCATCACAGCTAGATGGCGTGTCGATGGAGAAGCTGTAGAACCCCTGATTACACGTACATGTATTTGAAGGTGTTTGTAGTGCATGATACCACCAGTTCACTCAGAGGGCAAACACATGTGTACACAGTTGGCCAATCTAGCTCCAGCTGGCTGCAGGAGAAAATAAATCAAGGCATTAATTTTCAAAAGGGCACGGTGTTTATCATGCATGTGCGGAGCAGACACTGATATTTAGATTAATATTAATTGCGGGCACAGCAATGACATTGCATGCCAAACCATTAAACCCTGTTTGGAAGATATAGCAAGTGCCATATGGCGCCACGTGGCAGTACAGCACTTGATATATGCCGGATTCCTATATAGCCAGTCACAGCTCTAGCTCAAGATCAATTCTCTTGCCTTTAGCTGAACGAAGTGTCCTGTGGAGTCCTCAATGATGGTCAATCACATGGACCTCAAGGTAAAGACTGAGATTGCTGATCATGACAACATGCCATGTGTACAGTGTACTACATGTTGTACTTGCAAGCGCTCTCACCAAGATCTTGTAAAACTGTGCAGTGGGCATACAAAATTGCACAGTATTATATAACCACTGGCAAAAGCACAAACAAAGCCTTGCAAAACCTGCAGCTGCTACTCTTTCCTATGAGAAAAGTATTCACATCTATAAAAAAGCCCCAAAAAGGCCTGCATGTTCTTAAATCTAGCAAAGCCAGCAACAGACAGACAAAGCCACGACCCTTCAGACACGGCCTACTTTGGAGGCATACTTCCTGCATACTTGTTGGCACTGAAACAAGAAAGGAAACACATGTGCACAGCACATAAGTGACTTGAAAACTGGTCAGGCAAATGCCAAAAATCCTATTTTCCTTGTTTCTCAATGGAATCAAATGGCTGCTTGAGGGGCGTGGCATGAGGTACCTTCCACGCACAACACAACAGCATCAGCTGGCCAGCAAGCACGTTTATCCACTGGACTTAGCAGCAGGACGCCTATACAATGCCGTCTGCAGATTCGTTCGCCAAGAGGCTTGCGCTCACATTGCCCTGCGCTTGTTCCCGAGCCTCTGCAGCGCGCCTCTCCGCTCTTAGCTGGTACGCCGACCAGCCGGCCTCGGCAGCTATGAGCACCGCAGCAGCCACGCTGACCCAAACATACCAGCGCTGCCGCCAGAAGGGCGTCCCAAAGTGCACCACTGCCATGTAGACTGCAAAGAGCAGCAGCGCATCCCACATAACAAAGATCGCGACCGCTGCCACCCAATTCTGCGCCAGCAACAGCGGCTCGTCCTCTGCGCGTTGCAGCGCGTGCTGCCACACGTCCTCGGGGATAAGACGTATGGCGAGCCAGATCAGGCCCGGCAGCAGGATTAGATCATCCAGGATCCCCAGGATGGGGATGAAGTCTGGTATGAGGTCCTGCACCCGCCATGCAGCACTGATAATCAGCAACTTTGTTTTCCTCTAGCCATTAGCAACCAGATGACCTCCTAAATGGAGCACCCTTGCACAGCATGCATAGCAGGGATGCGTAGAAGACAGGTAGGGCTTGGGCAAAGGGAAATTAAAGCATACTTTGCTGGTAATCTTGTGTGCAAAGCTTGTGTATATGAATGTTGAGGTGTATGGTGTGGAGCTTGGCGTGTTGGTGCGCTGATCAGTGCTGGAAGTGCGGGTGAGGAGCTTACAATGGGGCTAACGGCGTACGCCACGACAATTACAGCCAGCAGCCGTGGGGCCCATCCACAATCTGGATCCTGAACAGCCCTGCGGCACACGCTCCGTTTTCAGCTATAGCTAGCTAGGATCTGGGGACAATTGGCATTGAAGTGGACATGTCTGGTGAGCCATATCAGCAACAAATATGAGGATGGGGTTGGCTTACAGATGCAGAGCGTAAACATTCCGTTTCAGCCGTTTCGCAGCGCGTTTCAGGCTTGAGAGGCATCCCTGACGAGGAGGGTGCTCGTGGAATGGAGCCTCACGTTCTTGATCTGAGCACACAGGTAGGCACGTCAGCAGCTAGGTGGCATGTGACGTTATACTTGATCAAACATCCGTTGGATCCATTCAAAAGGACAGACGTGCCTGAGCTTTGGTGTCCCTGCATGTCGATGGTTTTATTCTTCATGCCCACCCAGAGCTGGTAACTTATCTGTGATTTTCGGAGGTGCCTTTCACGTCACCAAAGATTCTTGCTTGATGTTTGCTGCGACAAGGGGGCTCATATTGTCAACAATGTCTCTGAGATCATCATGGCATCGAAAATTGCCCTGGGTACTGAAGAGTGGACGTGTAAGAACCGGCAAAACAAGGAAGGGCTTTCCTGACCCAGTGACACATATTTGACGCTGAGCCTTAATTTCGTTAAGTTCCCCACTCAAACTTGACTGAAACTATCTTGGGCAAAGCCAAACTAGGAGCTATAGCTAGGATTTTTTGGGACCTTTTAGTTGAAAGCTAGCGAAAGCACGTGAAAAAGTAAGGCAAAGCTCAACAGCAAGTTTATTATTCATCCGACCGGCGCAACTGTCGTAGTGTCGCCCGCGTGAGCGGCCTATGCGTTGCTCCGGGGCAGAAAACTGCCGATACGACGGCCATCTGACTTGGCCGACACCTAGGGTGAGTACGGAGGCCCGCGTGCTGGCTATGCTACACGCCGAACCCATCCTTGAGATCGCTTGTAGTGATTATCAGACCCTGGCGTCCGAACAGCCCCATCCCAATTGGAGGGCGCCGTGTTGGAGACTTGTCAGGGTCAGATGGATAAGAGTGGCCCTGTCCGTACGATTACTGAGCTTCATCTGTGCCACTCCAGGTCTCATCCTTTTGAAGACGGGTGAAATGGAGCATGTCACAGACGATGGGTGTTGGACGCAATGGAACAAAGCCGAGGGTTTCCCATCGCAGAGGTTTCCTGATCAATACAGATACTGTTCTCCTGACAAGTTCAGGTACCTTCACAGCGGCGAATTTTGTTTGATTCCCCATAAAGATGCTCTCGTGGATTGGCTTCAGAGACATGGACCTGGTACAGAGCGATGCTGCACAGCATCCCTCTGGCGACCTAGCTACACATGAGATGTTATAGAATCAAATTTAGCGAGGAACCAGAATGATGCGTTCTGCAGTATTTTTCAACAGACATTGGCATCGTTCTGACATGCAAGGGCGCGCAAGGGGTGCCTTGGGTTCATTTGACCCTTGGCTGAGATCATACCCTTACCACCGGATCAGCGTTATGGCTGCGTCGGGAATGCGCGCACCCCTTTGGTGCTCCCTGCAGGTCTCATCTTGACGTCTAGGCCTCGATTTGTTATGGTTCTGATGCACCTGGGTGCAAGCGTGTCTTGCATGCGCTATGGACGACAGGTAATGAAAGGGCTCTGTAGGCTGGGTGCATTTGACTGCACACATTTCTGCAGAGATCAGTGCAATGTCGTCCTAGAGTGCTACAGCAGTGCTGCACAAATCTTGAAAGGAGTTGTCTAACAATATTGACTTAATGTTAGCCAATGCCGTCATTCGGAGAATATTTTGGGATGTCTCTTGCTGTGGACTAATGTCTGCGCATGAGTTCCAGGGCTGTGCATGTGCAGCTCGGAGATCCCAGCTTTGGAGGCAGGGACCGCTGAGGCCTCGTATCAGCCGCAAATGGGAGAACTGACGCCCCACAGAAGGAAGTGAGTGTTTGTCTGGGGGACTTTGTCCTTTTTTCCCTTTATTTTCTGTGAGCATCCTGCAACATTGTTTATGCATAGTATTATTTAATTGGTGCCGGACTGCATGGTTGCTGACACCAGAGCGATGCTAGGGGTGCTGCGCGGGCTTTCAAGCTCGCAAAGCTGAGATCATACCCTCAAGACCGGTCCGCGGTAATGCGCGCGACGGGAAGCATCCTGCTGTGCCGGTGCTGCAGGTCCCACAGGGGCTCGCTGAGGGCCTCGCTGCTGGCAAACCACAGGTCTGAGAGCACAGGTACTCAGGGTTCCCAGACCACAGCTCCAGTGCTTCTCCCTGAGCATGGCAGCGACACACACAGCGGCCAGCAAGCGGAGGCCGGGCAGCTGCTAGGGGAGGGCCTGCAGCTCAGCGGCTGCGGCCTGTGTGGCGGCTGCGAGGAGCCTGCAGCCTGGTTCGACCTGGACAGCCTTCTGGAGGGGGTGCAGGACCCCATGGAGGGACTCTTCTCAGGGCACGAGAGCGATGAGAGCGGCTGCAGCGCCAGCTCGCGCGTGGGCCAGCAGCAGCAGCAGCAGCAGCAGCAGCAGCAGCAGCAACAGACTCAGGAAACGCAGTGCATGGCCAAGGCGCAGCCCCACAGCATGAACGCAGGGTGTATCGGCGACGCCGACTGGTGCTTCCCGGGCGGCGGCGCCGCATGTGACTCCCTGGCTGCGCCGCCACAGCGGACACCGGAGCTGTCGGACTTCAGTGAGGAGGATCTGCTGATGTGCCTGGACGTGGCGTGCCAGGAGTTGGGCGTTGCTGACGCGCCATACAGCGGCGATGCCTCCGTGCGCAGCTGCCACGCACCTGTGCTGAGCGCAGCCGCCGGTTTGCCAGAGGAAGACAAACTGCCAGCTCCCCTGCTGCGGGCGGGCTCCTCACACAGCAGCGCGGGCAGCTTTGTGGATGCCCAGAAGGGCTCATCGGGTTTGCGCGCACAGCAGCCGACGGCGGCTAACGGCCCTGCGGCCGGCGGCACCGGGCAGCGCAAGCGCGGCCGGCCGCGGCGCTACGACACCACCCTGCCGCTCTTGCCAGGTGCAGCTGCTGCTGCTGTGTTGCAAGCATGACCTTGCACAGACTCTGTCAGTGGCCATATTATTTTCTGATCAACATGGACCCTGTGCCAATGTATCTTATGGGGATGCTAGGATATTGAGCAGTTCTGACCAGGTCGAAAGGAGTGAATTTTGCGAGAATGCCATGCTTGGTTGGTGCAGGTGCAATGGACGCGCAGGCGACTGCGGCGATGGCAGGCCACGTCAACGGTGTCGACTCGGAGAAGCGCAAGAGGACGAGGGGTGCCAAGCCCAAGTACCAATTTCTCACTGCCGAAGAGGCCATCGCACACAGGTGCACATTCCCCCGCTCTTGCTCTGTCTTCTCCGGAAATATCTCAGGAAGCTTCCAAGTTTTGCCAGTCCCTGCCTGATCAACCTGTTTGAGGAATTGGCAGAGGAACAACCCACATGAACTCACCTTTTGACTCATATGGAGGGAATGTGTCTTGACAGGCGCGAACGGAACAGGATCACAGCTCTGGCGTCCTATGAAAAGCGAAAAGCGAATGAGAACGCTCTCAGGAACCAGGTGGGTCTTGCTGCCCACTTATTTGCCATGTCAACTTTTATCCACTGTTTCTGGGATCCACGGACCTTTCTGCTGTGTGCAATATTGAAGTCAGCTCAACCTTTCCCAGATCAGAGGTGCTTTGCAGATTGCTCAGCTGGAACAGGAGCAGGCAGCCCTAAAACAACTCCTGGGCTTGGTGCAGCAGCCAGTCATTGACAAAGGTGAGCAATACAGTATTGACTTGCAAATCCGCTTGCCGGGCTGTGAGAAAGTGAAGTTGTGTACTTGGGCATATGCTCATGGCAAGCTTTGGGTGCACAGGTACTGTGAGGAAGCTACTGACCAGGCCAGATGCGTCAATATGCACTGTACTGGAATTTGTGACCTCGGCAGCAAATGTTGCAGCGGGGACAAAGTGCTGAGTGTCACAGGGCAAATGTACAGTAGAGAGATGAGTGAAGGATTGCTTCTCAATTCCCTGGCACGTCCTGCTGCCATTCAGCAGCCGAAGCTGATCAGGAACAATATTATTTCTCGTGCGATATTTTCCCTCAAGACTGTTGCATGTTGCTGTGACTGGGCACTTGTCCGTGTACGATGTGCTCTGTTGTAGATTTGTCTATTAGATTAGTAATGCATGCTCTAATGCGACAACACGATTGATGCTCACTGTTTCAGGAACACACTCAGGTCTGGAGGATGCTCAATGACAGCGCTGTGCTCTTGCTAGCAGATTTTAACCAATTCTATAATAATACAATACGGTAGTATATAACATATACCGGTAATATATAATAAATATTAATTAATAGAACATGAATTTGAGTGCACAGGTGTGCAGCCTTCAAAAATTCACATTCGTTCCCAAAAATGCATGCCTTGAAGGTTTAAATTCAAGAAAGCTTTTGTGCACATTAAGGTACAAGTGTTCTCAGAGCATGTGACCTGACATGCAGCAGCCATTTGTAAATTACATGAAAGTTATTAGATTTCTTGATCCTGGGCCAGCGCTGGCTGAACGATCGCATGCGCATGATTATATAAATGCACATGCGCATGCATGCCTGCGGGCGCATCCATTGCATCATTGGAAAGCACTCTGGTGCAAGATATTGCAAAGGGATGTCGTGACATTCCCATCAGTGCACAGTACAATGAACATCCGCAGAGGCTCAATAGTATGATGGTAGTCAAAGCTGCCCTGGAAGCAGTCCCCTTCATCAGCTCCGTGCATGATTGACTCGATTGGGGGGCGTTCCTGCGGAATGGAAAGCAAACGCTGGTACACTGAAAAGTAGGCCTAGGATCCTCAGATCCACCGTTCTAAGTGCAGACTTGACCTTGAAAACAAATTGGGTTACACGATCTTGCCTCAGCCTGTAGCATACTTCAGGGCGAGAGGAAAGTGCGCTCCAAATCGTCCCTCAGGTGTGACTTTTCCTCTGTCGCCAAGTATTTCCCGAACGCGAACACCGCGAAGATCCAAGATAGCTGCAGGTGTTGACCTGGGAGTTATTCTTTTCAGGTCGTAGAGCAGCGCATGCAGTTGAAATTCGTTTGAATAGGGTGCAGGGGGGTTCAAACAGACTTTGTTGCACAAAGAAGCCAGTCTCTACTGCCTCGCAACTCATTTTAATCTGATTCTTCCCTGTTATTTTTACCCATCATTTTGACAGCATCAAATCAATACTGTTGGTAATCTAGGGAGGCTTTCTAGATCTTACGGACTGCTCAGCCTCCATAATCGCCCACAGATTGAGTTTTAAAGCTCTGATTGTCGTACAGCTCGGGGGATCTGCATTGGAATTTTGGAGCCTCTTATAGACGCCACAGCTTCGCTGATACTGGTGATAATCTCTTATCTGCTGTCTAAAAGGTGCTTTGTGCGTATACCATCGCAAGCCTGCAGCTGTTCAACACGGTAACATGAACGATCAGCTGGCGAAGCGACTTGCATTGGTTCATCCGATTGAGATCTGGTGCTGTTTCGGGAAATTTGGCCATTCTGTGCAGGGAACACAACTCTGCTGAGGGGCCTCCTACAATGTACACTGCCGGCCACAAGGGGTGACAAGAAGGCTGTTTGGAGCTCCTTTCATGTAGCCATTCCTGATGGAATGCAGATGTTCCCAGAGATGAAGCACAGGGGTGAAATTTTGCGGCACCTTTGAGAGCCCTAGCTGGATGTTAGGCGCTGCAGAGCACACCTCCTGCAGGCAAAGTCCAGACAGCCCTTGCCAGTCATGGTAGGCAGCAACAATAGACTTGGAGCTATAGGTTCCAGGGAAGGGGCTGTCTCATCCCCCCACAGCCCAGCAGCTGGCAGCAATGGGGTGACCCCCAAGCACACCATGTCAGAAACACCCAAGCTTGCAGACAGCGCGGGAGCAAGCTCGCGCGTTGAGCAGAGGCTTGGCGTACTGGCAGCCAAATTGGCTGACCTGAAGGTACCAGTCCTCATGAACTGCTTGTTGAATTAAAAGCATGCATGTGCAGCCATGCAAGGGTTGTCTAAAAAGCTTCGCATTTGAGAAACTATACATGATCCATCTGCAGTACGTGGCTTGAAGGAAGAGCCCATGCTATGTGCTGCAGGATGGAGCAGCCACACCACAATTGGATGCAGCAATGCAAGAGCTGCAAGATGAAGTCTTGCACCTGAAGTCGGTGGAGGAGGAAATCACCGGATATGCTGAGAAGGCATTGGCCGAGACGGAACGCCTCACAAAGGAGAACGAAGACCTCAAGAAGGCGCAGGAGGATGCCACTCTTGACAGGTAGGAAGACGCAGCAATGCAACTGCCACCATTGCATAATTGTCTGCTGACAATGTGTTTCTGACGTGTCTCTGTTTGGGAAGTGGAATCTAACAGGAGTTGACGGGCACTGTCGGCGTGGGATGGTAAGATGGGTTTGGTTTGCTCAGGCAAATGGTCAAGGCGATGGTGGAAGCAGAGAAGCTGAAGGCGGCCGGGGAAGCATACAAGCATGACATGCTGCAGAAGAAAGTGATGGAGCTCGAGGCAGAGCTGGAAGCCACAAGGCGGGCCGCCAAACGCGAGGCTTCAAGTGAGTCATTGCACTCAACTTCTTACTTGTCTGAGATTGCCATAATACATGTAAAAGGAGAGCACTGCTTGCTGCCGCTGCGAGTGTCCATAGTGGATGATACCCTCTTTCACCGGAGTTGGCCATGAGAGGGTGGATCTTAACCATGCAGGCATGTCACGGGCATTGAGTGAAGCGCGCAACGCAATAGCTGTCCGGGAGAAAGAGGCAAGGGCGCTCAAGCTCGACCTGGAGCAGCTCAGAGCGGCAAAAAGCAGCTCTGAAACGACACCTTCTGGCCAGGCTAATGGTACATTTCTTGCCCGATCCTGCTGAGGCCCCTGGAGAGTTTGGCTAGACTACAAAAAAATCCTACAATCACTTTGACGGTAGCCAGCCAAGAGCAGTATGCAGTATGCATGGGGCCACCTGATTTGTATGTCGTCATGAGTGGCACAGCTGGCCAACGCAAAGGCATAAGCTGCGAATGCAAGCTCCTGATCACTCTAAATACCAGGCTAGAGCTGGCCACTAATAATTTATCCGCTGCCAACACGGGCTCATGATTAATCTGCATTCATGCGCACCAGAGCTGGCCATTACGAATTCACCCACTGCCAATACAGGCTCCTGATCACTCTGCATTCATGCGCGCGAAAGCCGGCCATTACTGATCCACCCGCTGCCATCATAGGCTCCTGATCACATGAATGCTAGAGCTGGCCATCGCTGAGCCACTTGCTGCCTTTTCAGGCTCCACAGAGCAATTGAAGGAGAGCGCCGCGCCGCCGGAGCTGTCCGGAACGCCGCTGGCGAGCGAGCATGAGGAGATTGCGGTGCGGCTGATGGCGGCCGGCCCGGGCGGCGTCGACCAGGCGCTGCTGGCGGCTGCTGCCAAGGCGCTGCGCGACGTCAGCATCCTGGACAAGCAGCTGCTGCGCGCGCGAGAGGTGACCGCTCCTAGGAGAGACAACCACTTGCATTGCTGTCCCAAGCCGGGAAAAATGTTGCATGGCATTGTACTGTCACCCTTGCTATTCACCCAGGTTCTTCAAGGAGTTGTTTTGCACCAACTGCAGCATAGGGTTGCAATTGTTTTAGTCGGGATGCAGGCTGCTGGCCAGCTGACTGCTTCAGGGGTGTGGCAAGGCTGGCAGTTTTTCTGGCAAGCTTGCAGACACTAGAACTCCAGAAGCAATGTGGCTGCAGGAAAAGGCCAAGCTGGCTCGCGAGGTGGAGGACCTGAACAACACAGTGTTCAGCAAGAGCTTCAAGGCGCCCAGCGCATGGGCCGAGCGCGAGGTGAAGTACAAGATGGAGAAGCGCGACTGGGACTCCCAGAGCCGGAAGCTGAACGAAGCCATTGGCAAACTGGAGGCCGAGAATGCCCGGTACCGCGCTGAAAACAAGGCCGCCGAGTTTGAGGCACAGATCCAGGTACAGCATGTTGCTGTTTTGTGCTTTGCCATTACTTGTCTAACCCCGTCATTCGATTGCCATCAACTCTCTTCCCTGTGAGCATGCATCAAGCAACAGTAAGCAAGCATCAAGCATTAATTGAAGCGCAGTTTGGGTGCGTGACAAGAATAAATATGGTGGGCTAGGAGGCTCTGCATGGCTCTATTTTTGGAAGAGATTCAAGAGAAAGAAAGGCATTGAGCGACTGTGGGGCATTGAGCAGGAACTCGGCAGGGCTTTAATCTTGAATGAGAAAATCTTTACAGAATGAAAGCCATTGAGCTGCTGTGGGGAATGTTTCAGGAGCTCAAGACGGCGCTGAGCCTGAAGGAGGCGGAGAAGGTGGAGGTGCAGAAGGAGCTGCACGAGCTGCAAATCCGCAGCAGGGACATCGGCCCTGTGGGCCTGCAGCTGCATGACATCGACCACGACGTCGTGCAGAACATCATTGAGGACATGGAGGCCCACCGCATCGGTACCACCCCTCCCTCTCCCGCTAGCAGGGGGATACTAAACACAACGGGGGACGATGCTCCATTATTACCCTGTTGAATTGAGTGCTTTAGTATCCCCCTGACACCAGTCCTTATCACATGCTTCTCAGCCCTTTTTGACATGCATGCATTCCTGCCTTTGGTCCCTCGTCTTGCAGGAGGCACATTCAAGCGTGTGTCAAACTCTTCAAGCTGAGAGGTCATCGCAAATGCGGAAGCTGTGGGCACGCGTGGCATTTTGGCAATTTTCTTGAGGATTCATGTCGGGTTTGCACAGGGGTTTCGGCTCCCAAGAATGGCACCCCGTCGCAGTCGTCCCGGGGATCTCCGTCACGGTCTGCAAGGGGGTCCCCTCCACGCGCCGCTGTCCCTCCCCTGGACCTCGCCTCCCACTTTGTCCCTGGCAGCAATGTCGAGGTGTGCTCCCAACGATATAGGATCTCGACTTGCACCATCCAGCGCCGTAGCATACTTTCCTTTCTAAAGATCTGCTTATTTTGAGTCAAGCATGAAGCTCTCTGATGGGTGCATCTGTTGTAAACGTACAGAGGTCTTCGGCATACTCTTATCAGCAGACTTATGTGCTGGCTGTGCTGTGAGCGCAGGAGATTATACAGGACTATGACGAGAAGGGGGTGGGCATGGCAAATCCGCGCTCCGGCCGCCGCAGCCGCAGGAAGGGATCGCGCCTCGCCGGCGACGGTACCATGGCGGATGTGCGCGCCGGTGACTCATTCGATGAGCTGCGCGGCGGCAATGTGCATGACCTCCAGGGCAGCTACCTGGATGCTGGCCAGGTGCGCATCAAAATTTGCATGCTTTAGGCCTGGTGTATTGCGTAAATGTCATTTCCTTCGCATTTTCTTAGCAGTCATTTTGAGTATCTCTTTCAATGCAGGGAGCCCAGGACCTGGAGAGCACGTCGGGCGTGCGCAGCAGCAGCCAGCACACAGCTCACCAGAGTGGCAAGGACCATTCTGGGTCACAGCAGGATCTGCCTGCAGTTGCAGCTGGACTCCACGCTGACATGGGCAGCGCAGACACACGTCATGACACAGCAGCTGCCGGGCTTGGCGCCGACCTCGGACAGCATGGGTCTCCACATCGGGTCTCGGGGGCGGTGGCAGAGGCACACCATGCAAGCAGTGCGCATGAGCGGGGCGAGCCACGAGCAGCTTCTGACGCGCACGCTGCGCACACGAGGGCAGCGGGCGAGCTGGCGACTCCCAGGGGAGGCGCAGAGCACCAGGCGGGCTTTGGGAGCCCTCTGGACGCCTTGCCAGGCATTCTGCAAGGCTTGGACATCGAGGACAGTGCAGCCTCTGCGGACCTGCAGCATGCATCACACACGGGGCAACATGCTGCCGGCGCCTCTGAGGTCCATGCACCTGCATCGGACATCCCTGCGTCTGGCGGCGAGCACAGGAGTGCAAGCTCGCTGCCGGAGCAGGAGGCTGGCAGGAGCGATCAGGCCTTGGAAGAGGATGCTGCCCTGGGCAATGGCCCTTCGACTCCAGACGTGGGGCGGCCTCACGCCAGCGCGTCCGGCAGGGCTGGTGTCGAGAATGCCTTCGCTGTCGACCCCCACGATGGCGACGTGGGCTGGGCCAGCAGGTATTTGAAGCATTGCCACCCACCTGCATTACCACTCATCTGTGTCTCATCATGTCGCCTGATCATGGCATGCTGAAGGGTGGCCAAGAATGTTAAGCTTTGCAACCTGCACACCTCAACGGAAGCACAGATGCCCCTGTTTTACATACTGCATGTGTCTATGTGGTGCTGCTGGACAGGCAGATAGAAGCTGTTTTTGGCTAGAAGGCGTCACCCCAGCAATCTGGCTATTTTCTCCTGCCTAAAGGCGTCTCCTGCCGTACACTTGAGAAGTATGGAGGAAGCAGACTTGTGTCTGACACGCTGCACGGCGCTGCAGGGCGAGGGCGGTGACGGCGGACGACTGCGTGTCGGAGGCGAGCAGCGGCCTGGCGGGCCTGATCGGGCGCGGAGCCAGCAGCATGGGCGGCCTGCGCGACAGCTCCAGCGATGGCGGGGACGAGTGGGACCATGACCGCCGCGCCGCGCTCAAGGCTGACCGCGCCGCTGCCGAGGCCGCCTGGGGCGCCCACGTAGCAGACAACGACATTGGCGTCCTGCGCTGGAAAGCGGTGCGCGCCGCTTGACCTCTCTACCTTTAACACTCTATAGCAAAGTACTAGGCATGAGAGCAACGGTGTGGAGATTCTTTGTCTCTGCCAGTTCTTGGGGCTGAAGTGTTTTTAAGAGGGAAAAGATTCGAGGCGTGCACAAAGTAGGGTTGCGATTGTCCACCACACCTCTCGGACGATGACAGGTGCCAAACAACTGACCAGCACTTCCTCCTGCTAGCAGCATACATTCGCTGAAGCATCATGCGTTGTTGACTGGCCTTAGAAAGCTGGCGGTTCTGGTGAACACCTGGTTACTATCTCTCCTTGACGAGAGTGCGGGAGACTGTGGAAACAAAGCTGCGTGAAAGCAGCAGAACTCTGACAAGAAGATGTGCGGTGCAGGCGGAGGCGGGCAGCCGGGTGGAGCTGTACGAGGCGCAGATCAGCAAGATGCAGCGCGCGCTGGAGAGGGCCGACCAGGAGAATTCGCGCCTGGAGCAGGAGCTGCGCGCTCTGCAGGAGGGCGCCGCTGCGCGCGGCCAGGCCGAGCGGCGCGGCAGCAGCAGCCTGGCCGCCCTGCGCGACCGCGTTCGCAGCATCTCCCTGCTCTCCTCCCCGCTCGAGCAGCAGGCCGCCGAGCGCCTGCAGGTGCCGCCCCCAGTCTCAGTTCCACCTCCTTTGTGGTCTGGCTTTGTACTTTGCTGTGTAAGAATGCATATGCAGCATGTTGAGCTTGAAGGATGAAGGATGCATCTGTGCTGATCGCCCGCCAGGACAGCTATGCAGCATGCTGGCCTTGCCAATTCATGGATTGAAGCCACCATTGGTTCCTCTGATGTTGTTTTTTTCATGCATCTCCTTTATCAACCTTGGCAACAAGGAATTTTACTCGTGCTTTTACTGAGTCAACTGTGTTACTGCAATTTGGGGGCGTGAGGGGAATCTGGAAATATTATCTCTCGCTGCCGATGCAGGATGCTGGAGAGAAGCTGAAGAGCAGCCAGCACGAGCGTGCGGCACTGCAGAAGCAGCGGGATGCGCTGGCGCGGCAGCTGGCGCATGTGGCCGAGAAGATCTCCTCCGGCATGATCCCCGACGCTGGCGAGCTGGCCGTCCCCGAACACATCGCCGCCGCAGCCGAAGCCTCCGCCTCTGTGGTGCGCGCCTGACCTCTCTGCTCTTGAGCGCTGTGCATTTAGTGGGATCAAGTATGGGTGCATCACTGCCCACTGATATAACCGATTGTTACAGCTAGATCAACTGCGGCATCTGATGAGGAATGCGCTGTCTGGCTCCAAATGGGTGGCTGCGGTTGGTCCCAACGGCGCATTTTGTGTTGAAGTTGTGGGAGCGTGCACACCTATGGGGAAGGGTGGAGGGATGGTCATCCTGCTTGCTTGTGAGAGGACTTGCAAGAAATGCAGATTCTGAGAGAGTGTTGTGGTCATGCGGTGCAGACGGAGGCGGCGGGCGGTGTCAATCCCAAGTCGCCGGGCCGGCCGCGCTTCTCCGGCATCGGCCATGTGTATGCTGGACTCTCAGATGAAGAGGTGGAGGTGAGCCTTAGGCACCGGCACCCGAACCTCATTCTGTCTCCTCACTACACTTCATGCTGACATTATATGGCTATGATTGTTCATTGATCTCGATTTGAGGAAGTGTTCCAAAGGCTGTTGTGATTGTCGGCCGCTGCTGCTTAGAGGAAATGTTGCAATGGCTTGTTGAAGCACTGATGTGATGGTGAGGTCTGGCGTGGCCGTGGCAGGTGATGCGGCTGCGAGAGGAGAATGAGACTCTCATGGAAACGCTGGTGCGCGCGAAAGTGGAGTTGGCTGAAACGCAAGGTGCGCCGCCTGCGGAGTTTTTCACAGAAAGGCTTAGTTCCTCAGCCTCACTGTGGAGGATTTTCCCTTTTAAAGTGTCAGCAGCCTTGAGCATGCTAAGGCGCCAATATGGCGGTCCTGTGGCGCTCAGCACAATCCCGAGGAGGATAGTGCAGCTTCCAAAGTTTTCTTCAAGCGTCAAGGAGATTGTCAATCGTCCTGTGGCTCTCAACACCATCCTGAGGACGACCGTACAGTTCATAGATGTTGTCTTTAAGCGTCGCAGAGATTGACATCGGCTGGGGCTTTTTGACAGGGGACTATCTGAAGACGCGGCGTGCGCTGCTGCGCTCGGTGGAGAAGCAGGCGCACATGGCAGACCGGCTGGACTCTCTCAAGAGCGCCGTCACTGAGGGCGACCTGGCGAATGCCACCTCCCTGCTGCTGACATCATCTCCCATTGGAAAGGGGCGCTCAAACAACGGCAACACTGAGTCCCTGGGAGAGCGGGAGACCTACTGAGGAGGCCTCTGCACCCAGGAGGCATGCTTCTCATCCTTGATACCGCGGAAGGGATGGGTCTTGCCGTGCAGAGACATGCATGGATACGGCATGAGAAGGGGACAGTTGTCAGTCTCCCAAATCAATTAGCATGAGCAATTCTGAGGATTTTGCAGGCGAGCATGCCAGACAAAGGAACGAGTATCTTGTTGGATGGAAGTCGCAAAATACGATGGGCCTAAGTTGTTTTGCTGTCCCAAAGCGCTATCTGTCTAGGTGAGGTGGATGGCGATAGATCTGTGTGCAAGACAGGGTTGACAACGTGGTGAGCAGTTTGAATATCACTAGGTGAGCAATCTGAGGATGAGGCTATGAGCAGATTGGAATTAGTCACCCGGCGCTGAGAAGGCCCGCTACCCTCAAGGTGGGTGGCATTGCATCTTTTCAGAGTACACAAGGCGTCACTCATTTCCAGAAATTTTGCTGTCGTTTTGGAAAGGTACGATCTGGAAGTTGCTGTATCTGGGGGATTGCCCCTGTTCACTGATAGTGGTTTCGCCCTGCCAGCTGTCATGCCCAGGTCTGTAAATTTGATGTTATCTCAGGAAAAGCTTAGGCAGCCATTTGCCCTTGCTGATTCGTGTTGCAGCACTGCCTGACATTCCGTGTCTGTACAATATACTGATGTCGTCGATCCTTGGTAGGGCAAGCTTGCTCGCAAGCAGACGCAGTTCAGATAATGCAGCGCTGAGACGAGGAATATGTACGTAGGCTTGCGCAGAAATGGTGCATGTATCTGTAAGAGAATATGTTGCACAATTTTTTTTCTGAGCAGCCTTCACGCAGCTTGCTAGTTGCCATATGGCACCCCTGTGATCTTACAACACATCCTCGTTGATGGACTCAGTTTGGTCAACAACCTGCCAAATAACTAAAGTAAACTAGCGCTGAACTGCTTTGTGCTAAAAATTTCTAAAAAGAGAAGATCTCCTTGGTTGAACAGTATAATCTACATAGCCAAGCAGTCATGACTCCATCTCTCTATCAATTGCAGTGAGAGCGGTATTGTGGCGAGGTGTTCAAGAATTCCAAGGACCACGGCTTTCCAAAAGCGTGTGGGGTTCTTTGCCTCCATGCTGTGCGCCCCTGTTGAATCACCAAATGCTTCAGCAAGAAGGACACTTAGCATCCTCAAGGTTTGCAGGTTCAACACAAAGGATGTTGGGCATTTTTTAGGACTGGCAGCTCAGCATCAGGAGCTGCCAGCCAGACAAAGCCCACATCATTCTGCGCAGCATAAAGTCACATCCAAGCCACTCAGATGGCAAGCATGCCGGCTTAATAGCTGCAAAAAGAGACATTGCTCTAAGCAGGTCATCACAGCCACAAATTCAATCAGTGACTCCAGATCATACCTCAAGGTCATGATATGCCTGCTGAAGCCGCCATGGCGCCTGATCTCAATGTCCCCGAGCTATCACCTCTGTCATGAAGCCCTTTTGAAGACTTCACATAGTCCTGCGCATAGCAGCAAAATACTTTGTTCCAAGCAGTTGTGACTTCAGGCAACAAGCTCTCCTATGATCTGATGTTTAGATTTATGAAGGTGAAGCAGGGCTCTGCAGCTCAGACAAGGTTAGATGTTGTCCGCAATGGGATAAGTCTCACTAGGAATTTGATGGTACTTGTTTGGCATCATCGCTGCAATCGTCCTCTCACACAAGGCCTTGGAACAGCTCGGGAGTTCAGAGTGCTCACCCAGACACTCTGTAGACCTGTCGGTGTCTACATCCATCCGAGATGCCTAAGCAAAGCCATTCACGGTTCAAATTGAGCATCATCGCCGCCATCGGCGGGCGTGTCCGCCACAATGACATCTTCCTCTACATCTTCAGAACGGCATCTGCTGGTTCAGATTGTAGGCCATGAAGATAGCTGGATTAGGGACCTCCTTTCCCTCTCCTTTTCAGAAAGGTTCATCTCAAGAACGGCATGCGAGAGGATTTTGAGATCATCAGGTCCTCACCAGTTTTCCCTAGGGGAAAACCAGTTGGCAGAAGTGGCAAAACAATATTGTGGACTTCCAGCATTGGCGAACACATGTCAAAGTTATCATGTAATCGTAATATTATGTGTAGAGACTCACAGAGCCTGCTTTGATCAGGTGCATCTCTTGGTGGCCAACTCGTTGTGCGGTCAAAAAATGGGCCCATATGATATCATGCATGACGACCGTAATGGCCCGTGCTCGCGACCGATCGGCCCTCCAGTATTGTGCATCAGTTAACACGTGTATAGATGGCCAGCATGCTGCGGTACATGTGCATGCATGATGCGATGCACATTCACTGGTAAAGGGGATGGCATGGCTATGTGATGGATCCCGTCGACTTATGCATCTCGTGTGCACAATCATCAGTGTGTCACCAGGGTTTCAATTCGCCTCTGCATACCCCATTGCTTACCCCACTGCATACGTCTTTATCTAATTCAAGAATGAACACTATCCACAACTTGCATGCGGCGCGTTTCTTTACACGCAAAGCATACCACAATTGCCAGTGACTGTTAAGAAAAGCTTCATCCTCTTCAATGAAAGATATGCTGAGGCCTCTATGTGCTGCATGGTGCTAGCAACCAAACTTCGAATGGAAAAGGGTGCCATCTCTCTGGCCATTTCAGATGCCAGAAATCTACATTCACAGATCTACAACACCCTCGCTACTGCTGTAATTGGCTCTTCCTGCACCATTGAGCTTGTTGGCTAGTGCGTCAAGATCTTCAAAGCAAAGTGGCTCTTTCAAAGTGCTCAATCTGGCACTTGAGAAATTGCCTCTAAAGAATACAAGACGGAGGACAACTCTCTGCTAAGGACACCGCTGCAGCATGAAAGCAGCAGGGCACCGCAACCATATTCACTGAGACCAGACAAAACAATACAGTTTCCCCTGGTACCTGAAGCAAAACATCTTTGAACACCTTAATATCAAGGATTCTGTTGGCGAAATTCATGTTCCTCTTCACCATTATATTTCAGACGTTCACATACCCCATGCCGCTGTGGCAGGGCGCTAAATATCTCTCAAATTTGGAATTTAGTTATCGCCAAATTCTGTGGACAATTGGAAACATCCCTTCGGAATAATGAAGAATCCAAGAATAAATCGGGTTGCAGAGCCCTGCCTAGCGGAGCAAGGCACCCGTTTTGAGCTGCTAGGCCGATTCTCTGGGCCAGCTCAGCTGGTTGTGTCTGCATTGCGTGTGCGGTCCATCTAGTCTGCAGGCCCAAATCACCACCCCTGAGGAATTGCACCAGCTCTGCGGACCTTCCTCAACCTCCCTAGGACCGTGCTGCCTGGCTGCCCGGAGAACTCCAAATCAGTCTGAATGGAGTATGTCCATGACCGAGCCAGACCTGTCTTTGCATCCTGCCTCTCCTACCATGTGCTTTCATATTCAGCAGGTCAAAGCTGGCTACATCAAGATGTCGTGCCATGTGTTAGGTGCATCCAGACACACCTGGACCTTAATGTGCAGTGGCTTACTCATCAGAATGTGCTCCAATAGGCTGGAGGTGTCTTGTATGTTTCACGTGTTCTACTTACACTGCGAGGCAGCCCTTCCTCCTTCCTATTGATGCTCCTTTTGCTCTGATGACAGCATACCATTTTCTCTAAATCAGAACATTTCAGATTTAGGGTCCCCTGCCGGCCCCAGGCGCGGGGGCGGTGGCTGGTGCGGCGGCCGGCGCGGCCCCCGGCCCGGGAGCCGGGGCCGGCCCCGGTGCCCCTGCAAAGCTGACGCTGAGCGCGGACTTGCCGGCGGCTACGCCCACGCGCGCTCGTATGTACCTTGTCGGTCCCACGGTAATGAGCGACGGGGACTGTGCACGTCAAAGGAAGCGGTAAGTGTCATGCATGCAGGCAACACTGCTTTGCATCTGTGCTCTCACGACCAGATGGTAGCGTGAGGTAGCGCACATCGAGACAAGAATTGAGCATCATGCATGCAGGCTGTGCTTTGCCTATGCTGTATGGAAAAGATGGCAGCGTGAGACACTGTATTAGGCAATTTTTCCCACTGCAGTACGTGATTTTTGAGATTTTGTCTCGCTTGCTTTGCATGCCTTCATCTTGGAGCAAGCCGTGTTCGCAGGCAAGACTGCTTTGCTTGATCCTCTGGCCATCACTAACCAGATGACCTCTAGTGAAAGCACCCATTCAAAGCATGCAGAGCAGGTACGTACAAAAGACAAGCCTAGCTTGGGCAAAGGGGCACCCCATTAAGAAATGGAGGAGAGTACATGGACCTTGTCAGCCGGGATCCTGACCGGAGAGAATGGCATTTTGAACCAATCTGCCACGAGTGCTTTTTTTACTACAAGCTACCTTGCGCGTCCTAATCCTGAAGCCGGAAAGCCGCAAGCAAAGAGCACGGGGCTCACCACGTTGGCGCCGATGGCAATGCCGGCCGAGCCGGACTGGCTGATGTAGAGCAGGGATGGGCTGACAGCCACGCCCTGAGCAATCACCGCCCCTCCCGAGGCACCTGCCACCAGCAATTGTGTCACCAAGCATTACCTCCACATGCTTCAGTCTATCACGTGATACAGCATTCAAACCAGAAATGCGTGAACGACTTGATTTGGCTTCGGTCTATGCGGCTTCAACTCAGATAATGCCGGGGCATTGCAAGAACTGGACTCCCATGTCATAGCGTGAGGACTTAACACGCACATCCGGCGCGGAGCATTCAGGCAGCGGTACTGTGCAAAGCACTGAAGGTGGCAGTTGTAATCCCTTATCCCTGAGAAGACAGAGTGTCATGGTGTATGGTGTCAGATCGGATGGAAAGAATTAAGCACCATAGTTGAAGATCTTGGGGCTGATCCCGATGCCGGTGACGCCTCCGATGGCCCCAACCGCGCCCGTGGAAAAGAGGCAGGGCGCATAGTTGATGCCTGTCAACGCTGTTGTCAGGCCCGGCAGCACCGCCTGTCGCATGCACCAATCGAAACGGCCGTGAGTGAAATCTGCCAAGTATTTGCTGATAAAATATGTGGACACTGCAATCCAGATGGACCTGAGAGCTATCAAATGACATGAAAGACTCTGATCTGAAGATCTAGGTCCAAGGGGCAACTTCAACATCTGTGCCTCACTGCTTTGGATCCAAAGCAGAAGCCATGGAAAAGATCATCGCTGGAGAATATTTGAGACGAAAGGACTCCAGAAAAGGACTGCACTTGTTTGCCTCATTTGACACACCCAACAGGTGGGAGCAGTAGGTATATACATCCCATCGCTCCCCGGCATCATCAATCCACTTCGGACAAAGTCCGCTATTGTCCATGTCATTCCAGCAAAGTCCGAGATTGTGCAGGATTCTGATGGAATCAATTTGAGTGCGCTGACCCCGCATGTAAATCTCTAGGAGCTCCACCGAAGCCCCCTCAATTCTTAGATTGTGTCTGGGACTTCACCTGTGTGTAGTTGTTCGCAAAATGGTCAAGGCCGATGTGGTCCGGCAGGTACTCGGCCAGCTTGGTGCCAATCAGCTGATTCAGTGCGTAGAAGTCTGAGCTGGCAATGGCACCGATGATATTGGGCTGCCCTGTCTGATTAGCCGCTATCGTCCTGTAAACCACAAGAGGAGTTATAGCACAGTCACGAGGTCAGTGCCAGCATGTCAGCAGGGGCAAGAACTAGCAGGCTGCCAAGTGAGGGCAAGGAAAGGGAAAAGCCAGACCTTACGTATTGGCGTGCTGAGTCGAAGAGTCGGAATGTGGCTTTTATAGCTTCGGCCGGTGACTTCTCCGTGAGCAGCAGGTTTCCTGGACACATCACTCAATGATGTTGGCCCGGCTAATCACCAGACCTGCCTTGAGCTTCTGCACATGATCACACGTGTTGCTGTCTGTCTTGTGAAAGCATTGGAATGAAAGCAGCCCTCCCCTGGAAGGGGATGGGTGCATCACCTGAAATGACAGCTGCATAATGGTCCAGAAAGGACTGCGAAGGACCGGTGACTGGCTGAGGGGCATCAAAGTTGATGAACTTTTTGCAAAGCTCGCAATCCTTCAATACATTTTTCGCGTCAAGCTCCGCGCTGCTCACAGCAGCAAGTGCTATGAAGACAAGCGCTGCACAGATGGTAGCAGGACACCTGCGCCCTCCCAGCATCAACACTTAGCAGACGTAGAAGTTGTGAAGACATGGAAGACATGCAAGACGAGCACGAAGTGATACTTCTGATGTTCGCCATGATGACCTTTTTCCCATTTTCGTGGCTCTAAAAGGACAAGCTTTCACCTTGAAAAGGCACCATCTTGCTCTATATTTTGCATCACCGTGCGCACCTGCGACTCAACGGCATAGACAGCCAATTTCCTGCTTCATTCACGAATGTGCATGTCTGGATGAGGTGATCAAGGTTCCCCAGGCTAAGGCCAGCTCTCCCTCTTTCGAGACCACCCACGGCATTCGTCGTTGTTCACGCTTGAGGTAGCGTGCGACACCTGACACCGATGACCCGAAATCACTGTGATCAACTTAAATGACTCCTCGTCGGAGAGAAGGATATTGGTAATTTCCTGCCTATGTGGTTTACACCGTGAAACCTAGAATCCTTCACTGAAGCTCAACTCAATGCTGGGATCAAAGCACCGTGATCTGATATACCAAGATGCATCTCTCAATCGAGCTGCGTGATGCATCTGTATAACAGAATTGTATGACACAACATAGCTGTCCTTGCTAAGGGAAATAAGCTATGAAAAATGTTTGAAATTTTGCTTGCTCAGAAAACATATCGGAAAATGTCCTTCCACGATCCACCTGCGTTATCACCGCGATGCTAGGAAGAGCTTATCTGCAGCACTTTTGATCCTGAAGCTCTGAAATCAGTACATTATTACGTCCGCTTACGCGACCTTGTCCCCAGAGGAGCACCTTCAATGACCCAGTAAATTTTGCCTGATATACTGCCTGCAAGCAATGGCACCGGGTTGAGCAGATGGTCACTTGCTTTTCTGGCCAGCAACGAAGCGCAGGGCCGTTTGACATCGCAATTGCTGAAGTTGGGATCAGGGACAGCAATCAATGCGTCCAAGGTGAGTGCAACAATTCCCTCACACTCGATTATATGCTGGCAAATTTCTAACATCCCCATCCCTCAAAGACTTCTGTTGAAAAGTTATGAAGTCTTCTTAACGGTAAGATTGCTCAGAAGGCATCTTTTCTGTCTGAAAAGCTCTTAATGATGTTTTCTATGCAGATTGGAGATCTGGATCCTGCTGTGCGCAGCAGTTCTGGGGTTAGCAGCAGGCCAGGAGTCCCCACAGGGCGCAGGCCCGGCGCTTCTGTCGGATGCAGATGTGAGCCTACAGAAGTGGGCTGCCACGGCCGCCATCCTGTCGCTGCAGACCACCGGCGGCAATGAGGAGGCAGCGCTGCTCACCCTCGACACCTTGGAGAAGCTCACGCTGCAGGCGATCAACGATGCAGCCAATGGCCGCCCCGAGGCCGCGCTCGAGCGGGTCATCAACGACGCCACCAATGTCGACCTTCCAGCCAACGCAACGGACGCGCTGGAGCGCTTGCAGAACATTCCCACGGGGGGCGTCCCGAGCTTCGTCGGCCCGGCGCGCATCGGCAACGCAACGACCTTCTTCAACGGTCTCCTCGTTGTCTCCGACCCGCGGCTCTTTGCGGACTCGTCGTCCAAGCTGCAGCAGAGCGCGCTCGGCGCAATCTTGGCGGCCACCGGCATCAACTACTCCCCCTGCCTCGCCGTCCTCGGCCCCGTCGGCGCGGCACTCTTCGCGCAAGCCATCTCTATTGGACCGACGCTCATCCAGACGTCGTCGTCCGGCGGCGCGCTCGTGTCGATCGGCGTGAACATTGGCCCGACGCTGATCAATATCGGCGTCGCGGACTCGGCCAACATTGCGGCAGGGGTCTCGATCACGCCGACGCTGATCTCTGTGGCGCCGGTGCTGGAGGCGGCGGACATCAAGACGGGTGTGAGCGTGGATTCCACACCGCTCGAGTCGGTCAAGATTCCGCGGCCGTGGCCGGAGCCGCCGCCCGCGCCGCCGCGGAAAAATCCCCCGGACCCGCCGGAGCCCCCCAAGCCCTCACAGCCGCCGCAGCCGCCACAGCCGGGGCCCACTGTGCAGCCATGAGGGCATTGTGACAGGCTTGGCTTGGCGGCTTGGGATGCGGTCTTCTGAGAATTGAGCTTTCCTGCATGAGGGGTTGCACTCCAGCATGAAGATGGCCATGGAGGGGTCCCGTAGGTGTATTGAAAGTTGTGACTGTGTGCTATCTCTATACTCTACTGTATATTATGAAGACCTAAGCTCTTCTGTTCTGTCATGCATTTTTTAATAGAAGGTAGAGCTTTGAAGTTGCTGGGCCTCAGTCTGAGACATCATGAGAACTGATGTATTGACAGTTCTGTTCAGCTGGAGCATAGCTGAAGTATCGGCTTGACCCTTAGTGAGGATACCATTTGCTAAGCAGAAATTCTAGCAAGTGTTTGAGGCTTGAATTTGCTCTTGTGACTTGAATATGAAATTTAGTATGACAAGCGAGCAGCCGCTGCCAGCCTGAGGGCTGCGCCGCATTATTGTTGACCAATCGAATTCCGGTGGGGAAGGGTCGTCAAGTGCTGTGCCTTGAGAGACACTGTTACTGCAGCAATGTAAGGCCAGAAGCACGATGCAACAAGGAGCAGATGGCTTAATTTAATCATGCAATTTGGCAAAGCAATTTACAGAAGCTGGAGGGTTAGTCAGCAGCTGCCTGCATCTGCTTTCCAGTGGATCTAGCTCCCGGGCCTCCTGCCCCTCTGTCCGGCTTGCCGCTCGGACCCCTCAATCGTCTGCCCCCCGTCGGCCCCGCCCCCCTGTGGCACCCCCCGGTGTCCCTTCCCGGTTTTCTTACCCTCTGCCTTCCGGCCGTTCTATCCCTCACGTGGCTTTGCGCCGGTCCTCTCGGGCCCGCCGTGCCCCTTGCCAGCCCCTTCCTGGTTTCCTCTCCTTGCCCCCCCCCATGTACCTTTGATGACGGGGGCTAGCTGTTACAAGTGATCTTCCCTGCTCAGCCATTCTGGCTCTGCACGTATGCATGTTAGGGTCTCCTACGGGGTTCCCTCTAGTGCGTTTTTCCTTTCTTTCTTTCTTTCTAGCTGAGATGTCACAGTAAACTTTACTGAGTAAAGTCAATTTCCCCTGGGTGCAATTGAAGACGTAACGGAGGCCTAGAATTATCTGTGTTCGTACAGAATTGCACTGTACTTCTCAAAGGGCGACCTCAGGGCTTGGGGAATCCACTGTTGCACAGCTTGGGAGGTGTCCCTTTATGGCAATCGTTGCTTCTCACAACGTACACATGCCAAAGTTTACACGAGGAGTAAGTCTTTTATACTGTCGCCTGATCAAGTGCTTTGCAAGAAGCTTTTTGCAATGTTCACCAGCTCGAGTTGAACATGATATAAGGACAGGTTGCGTTGCAACGCAACGCTGGCGCCACTGGGGAGAGACTGGGTAGACTGTCCTCCCATTATAAGTCCTGTAGTATTGACGACGATAATAATGCTAAGTTGTTCAAGGTATCTGAATACTGCTGCTTGCTTACGTAGGTCACGATCCACGCCACAAGCGAAGAAGAAATCGAAGAAGACCTCCAGGTTGCAGAGTTTTACAAACAGTTGGTCGGTGCGGGACCCTCAGTGGAGCGATGGGCCAGATCAGAAAGGTCTGAAAAGTCTGATGCAGAATCACTTGTGAGGTGCAGAATTTCTTCAAGATGTAGAGAGCTCTGAAAAAATAACTTCACAGGGTCCCTGTATGAAATTGCGTTTCTGTTGCATGCAGGTCATCAAACGAAGATGGAGCAGGTCCCTCTGATAGGGAGCAGGAAAGAGCAACAACTCTACAGTCCCTGCAGCAGGCCTTTGCCACGCACAGAGAACTGCGGAAAGCCAAACCTGCAGATGCGATCAGAGACACAAAAGGCATTGGATACGCAGTGAGCCATCAAAGCCCAGCCCCTGAACCATTGCCCTTGCCTTTGTCTCAGCAATTTCTCAACTGTTTCGAGAGAGCTTGGTCAAACAGTTAGTGCTCCAATGCAGACTACACAATATTCCCAAGCCCCAATCACAACTGTGAAATATACTGCGCATACTGCTTGAGGCGTGGTTTTATAGAATGTCTAAGTGTTGCGTTGTGGTGTGCAGCTGTTGGCGAAAGCAGGGTGGACAGGCGGGGGGCTGGGAGCGCAGGAGCAGGGGATCACAACGCCTGTGCCAGCCTGGCACCAGAAGGGCCGCCGCGGCATCGGAGCTGCGAGCGGACAGCCGCCCAAGCTGACCAGCAGCACACCCGCAGCCTCTGCTGAGGCCCAACCAGGTGCGCCTTCCCCCCTCAAAATTGCTCCTGGACCGCCCTTCTCTCCATCGTTGTTTGCAGGAGGCATAATCCCTGATCACGAATACTGAAACTGGTGGCATTGCATGATAATCCTGCACGGTGTCAGCTCCGCCCAACGTTTTTGAGGTCATGTGTGCGTATGCCAATCGCAGGAGGGCAGCAGCAGGCTCGGTCGGAGGGCGGGAGGCAAGTAGCCTCCACGCAGAGGCTGGGGGTGGGTGACATACAGACAGGCGCGCAGCTAACCAAGCCGGGGCAGGCGAGCGGGCCAGGGCCGGCCAGAGCGCAAAAGCGTGCATGGGAGACGGTTGCGGTTCTGGAAGACCCGGATGTGAAAGTGAAGCGCGTGCGGCAGGTCATGCAGGCAGAGGCAGACGATGCGGCCGAGAAGGCACTCGCGCGAGCGTTGTACCGGGCCTTCAATGACTCTTCGTGCTACGGGTCCACCGACTCGAACCCCCTGCTGCGGAGGAGCAAGCTCTCGGACAGCAACCCTTTGCTGTGAATAGCAATTTTCTGCGGGGTGCCTCTGTATTATTATGTGTATGCTAGTGTATCAGCCGGGATGTGGCCCACATTATCCAGATGCTGGATAATGCGGGCCATGCAGACAGAGACTAAATGCCCATCATGTCTCGGGATTATTGGAATCCCATTGACCGGGATTTGCAGGTTAAAGTAGGGACAACGTGAAGGTGCTACACTGGTTGAATAGCATGAAGGAATCCAGATTGAGTCTTATGATGCTGAGCTGATAATCACCTGCAAAATCTCAAAATGATTTTATCCCAAGCAAATTGGTTACAAGGTCTGGCAGTATAGACTGGAGCGACTCTTGTATCATGCACAGATTTGTGACGGCAACATTGCAGTCTAACCCGGTAAATGACATAAACCTTGCGACACAAAGAAAGCCAAGCTATTGATCAGCATCACCACGAACAAGCTTGAAAGCAGTCCCCAAGTTTGGCATGTTGTAACATATATATCAAGGAGCAAGAAAATGATACGAGCGTGTGCTTTTGGCCCTGATCAGGTCAAATCCTTATACAGCTGCGCTGCAACAATATAGCACGATGCATCGCATCTGCGCATGACTACAACAAAAACATGCGGCCCATCACTCTAACTCGCATTGTCTTGTGGCACATTTAATCATTGATTGCGGCACACATGAGACAATATGCACTTTGCAGAGTGCATCCATATGCCTAAAAGAATGTCAAAACGGTTGGACCCAAAACATTCAATATTGTCTTCTCGAGCTTTTCATCGATCGGACCTTCAAAAGGGTGGACATGCTATTCTTAGGCAGCACATGCAGCATCTACCTGACTGCCCCTGCTTGTGCACCCTGGTTGCATTCCCAAGCCTGCATTCCCCAGTCTTGGTTAATCCTTTTCAACACAGCATATCCCCCCACTGATAAAGATCAAGACCCTCCTGCCAAAAAGTACCGCCCCTCGATGTGCACAGCTACCTTTCTTTTTATCTTACCAAAACGATCGCCCAAAGCTGCAACATTTTGAGGGTGGAGGCACCCCAGTCACCACACTGTAGATTGCCAACATTGACTTAGATCATCTCATTCCTTGGGCAGCCTAGCGGTACCAGGGCTTGTCAGGCTGCCTCAAAATGCCATGGCTTGCACAAAACCGGCAAGCAACATATCTGCCAAATGCATGAGTGTGTCCGCGCGACGGTTCCTCCGTGTACAAGCAAGCCATCACCGCTCGGCCTGTTATTTTACTTTCTCACTATTGGAGCACCCTTGTGTTGTACGAATTGCAGCTGGAGCACTTGTGGTACACAAAATGGAAGGGCGCCTCACCCTGCCGGCCGCAGTCGTTGCACAGGATCACCTGCGCGCAACACAAAGACATCAACATCGAACAGACAGCCATCCCAGCCCTCTTGTCCATCAGGCAATTATTTGCACATGATGCTGCAAACCACCAACTTATCGAAGACAAGCTGAACACAGATGCCATAACCACCGCGGGTTGGAGAAAGATCAGGCTCCCGTTCGGCTTTCGAATTTGATCATTTTCAACTGATTTCTTCACATCAATTGTGTGCTAGAATTACTAATTGGTGCGGTCAGCGCACCTGGCGGCGGCTGGCGTAGGCTGGGGGCAGGTCGCAGACGTCCTTGGCCAGGATGGAGTCGAGCATGCCAAAGTAGACGCTCATGTCGCCCATGCTCTTGGCGCAGATGGGGCAGGTGTAGTTGTAGCGCGTGTACTGCGCGAAACAGTGCGAGTGCATGAAGTGCCCGCACGGCAGCTCCTGCATGCACAGGCAGCCATCAGAAACTTTTGTTTGATCTAATCAGACCTTTGTGGCACCACCTTGAACTTTGTGGCCACATCAATCTTATTGGCGCACATCAGTCTTTCTGACATAAGCTCAGTCCTTGGAGCCTTTCATCTGCTGTCTGGGTTCTCGGACTGACAGACAAGCCGCTCGGAATGTAGAAAGCACAGCCCATGTCTGCTATCAATCAGACTGGATTACGTGTGACAAGGCTCTGTCCAGTGCTGCCACTGTGCAAAAGCAGGATGAGTTAGCCTGGTCACACCGGAGCTCCCTGCAAAGGGGGGTCTCGGCAGGCAGCTCCCATGCAGATCCTCACTGACTGCATTCTGATTTTCTTGCAATCGATGCCTTGTGCATGCATGCGGTGCAGCAGGCAGCACACACCCAACATTCTCCCCAGGATGATCTACTTATAGCGACACAGGATTGGTACAAGGCGGTAACAATGTCTGGTGCAAGAATGGGGGCAACAATATTATCAGGCGGCAGCGCTCACCCGGTAGGGCTGGGAGGACTCGAAGAGGGGCTCGGTGCATACGGGGCAGGAGGAGAGGCCGCGGCATTTGTGGGTGGCAAACTCGGAGAGGTGCATGCAGGTGTTGCAGTCCATGCAATGGCATGCATCCACCCCCAAGCCCTCCCCCACGCGGCACAGGTTGCAGAAAGGGCAGTGGTATATCGAGCGCCCCGGCTGGTCGTCCCACAGATGGCAGATGTCACAGTAGTACCGCGCCATTGCTGCCCCACAGCCACTGCACGACCCTGCAGACGCGGCAGCAGCCAGCTATCTAAAACACTGTCATACATGCCTCAAATACCTACATTGAGAGCATATGGACCCTCTCAAATATGCCTTCATACCAGATATGATGCATCTCATCAGGTGCGTGTGCATGTCCATCCCTCCTGAAAGCGTCGGTACCTGTCCTGACTTCTTCCCGACGCCACACGACAAATTCTTGCTGCCACCTCAGGCACATATAAGCATAATACGTGAGGCGAGGGGAAGAGTTCAAGGACAGGACATGGGAGGAGCCGCACACCTGCAGGGGTCTGCTGGAGATTGCAGGCCATGCAGACCATCATCTCCACCTTCTGGGACTCCAGCACATGGTCCTCCTCCGCGTCGTGGCACTTCTTGCAGGGGTACACGTTGCCGCAGCACGGCGCCACCACCTGACACCTGCGCCTCAGCCACCCTCACCCACGAGCACTCACCAAGAGGCAAAGATATTTTGGAGTGACCTAGGAAAGGTGACCTCTGCCATCGTGCACCCACAACAGCAAGGAGAACCAGTGGCTAGAACACTATGCTTTTGATGTGCAGATGGCTAGGGCATGCATGCATAGCATACGAGCCATCGGTCATCCAGCTGTTGCAAGTGACCCCGGTGCCAGGACAACTGCATGGAACTAACTTCTAGCACCCAACACAACCCTCTTGCACACAGCAAAAATATCGAAGAGCGGTGTGTCTGCAATACTTTAATCAAACAGACAGGCAACGCAGCGCACCCGCGCTTGTAGTGGGGGCAGCCGAGGATGTGTTGGCGGGCGTCATGGTAGCAGCGGCGGCCGCCGGCGGCGGCGTGGCCGACCGGGGTAGACTGCATGCGGCGCTGCTGAGCAACGATGTAGCGCGAGGCCATGATATTCTGCATCAGGTACGCCTTGCGTTGCGCGTCCAGTCCCTCGTCGCTGCCGATGCGCCGTACAGCCTCCTGCTCGACAGTGAACACATGCCAGGGTCACAATCAGTACTCTAGGTCTGAAAATTCCTGTACACCTCATAAAAAGAAAGTGGCAAGGGTCAGGTATGCTCATGCTTCCAAGCAGACATTATGCACACTGCATGCATGAAGCTGTTGGGTGTGATCGTGAAAAAAGCTTAAGAGGACTGCACACTATCACTCGGCAGCTTCCCACGCATTACATGTGAGTGGAAGGCAGAGGATAATGAGGAGAAAAGCTAGACGTGCATAACCGGTGGATTACAGCACAGCGCCGCACCTCGAGCGTCTTCTGGTTCATGCGGAAGATGTCCTCCCAGCCGGGCTTGAATACGCCGGCGTCACCGCCAGGCTCCTTCTGGGCCTTGGACCCTGCCAGGTACTCCGCGACCTCGGCCAGAGCCGCGTCGCTGCCGTGGCCGCTGCTACTGCCGTGCTGGCCGCTGGCGGCGCCGTCGGCGGCTTTGGGGGAGTCGGCGTCGGTGGCGGGGGCCTTGGGCGATTCGCCGGCGGTGTCGGAGCCGTCGCGCGGGCGCAGCGCTGCGTCGAGCCAGCGCTCAAAGCCGGTGTTGCGCGTCGCAGAGCGCAGCGAGTCCATCATCGCTCGCTGCTCGCCCTCAGTGAACGACTCTGCGGGAGGGCACAGTTGTTGCAGCACATCACTTACAACAATAAGAAGAAGAATGTAATCTTATGCAATGTGCAGTCAGTGGCCGGTTTTGGCCCAAGTGAACAGTGCAACGTGTCGAGGCTGCTAAGAGCATTTGGTGCAGTTTTTCATCTGCAGCAGCCGCTGTGCCGGTCGACTATTGCTGCTAAGATCTGGGGCGACATCAGCATGCCAATAAGTGTAAAGGAAATGCTGCGCACCAACCCCCGAATACAAAACTTGCACTCTCTAATGAGGAGGACGTCCCGCGCACCTCCTTCAGACTTTTTCCTTTGAGGTTTAGGGAAGCAACAACTTCTTGACATTGCAAGAAGCAATCTGGCGCATTCACACACCAATTCAACACACCACGAATCTCACAATGGCCAGGGTTGAGAAGGAAGCAGTGGAGAATGAGGTCACTAGCGCACCGGTGACCCAGGGCAGCATGGCCTGCAGGACTTCGGCGCCGGTGCGGCCGATGATCACGCCGACGAGGTGATCCTGCTCAGCCTCGGTGAAGTACTCCGCAAAGAGCGGCCACAGCTCCTGCTCCTCCGCGCGCACATGCTGCTCGAGCGACGCGCGCGTCGCCGCCGTCAGCCGCTGCAGCCGCGTCGCGTGCTGCGCCGCATCTGCCAGCGATGTTGAGGCCCGAATCGCCGCCAAAGCCTGCAGAATAACGCCCGTGGTCTCTGAACTTGCAATAGTGCCTTTGCAGAAAGCACATTGATGGAAAAGACACTCTTCAGAGAGAGCTCATCCTCAAATTATTTTTGTTGAATGCTGTTGAGCTGTGCATTCACGAGGCCTCCCTGTGCGAGTGTCTGCAGAAGGCCTTTTAACGCTGAAAGAGATGCTCATTGGGAACGTTTCTGAAATGTCATCTACCTGAATGATTGTGTGCTGTCCTGGGATCTGCAAAGGGCCAAACAGAGTAAATACATAAAGCAAATGCAAGCTCTCACCTCGTCGAGGCCCCTGAAGAGCTCGGCCTCCTGCTGGTGGTCCAGCGTGTAGGCATGGCTCACATTGGACAGCGCCTCCTTCCCCTCCAGTGCTGGGAAGATAATCTCATCCTCCGACTGTCAAAAGCACACACACCCTTCAGCGCTCTGCCCTCCAGGCATGTACGCACATGCAGAAACATGGCTGCAGTCCAGAACGAGGCGGCTCTTCCTCTTAGCTCTGGCGCTGGCTCTGCCTTGATATGGGCATCTCTTTTGCTCAAATCCATGGAAAAATAATGAGGCTGGATGCTAGACGGAGAGACGGCAGTGAGAAGTTGCTTGCACCCTTAGAGCCCCAGAGACTTCTCAGATAGGCGTTGATGCCACCGGCGAAAAGAGGTCTGCCAGGTGTGCAGGCAGCAGCGCCTCACCTGGGAGTGGGCTTTGTACATTCCGGCGAGGCATCTGAAGCGGCCCTCCAGCTGCTGCAGGGCGGGCTGTCCCGGGATCCACTCCTCGGCATCTTCCAAGTCTGCTGCAAATGCGCGCGCATCTTCCTCCAGTGCATGCAGGTCCCTCCGCAGCGCCTGCAGTGCAAATATTACTCTTAAATAAGGCGTGTACGACCGCACTGCAAGAAGACTGCACATCAGTGGAAGTCTGCAAATCTAAGAGTAATAAGGCGTAGAGTGGCCTATGTTTAGCGGTCTGCTGGCTGTGCAGCAGATTTCGCAGAGTTGTATGGCTGCACTTCAATGTAAACTCAGCGTCATGCGAGGAAGTACCACCAGTGGAAGCAATTTGCACACATACTGCTCTCACGACAGCATGGGCACACATTGAAGGTGAGTCTTCATTGTGCTCACTTTGTGAAATTGGAAGATGTGGTCGATGGGGTTTGTGCGCGACTGCCCAATGGCCCTGCCCGGAGCCTGCCCGGAGCTCGAGGCTAGCGCGCCGCTGTCGCGGCGCTCTTTCTTGGCATTTTCCTCAGCCGTAGGTTGCCCAGAACTGCGCTTGAGCCGCTTGGAGGGCGGCTGCTCTGCTGCCACCTCAGGCTCCGGGATGATGTGCACCCCGCATGTGCTGTTGCTGTAATGCTGCGGGTTGTCTTGATCCTGGACAGCATGCATCACATTATCTTCTCATGTTGCATGGCTAATCAAAGCCACTACACCACCCGAATGCTGCTTGCCATGTCCGTTTGGGTGTCATCGCAACGCTACCAATCAGATGGAAGCAGAAGGATGAAACACTCTTCCCATTTGCCTGTTGCTGAAAAAAAATTCACTGTTTTCCAGCCCACTTGATTGGCAGCTTTTTCTCAACAACACTTCAGCGGACGTAGGCAGCCATAAGGACGTCAAAGGTGCAGTTGTTGGCAGATGAGTATGACGATACCTGTGGCTCGGGAGACTCCTGGCGTCCGCGCACTGCCCAGCGGGAGAGCAGGCCAACCAGGGCGCCGTCGTCGGCGGGCGCTGCCAGCTTCCAGTCCAGCAGCATGGCGCCCGCCTCCTCCTCTGTCAGCTTGCCTGCACGGCCGGACACAGAATCAGACGATTGGAACTATGAGCCTGTGCGCTTCTTCTCAGCAGTCTTCGCTCGAGCATGGATCTGACGGTCCAAATATCAGACCCACATGGAGTGGAGATTGCAGAATGGAATTGCCTCTCGGATTTCCCTGAGGTAAAGACAGGCTCATGACCATAAAACTATATGCCTGGCTCAGTTAGCTCATACAATGAGTCAACCTCCCACATGATTTATCACATGTAAGGCTTCTTCTGAGTATCAAAGAGGGTCCTTATGTTGTGACGCCAGAATGGTGTGGTCTGATAGGAAATTGCCTGAAAACGGCTCGGCTGAAGGTGGGAGGCAAATTAGGACTCTTCCAAAGACTCCTTAACGGCTTATGTCAACAGCTGCTACTAACAATCCTCGGAGCAAGCTGCAAAAGTCAGCGGATCAGCGCGTACCAGCGAGCCAGGGGAGGACGCGTTCGAGGAGGCGGAGAGGCATGGCGCAGAGGGTGCGCCAGACCATGTCGCGCTGCTGGCTGGCGCACAGCCGCTCCTGCAGCAGGGGCAGCACGTCCGCCTCCTCGCGCTCCATGTGGCACTTGATTGCCGTCCGCGTCGCGTCCACCGCGCTGCACAGGTCCGCCACCAGACCCCCAACCTCCTGCGCGCCCCGCCTGCGCGCAGAAGATATGTATTTAGAGTGGTCCGCACATAGACACTTGCTGGAAAACCTGATCTCTAATCTTCATCTGTCTGTAGGTTTGCCGTTGTTTCGAGCTCCCAAGCCCCTGTTCTTGCAGCCCAATTCACATTTGGACAGGCCATAACGCGATTAGGCCCATCTCCTCAGGTGCTCTACTAGATTGGGCGGACTGATCAGAACAGTGCGAAATTTGAGAATGGCGACCCCCTTGCGCAGTCGAATACAAGGGGTACCAAATATGACCCCAACTAAGAACACCATGCCCAATAGATACTGTCCTGCACGGGCGGGAGCTTGCCTCGCTGGCAGAAACTGTGCCAGGAGGATCTCGTCAATATTGCCGTTAAGCGGGTGCTTGCACATGCCAACGCAATGAACTGCTGCTTGTGTGATGCTGTACATCGGTGCAGTGGCTCAACATTAGCACAAGATCCTCAGAGCTCTTGCAAAAAGCTGATTGAATTGGCGTGGTTGTGTCGGTTTACCCGTCCGAATAGAAATGACATGAGGTCTGCCTGAAAGGCCATCCAGGGCGCAGTGTTTCAATGCACCTGACCCCTCATGCCAGCCCCTTACTTTGTCCCTGGTCGCTACCCAAACCCTCTCTCCGTCCCCAGCTTGTACCAGGAGTCAAATGTTGAGAGGTGCCAGAATGCTTACAGAAACAACAGGATTGGGAGGGCATGAGGCATCAGGAGCATGGATGCAAAACGACCTGGGTGACCTCAGCATCGCATTGCTAGTGACCTCACTTTGTCGTCATAACAATTCCACTGTATAAGCTCCACAATGGGGGGGAATGACAACCAGGGACGGCATGGTGGAGTGCAACAGCGTAAAGCAAATTAGATTCCCCTGGCAATTGCCTTCAAAGCGCAGCGCTGCGCACCTGGCGGAGGCTCGCACGTCGCCGAGCAGGCGGCCGATGTCCTCCAGCAGCAGGCCCTCGTTCTCGTGCTCCGCCTGGCACTCCTGGCACTGGTCCTCATCCGCCCTGCTCAGCTGCCTGCACAGCGCGAACCACACAGAAAAGTCCATGCACTGTGTTGCCTTTTGTTTCCTGACGACCCACCCTTAGGAAAAAACAGAAGCTCTTACACATGCTAGACGCTGCACTGGCAGAGACTGCATTGGCCAGGCTGAACGGCCAGAGAAAAGCTTCATGTAAGACCCTGAAGCAGGATTCATCTGACAGAAGAACAGACCTCAGCATTACAATTAGAGGATAGCATGCATGGATGAACAAAAGACGCGCTTCCAGCCAAGTGGCTAGGTGCGTTGGAGAGGTATGCCTTACCATCTATATCAGGATGGTATGAGTGTGGTATGAATGTTACCTGACAGCAGGGAAGACGACATCGTCCTCGGAAGCGGAGTGGTAGGTGCACACGGCTCGCAGGAAGCGCAGGCGTTCGGCCAGCACGCTCAGCGCGTCAGGGGTGAGCGCGGCGCACGACGACAGCGCGGCCGCCTCCGCCGCAAACGCGTCCAGCGCCGAGCGGATCGCCGCGTGGACATGCGCGATGTGCTGCGTGTGTACAGGCAAAATAATCAAGCTGCAAGGTCCTCTCAACGGCATCCCCCTTTATAACATGCACCCTTCCCACCATGCTGACTCTGCATAACTGTATCACCGCACCTTATCAATTCCACTAGAAACCATCCAAAAATACTCAGTAAAAATTTTGCTGCTGTTGGTTACAGGTGGCACGACTTATTGCGAATACAGCTTCAATTCATGCTCATATCTCTTGAGGACACCACACCTGCAGCGGGGCTCTGGCTGCGGAGTCATTGACGCTGACTGGCTGCAGGTCAGCGCTGTCAGCCTTGGGACCAGTTCTGGCCCTGGCCAGGGGGCAGCCGCATGGATCCAAGCCCAGCAGCTCACGGCAGCACTCGGGCGGCGCGTCTTCATAGCCATCCTTCCAGGGCCGCACATTCTTGACATCCACTGCCACCACGCCTGGCAGCGCCAGGGGTGCCTCCTGGGTGAGCAGCCCTGGAGAGAGCCATGCCACCAGCAGCTGCAGCAGCAGATCGTCCGGCACAACCTGCCGCACCTGCGCGCCGCAGCAGTATACCTTAGTAACCAGCATGTGCACGCATGCATTGCTCTTCAGGTGCATCAGTAGAGTTGCAGGCTCACATGAAGGAAAGCCATCACAAGGTGCTGCAAGACAACAAATGTGCCATAATATTCCGGCAAGATGAGGTGGGTCAAGCAGCTTGATTGATGTCACAGGAGAGGTACCTGGAGCAAGAGGTCTTCTTGTTCGCTCTGCGGCATGGCGGATGTCAGCCAGGACATGACTGATGCAACAGATGTCAGTGGGATGCAGCACAACAGCTGCGCTACCAGCTGCGCCTGCATGTGCCACATGCTTTGTCAGACTTCTGACTACGTCTGCATGAACCGATGTCTGAAGATCTTGAACCTGAATGTTGCTTATGACAGGTGTAGGTGGGCTCAGCAGCAGATCAGCGCAAATGGACCTGTTCGCCGTAAGTGAAGTGTTGCAGGAGGAGAGGGAACAGCTGCTCCTCCTCCTTGGCCAGATGCTTGAGGAGGGTTGTCTGGATCTCCTGGACCTTGCAGACCAGCTGCCGGATCACCGCTCGTCTCTGCTTGCCCTGGGCGCTCATGGCTGTATTGATGAGCTGCGAAAGCTGCTCAAAGAGACGCTCCTGTTGCACAGAGTGCTTGATGTTAGCCTCTCAGCACTGTAGTAACCATCCACAGGCAGGGCTGTCTTCCAAAAGCAAAGCAAGGGAAGTGCAGATCTCGCAGTGGAAGCCCCACCTCATCCTCGTGCTCAACAGTGTATGCAACTGTCACATTTCTGACCTTTGAATCCAGAGCAGGATACACGACCTGTGCAGCACAGCAGAATGTTGAAGAAAAGAAGCTTTGGCCAAAAACCCCTGTAGAGTGCCTCCCGGACAAGAAAGGCGATTGATCGGTCAGGATCGTGCACCTTCTGAAACTTAAAGCTATCAGGAAGTGTGCATGCACGTATTTCCAGCGGAATAAGTTCAAGATCGCGAAATAGAAAAGGTTGTACCTCATCCTCCACACTGCTGTGGATGCTGTACACGCGTTCAAGGAAGGCCACTCTGACTTTTAAATCGGTCAGACATTCGATGACGTGATCGCTGTTGGACGTTTCCAGCGTCAACACGGATCTCGACAGGACATCCAATTCCGACCTGATGGAATTGTGGTAGTGATAATAAAAGACTTTGATGGGTGGATGGGAGGTGCCCTTCCCGTCGCATGTCATCTTTTAAGGTCTTCCTAGATACCTTCACGTTGCAGACTACGTTCGCGGACACATTTGTGGAAGCTTGTGAGGATCCACTCTATCCTCACAAAGAGGCCTGGATCCCTCCACAGAAAGTTCCAAAAGTGTTGCGAGGCATGGATACATCATAGAACGATTACTTGAGTGGGCAGAGAATAGAATCTGTGCAAGATGCTGGTGGGCACAAGCTTGGCGAGAACAGATGCAGGCGCGTGCCTTGCCTCAGTTTCACGTGCCGCTGTTGCTGGCATGACCGTAGATCTTTACGGTTTCTTGCATGGCATGCAGGTGTTTCAATGATGATGGTTTGTGGTCAATAGCTTCTCTGCATGCATTTGCCACCACCGACCCTGCAGGCACCAGCACATGGTGACAGTGGCAGTCCTCAAATTGCCGCAATGATCAGCAATGGAGCAGTGAATAATGCACCTCGTATGAGACTGCCTGGATCCGAGAGTCTCTGTAACTCTCTGAGAGTCATACTTCCAATGTCAATTTGGTCAGAAACTACCAAATCTTCTTGGCAACATTGATGAGGCCAATATGTCCCTGTTGGACACAGCTTGTTGGTGCATAGTATGCATGACCGTCAAAGTGACTTAGCAGTTTGTTACAATAATTTACGTTTCTCATGATCATGGCAATTGCAAGCTTGATCCAGCGGTTCAACTTGCGATGCGGATGCCAGCAAAGAATTCTTGGCAAACACAGCGTCTTGATACCAAGTGGCCCTAGACGCAGCAATTTGAACAATGATAGAGACTTATGTACAGTACAGTGCTTAGCTGGAGCCATGCATGTCAAACCTCTGCAGTCTCACTGGCTCACAATCACATTGAGAATCCCAAACACAGATCATTGAAAGCCACCGTTCTGTCACCGAGACATGTGTTCATTCACTTGGGGTCATTTGTTCTTGCACGTCACCATGCAACACTTCAGATTTTGGGCTCACACAGCCCAAAGTAAATGGCATTGGCGCATTGGCAGCCATGTGATCCGCCATGTCTCAGGTTTCTCCGGAATACTTGTAAACGAATTTTCTGCCGTTTCTTTGCAATGACTACTTTCCGCCGCTGCTGACGCTGATGGACTCCGACCTAGTGAAGACTGGCGTTGTGATCTGCATGCATGCCATAGACCATCATCAAAACACCAGAGAAAAGGGCAGCAAGAGAGCACCTCGTCGTTGCATATGCACTCACTGCAAAGGTCACGTCAATTCACAGCAGCAGAGCTCTGCCAAAGTCCAGCACAAGAGCTATTGAGCGTGCTGCTCCATTTTAGAATTGCACAGTGAAGACCACCATCACTAGCAACAGCAGCAGCAGCAGCAGCAGCAGCAGGCAGCCAACTCAAGGAAGAATTCACTATTTTAACAGTTGTTGTATTCCTTATAATCGCGCCGGGAGAGTAGAATTTGGTCCAAAACAATAAAAGGACAGTTGGAGGCGCACATCTTCAGAGTATGACACGCCGGTGCTGGATCCGTAGGAGAACATGTTGCTGAAACTGTCAGTGGGGCCAGTGATGCCAAAGCTGGTGCTGACATCGACGTAGCGCGGCTGAGATGCCAGGTCAGCGCTGATGTCAGCGGGCAGGCCCGGAGCGGGCGCAACTGGCCTCTCCAGGGACACCTGACACACGAGCGAATAAAATAATTCCCAATTTGATTTTATGAGGAAGGCAAGGAGCCATGGCAAGGTAAGGAAGGAAACTTGCAGCACACTCAGGCCCTTAAATTTCTTTCCTGCGCTTGATGGCATTGAAGGAAGACAGAATGTCAGGCAGAGTGAGTGCTTAGAAGGGAGGACACGCTCCCTCGCACCATAATGCATTATCATTACGCTACTTTTCAGCGCGACATAAGCTACAGCCATAACCAATTGGGGTGTTTCAGCAGACAAACTAGAGCAGGCCCGTGAGACGGAATAATGGCCAGAGACAAGAGCTGCAGGTGTGGCATTTGTGAAAAGAGGTGAAGGGTACCTGGAAGGAGTTGCCTGCAGTATCGACGAGGGTGATTGCGCCGTGGGCGCCAGCACTGGGCTGCACATTGACGCTGCCCATGCCAGGCACAATTGCCACCGCTGCCTGGACAGCCCCTTGGGGACTCACCACTGTGAATTGGGTCATGCTCGCCTGCAACGCACGCACAGACACTTGTCAGCACAAGGAGGGAAAATGCTACATGCTACCTGCACACTGAAAAAGTAAGAGAAGTGCATATGCACAGGCATGTGCACATCCTGTCACACAAACTTGCAGAGCATGGATGGCTTGCTCTGAATGGAGGCTTGAGTCTCATAATTCTCCAATGTCAAGTTTGAACCTCGCTTGAAGCTATTTTGCAGTGAGGTCACTGCAAGATGCCTGCTGACATTGTTCTGCCCAAAACTCTTGGAGCTTTGCGAGGCATGCCAGAGCATGGAACCGGCATGGCACGATAAAGATGCAGAGGCAGAGGGTCTCACCCTGACGGTTGTGCCAGCAGAAACTGGCAGGGAGACTGCGCCAGATCCGTTGGGGTTGACTATGGTGAGGAGGGCATCAGCAGAGACAAGGTTGGCGGGCAAGGCAACCTCAGCAGAGGGTGCGGGCGCCAGCTCTGATGCAGCGTTGAGGTGTCTTCGTGGCAAAGCAGCGCTTCCACCTGATCGAGAACACACATCTCGTAAAATTTCCGTCAGGTTGCTAGTGAGATATTCTGCTGAAGAACGTCAAGGTTCGGAATCCTTGCCAGGCACGCGAAAGGGAGCGCCTTAGCTTCAGAAATAGTGGTTTTCTGCATTGATTCTCCCATATATTCATGCTTTCAGCACAGACGTATTTTATCGTGCTTACTGTAGGTTGTGAAGACTATTCTTCGAAACCTTGATGCTCACCGTGGACGGCATCAACACCCAAAATTTGGGGACCGCCTTACACTGCCACATACGGTCAGCGGCACATAACCATTAACCTAAAATTTTCTAAAGAAGTATATGGTCCTGAAAGACGCCGTGATGTGGTGAGGATATGTGTCACAGGGCGGCTCATGAACCTTGGAGCCAGAAGCCCGACCTCACCAAAATCTGGGTTACTGTTCCCAAATTTGCTGCTACAAGATGGGATACATCTAGGACTACATTCAAGCAGTCAAATTTCTGGGCTTAAAAAAGGCAACACACGATCTCGAAATACGCACCAGCGCAAATGGAGAGAAGCAGAAGGAAGCCGATGTGCGCGGCGTTCATCTTGAAAGCTGACCTTCTGACGCACGTGTATAGAATAGAAGGAGGATTTCTGTCAAGTTGATCGCGTAAGAGTTTTTGAGGAGTTCACAATATTCTGGAAGACAAGCTTGAAGAGTCCTGGGACGAACGATGTGAGGTAATTCGTAAAGGCCTGCCAAGCTGGCAATCAGGTCTGTCCTTGATAATTGAATTCAAACTTGCTTCAGTTACACAATAATTGCTTATGTTATGGAATAATTACCACATGAGACATGAATGACCTTTTAGCACAACAGCAACACAAACTAAAACAAGGCTCATGGAATTATAACCTTCATTTAAGTTCACTAGTCAAGAGGTGTTCAGTCGCATCAGCATGCCGAGTATTCCGATCCATGTATTCTCTTCTGCGGCAGTACTATGACTGACTAATAAGTAGCGGACAGTAGATCAGGGCAGCACTGGACTGTCCATTTGGCTGACCGTCCAGACGGCTTAGAATCCTGGCATACCCAGACTCAATTTGGGTGCACATGTCCACACCAAGAAAATTGGGCACTGGGCAGAAATGGCTCAAGCTGAACTTGTCCTAGTACGAAGGCATAATGCCGGCCCTTTGCAGGCACGCAGTGCAGCACCCATAGGGGCACTCAGATCGAGAGGCATCGCCGCCGGATGGATTGCGCTGCAGCTGTGTGCGCTCATGTGGGCACGCCTTAACATCCATAACCATGCCACGAGCCGCCATGGCCGCACACAGCTTCATCAGAAATGAGCCCTTTGCAAGTTTGTGGGTGATTTGTAAGGCTCCCACGCCCTCCAAAAACGCCCCAATATCTTCGCAGGTCACATGCATATCATGCCCAGAGTCAGTCACCAGCTCATCAAGCTTCACCCTAGCAGGCAGATGCAGGTTCATGCAGCTGCCCCTCGAGTCTGATTGGTCTCTTGTGGGACCCAAAGGTGTCAATCTGCAGGTCCAGCCAGCAGAGAATGCTGGGCCGAGTCAAGAAGGCCGGCAGCTGCGAAGGGCCAATCACCGCGCTGCATTGCTGCAGCCACGTCACTGAGTGCATGGCATCCAGTTTGCCAACATGACACGATAAGTTGAGGTGTATATGCACGCGGCACTGCTGCCTTACACGGACCTCCCCGAGCCGGATATCACCCAGGCACACACGCTGCAGGAAGACCAGCGGGCGCAGGTCCAACAAGGCGATGTGATCTCTGAAGGTCGGGCGCATGGCAGCCAGTGACAGCGTCTGCAAATTAGTCAGCAGGGCCAACTTTTCCAGGCTGCCGTCCAGGTTGCTTGCAAAGTTTATTTCAGCAAAGGAGAGGCCCAGGGGGCTCAGCTGCAGCAGCTGAGGCACAAACCACAGCCTCTCCACGCGAAGCCTCAAATTCTGCATGGATTGCATTTGCGGCAGCACCCGGGTGATCAAGCACTTCTGCATCTCGAGCTCACGGACAGTAATGGTGACAACGCGGACATGTGGCGGCACGCGATGGCTTTGGCAGACTATGTCCTCCAGTGTCCTTGCATGTTCGATGGAGATCATGTGCAACCTCATTGTGCGGGCCCCGTCCCACCTCCTTGAGAGCCAGTCAATCCCTGTTGCACCGCCCAGGATGCTCAGCACCACATCATAAGTATTGCTGCTCAAATGGAGGCTTGGAAAGGTGCTGGAGCACATTTTGTCTGCACCTCAGCTTGTGTGCTTATGGCGCGTACCTTCTGAGCAATCGTCCCCGCTGAGTTGGACACTTTCAAGCTGCAAGAAGTACGTGGCTCTGCATATAGGGCTTCGAGAGTTGGGCAAAAGTCCCTGAGGCTTTTGCCCAGTCTCGAAGCCCTATATGGCCAGCAATCCTCCGCCAAACCTCCCCAGGTAGGTATCTAGGGTCATCTGATACTGGCATCGTGTCCTGCTCTAGGCATATCAGTCCCCTACACTAAATATATGCGAAGAGAAATCGCTGTCTGATATCATGATATGACACAGTAGATAGGAGAAATTGAAATGCAGATGTTTTCAGTACGATGCAAGCGAGAGCTAAACTGATGACCGAAAACGCAAAAAAATTCAATCGATCCTCGAGAAGATCAACAGTCGTGCAAGACACTAAGGAGAGCATGCGTGTACTGCTCAAAATGTTTCTCAACGAAATGATGCGGGTGACGAAAGGTCTGAGGGGATCACCAGATCAGTACCAGGTCAAAGCCTTGCTACGAGCGATTCAGCCACATGCTGTAAGAAAGCTTCCATCGTTTTATTTTTCTGAACGTCTTTCAGAGATTGCTTTGCACAAAATATGCAATACAAGAGTCAAATTGACGTTGGACAAATGGGCAATGGCGGGCAGCCCAACTTGGGCAGGTTCATGGGCTCCCCTGAAGAAAACCCAATTAACGAGCATGCATTTTGAATGTACGCCGGAAAATATAGTACCTGTAGCATGATTTAGGTCAAGGAGAGCCCAATATTTACGATACAGGATTAAGAACAAGCTGGAAGTCAGAAGCTCGGAGTCGATAGCATTCTGAAGGAGAAGAAGAAGAAGATTACATCTGAGATCATTTGGATGATCCACCCGAGTCTTTTAAATATAAAGGTCTACACACTCCAAATTTATAGAGTCATTCTGGGTAGCCGCTCCACTGTCTGGGCAGCACAGGCAGCCCATGCCTCGACCTCTACAAGGCAGCAAAGACGTCCATACAAATTTATAAGCAATGCTCAGGAGCTCCATATGCAAGCTAATGCCATTCAAAATTGATTGCACTGCATGCCACATGCATGTTTGGCCCTTTGGCATTATAACATGATTGGGTACATTTTGCAGTGTCACATACGGTAAACACCTATGTCTTACAGAGTCTCTGTCATTCGGTGTTCTGTGTATGAACAAAGTCGTGTCCAGGGTTCTGCATTCTTATGATCACAAAAGCTCCAAATCAGCCTCCATCAGGCGTACCCAGCATCACCAGGCATTAGACCAGCCTTCACCAGGCATACCGAGCAACACCCGCAGGAGCAACGAACATCTAATGCTTGAACACCATCCGGCTTGTGCTGTACTTGTGTGTTCCGCCCCAGCCTGCAGGATGTCACCTCCATTGCCATGCCTCGCGCGGCCATGGCAGGACCCACCATGTTGAGAAATGACCCATTGTCGACCTTATAGACAATTTTGAAGGCCCTCACGCCCTCCACAAATGCCCCCACATCCTCACATGTGAGGCACAGCTCCAGCACTAAGTCAATCATCAGCGCATCCACTGCCAAAGTGGCCGGCAGGTGCAGATAGGCAAATTTTGCTCTGATGCGCAGCTCTCTCAGCTTCCCTAGGTTACCCTCCAGAATCAGCGGTGCACCAAGCGCCCCAACAGTGTCAACCTCGAGCCAAACACAGCTCAGATTGCCAGCCTGGGTCAGAAAAGCTGGCAGCGGATTTGTCAACACGCCGCCACTTTCAGTCCAAGACACAGAACTTGTCATTGGCAGCACCTCTGCCAAGCAGGCTGGGTTAAAACCCTCAGAATCATAGCTGATATGATCAGTAACATCCACATGGACCTGGCAGTTCTCCCCTACATAGACCGCCTCGCACTGGATGTCAAACAGCCGCACTTGTTGCAGCCGCACCAGGGGCCGAAGATCAATTTCTGTGAAGCGGTCCTGCATCTTGGGATACAGTGCCTCCAGGGAGAGAGTCTGCAGACTTGTCAGCAGGGCCAAATCTGCCAGGCAACCCTCCGTGCACCCAAAGAACGTGAGCACTAGGTGACGCAGCTGCAACAGTGGCGGTACCCTCAGGAGCTTGGGCATGGTCAGCTTGAGGCTGTGCAGCTCTGGTGTTTGCGCGAGCACCATGGGGAGCCAAGCCATGCACTCCTCAGGCTCACCCCATTGGATGCCAAGGGACAGGTGTTGCAGGTGAGGCGGCATGACGTGGCCGCCGGCACACATGTCTCCTAGAGCCACCACTTGACTGGCGTGACAACGCTCCAGCCTCATCTCTCGCGCCGCGCTCCAACGTTGAGAGGCCCACTTGAATTCTGTCGCACCAAAGAGCAAGGTCATGTTTTGCAAGGTTTGTCATTGTTATTGCAAGATTTGTTATTTGAGCTTTATCCAACTCTGCTGCCCCCGCCCTCCTGATTTGATCATTCTCATGAGTGAAGCAGTGACTACGCATTAGCATTGTTTCAAGGTTTTGGTGCCAGCAGGTTCAGGGACAAGCGTTCTCAGCTTGAAATACAGGATGTTCAAGAATTCACCACCTGCATCAGAGCTGTGCTGGTCGAACAATATCTTGAGAATGATTGCGTGGAAGGAGGCCCTGCAGGTACGTGCGACTTTCGCCCACTGCCGAATGGAAAAGTATAGCGCGATCAGATGCCAAACCTCCTGAGGTAACTCTGCTGAAGGCATCCTGTCCTGCACACACAGCAATCCTTTGCTGCTATTTACTCGGTAAGTACCATATCTGGATGCTGGATGTTCGGGAATTGCTTCAAATTACTTTCACGAAGCAAGACAAATCTTGCACACATACGACGACCAGGCAATTAGGCGCCAAGAGAACAGATCTGTGACAACAAGTGTATATCCCAGCCAGAAGGCCAGCTACTTAATAATCTATACCTTCAGATGGGTCAATTTGAACGCTCGAGTGTCTGTGCTGATGGTTGGAGCCGTGCGGGCACTTCTTCGTGATCCCACATGTCCTGACTCATCTTGTGACCACCGGAAGTATTCCGTTTAGTCAGTGTTATATGACTGAAAGACGGTCTATATTATTTTCTGGTGCAGATATCCGAAGTGAAACATGCGAGTATTTGCTGATCTGCGCTATCAAGTGGGAAGCCCTCCTTGCCTCTGTCTGGGCAGCCCTTTATCCAGTCGAACGATGCACCTCAATAACAGATACCAGACCTCACTCGAGGTCTTTTCACAGGTGCATCTTTGATCCGGAGGTCGATCATGAGATATAGCTGTCGGTTCAGCTAGCCTGCAGTTCATATTTGGCGGGATCAAAATTTTGGGGGTGCCCAAATTAGGTGCGCTGTGCAGCACCGGGCCAGTGCAGTGTTGGAGTTAGCAAGAAGCTATTGACATCACAGGTTACCACAATCAGGGTTTTACAGCCCCCCCGGGGCCCCCCAAGGGATGGCCAATCTGCTCCAGGGCTAGGGGCAAGGTTTCTGGGCAACCCCGGGATAAATTCAGGATTGGCCAAATGGTTCAGGGCAACACCCGAAACCACGTGGCTATGACTCAGGAGCGCCCCTGACTTTTCAAGCAATATGAGCCACTTGAAGGCCAGATTCAAAAGGAAAAACCTGCTTCTCCCTGTTGAAAATCTGGGGGACCTCAGGGTTGCCCCGAACTTCGGAAGTTTAAACTTGTCTAAACTTGGAACAATTTGGCTACTATTACGGCTGCCGCTGCGGCAGCAGGCAGGGGCGAAGCCCCCGCCCGCCCTTGCTCTACTGCAAAGAGATCACCTTCGTTAGATGATTTTATCTAAAGTATTCTGGAAGACCCAGGGGCTGCAGCGTCCTCCGTGGGAATCAGGTTCAGGAAAGCCAATTCTTTTATGGGCTGCTCTATCGCCAGCGCAAAAACTCTAATTGTGTGTTGTTTAATGTGTCTTTCTGAACGTGTGATAACCCTCTGGCGATATGCAGGCTGTCCTTTTGGAATGGATCATAAAGGCAATATCCTGAACTTCGGAGTTTGAACTGGACTTGGGTGCCCAGGAGCCCAAGTCTGGGCAGCCCAGAGGCAGACTTGGGCAGACATCTGCCAGAGCCAGCAAGACAAGCAGTGCTCCAGCACCCAACTTTATGGCGCTCTTAAACCACCTTCCAAAGCTACACTGCTCAGGCTGTAGGTTCTATCTGCAATTCTTGTCTATTCGGATCCATCACTGCTTGAATTTAATTTCGCAAGCTAGCTGATCACTATCAGGCTGGCAGGGCATGCATGCATGCATATGCGCAGTTAAACTCTAGTGCATGCAAGGTCCTGAAACATCTTGTCTCCTTCATAATGAAACATGAGAGTCGGCTTCGTCACTCAATTAATAAATTAAGCTCACAGCATTGATCTTTGACTTAGCTAGATTCACAAACACGTGCACTTTGATCTCACTTTAGTTCAAGCAAAATTTAATTCTACCCTAATATACCAAGTCTTGAACATTCTTGCTTCCAATTTTGCACTCAACATACAGTAGCATTCTCACAGAATCAATGTCCCCCATTTGCGGCAACCCCCAATATCTTTAGGTGCAGGTCAATCCGAAGGCATCAGGCCAGCCCTGAACAGGCACTCACTGCAGCACCCGCAAGGGCACCCAAATTCACACTCGCCACTGCTGTACATAATGTGCTTCACCTGTGCCCAGGGCAGTCTAATGGGGCACTCCTCTGATGTTATCCTCTTGCCTCGCACTACCATAGCAGTGCGCATATGCACCAGAAAATCGCCCGTGGCACTCGTGCACACAATGTGAAATGCGCGCAATTGCTCGGTGAAGGCCAGAACGTCGCCGCATCTCACATTCATGTCCTCTGCATGGATGACTAACTCCTCCAGCGCTGACTTGTCAGGCAGCCGCAGGTGCAGTGCGCTGCACCTGATGCGAAGCTTCACAACACTCGACAGCGCGGCCCCGACGTTCAACGGCGCGCCGGCCGCTCCCACCTGCTCGCAGTGCAGGTCCAGCCAGCGGAGATTGCAGGCCTGAACCATGGCTACCGGCAGATGTAGCTGCTTCGGGGCGTGCCCCTTCAGTCCCCAGCACAAAGATTGCACTGAGGCGAGTGCGCCCGACCAGTCACAGCCGGCAGTCAGGTCCGCCCGGCTGAGCTCGAGGTGAATTGCGCACTGGCGAGGCACATGCACCTCCGCGCAGTGGACGTCACGGAAGCATGCGCTGCGCAGCTGGGTGCACTTGCGCAGGTCCATTACCTGCAGGCCGCGGGGGGCCGAGAGGGGGTCCCCCATGTGCAACAGAACTGTTTCCAGGTTTGTCAGCAGGGATAGCCACTGCATGCTGCAGCACACCGCGCAGGTGAAGGTGACACTCAGATGAGTCAGCTGCACGATTGGCGGCACCCACAGCAGCCGCCGCAGGCGAAGTTTGAGGCTGCGCAGCCGCCACTGCTGCAGCTGGGCGAGCACCCACACCATCCACATGAGGCTGGCTTGCTCCTCGTCTTCTTCGCCTTCGTTCTGCCCCTGCTGCGCAAAGTGGAGGTCCAATTCCTGGAGTTGCGCTAACACGTTGTGGTCTTCGGAGATGAGCTCTGATAGCGCCTTGGCATGCAGCTTGCCCAGGTCGTTGAAGCTCATCGTGCGCGCCATGCTCCATCGCTTGGACAGCCACTTGATTCCTGTTGCATTTGGACCCTGACTTTAGCTTTTCAGAAAAAAAAGGTATATTCTATTGACATGCCACGCAAGAGACTTTTACACAACCTGCTAACATTGGGCTCTTGCTGATCTGATGAACCCGTAATGTGATCCTTGCCGGATCGATCCAATACTTTGACAGAGGAGGAGGATGGGCAGGCACCTTCGCAGCATACGCCCTCATCAAACCGAACAAGTTCGAGCTGCACCCTGAAGTGGGTCTTGGACGCCCCAGAAAGCGCTGCCCACTCGCGGACGGTCAAGTGCCGCGCCACGTTCTCCCACACCTCCTGTGGGAGTGTCACAAGATAACTTGCAGCGTACATCTAGCCTTGCAGCATATATGAGCCCTGCATGAGCACACAAGGGAGCTCTTCAGCCGCACACCCTCTATTATAGTCCAAGATCAGGGACAACCCATGGGCCGCAGCGTGCAAAAAAAGACCAACAAAATCAAGAGCAAAGAGCATCTATGATAAGGTCAAAAAGCGAACAGTACGATGCGTCATACAAGGTGTCGTTGAAGCGAGCAGAGAGCTCACCTTGGGTGTAGGGTTACAATGATGTTCTACTACTCCGAGCGGTGACCAATATTTCCGAGTGGGATCAAGCAACCTGCTTTCTGTGGATTGAGATTGGTCGGACGAAGTGTTTTATGACTTCTTGTCGCGATATCTCCTGTAACGCAATAAGTGGCCGAGTCGACAGACAGACAGTTGCATCCCTGTGGCCAGGTGTAGCCGTTCTGGGCAGCCCAATTGGGCAAAAGACTGGGTCTTGATGACACTTTTTAACTATTTGTTTGTGGGGTCAAATTAGCCAGTCATGCGACACGATCAAACTTTACATAAGCACTGAATTCATGTGGCAAGAGATGGGCATTTAAGCCATGCTGCGCGCATGTAGCAAAAGCTCTGCAACTTCATTGAACCTGTACTGCAGGCTGTCCCAATTGCAAGCTGAGTGTGCCATGCATGCGAGCACGTATGGAGAGCGAGTCCATGCAAAGCACAGAATCACACAGCTTTGAGACAACAAGGCATACATAGATCTACTGCATACTCTTGGCACAATTGTGTGCGCGCAGCTATATTTATACACTGCCAGCCAAAAGTCCCAATCCATAAAGCCATTGAAAGTCTTTGCCACGCGGGGTGATAAACCCTTGCCAACCAACTGAAATGCAACCAACGTGTATGATTGTTTGGACTTGGGCATCTATATACTTCACTACACTCCAAATGAGTCCAACGGAAGCTCACCTGCTTCGAGCGAGTTGCCAATGAATAAACAATAGATGCATGCTGGACGGGGCAGCCGACTCGGAGTACTTATGCTCAGATCTCGACTGTCCATTTATAAATCTGAAGATGCAGTGATCAGAACTCTACAGAACCCATAGCAGCTTCAATTTTGATATTGGTCTGGTAATTTGCTGGCCTGGGAAATCTCTCAATGACTATGACATTCCTGTGCAGCTCTGCGCAATGGCGCTATAGCATCGCAGCTGTTCTCATGTTGCAGCCATGGCTTGTGCAATCCCTACTCACCCCAAGTGACTGTGCCAGTGTAGTAAGGCGCCTGCACATTTCACAAGACAGACATCACTGGACTGAAGGAGAATTATGCAGCTGCCTTGTAAAAGTGACAGGTATCAGCCTCCAGCTTTAGCAATGCGCAACAATCATCCGGCAAACAAATCTGCATGCATGACAAGCGAGGAAACAGGCAGTGACCCTGATACTGCTTCTTTTGAGGTGCTCTTTGCTGGCATGTTTGCTGAAGGGCACAAGTATTAGTACAATTAGTAATATCATAAATCTGAATTCTTCTATCAGAGGCAAGGTGGCTTTCCTTTCAGAGGCAAGGTGCGTCTGCATGCAAGCTGTACTATCACCCTGAGAGTAATTACTATTGCCCTGCAAGATCAGGTGACAACGGTATGTATAGGGCACAACCTTGGAGGTCACACACTCGAGATCTCTAGAGGGGGTGTGAGAATTATATGGATTTATTTGCCGTCGTTGCCGTCGTCGCTGATAGGGGAAATAATGTTCCTAATCCCTAAACCCTAAATCCGAACACCTAAAAATCCTACGCGCACGTTTCAGCATTAACTCCCCAGAATGGCGAATCCACGACGGCGAGAAAGCCCTGATGTGAGAGTTGGGGGAATGCTGGGGCGCACAGTCACAGAGACGGTGCCGGAGCCGCCGGAGACATCCACAGACACATCGCTGTAGTCGGAGGTGAAGCTGCCGCTGAAGCTTCCATCCCAGCTGTAGAACTTTGGGGTGAGGCCCAGATCGGCGCGCAGATCGGCCGGCACACCGGGGGCCGGCGCGGCCGCCGAGTTGGGGCGGGGCACAAGGGACACCTGCAATGGCAGTTCAAGCCAGATGGAAGGAAGATATCACTAAATCACATCCTTCGAGGCAAGGTACCCTGTCGGACACTTTTGGAAAAGGGCAGACATGGTGCTTCTCCTGCACAAATCAGATTGCGCCACAACGCAGATTGCGCCACTTCTTAAGCGTATCCTGAACACACTGGCGCAAAGAGCTGGATTGTCTGTGCGTGTGGCGTCACAGGGTCAACTTACGCCGCGGAAGAACATGCGCTTCCAAGAAATGTGCTCTAAACAGTTGTCACGCCAAATGCGTCATGCACACCCATGAACAGATTGCTGCGTGTTACAGCACTTGAGATCACGGGAGGGAGATTGATCATCCTGTCTTCTGCAATGAAGAGAGCTGATGAAGCAATTGTTTCAAGCAATGCTGTCACCAATAAATATATTACTTGTGCAGACTGCATTCACTCATGTGCCATTCTTTGTGGGGTTGGTTAATGCTTTGTCAGCTCACCTGCGCGGCGGGGCCGTTGGGCTGCGAGATGGTGATGAAGCCGGATGAGGTGAGAGAGGGCTGCACTCGGATGGTGCTGTTGCCATCAATGAGGCTCAGGACTGCTTGCACCTGCCCATCTGGCTTCACTACAGTCACATCTGACGGAGACACCTGCGCATCAGCACTGCTTTAGCAGACTGATTCAGCAGACAATGTCAACACCGTTCTAATTTCAGTCCGATAGAGAGAGCACAGGCCCGCTGGTACGCTGCGTTCTTCCATGCCACAGGAAGGCTGGCAGCATCAGGATGTCACTACAGAAAGCAGGGGACTGGAAATAGATTTGCACATGCTCTGCTTCAAGTATGCCTGCTTTGATGCGCTGAGTGTACTTTCTTCCCTCAAGGTACTGCTGTAGGGCTTTGGCATGTTTCATATGAGGTGGAATGGCGGCTGGTACAGCAGTCCTGATGATTTCTGAGGGGAATGCAGAGGCAGAATTTTGGGGAACAGAAATTTCACCTTCAGGTTTGAGCCTTCAATGATGGGTACGGCTGCTGTGGCCACGCCCATGGGGTTGATGATGGACAGAATGGCATCCTTCACATCTGCAGGGGCCGCCACTGGTGCCTGCAGAAGGCTGCGGCCCGATGCTGCACCAGACAAACCGACCGCTCTCATCTCGTGCCAGCTGGAATGCAGGTCATGAACACTGCACTGGCTGCCGATTCGTTGCAGGCCCACGTCTTTTCCAAACAACTTGATTAGAGCAACGCTGTCACGGTCGTCGTGTGGCTCAGTGCAGGCGGAGTCGGCGAACTCGATAGTACGACAGTTTGAAGTACGAGCATATGCATGTTGCATCAACCTAGCAACCCAAAAGCCAAAAACACCTCATGCGACCGATCTCGACAGTACTGAAGCTATTGCTATAGGTGATTCAAGGGATCATGGTCAGCCAAATGGTGGTCAACCTAGACGGCAATCGGCCGGGCACCTACCGAGGGACAGGACGGAGAGGCCCGCAAGGAGGAGGACAAAGGCGACGTTCATTGCGACGAATAAGAACCCCAAAACCGGCCTGTGCGTGTTTTTCAGCTCTCGACTTCAACACAAACAGGTTTCGTGTATCACGAACGATCAAACGCACAGACAGCACGTGCACGTCACTTTGGATCCTGCTTTTTGGAGCATGAGTGCATGCATGCAAGCAGTCAGAGCCACAGAGACTTGCTCTTATGGGAGGATTCAACAGGGAATATTCCCTAAAGTACAGACATTTCTTGGAAATTAGGAGCCAGCATTCATTGACACGTCAGGATCAGCTAGCATGAACACGTGCTGTGGATCCCATGCATGAAGAGGTGTGAGTGCATGCGCTCGGGTGCACCTGCACCTTCAACAATATTTTTATGGACACCTTCCTACCAGCTCATTCGGAGGCAGACACCCGAGTAACTGTGCATTAATACAAATTCCCGGCTTCAGCTGTGCATCTAAGGCCTCCTGAAATTCTCTACATTTTCCTTCTCACGCATGCGCGTGCGCATTCAGTTGTCAGCACACAAATTGATTGCTTTCTGCCAACGATGGGCCTTTGCAACTTGCAAGTTGCTGGTGCAATGCCAGGGCAGATGTGCTTTAGGACACATCAGCGCCTTGTGACAATGGTCAGGGCTCAGGTGAGGGTGACCATCAGGTCAGCAAAAGTGATATTATTTATTCTTTGCGGTGTACATGACTTTTCCAGGGCCATAGATGATTTATTTTCTACTCGAGCAACTTGCAATTTGAAATCTCAGTCCCTGCCCCATTGCAATGCTCAATCGACTTGTGTCAATCGGTGACGTCACTAGTGTCGGCAGGCGGCTGCTGGGCGCGAGTGAGGTGGTCGGCCATGAGGGAGAGCTGAGTGTGGAAGATGTCCTTCATTTCTCTGATGTCATCCTCAAGCTTGTCCACATGCTCGTTGCGCTCCCCCAACAGCTCCAGCGCCATGTCATACCGCGCCCGCGCCTCCTGCTCCAATACACAATGGTCACAGACTTATTCTAGCTTATTTTCTGGTGTTTTCCAATGTATGTTTTACAAACTTTCACCACCATTCCATGCCTTGACATCCGCACGGCTGATAGAGATGCCGTAGGAGCTGTGCCGAATATACAGACGGGGTTACATTTGATCTCGAGAGCGCAACACTTGGGGCAGTACAGGACATGGACTAGAGCCGAAAATAAAAAAATTGTGCAGGGTTGCCTTCACAAAGTACAGAAAATGACTGACTAATTTAATGTTGCTGTCATCATTATTTCGCACAGGCTTCAGTACCTTCAGTTCTCGCTCGAGCTGATCGCATTGCGCGACGGCCGCGGCGGCGGCCTCCGCCCGTTCGCACGCGCGCAGCAGCTCTTCGCGCGCGCCGTCAGCCGCCGCTTCGGCGGCCGCGACGCGCTTCTCCAGAAAGATCACCCGGTGCGCGTCGGCCACGCCCCCGGCCGGCCCGGCGCCGGCACCGCTGCGCAGCCGCGTCAGAAGCTGCGATGCTGTCCGCGGGCTGGCTGGCGCCCTGTTACCAAATCAGTTGCTCCTCTGTCAAGGACATGTTGCTGTGTTTCACAAAGGCGAGAGGCTTTGTTGTTCTCGCCAAGTTGCTGCCACATCAGCCATTATCTTAATTTGACAGTGTGCTTCACCAAGATAGGCACAAGAACTTGTTGTTCTCAGGCTTCCTGATGACACAGAAGCCGTTTGCCTATCTGGAACTGGCACTGTGCTTCACCAATGCAAGAGGCTTTGTCACTCTCCGGCAAGTTGCATGATTGCGGCGCATGGAAGTGAGCTTTGTCCCTCAGGTCAACAAATTTGCCCCACAACAGTGGCGTTTGCTTCCCTGCTCGTTACGGATGAGCAAGCTTCCTGCTCAAAGCACATGTACACAGCTGCAGTGCTAGAATTGTCATCACTTCCTCAAACATCTGCAGGAAGGCTAGAAAATTAAAATAGCCAGCGCAGAGGTCACACCCAATCAAGCCATCGAGGTCATCATGCTCTGCCGGAGGGTTCTCATCCGCAGCGATGACAACGCCTCTGCTGTGGTCTGGACTGGAGGGCAGTACATCTGTCAGCGGCCCTGAGTGTGAAGATGCGCGCGAGACTGGGAGATTGGCCCGGGAGGGGGAATGTGCCTTGCGCAGGCTCTGCTGGTATTTCTCCTGCCAGTGCAGCACGTCCGCTTCCAGATTCCGCACCTGCACCGGGCAAACAAAACTTGCTGATCATGACCAGTATATTGGAAGGGTATATTGCCAGAATACTGCCATAGAAACGCTCTGTTTGAGCGTGGTTGCACAAGTCATCACACAAGCCCTATATTTCTGGTTTCAGTAGGGGAAGGTTTGGAGGACTGGTACAAAATCATCACATGGATTGGTTTCCTCCCTTTACTCAAGTTTGAAAGCTAGGATTGGAGCACTACGAAGCTTAGCATATCTGCATGTCCATCCCACAGCAACGATGGGCAAGATTTGCATGTGCTCCTCCTTACTGAATCACCGAGTTGAATTGAAAAGTGCTGCTTGTTTGGCTCTAAAGTAGAGCACCCTCATTCTATAGTAATCTCATATCGTCGCCAAGACTGATGAGCCAGGAGTCATTAGAAGCAAGCCCTCACCCTGCCTTCGGCTTCCCAGGCCCGCTCCTGCGCCTCCCGCCTGTCACTGTCCGCCTTTTGCCTTACGGCCTCTTCCCGCCGTTTTGCTGCACCCAGCCGCTCTTCTGCATTGTCCCTTTCTGTTGCAAGCCCGGCTGAGCGCTTCTTTTCCGCCTCCAGCCGCGCCCGCAGCTCAGCCGCCTGCGACGTCGATGCTTCCAGCCCGGACTTTGCAGCCGCCAATGCGGCCTCTGCCGTTGCTAGCCGCCCCTGTTGCGCCAAAAATGACAACCTCAGGGCATTGTTAAGAGGCGTTCCAGGGACTTGGTTAGAGAAGGACACATAAGAGAGACTTTTAAGGTTGCAGAATGCTCAAATTTGAACTTATTGGAACCAGAATTCAACTAGAGAAGACAATAGAATGGCAAAACTGACTAGAAATGAGCAAATACTTGAACATGTCATTGGATACACAGGCATTGGAACTTGACAGCCAAAAATGTGCATAGCTCAACCTTGAGGGTGCGTTCTGAGTCTGTAGCCGCACGAGCGGCTTCCTCAGCTTCCCTCAGCCGCTCCACCAGCTGCCGCTCAGCCGCCGCATGCGCCGCCTGCTGCGCCGCTGACGACGCCGCCATCGACTCTATCTGCCTGCGCATACATACACACACTGTCTCCTAATTGCCTTGTCTTGAGCATTCGTTTTCTGATCTACACACAGTTGCGGTGTAGGGTTAGAGTGCATGCTAGAATGCATGCAACCCTTAAAAGCTGCCACCAGAGGGCTTCAAGGCCCTAGACGATGTGGGGAAGAAAGGCTTGCCCTATTTCCAAGTATTGCAGAAGGAAAAAGAGCAGTGGCGGACCTGATCAGGGGCCGGGTGTTGTCGGATGTGGAAGCCACCAGCTCCCCCTTCTCCTCTTCCAGGTCATGGATTCTGTCCTCCAGGCGGGCAATCTCTTTTCGCAGCCCCTCCTCCCGTGTGAACCAGGCAGAAGAAGCCGCCTTCAGAATTCCACACACCCCCCTCAGATTTCCACAAACACATCCAAGGCAGGACACCTCACACATCAAGGAGCAAGCTCCATATCATGACCCTGTGTGGAAGACTGCAGCATTTTGGTATGAAGCCGGCTTTTGTTCTCACCTCATATTCTGCGCGAAGGTCTGCAAGGTTGGCGCTGAGTGCAGTTTCGCGCTCCACAGCGGAAGCCACATGGGCAGCGCCATTGCGTGCAGCTTCCGCGGCAGCCGCCTCGCGGGCGACAGCTGCCTCCTTCTTGGCAGCTGCCACCTGGCTGGCCGCCTGCTGCCTCACAGCCGCCATCTCTGCATCCATCTCCTCCATCTGCCCAGCCACCACAATGAATCAGCTCTTTATGCATATATTCTGCAGACCAATAAGGCATGTGGCAGCATGTAAAGCACGCTGACAAGTCATCAAGAGTTAAGTCATCTCTGTGGAGGCAATAATTTTATATTGATCAATCTGTCGAAAAGTGTTACTTTGCAAGATGTGATCTGCTAAGTTACCACCGCACAATACATGTTCTGGTGCTCTGTTGAACAAAGAGCCCCAAACATGCCCCGTTTCAGTGTCCTGGTGTGGTGAGCAGAACCAAACACGCCTCCCCTACCCTATCATACCAGCAACACCCTGGAAATAGAAACACAAAGGCATGTCCCAACACCACATTTTTAGCATCACATGACGCACAAAAGAGGCTGGCAGAGCATTTGCAGAGATCAACAGCGATGCACCGTAGTCAGCACCATACTTCGCGTATTAAATAACTGTTCTTCTTGAAAAAGGGTTTAAAATTCAGACCCTAAAATGCAAAATAAAAATCCTAGAAATAATTTTGAGATCAGTTTTGGAAAGCTCTCGCCGAGCCCGACCCATTGGTGATGATGAAACATCATTTCCAGGAAGGAAAGATTAACAAAAATAGGTCCAAACATCTCCCGCATTTTGAGGGGTGCGGGATTTATGGTGCTGACTACGGGTATATTATATCACCTGCACAGCGGCGGCCTGGGTGGCCTGGATTGCGCGCTCCTGCTCTGAGGCCAGGCTGGCCTCCAGCGCTGCCAGGCGGCCGGCAGTGCGATCCCGCTCTGTCTCCAGCTGCCGCGTGCTTGTGCGCAGCTTCCGTACAGTCGCCTCTAGCTCCCCATTCTTGCGCGCCAGCGTCTCACCCTCCGCCTGTTACCAACATCAAGTCACGCTCTGACGCATGTGATTCTCTCCCCTTCTGTTGTCTGTCAGGAATGAAACTGACTAAGTGCCCCTGAGACCAAGCCCGGACTGTCTTAAAAGACTGCCTGCCTTGCATGGTTGCCGCATTTAGAGGTCATCTGAGGCCACAGGGTCCAGGGTAACACAAGTGAGACTGCAATGTCACCCTTTGAATCACTGGGCCAAGCAGGTAGCCCATCTGCTTGGCTTGCAGCACCCAGGAGACAGCTGTCAGACATACCAGAGAGAAACTTCTCATCTTTGTCAGCCGATAAGGCTAATTAGACAACAACGGTGGGTAGGGCAGTCTGACAATCTGTTCGCGATGCTCCGACTGCACGCGACATGTGATAGTGTGAGGGTCCATGATTGTGCAGATCTGGGAGGGACGCTAGCAGTCTGGGAGCTGCTGTGAGGTGCGAGGCATTGGGCAGGATGCATGGCCACCTGCAGGCTGGATATGTAGTTCTCCCTGTCCTGCAGCCGGGCCTCATTCACGCTGCCCCCCTTGCTTGCAGCAGAGGCCGCTGATCGCAGCGCCTCATTCTTCTCCTGCAGGCGCGCATTTGAACATAAGCACAATGCACCTGGGGAAATGTTACAATGGCATCTGATGGCATTCTGCTCCACTGCTGCATGCACTGCAAGGCTGGACTGCACCTTATACACATCACTGAGCAAGACGCAAGTCTCAGCAGGCCTAGGAGGGCGAGATTTGTGGCAGATCTGCCAAACACGTTGCTAGGATGTCGGCGCAGACCTTGAGGCTTGTGATGGTTCTGTCAGCAGTGGCGAGGCGCCGAGTGAACTCCTCTTGCAGCTCCCGCAGCTCACACTCTGTTGTGCTCGAGGGTGTCCTTGCACGTGCAAGTTCCTGTCGCAGGGTCTCGTTCTCATTCTGTAGAGCGCCATTTATCACCGTCAAAGTAGCGAGCTTTCCCTCCCATTGCTTTGTCCTGCACATCAGAGGTGAACATCTGCACAGCCTGTAATGCAACTTCTTATGCCATCATAGGGAACAATCATGTGAGCAAAGGGGACGTATGTGGAATAAAAGGGTGGAAGAGACGGTGCAAAAGAGCATGCTTCCAGGAGGGACGGTCATAGACTCACTTGTCTGGCGAATCGTGAGGCACGTTGCCATTCGTTGACATGTTGAATTCGGGTTTTTTACTACCGCTGATATCGTAAGATGGGCATGCTAAAGGTTCGGGGTCTTAGACATCTTTGATCGAGGCATTGGATCTTGAACACTGCTATTTTTCAACGTCAGTGTCGCCTCGGTCTGCAGGATGCACTTTTTAACCTCATTGCTCGCTAAGTAGACCAAAACGATGGGCAAGTGCATTTGTTAATCGCCCAAGGGAACTCCTGATGTCTCAATTTTCTGCTTTGCACGTTGGAAGTGCCTCGAGCCCCTAGTTCAATGCATTTGGAAGCTTCGCATACTATTTATTGCAGGGTGGTGCTTTGTACATCTTCCCTTCCCGGCAGAACGTGAGCCCAACCACCACATGTTGATGACTCATCCTGCCAGCATGGACCATGTGACTCCCATGGTGCATCTCCAAATTCATTCAAACATGTATGCAAGCTGGCCAGCAAGGCTGCTTATGATGCATGTTCATATGATCATCATGGTCGTGTTACCTTGATGCTCAAATCGAAGGCCAATGCACATATGTATCATGATCATGCATGCCGTGGCCGGCCAGCTCAGACTGCGCGGCGCAGTCTGGCAGGCCGCAAAATTCCCTTCGAGAATTTTTCTCCATCTTGTGTCATAGACAAATGTATGCAGCATCACATACTTGTATGCAGCATGCATGTTTATGGTGGCCTCCAGGACCCCTCTCCTCAGCAGACTTTGCAGTGGTGATGCTTTCCATCAAAAGTCCCTCACTAAGCAGATCTGGCCCCTGGATCTGAAGCAGATCTCTAGAGCTGGCCCCTGGATCAGTCACCTCCGGAGATTTTGTTGCGAGCACAACCAAGATAAAGTGTAGTTGATTTGAGTGCTTGCTGATCACAGGGGGGATGGGACCAAGCACAGTGCTTACACGACAATCTGAAGTCCCTGTCCTTGCAACGTTAACTGACTCTTACACGGGACCAGACTATTGTCCCAGGCAACCTTGTTGCCCGCATTCCATGTCACAAATTGCATGCAGTTTTTCCAGCAGTCTCATCAACACTGAAAGGGTGGACCATCATGTCACACAAACACGCACTGATTGCAAGTATTTCAATACGTCTTACACTGCGAGGAAGCCCTTCCTCCTTACTTTGGTGCTCGCTTTGCTTTGATGTCTGCATACCATTTTCTCTAATACCATACAATTGAGGGATTATGATGGCATCTTGTTCAAGGTCTGGGCCGTAAGGCCTTCACATTCTAAGAATTGGTGGGTGAGCAACACACTGCAATAGATTTTCCAAGGAGCTGCCGCACTAAGAGTGCGGGGATGGAAAATCTACATGTGGGTAAGCGTCAATACACACCTTTCAAAAATGGAAATGCGACGAGGAACACAAATGTGCAGGGACCCAGAAACAAACATCTCGGCTTGTCAACTGACGGAAGGAGTGACTATGATGACTGGCATAACAATCCATTTTGCGCAGGCCTTGCTTGGCAGAACCTTTGGCAGAACTGAGGAGTCTCATCATGCTAGCAATATCTGTTGATAGCCCCATGCCTTGATGTACATCATATCTGGAGTGTCAAGGTACTCCTTCCCGATCAGCAAGCCTCATTCGCTGCACAATCTTGCATCCAGAGAGGCAGTGGTAGTAAAGCTGTCGGCACTGTCCGCAACCTGTCAGTTTGAAACTCATGAAACCCTCGATCTGTAAGCTGCGCGGCCCCCCTACTCATCATGCAGATGAGAACAGCAGCAGCTTATTGCACTGCCTCTCCCAATTCATACACATGTCTATATAACCCTTCTTAGTATCTGCTGCACGCTCATCTCTGCAGGCAATGCAGGCACTCCCTTCCTGAGCAGTTTTCTAGTGTAGCCCCCAGTTGCTACCTAAAACCGGGCAGCATGCACGTGCAGGCGGTCACTGATGCTGCGTGTCCGCGAAAGGATAAGCCCAAGCTTGCACTCTGCGGCAAAGCTCTGCATGCTTGCGTACCGACTGAGCATTGGCCTATGCTGCGGGCGAGGGCGACTCAGGAGCAGATGGGCTCGCAGATTCCCCCCGGGTGGGCCCGGTCACAACCACAGACACCACACCTGCCACAGCAAGGACACCAGTATAAGCACATAGCAGATTTAGTGATGCGCCATGATAACAAAGCAGGCGGGCTTGCAATGAGCTAGGCTATCAATGACAGTGACAGCCCTTGCAGCAGAGCTGTCAGAAGCCTCTAGCCATGCAAGAGTCCTTCGGATGTGCATCATAAAAACCCAGCCACGCCACTGTCAACCACTCTAACTGGAGGTGGAAGAGCAGTTACTGAATAAGGCAGATCACTCTACGGTGCACCCACCACAGGAGCTACAACTAGAGTGGTCTGCATCTAGGCGCAAAGTTGAACAGTTCCTAATCTCTAAATTTTATCTATGTGTGAAGCTGCCAGCTCCCAAGCCCCTGTTTTTGCAGCTTGATTTTACTTTGGGCAGGCCACAACATGATTGGGCCCATTTTCTCGGGTGTTCCTCTAGAATGGGCGGATTAAGTAGATAAAGGCGGGCTCCTTGTGCAGTGCGCGCACCAGGGGCAGGCGAGTTGCCGGGTGAGAGAGCGATGGTGGCTGTGTCCATGTTGGTGTCGATGAAGGACATGGAAGCAGCCTGCGCTGCGCTGAAGCGATCCTGGTTCTCCTCATCGCTGTGGCTCTCCAGGGGCACAGGGCTCCTGCCCACCGCCACTGAAGACTGCCTCTCCCCGGCCTGTTGAGCATTGCAATCCCACATCAGCGCCAGCATGGCAGAGCACAGCGCATTATAATTACTACATGCATTTCCTGCCAAAAGGCGAGGTACATCCTGCAGACATGCTGCAGATAAAGGCTTCCACAATCCTACCCCTTCTTGGACAGACCAGATCCAAGCAAGACCCAACCAAATGAAGGCACGGTGCTCAGTATTTATGACGCCCTCCGCCAGCCGGGCCAAAACTCATGCACAGGACAACCAAAAACTCATTGTCCTTTTGGACTCTCTGGACTGTCCAGACCTTACAGCCTTTTCACAACCGTGTAACCTGCTCTGCATGGATATAAACCATGTTTGACCCAGATATAATTGAGGATCTCGTGTCGGAATGTGCAAAGCATGCATGAGGAGCTTTCTGACAACCATCATTGCAGTCCGAAATGGATTGTGCAGCATGCGCGAACACAGGGCTCTTCTCTCACCAGTGATGGGGAGTCTGATGGGGCTGGTGAGGCAGGCTCAGCGCTCATGGCCGGGCTGCTTCCGCTGTCAGGCGATGCGCTGCTCAAGTCATTGACTGTCGTGGCGCTGCAGACGCCGTTCATGCAGGTCAGGCCCATGCCACAGGCATAGCGGCACACTTTCACCTCGCTCTGCTGCAGCTCCCTGCTCGCATGCGCTGGCGCTGATAGGAGCAGGAGGGCTGCCAGGCTGAGCAACAGGACACGGAGGTGCCCCATGCTCTCAGCAAGAACAAGTCGTCGTCTCCTTTACTGAGCAATGAGATCCTGCGGGGCAGGGAGTCAAGACTTACAAGTCTTAGTCGAGAGTTCGTGAAGGGAGTGTATCGTGAAGAAGTAAATTTAATGCTGGAGGGCACGTTCTTGCTGCTGAGACTGCTACACTGTGGTCAGAGCCTTCTCCTGGACCGGATGTGTGCTCCCATCGCCGAAGGCACTGTCACTGAGAAGTCAGCACTTTCATCCAAGAACAGTCTTCTTCTCATTTTCATTGCACTTCACTGTTCCACATATGAGTCCGAGACCATCTGCACGGTGTTGATCCCTGCTACTCACTCGAATTCCGACTGTCCGCAGCGACTCCCTTGTCTGGCTGGAGCAGCTCACGATCGGAAGAGAACGCCCACAAGCACCGAACTGACGCTGCAGAACGTCCAAGAGACGGGCTTGTCTCCGCAGAGCGGCCTCAAACTGCCTTTTCTCACGGCGTTAAAGATTAAATACCAGGAGCACAGCTTCACCACTTCTTGGCCCTTCAGCAGAAACTCGAAAGTTCGCGGCTAGATGTACACTCAGACTGGATCGGCAATCACTTCTGATGCGATCCTCATCAACAGATCGCGATTTTCGGGGAAAACGAAGTTCACTTAGGCATCCCCCGTTGATGTGACGTGGAAGATCAGTCACTTGCATGCATGATCTCAGACGATGCCTACAGCGAATACTTGCTTTTAAAATTTTGTGCTTTGCATCAATCCGCCAATTGAGTACCCCTATCAATACGTCATGCATGCCGACGGCGAAATGCGCATGCGGGGTGGCACCAGACACAGTGGCGCGCCCAACTCCAAGCCACTCCCATGGTCACCGTGACCGCAGTCGCAGCGGCTGAAGCCTGCTCCAGTGGAGCCTGGAGATTACAAGATTTTTTGGGAGGCGAAGTATTTTCATTACTTATTTGAGCCCCAGACGCTCCCCTTAGTGGTGTCAAGAAAGGAGTTGGAAGGCCCTGGTGCAAAGTGTGAGTAATGCATGATGAAATTGATAACGCCAGCGATGACAGCGATTCGGCCACGTGCGGTCGGTTACTCGGGAAGAACTTTGGAAGCTCGCCTTGACGTTACTTCGTGATTGCAATCAGAGTGATCTGATCGCCGTGTTCCAGACAACTCGCACCAAGATCATTTCGTCTTTCTACCACTCCGAGAATTCAAGCACTCCTGCACAGAGTCGAAGGAGTGCTAAGACTTCCGTCGCAACCCGCTGACCTCCGTCCGAGGATCAAATCAAAACAAAGCAGAGCTCTTCGCCATCGGAAAAAATTCCCTACCATCGGCCTCGTGTGACTAGGTGAGGCTCTGTGCAATTGGCCCACCACAGGAGTTTCCAAAGGCACCAGTGACCACTCGTGCGACGGAACACTGACGGGCGCCATGCACAGCCTTCCCAACTTGTGCACCGTCTATAGCGCGTGCTCAGATTCGAATATTGGATGGCTCAGAGCTTGTTTTTTTTCTCTTGTAATGCAAATTGAGCACCAGGTTGCCCGAGACATTGACGCTCAACAAACTAACTGACGGCAGCTACAAAAGTACTGGCCCAGCAGGCCCAGTACTGATTCAGTTGACCAGTAGTGCGATGGTGTCCAGCTATACTCTTTTACTATGATAGCATGGCCTTTCGTTGTTGCGCATTCGTTGTTCATAGTGCCCATACCCGACACAATGCGGGTCCACCAAGTCCAACCGGGCGTCGTGCCTGAATGAGCTAGGGCCGTTGGTCAGGACACCAGCTATAGGGCAGCAAACCTGTCTGCTTCTTTGGGCAACAGTTCAATTCTTGACTCAGAAATGGTGAACTAGCATATTGCAGCTCCACCTGGGATTGACTCTCCTGACATACCACTAACAAAGCTTCTCCCATGTGCAGGGGGTGCCTATCCCAGGCCTGTAAAGTCTTTAGGAGGCAAGCCAGTTAGCCATGCAATAACACCAGAAAGGAGCAATCAGAATCCACAGGCAGCATCTCAGCAGGACAGACAGTTCAGCAGCGCAGCAGAGTCAGGGCAGCCATGAGGCTAGCTCTACCCCGCAGACTCACACCTTCGTGCATCCTAGCGATCAGCTTGCTGCTACACATCAGCTTAGCTCCCTTGCAGCATGTAGGGGCAGTGAAGCGCACAATGCCCATGATAGGCATGGACGAGGATGGGGAAGAGTCAGATGATGACACACCAGCGACCACACAGCCGCGCAACGCGCTGCGAAGCATGGTCAACAGTTTTCTGACGCCCAGTGCGCCGAACCAGTTCACAGCAATGAGCCCGGTTGAGAGGGAGTATGAACGGCAGGCAAAGTACCCCACTGCTGACTCGTCAGACCTCAACGGGGGAGATGATAAGGGGTCCAAGGGGGCGCGAACGCCGAATGTTCTCGGCAGCGGCGGCTCGGCAGCGGTCATGTCTTACCACGGCGGCAAGATTGTCACCAGCTCGCTCCAAGTCTACCTGATCATGTGCGCTTCCCCTGCCTCATTTCATACATCAGCGCTATCTCTAACTCAGATCTGCACAGGGTGATAGCCTCAGCATGTATTATTTGGCACGAGTCCATTTACCTCTGCATGGTAGTGTGCTTGTCATGTGATGGCATGCCCCACTTATAGGCGACCCCTGAGGCCTTAGGGTCCAGGAATACTGTACACAAAGTATGACGTTGAGAAGCATGGAAGAAAATGGCCTGTGGGCCTTACCACTCTCCAGTCGACTTGCAGAAATGGTGCTCACCTTCAAGAAGCCAATACGAGCCAACGCATTGCATGAGAGGCTGATAATTTCCTCATGGCTGCAGGTATGGTGACTGGACGTCACAGCCGCAGGTGGTGAGCATACTGGCAGAGTTTCTGAACAGCCTGAGCGGCTCGCCCTGGATGAACATCAACAACAGCTACTCAGACAAGGCCGGCAACAGTGGCACCTCACAGGTGTCACATGGCGGCACCTGCTACGATGCTTACTCACACGGCTCCAGCCTCTCTGACGCCGATGTCCTGGTGAGTGCCCCACTGTATCTTCTTGCCTTGCCATACTCTTCAATAGCCTCTCTTGCTACGTTCTTAAATCATCCCAAATGCGCACCGATTAGACTAAGGTGATGCCAACGTGAAAGGCAGTGCAAGCGCAAGAGGTACTTTGAAAGGTCTCCCTTGCCATGAAATTGCAGTGCATTCCATGTACAAGTCACATTCAAAGCATCCACTCTTTAAGGACCTGCAAATAAATGAAGCAGGACAGCAGAAGCTGAGCACCAGAGATTGCCGGACCCTTGTATAAATATTCAACGGCGCTGTTCTGCGTGCGCGGGCAGGCTGTGGTGAAGACATGCATAAACAGCGGACTGCCCCGGGACCGTAACGGCGCATACTTTGTCATCACCAGCCCGGATGTGGCTCAGGGCGGCTTCTGCTCCAGCTACTGCGGCTGGCACGATGACCAGGATGGCCTCTAGTGAGTCCCCAATAACCTTCCTTGAAAACGCCTGTCATGAAAATTACTGCTTGCACATCACAGCCCTGTTTGAAGACTAGTATTGATTCTTGGAGCATTGATGCTCGGTTCCTTAGTGCTACTTGCAGCACCTGTGTCTGCAGTTGTTCTGGCCTTTACTTCATGCATACAAGCCCCGCCCTGTGACCCTGGTTGCTGACAATCTTGATAACCTTTGGCCCCTTCAGGTGTACTTACCCAGAAATCTGTCTGTGTACGCAGTTATGGGTTTGTGGGCAGCGTGAAGAGGTGCCCACGCACCTGCGAGTTCCAGGCCAAGGGGCCCAACGGCGGATCGGCGGCGGACGGCATCGCGTCAATTTTTGCGCATGAGCTGTCGGAGATCATCTCTGACCCAGACGCCTCTGCCTGGTGAGCTTCAGCTGCCCCTGATTGCGACTTGGGCAATAGCCTTCTTCATGGCCGCAAGACAACTTGAGCACCAACTAGAAGTACATTACCTCCTTTTTCTAACATGCCAACATTAATCCTGGCACCTTGGTGGCTCCAAGTGCAGCAGTTTGGCAACGAACCATGCCACAATTGCTGCTTTTTAGAGCAGAAAACTGGCAGCAGACGTACCGCAGAACTGCTGCCTTGCAGGAAATGCTCATACATGGGGATATCTGCGCGCAGGTATGACTCGAGGGGAGAAGAGGGAGCAGACAAGTGCTCGTGGAAGTATGGAGAGACATGGACGGCCTCAAACGGCGCCCTGGCAAACATCAAGCTCAACGGCAAGAGCTACATGATCCAGCAGAACTGGGCGATCGGCAAAGGCTGCTCCATGGGCTGGTGATACCTACCCACTGCTGCCCTGGGCTCTTTGGATAGCGCCTGATCAGCATGCACACTGCTGTCCTGGTCTGTGTGGACAGCAACTGGTCAGCGTGCATTGCTGTTCTGGCCTCTGTGGACCGCGCCTGATCAGGGTGCACTACCGTCTTGGAGTCTGCAGAAAGCCACTGGTCAGGAATAAGCAGCTTCAGCTGCAGTAGATAGGGGTCTGTCAGGCGCAGAGCACTGGAGAGTGCAATGCGCCAGGTTGTGACTCGGTGTACTATGATGATGGAACAATTTAGTGCATCAGGCCTCCTGGGTCAGGAAGCGCTTGGTGGGGTGAGGCAGGCTTGCCCAAATAACTTACCCTGCCGAGTATGGTTGCTCAGCTGTTTACAGCCGTCAAGAGCAAAGCGCAGGGCACTGCATTGCTATACCTTGTGCAATACAAGAGGGGCGTCCCTGAATGATGCAGTTAATGTGAAACGAGAGACACAATATTATGAACACTACCGGGACTGCTTGCATTCTCAGGTCAGGCGCAGGGCACAGCAGAAGCGAATAGCATTTGATTCTGCAGGGGATGTCCTCTCTGGCACAGTGTTACTTATTCTGCTCGAGGTAGACAGCAATTTCATGCTGCACGTTTTGATTGTCCCAACGTCTCAAGAAATTGGCGGGGCTAGGAATGATTGACTTCTACTCTCTCTGTTTTGTCTGCGTGAAGTATTGCACCCATATCGCTGTCTGTGTGCATGCCGGCTGCTTGCTCACAGCTGATTTGATTTTATAGTGATCAGGACCTCTGACAAAGCAGTACGAACTGGAAGGTACTGAAAAGGAATACTGATATTTACCCCTTCAGGCCTCTAGGGCAAGCGGATTTTGTACCTGTCACGTGAGGCAGCCTGAACAGTGAGTGCGCCGCACCGGCGGTCAGTCTCTCACTGCATGGCGGTTGTGAATGATGGTTTTGACAGCAGGCCATAGAGGTGATCATCACCAAAGTGTGCATGGTGCAGCGTATGTAACAATCGCACCAATGATGAGTGGCATGACATATTTTTACAAGTACCGGTATGCATGCATGCACTGGCTGGCTCATGGTAACGTAAACGTTTAAAACATAGGGCCCGGTCTCGGGCCAAAATGGAATCTAGGATGCCATCACCAGGCCAGGCTTCAATATAGCTTCAGTACCTTGTGAGACAACTTGTCCTGCAAGTTCAAGGCAATGCAAGACCGACGAGCTTGGGAAGGATCTCAGGAAGTTACATGACGATTCAAGGGCAGCTGTTGGCACGTGGTGGCAACATGTGAGCTGAGATCAGCTTCCAACAGGGACCTGGACCCACGCGCAATCCCGCTGATGGCAAGATGGTCTGAGATTCTAACTATTTGAGGGGGCGTGTAAAAAGTGGTCGCGATCGCAGGCAGGGAAAGTTGAGCCCTGTGAAGGACTGCGATACTACAGCGCACTGTCCGGTTTGCGTATATAATGCGGTGCCCACTGCCAAAGCTTAAAACAGACATGATCCTGGGACGCTTTGAGTGAGAACAGCAGCTATTACCTGAGTGGGGTCTAGCCGACCTGCTGAGGTAAGGGCCCATCGATCAAGGTTCTGCCAACAACAGTATCCATCATTTTAGGGAAAAGCTCAGCGACAAGAGCACATTGCCGTTGAAAATTAATTTCGGTTATGACAAGAGCAATCCTGCTATGGGTTTCATTCAACAGAATGGGATGGCAATGAAGCCCTAGTTATATTCCTAAGTGGAACCTTTTTCGCCGTCGCTTTTCGGTGAAAAGGCTCGGCGCAAAAGTCTGGTGCTGCTGTTCATTATGAAGTGTCATTAGTATGTTCTCGTGTCTCGTCTTCTTTGATCTTGCACAATCCTGTGTACTTCCAGCGCTGTGACTCAGATGAGACTCTCATGGTGTCACAGAGGCGACTTCTAGCATGCAAGGACGAGCCATTGGCAGCGCCCTAGGACCAGGTAGGAATGGGGCCATCAGTCCTGGATCTCAGGCAAGGTTGGCAATGGACCGGCCCAGTGCTTGGGCACGGGATGAAGATCTAGAAGAAGGCAGGAGGATCCATGATGCAAAGGCGGTGAGAACCTGGCTTGACCATATCAGTGCATGTGTAATCCCTTCCTCTGTGCTGAAAATCTCAAATCAAAGCAGTCTCGGCGGATCCTGGGTTTGCATGCATGTCAGATGGGCACCGCTCAGTGTGCTTCATGTGGTGCTGCAGAAAGTCGGCTGGGCTGCTACATTCAGCCTGTCATACAGGTGTGATATGCTAATTTTGGCTTGCGTCTTGTCCCTGCACATTGCTTTTTCTTGCACTTGAATCAATCTTGAAACAGAGATTGAGGGTCCTTCTTATGCCTTGCCTCCCACAGAGCGATTGGCATCATTTTTGGAGATATCGGCACCTCGCCGCTGTATACCTTTGCAAACGTCTTTCAGAAACCGCCGAGCAATGAGGAGGTCTTGGCAGGGATGAGCCTCATCTTCTGGACCCTCACACTTGTGGGTCTCATCAAGTGCGCTTCCATCTCATCTAAAGAACTTGGGGATAACCATTTTTTGCATGCATGCAAACAGGTGACCATGTGAAGTGTTGAGAGATGTTCTCACCTGTTGGCTGCTGTTGTACAGGTATGTCTTTATCGTACTTCGCGCAGATGATCAAGGCGAAGGTGTGCACTCCTCTCTCATTATTTTTCTAGCATCAGAACTCACCCAGAACGCAAGCTTTGCTCACTAACTGTGCCAACCACATCAGGAAACATGGCTCCTTTAGCATGCTGTCGTGCCATTTTCCTTTGGCTTGGGCATGATGTAATGCCTTGGCGGTTGTTAATGCAGGCAAGCAGGTCATCCCCGACATGGGGATCTCTTCCTTTGAAAGGAGCTCACTGGCGCGCCTTATGACTCAATCTGCGCTGTGTTTACAGGTGGAACCTTTGCATTGTATGCGCGCCTTGCCCGTGTGGCTCGGCTGCCGACTCCCACAGCCACAGAGCAGGAGTATGACACCAACCTGGCCAGATTTGGGACCAAGATCGAGGGGGGCGTGAAGCCAAGCATAGCCACACATGTGATGCCCGTCCCAAGCTGACACCTGCCGATTTGACTGCTACATCATTGTGTTTTCCTGCACTGCACACTTGGAAGTTCCTTCTTGGTGCTAAAGTTACGTGGGTGGAAAGTGAATCTGTATTATGGTATTGCAGGTCACGAGAGCGCTACAGAAGAGCCGTTTCCTTCAGCGCGTGGTTTTGGTGCTTGTGCTGGTCGCAACATGCATGCTCATCGGAGACGGCTGCCTGACGCCGTCCATATCTGTTGTGTCCTCCATCTCGGGCCTCAAGCAGATCTCTTCGATCGGCAACAGTGCGTCGCACTCCCTTATAGTGCCTATTTTTATGCGCAAGTGAAGGTCATGCATCTGACAGGCTTTCAGGGGCCTATCATGGCAGGTCTTACTATAGATGGTTCATATGAGGCAGCAAGCACTGCTGCACACATCTTTGAAGCCCCAATGTTGTGCATGGAGGATGCAAAATGCTAACATTAAAATGCTGATGAGACTCTTCTGCATGTGCAGATGCTGTGATCGGCATTTCTTGCGCGGTGCTGGTGCTGCTGTATGTGTTCCAGCGCCTGGGCACAAGCAAGCTTGGGGTTGTCTTTGCCCCCGTCATCCTGCTCTGGTTCTTTTCAAACTTCTGCATCGGTATCTACAACATCGTTGTCTGGTATCCAGGTGTGCTCCTTTCTTGACCACCTCTCTACATCGCATTCTCCATCTCTTGCATGAATGTCTACAAGCTACAATTACCTGTGACCTGTGTGGACCTCGAAGAATGCTGCACTTGTCCCTATGCAAGCTTAGTAAAAGCTGCGCTGTCTTGTGCTTTGGGTGCTGGTATTAATAGTGGGCTCGCTTTTGTGCAGGCATCTTCAAGGCGCTTTCTCCGCACTACATGATCTTCTACTGGCGCGATGAGGACAAACTCAGCTGGGAAGTTCTCAGTGGGGTCTTGCTGTGCATCACTGGAGTGGAGGCCATGTATGCTGACCTGGGCCATTTCTCCCGCCAGGCTGTGCAGGTGAGTCTAAATTCATGCTTCACACAATTTCCGGACATATTGTCATGCATGCTATTCCCTGATTAGTGCGCCCAACAGTACAGATGTGCTCGCCAATCTATGTCCACATTTTGGACCCTGCCCAGATCGATGTTGAGCGGGCAGAAACTCAGGCTTGGGAATTCAGAGCAATAGCGTCCTCAGGGATCAAGGAAGTAAGACAGTTAGAAGAGATTTATCCAATCTGATACAAGGTCTTCGTGTATGTATCACTCTAGTTTTTGCTCCTCCCACCTTGTCAGGATCCAGTCAGCCGGTGACATGTCACAATAAAGACAAGTTGTGTTTGTGAGGTATGGTGTGGTGTGATGCAGCTGAGCTACTGCTGCATTGTGTACCCAGCGGTGCTCATCACCTATCTGGGACAGGCAGCTTTTCTCATGAACAGACCTGAGAGCGTGGCAGACACTTTCTATGACGCCATCCCAGACCCGGTCTACTGGCCCATGTTTGTCATCTCCATCCTCGCCGCCATTGTTGCCAGCCAGGCGAGTCCCTCACACTTGTACAGTGTTCAATAGTTTCTAGCAAGCTGCTTTCTCCACTGCTAGACTGCTCTGCCTGCTTGGCTGAAAGCCTGAGATCGTGCTTAGATTGGCCTAGTATGTTTCGGAAAGATTGCCTGGATGTTCTGCCTTTCACGCACTCCAGGAATGTCTTCTGGATATTTTAACAGGCAAACTGGGGTTGATGAATACCATTGTCATTTTGTGTTGCTGCAGGCTATAATATCGGGGACCTTCTCGATCATCCGCCAGAGCCTGATGCTGGGCTGCTTCCCGCGCGTGAAGATTGTGCACACTTCTGGGATTGTGGAGGGCCAGATCTACATCCCAGAAGCCAACTGGACGCTCATGGTCCTCACCATCATTGTTGTGGCCGGCTTCAGAGATTCCCTGGCCATCTCCAACGCCTATGGTGCGCTAACAGCACTTCCCAATGTCAGACTGCACACACTCAGACCTGCATTTCTGCAGGTTCATTGCAAAGACTGTTGCTAGTAGCCCTGCTCTTTCATGCAAAGCATTGAACTTGTGCACCGAAATGGCACAGCTGCTAGATGTTTGAGACCCCATTTGTTGCCCTCGAGAGTCACAAACTGTTGGGCACCATTTTTGCTGGCTCTGAACACAAGCAAGGCATGAACACAAGCAAGGTATGAACACAAGCAAGGCTGCTCACAGACAGCATGGCATGGTCTAGAAATTTGCTTGCAGATTATTTTGGTGATTGATGGTGTCCTTTGCTGCTCGTGCAGGAGTGGCGGTGACATTTGTCATGTTGATAACCACGATTTTGATGACACTGGGTCTGCTGGTCATCTGGAAGCACAACATTCTCACAGCCCTCGCATTTTTTGTCATCTTTGGCCTGATCGACGTCTCCTTCCTATCAGCTGCCCTCAATAAGTTCTTGCATGGGGGCTGGTTCCCCATCGCACTGTCAGGTGATGCATTTGCCCTTCTCTTCATCTTCCGCATGAGGAACATTTTCTCAATCTCAGAGTCATCACCGTACCGCAGATATGTTGGCAATTACCACGATGTACCGTATATCACAAGGTATATTGCCAGCACGGGAGCAAAGGCTTTGCAGCTCTACGGCTATGTACTAGAGGAAGCTGCAAGATAAGTGCACGACTTTACTGAGAAACTTTTTGCTTCTGCAGGCATTTTGTTCACGGTCAGTGTGCTGTGGTACTGGGGCACAAAGAGGAAGGTGGATGCGCTGGACTCCAAGAAAGTACTTCTGGGAGACCTGTTCAAGCTGACGGGGCTCGGGGATGAGGGGTGAGCCACACCCTCCACCCACAGCATGTTGCAGCATGTCTCAATCTCATGGCAGCCCCTGCATCATGCATTCACAGCGAAATGACAACAATTCATGGAAGATTTGGTGTCGCAGGCAATGCACCACAGTTGACTCACAGTGATTGTGTACCACCTGCATTCTGTTTCTCATGCCCTGGTCTAATTCTCTCTCAACATGGTAGGACAATTGCTGAGGGCTTAGTGAGTGCTGATGTTCTCATAGTGAATGTGCCCCACCTGTTCTTTCACTCTCATGCCTTGATATCATCCCTCTCGCGACGTAAGAGGAAAAACATGAGAGACATCAGGTGAATGCTGATGTGGAAGAACTGACTAATCGCAGGCCGAGGGCGGCAGAGGACGAGGGGATTGCGCGCACGGTGGCGCTGAAGGACGGGGGCAAAATTGCGCGCGTACCAGGGGTTGCCATGGTATATACAAATACCTACACGGGCATCCCCGCCGCCTTCACCAACCTGCTCTCTAATGTGCCAGCGCTGCACGAGGTGGTTGTCTTCATCACTGTCAGGTGCGCATGTTCCCTCTCCCTCAGCAATATATGACAGCATATCATGCATGACAGCAAGACAGTGATTTAATCAACTACTGCAGGTGGAATGCACAGTTCAAAGCATGCTGCTGTCCGGCTGCTGTGGCATGTGCTGCAGAGCACCATGCAGTGGTCATGCACCTCTTGGCATGCATTGATCAGATCTGGAGGAACATTCTCTGCAGCTCAGCCAGGTGCTGATAGGGCATGCTGCAGCAGGCTTGCAGATGCTGCCACGAAAGCAAAGATGTTTGTGGTGCAAGGTGGGCGGTCTAAATGTGTCCTGTTGGGTGGCGCAGATATGTGCCCATTCCCAAGGTGTCCTTGGGCGAGCGGCTGCTGTTCATGCCGCTGCCTGTGCCTGGCTTGTACCGCTGTGTCGCTCGCTACGGGTGAGTCCTCATGATAGAGCTTATTGTTCCGCCCCATCTAGAGGAGCGCCGGAGAAAGTGGGCCCAACATTGTTATGGCCTGCCCAAATCCACATCAAGCTGCAAAAACAGGGGCTGAAAATCTCAAAACAACAGCAAAGTCACACATAAATGAAGAGTAGAGACTATAATTTGTTCAAGCCAATGCCTATGTGCGGACCACTCTAGTTCCTGGCATGCATGCGCATCTCCTGCAGAGGGCGTTGTCAAGTAAATTTGACCCGTCACCACACAAACAGGAAGCAGCATGTATCGTTGAGCAATCATATCTTCATGCATCTGGTGAGGTTTGTTTTTAGCCAAATTCTGGGGCCAAGACTGTGTGCCGGATAGGTACACGGACCCCATAGACGAGGATGGCGAGTTCACCAAGGCTGTTCTCAATAAGATAGCCAAGCACTCCAAGCCAGAGTTGGCGGCAAAATTGATCGTCCTGCCTGGCAAGGTATGGCTTCCTTGAGCATGCTTCCTTGCTGTGTGTCAGCATTTCCCTCCAGTTGCCTCCCTGGAAATTCTTCTGTGGAGAGTTGGGCGCGATAGACAGTGGTTCATAGTCCTGCGCACAAACACATTTTTAAACTCGCCCTCGTCTGGTACTGCCTCCTTCTCAGAGCATGTACCGCATCATTATTGCGTAGATGTGCCTATGTCCGATTGCAAGAGCAACTTGTTCTGCGCACGGGCAAGCATGAGACATCCTTGGACAGTACACTGACCATTCTTCTGGACTATTTGTCCTGCAGGCCATCGAGGCAAATATGAAGCTGGTGTATGTCATGGGCCGCACAATGACCCACCCCAAGCCCGGCACAGGCATGATCCGCCAATTTTTCCTGGAGCACACCTACAACTTTCTGCGCCGCAACAGCCGCACTGCCTCCGGCGCCTTCAATGTGCCCAGGGATCGCCTCGTGGAGGTCGGAGTTGTGGTGGAGATCTGATGCTGATCTGGTGGACACCGGTACTTTGGAGGTCTGTTGGAGATCTGATTGGGGCACCGCACAGCAGTCCTATGATGTGCCTCTTTATACATATGGGCGTGAGTGCCAGCATGGAGCTGCGTGTGATGTGCTGTTTGAGACGCTGCACAGCAGTGCCTTGAAGGATGTGTGGGCATGAGTGCTGCAATGAAGGGGCAGCGTGCAATGTTGATAAAACGAGCAATGAAGTGTCCGATGGACGCTGGTGGCATTTTTTCAAGCATGCACCCCTGGCAGGGAGATGTACAGTTTGAGCCAGTGATCTGAGTCATGGTTGGTTGAGTTTGGCACCCTGGTGTGCATCCGCAGTAGATGATTGGTTTAATGCACTGCTTGTAGTTCACCACTGAAGTACGTAAGATAGAATCAAAGGTTTTCAGGCACTGCAAGTAATGTCTCTATTTGATAACATCAACGCACCCTGATCAATCTCGGGGGTTTCAGACCGTTTGTCTTTTGAGAGTGACTTCCTGGCTGGCAGCCAGTTCCCAGGTGTCTGGAGCAATTTTCCTGCAGCCTGAAATTTCAATTTAAATCAACATGCCTTTCAAAAGAGTTTGATTGTGAATTGCACAGTTCCATTGTCGTGTCAGCCTTTGTTGAGTGGTCTGGTGAACCCAATCCTGTACAGACTGCGAACCAGAGCGAAAGGTTTTCCGCCTTTCTCTTTTGTGGTAATTTGGCTTGGCCTGAAAGCTGAATGCCTGCTGCTCTACCGAGCTGTGCCGATCTTTCACGTAACAAAATTCCTTGCACCTTACAATGGCATGAAACGCATAGAAGCAAAGTCACCAAAGCAGCTTCTATAACTCGCTGGCCAGCCAGCACTGCAAAAGCAGAAAGACACAACCATTCTCTGGATTGTTCATCCCAGCAAGCACGTATGGCACACGACTAGCTAGCAAATGCTCTTGGCAATACACACAGGCACAGGATATAATGCAATGGAAGTCACAATTTGGAGCCAGGGGTTTTGTGTCCCGATGAAGCCTACAGCTTCTATCCTATCTCAGCGCAAGCCCCGTGCAAAAATGCATTGGATGCCTCTTCTTTCTGCAAGATTGTGCATCATTCTAGTAGAACTATTCCAGGACCTTTGCCACTGCCTCTGCCAGCGGTGCACTTGACTGCAGGCCACAGAACCACATCAGCATATTCTGAACTGAAAATTTCTGAGAATTGCACAATTTCCGCAGGAAAGCGAACATACTGCGTACTTCCCTTTCAGAGGCCAAGCTGAGGAGCATTTGGGCACTCCAGGAACACACCTGTGGGTTCTGGCCAGTGACGAGCTTTCCATCTGTGACCACATGAGGAGACCAGTCCTTGCCCTGCCATGGCAAACAAATGCTAATCAGTCCTCTCATTGCCTTCTGCTTTTCAACAAGTGGAACGCAGCAAGATGCATGCCTGCCAAGTGATGCGCACATGCATGCAGGGAATTGATTTCCTGGCAGTCCATGTCTGCTCAGAAAGCCCATACACCTTCTCATACATGGCACCGAGCTCCTTCAGCTTGTCCTCCAGCAGGAATGGCACCTCTGATTCCTTGCCCACATTCTTCTCCTCACTATTCGAGAATGCGGTCACCTGCCACAGATTATCACATGACTATATCGATATCACCGTTCCTGTTGAAGCGCAGACGAGGCTAAAAAGCAATGTGCATGCATGCGCAGCAAATCAGACCCTTCTCGTCATAATCCGGCTTGCAGGTGACACTCATGCACCTCCACAGCATGCACTGCATGATAGTCTTTAGCATGCATTTACAGGGACCCCGTTGCACATGCATGCATCTGCTCGTGGCAGTATACTGTCAGGGCATTCTCTCAATGACGCTACCATAAAGTGCCATGAGACGCTGCAAAAGCTGAGCAGCAGGCAGGTTGACCAGATGTTTTAATTAATTTCATTATTATGAAACGCATTTCCTGCCAAAAGGCAAGGTGCGTTGGCAGACAAGCTGCAGTGAAGGACTGTCAAGATCCTGCTCCAAGCAAGACCCAACAGTGGGCACGCTGCTCAGTATTTGTACCGGCCCCTGCCAGCTGGGGCCAAGTTGTGACTCACCTTTTTGCCCTTCACAACAGGCTTGCCATCCACTTCAGCAGAGACAAGGCCGGCTGGGCCATGGCACACAGCAGAGATGACCTTGCCCTGCTTGGCAGCCGTCTCCACAGCCTTGCGCAGGTGGGGATCCTTTGGGCCGTCAATCATGATGCCATGCCCGCCTGAACAACAAATTGTTTTTTAGTCCGCCCAGTACTGGAGAGGTGCTCGCCAATGTCAGGGCGCCAGGATATGGCCTGCCCAAATCGATAGTGAGACATGCAAATTGAGGCTGGGGAGCTCCATTCAGCTACAGGTCTTGTGAAGCTCTGTTGATCAAAGAAAGAACCTCAGATCAATAAGATTGTGATACAAGATCCTTGTGCAAGAGACACACAAGGCAGTTCGAGCGCCAATAAGAGGAGAAAGGGCTGCCTCGTAGTTTACATGCACTGCGCAACACGTGCAAGACACCTCTGGCCCAGGAGCATTATTGCCACATTGCATACACAGGATTGAATCTGAAATCCTTTGCTCTACAGAAGCTCTCCCATGATCTTGGAAGAGAGTCAATCCCTGTCGTCAACACTTCACGCTTGCCTGGAATGTACAGCGCATCGTACTCGTCCATGTTCACAGATTTGACAGAAGGAGAACTCTTCAGCTCCTTCATTGCGGCCTCTGCATGCAGGAATCACACATGCATGTCCTTCCAAACCCAAAGAAAATGAAGACATAGAACAGGTCGAAAAGGTAAATTGAGCGTAGACGAATTGGCTGTGCTGGCCCACTCACCACTGTCCAGGAACGTCTTGGAGTGCTCGGTGAGATAGTCATCCTTCAGGCTCATTGGGTCAAGAGGGATTTGTCCGCCTGCACAAGCCATCACGACAGTCACAATGATGTTCACATGATGAGGCCTATCGATACAGAACCCCAAAAGGCTTGCAGCGAGCGATGCTGGAGTCTGGAATCCTGATTCACCTTTGATAGAGGCCACCGTCACGCTGTACCCCTTCTTCTTCCATATGTAATATGGTGCTGCAAGTTCTTCCAACCTGTTGGAGACACTCATGCTTACTGCCGAATGAAACCAGACGATCAGTGTTACATCTGACAAGCATCTGAGTAGGCCAAGGATTAATTATTCCGGAGATCAGCTACCATAGCCCGGTCTTGGTATCTCCGAGCTGGTCACTTGAGGTTGCGACGCTCAGGATCTTCTTCCCCATTTGACTATGATCGCGTGTGCAACCTTGGCTTCCGAAGAATTCGGCGATCGAGAATAATTCACTTGCGGCGGGACCGCAATATACTTGAACGAAATCTGATGCAACCTCTATTACTCGTCTTACCTCAATAGTGCTTGTGATCAGGAAATTCGGTTGCAATATGACATCGCAGCACACAAATATAGAACAGCGCGAATCCGAGGCAGAGCCGAGATGTGTTCATCTTAATGGAAAGGCCGATGTGAGATTGCAGCTCTATTGCACAAACGAATACCGAGCTTGTGATGTTCAGCAAGATAAAGTGCTTGAATGATCAGGCATCGGATAGTAAAACTGCGCGTGCTATCATATCAGGAAGGCGCATGCTTGCAACGAATCCATGACTCTCTAAAGTTGAGTGCTACATTGAAACAGCTGTAAATACTTTTGTTGAGGATCATTTGGGCCCTCATATTGGTCAAGTATCATGAGGCTGGCAGAAATCGGAGCATTTTTGTTACTCCAAGGCTGGATCACTCTCGTAGCCGTTGATCAACGAGACGATGTTGTCCATTCTGAGGCAGGTAGTGCAAGCTTTTTCATCCTGTCTAAAACTTTTATGCCTCATTTGAACTGAATTTAGATGTACAAGCGAAGCTTTGTATTATATGTGTCGCCTGTACGTCAGAGATATCAAACGGCTGGGAGGTACACTCCAAGTGCAGCCATGGAAGTAAGGTCTCTTGGGTGAGCATGTGTCTTACTGCAGGCGACAAAGTGATAATCTGCCGCTTACGTATGGTGCATCCCAGCGGCTCTCCCATTCGCTGCAATGGCAGCAGTGTCTCTCCTGGACAATCTGCAAAAGGTTGGAGGCAGTGGCAAGCTTGCAGGGGAGTACTCAGCTGAGGAGGTGTCCAACAATCAGGCTGCAGCAAATGTGCCCAATGCTAGTGAGTTCCTGTCATTGAGAAATCACTGACGCGCCCCTTCGTGGCATTGCTGCAGTGACACCTCTGCGTTTGTTGGATGCATGCGCGGCACGCATGGAGGACTAGAAGAGCTCACATGTTCTTGCCAAGGAGACCCTCACCAACGCCAGGTGACTGGTTAGTGACCACTAGACATGGCACATCCCTGTAATGAAGAAATATATAAGCTCTCTGTGCAATTGAGACCGGCCAAGTGAAGGGCAATGGACAAGCCACTACATTGGTCTGCCACTAGTCGCTTGCTTCGAGAATTGTAGGTAATTCTGCTGGTTGATCGTAAGGCATAGGTAGGTTGATGAGCACGCATGTAGAAATTTCAAGTCGCACAGAGACGCCAAGCATTGATTTTGTAGGCAGATATCACTTGAACATTCCTCCAAAATTGACACGCTTATCTGGTAGTGTTCCTGACTGGCAACATGCGCACACCTGTGGCCCTCAGTCATCTGGTTGTACATTACACCGTGTACAGCGTGACGCAATCAGTTCTGCATCACTGAGGCTAGGTGTGCACATTCGTTTGCAGGGCCACTGTAGCCTGGAGTGACCATAAGCTGCTCTGGAGTAATTTGACTGTGATGCAGAAGCATAGAGCGCTCTCATAGGTGTCTAACTCCGTCATCTGCAAGACATTGTGTCCTCCATGATGCACGTGCAATGCCACGTGTCATGCCAGGAATAAGAAAAACAGTAAACAATTGTCTGGAGTGAAGATGAACTGCTGTCACAACGGTTGCTGCCAGGTGTCCATTATTCAAGTTTCTCCAATCTGTCCAGTATGCTGCAGACTATCTGCTCCACTGGCTCCTCCCCTGCACAATGTCCAAGATAACTTCGAGGGAGTGCAATTTTGACAGGTTGTGCCCATGAGACACCAGCAAGGTGCTGGTGGTAATTTCAGGGGATATCCCACCTGAAACGACTGTCATGCCAAATCCGCTGTCCTCTAGAGTTGTCAGCTGTGAGTCTAGCAGAGCAGCAGGCATGAAATGTGCTCCTAGCGCCTGACGGGCTTGCAGTCTTTGCAAGATCTTCTCACGAGATACTTTCAAAAGGACCTGCAAATCACATTCCTGGCTTGCCGGAGGACTGTGCAAACTCACAGGCACAGCAATGGCGAAATCAGTCGCACTTCAGCAAGCAAATCAAGCGCTCAGATGCTGGCTTACAAATTCAACGCTCTCCGGGTGCCGCCCTCTCAGAATGTCCCTGTAAGACTCCTTCAGCGCTGAGCACGCCATTACAATGTGTTCGCCAGAGGTCAGGTGCTGGTCAGTGAGATGGGCCAGCGCTTGCAGCCAAGGCCATCTGTCCTGATCCGTGAGGGGAATGCTTGCTCGCATCTTCTCTGCGCTGCAAACATTGAGGCAGTCGATGCGGCTATTCACTGGACGGTATTGACAGTGAAGACAATGAGGGCTATGAGCTCTCCTCCTGGGGACATCAATCAGCTCAGAAGTGCCACATCCACAGTGATCTCACCTACGTTCGATGCTGGGTGATAGTCATCAGCGTCAAGGAAAGTACAGTGCAAGTGCGCAGCCAGGCACCTTCCAACAGAGCTGCAACACATTCATAGGGCACTTTCTGGAACACCGTGGAGACATGTATCAATGCTGTTGAGTGCAATAGATAAGATGAGATCAACAAGTTACGCAAAGCAAGCAAGTATCATGACAGCTGAGACCGATCTCACCTTTTCCCACAGCCTGAAACCCCCATCACCACTATGCAAGGTTTCTGTGGGGGAACAGCCTGCATCTAAAATGATGCTCTGCTGATGAGAACCTCACATGCTACAGTGGACCATGTTTCCGCCAGATCAACTGTGATGAGCACGATGCAAACGCAATTTTCGGGGTTCTGACTTTTTCTACGATGCCCAATACACAGGAAATAGCATCAGAAGGGCGTCAGACATTTGCAAAGTGCAAACTGTAGTCGAAGGCAGCAGCTTTCGAAATCATTGCGCTCCATGATGCCCTGTCCCAGCCAACGGCGTTGCCTTTCTAGAACGCAATATTCGGCCAATCTCACTCTCTTTTCACATCTCTCAGGATTCAAGCAAGGCGCTTCCTCATTAGACTTGAGTGCTCTTGCCCTTCTGTCCATCTTAGTGCGAAGCGCAGGGTGTAATAAGCCATGGCTAACCAGCTGAACGCCTCTCTGACTGCCAGAACCTCAACCGCCGCTTCCTGTTGCCAGTGTTGTGCCTGTTGTCGGTGTTGCTGTGCCTGTTGCTGAGTGGCTCTCGTTGCGCCAAAAGCAAGCCAGAACTTCTGAGGAGGCAGCCGAAAGCCTTGCGCAGACTGCCCGCACCAGGCAGCACGCGCTCTCCTTCGCCGCAAATCTGCACGCGCCTTTCGGCTTTCGGCCAACCGAGCACGATGCAAGCGCCCACCGACGGTCTGGAAGGCCTCGTTGCTCACTCCGTGAGGTGTGCTCGGGCACCAGCACCAGCAGAATTGTTTTTTCTTCCTTACAAAGGCACGTGTAGTGGTTGCGCCCACACGTGGAACAGGAGTCTCGGGAAAACACCTCGAACCAAGCTGGTTCTGCCGTGATGATGGTGCTGTAACGCGCGATCGAGGCGCTTCGGATTATCTGATCTCGAACGCCTGGCTGAGAACCAGTTTTGAACCCCGATGTCAGGGCGGAAGGATGACGGATAGAACACGCAAGACACCCTTGCTCCGTGGCTGGACCGATGTTGCAGCGTCCTAGATTCCATAGTTCTTGCTTCCCTGAGGACGCGCCGATGTTGGGGCCGGCGCAGGTGGGCTTGCTAGGGGGCTTCTCAGAGGCTGGAAGCCTCTGAGCAGCTTGAGCAGCTGGGATGATGATCTGTGTGTGTATGCAGGGAGCTGGAGTCTATGTCTCGCGATGACGTCCGGAACAACCACTCCGACCAGGATCTTGATTTGGAGAGGTGTGCCAAGGTGCCCAAGACTGCGTCTGAGCCTGTCAAGTCTGGCCTGCGCCACGTCCAGACTGAGCAACGTCGCCGTGATCGCATCAATGAAGGGTGCGACTGCCAATGCACCCTACAACACTGCACGCTTATGCTCCCCGGCAACAGCATCACAGCCCTAACTCGACTTCTATCGGCTCTGGCTGACGCTGCTCAGCTGTGCTGCTGCAGGTTTGCTGCGCTCAAGGCGCTGATGCCCGGCCAGGAGAAAATGGACAAGGCCACCTTTCTGAACAGCACTGTCGAGTACATCAAGCAGCTGCAGGTGTGCAGAAGACCCCCTACTCGTCATGCTTGCATTCACTGCAAACCTTTGGCTGCTCCATGTTTCCATTGTCGTCTCCATTGACGTGTGTGTGTTGGGCCTGCAGGGAGTGATGCAGCAGCTGGTGACTTTGGGTGCCGTCAGCAAGCTGCCGGAAGAGGCCCAGTGGAACATCCGCGTGTTGCTACCGCGCAAGAATGAGCCGACCGTGGCACCTTTCACCGTGCCGGCCGCGCGCGCTACCGCGCCTCTGGCCGCGCCCGCCGTGGACCCTGCGGCAACCACTGCTGCGCTGCTGGGCATGCTCCTGAACCAATCCAACCAGATATCTGTCGCCCCCCAGCAGGTGCGTCATTGTGCTTGTCCTTGCTTCATAACCCCCTGAAAAGGTCGCGCTTGTGGAGGAAATTTGTGCAATAAGGAAGCCACACTCATCATGCATTTTTGGATTTCAGGGTAGATGCTGCTTGGTGTCATCCTCATTGCCACGAGTCATGCCGCTACTGGGGACGACCGGGTTCTAACATCTTGGGCTGACATTGCGCGCAGGGTCAGACTGGGCTGGACATCGCTCAGCTGGTGCAGCAGGCCGCGTACTCGCAGCAGCTGCAGGCTCAGCAGAGCCAGCTGCTGCAGGCGCTGCAGATGCAGCACCTGTTCCAGGCAGCCAACAATTCAAATGGTGTGCTCCCTCTCAACTGCGGGACCATCCTGTCAGTGCATGCATGCCCCATGCGATTCCCTGCTGAACCACAACCTTACTGCAGATCACGTCCTCCTGTCAGTACTTGAGGCAGGGACTGATAGAAGAAGTCATTTGGGGGTTTGCAGGGATGCCTGCGGAAAACATGGGGTCGCCAGCCACTGGTGCCATGCCCAACGTGGGCCAATTCATGCCGAGCAACTCCATGCCTCAGGTCATGCTGATGCCGCCCATGACAGTTGGCTGCAACCAGGGAGCCCCCGCCAGTGTGATGCCCAAGGCTCGCAAGAATGGCAAGGTCCGCCGTCACACCACCGCAGCCAGGATTGCCAAGCCTGCTCCTGAGATGGACGCCCCAGCAATGGATGTTGGCCGCCCCGCGCCCACTGAGGTTGCAATCTGAGACAAGCTTGCGCTGCCGTGTGCCTGTTTTACCCAAATGATGACGCGCGATACCATTGAGGTCTTCAAGAAATGTTGAATTGGGGAAACAGTGTCAAATCAAGACTCGTTACGGAGGTTGGTCCTCCATGTGTGTTTGGGTCATTACGTTCACCACGTTTTCAGTCAGTCTGTTGTCCAATCAGTCTGTTGTACAAGAGCCGGAAGAGCCTGCTCCTTCGAACCTTAATTCCTTTGTTATATCTGGTGGGCTGAGGAAGCACCAACGTATTGATTCGACGCTGTCGTCTGAAGATGTACGGTAGTTTGCCTGTAATGTCTTTTCTGGCGCGAAGTTTGCATGACACACAACCCCTGCCAGTGCTGAGTGCTCTGTGTCGTTGATCATGCATTGCCAACTACAGGCTGTTTGGTCCATGGCACAAGGCGCATGCGCATATGCATGCAGTGCGTTCCATGCTCCCTGATGCCTCAAGCATCATCTGCCTCGTTTGAGTCACACCAGCAGGCAATCATTTTCTGGGCTGGTAATGTATCATTTGCTCCTCTCAAGAGGAACTCCTCACTGCATGTTGATCATGACAGAGAGCTTTACAACTGCCCCCTGCCTGGTGCCGGCACCGATGCTCTCAGTTATCAAGGCCTGGTGAATCGGGAGGCAGAGCTTTATGTGTCACTCACTCTCACACCATCGCAGCAGAATAGCTCCTTCTTCTTGCAAGAGAACCCAGAAGATCACAGCCAAGGAAGCTGTTGAAGCATCTAGCATGCAGACAGCCTGTGTGACAAACGCCATTACCCCATGAAACCACTCCAACATTGCAATGATCATGACTACTTTCTCGTCAGTCTTCCTTTCGCCACACGTCCGCGATCGACCTTGTGAAAGGCTGCCATCGAGAAGCACGGATTTATTGCCTTCTAATTGGGACGATCTTGGAAGGGCCTCTCAACTTCTTTCTCGAAGGCATTTTCTGCATGGAGCAGGCGGCTTTTGAGATGGGAAAATAGGGCCCTTAGACTAAAGTTACAGTCGCATGAGCATCCTTCTGGGCAGGGCAGCCATAAGAGCGAAGGGATCATTCGTCAGTATCAGCCTTGCCAAGGAACGCCTCAGAGAAAGACAATCTTTGCTGCCGCTCGCCAGCGTCATCGTTTTGCTGCTGATCACCTATTTGGCAAGATCAGTGTCCTGCCAAGAGGATCAAGCTGTGAGGAAGAGCAGCTGGTGCATCCGAGGGCACCTGGCCTTCAATCCCGTGGCCACCGTGGCTGCCAGCCGGGCTTCAACAAAATGAGGAAGCAGAGCACTTTTTCGGAAGGTGAGTCTTTTCCCATGCAGCACAGCTGTTGAACGCTATGGAGTCAATTTGGAGTTTCGAAATCCAGCACAAAATCCAGTACAAATACACAAAGTTTCAAGTGTGATTCAGTCGGTGTTAGAAAATAGAGGAGGCAAGGCGTCACTTTTGAAGCTTGAAAAAGCGTGATAGCATTACCTTCAGGGATGCCCAAGGCAGTGCTCGTTGGCTTGCAGGCACATGATGCCTCACTGGTGCATGCCTGAACGGGGATGCTGCGCCTGCTCTCCTGCAAAGGGGACATCAAAGGGGACAGCGCTCCTGATCGCAGTCTGCTTATTGGGCACGAGTCTTTATGGCATCATTGTCAGCGCGAGTTCCTGTCCCATCACGGTGTCCTATGAGCTCAGCTTGGGACAGGCGCCTCTAGCAGCTGCATCAAGGACCAATGGTGCTGGAGGCCCTGGCGACTTCTCAGACATTCCCATCTTCTTTGCCAAGATTGGCGTCTTCTCCAACAACGTACGCGATCCATCACTTTTGGATCTTATTCAGGCAGATACAATAGCACCACGACGCTGGATAATCAACTGGATGTTCAGGCAGTGTTGTGCAGCAATCTACACATCAACGGATGTCGATTGTTGTACTGCAGGCAACTGTCAACACTTGGAGACTGGGGTGGAACTTCACAGCTGGGGAGACAGTGCAGGGAGGCAACATATACACAGCTGGGGTGGATGTGCTGAAGCTGAATGGCAGCAGCGTGCAGCTGGAGAGCCTGTCTCCCAACAATACTGTCAAGCCCTTCAGCTGGACCAGCGTCTCATTCCTGGGCACTAAGGCAGCAATGCCCACTCTGCCCGCCCCGTACAGGGTAATGATCAGAAACTCAGCACCAGTGAATCCTGAGACACAGGGTGCTGTGAGCTTGCAACGCATGCAGCGCACAGTTCAAGGCAAGACAATTCAAGGCAATTTCAGGTTCATGCATCAAAAAGGAAGCAATGCTGTGCACAGGTGGCGCCCATTAATGATGTGGCGTTCAACAATCTTGTGTGCGCGCAACTTCCCCTGCAGCCGCAAGGCGGCTCCCCTGCATCTGCACCCTCTGCTGCGCCAGAGCAGGTGGCACAGGCGGGGAAGAACCTGATCACAAAGCCCTCGCCGCTGTATGTCGAGTACGCGCCAGTGGTCTACCTGCAGAACCAGGACCAGTCCGGCAGCAGCTGGCAGAGCGACATCAACTCTCTCATCACATTCCTTGTCAGGTATGGAAACATCTATGCTTTTTTCTTCACCTCTGCAGCAGCTCAACACATTGATTGAGGCTGGTGGAGATTGAGTGAGGTCTTGTGAGATGTGTGCATGCAGGGTGGCAAACTTGGGGCAGGATGGGAGCATTGATGCTGGTCGCATAAACTTGCAGTACTGGTTCAATGGACCGTCAGATATCCCTGATGCTGCAGATCCGCTCTCACAGTTCACCATGAACTGTCTAGACACCACAACAAGTGAGTGCTGCAACCAGCTCCTTTCAAATGACACCATGCATGCCACTGAGGGATGCCACACGTTAGGAATAGGTAAGGCGTCATCTGAGAATTTAGACTTGAGATCGTTGCTGGTGCAGCGTGTGGAGACCTGACGTACAACATCACTTCTGGTCTGCCAAACGTAAATGGAGCACGTTATGTCCTGAACTTGGGCTTCAAGACCGGCGCTGCTGTCCTCTTGAATGAGACGGAGACGAGTGTCCGGGACCAGTGAGCACCAGACTCACTCCCATGACCTATCTGCAACTTTTGACTTTCATGATTGTTAGTCTCGTGCATGCAAGATCTTCTTTTCAGCCCTTGTTTATTTGTCTGCAGGACAACAGAATCAGGGAGCCGTGGTTCTGGGGCACCCAAGGTCAGTGTGTATGAGGCCTTGCTGCGCATTGAGAGCCGCCAGTTCCTGCGAGAGATGAATGCCAGCTCAGACTACTCGTATCTTGACACACCCAGATCTAGCGCCCCTATCAGGTAAATCTGACCACTTGCACCCACAAGACAAATTCAGGCTGTCAGAAGCATCTTTTTTTTTGTAAGGGCATGCATGCATGAGTAGTGATGCAATGGCTGACTGCGCTGTGATGCTTGCTGCAGCAACACTACCAACATTGTGCCGCGTCTGGCAGAGCCAAACACCCACATCCCTGCTTTCCTGGACAATGGCATTGCCTGGGGTGGTCAGCCTGTTGCGGTGTGCTCAAATCTCCATTAACACAACTTCAAATGAACCTGCTTATATCTTTCCTCTGTACATGTCTGTAGAGCTTATGGGCCTGCTCACTGAAATGCAAGGTTCAGCAGCTCCATTCACAAATTTGAGCTGCTGCGCAGGTGGCAGTGGCTGGGGCCAATGCTGAGCCACCCATGCCCACTCCATCTTCCATCAATTCTGTGGCTTGCGTAGGAGGGGTAAGATCCCGTCTAATCTTCTTGCTGCGGCACGGGGAGACACATGCTCAAATGGATGCTGAGGTTCTGCTTTCAGCACTAGACATCTTAGAATGACAGTGTGCAAGTCGACAGCCTGCAACTTTGTGATGTCAGTCCCATGCAACCTCCGTCTGTCATGCATGCAAGGATGAAGCTAAGTGGGATGTCATGCTTGGCAGGGACAGTCGAACTCCAGTGCTGGGACATCAGTGTCATCAGTACCCATTGGGCAAGTGAGTGTCTCCCGCATGAATGGCCCGCACTATGATTCCCGTCGATTTCATGTCACAAATCTGAATGAGCACCCATACACAGAAAGTAAGAAGAACTGACTTGTCCCTGACTGTGCTCTGCGCTTGCAACAAACAGGTTTGCGGCCTGTCAACATTGTACTGTTGCTACACCGTGGACAACAAGCCAGTAGCAGCTGACATTCCAGATGTTTGGCCCCCTGTTGCGACCCCTGTGCCAGCAGCCCTGAGGGGAGCCAACCTAAACTGCGCGTCCGGAAACTGCACAGAGGGCGCCCCGTCTCCCTCCCCTGCTGTTCCCTCTCCAACTCCTTCCGCTCCTGGCCCACTGCCAGAAGCTAGCAGTGCGCCTGTGACAGCACCTTCACCTGCCGTTCTGGGCCCTGGTGCATCGATTGGGCAGCGCCTTGCTGAGGCAGAGCCGGGGCTTGGCGCGCCTGTGGCGCCTGCAACTGCTGCAGCCCCCGTGCCATCCTTTGCCTCGGGCCCGGGCCCAGTCACTCAAGTCACTGCAGCCCAGAAGAGCTCGGCGTCCATCAGCAGCGGCGTGATAGGAGGCATTGCAGGCAAGCCTTTCCCCGGACACTTAAAATGCACTATGCTTTAAAGATGATTGATGCATGCTACAATATGCAAGACGTGCGTGTGATTGGGACATGGTGCAAAGTTTGCTGCATGCCTTCAGTTTTGTGGTATGATCGATGCAGCTGTTGGCATGCCTTTAATATTGCGGTATGTTCCAATGCAGCTGCTGGCAGTGCTTTGGTGGCCGTCGCTGTCTGCGCAGCGCTGTATCTGATCATCTGGCGGCACCGGCGGCGCAAGCTGAGGAGTCTCGACAGCAAGTCCAGCCCCAGGGATCCCGGCAGCCCCCACGGTGGCCTGCCAATTGCGCTGCGGCCACCGTACAAGCAGGGCTCAGCCGACTCGCAGGAGCCCTTTCTTGACGGCCGCCGCAGGACTGCCGCCCTGGTGCCCTGGCGTAAGAGCAAGGCAGGGCAGGATCTCCGTAATGCACCCCAGCTGGTGAGCCAAGAGAGAGCAGCATTTGCCATGATCCAGGCCCCTCGCACACACAGCGTCAAGATTGCCATAAATCAATGTTCAGGAGCGGGTCTTGAGACACGTCCCGCTCCATTTTTCTCACCTCCAAAATCTCATGCAAAGCCACAGGTGTAAGGCAAAATGCATGACGTGTGTCTGAATTTTGCAGGCTCTGCGGCCGCATGGGCCACCTGCTGACATCAGCGAGGAGCTGGCAGCGGAGCCCAGCAAGGCAGCGAGTCAGGCAATGGAGCTGCATGCTGGAGCCGTGGGAAGCCCTAAGCAGCAGCACGTACACCATGCTCCGCACCGGCTGCTGAGTGGGCTTGCAGACCTGCCAGGTGATGTTTCATTGCATGCCTCTGCTGTCCTGCAGGGCTAATCCAGTATTTGGGTGGTGCTCATAGGTACAATTGAAACAGGAACCATATTTGATACCATTTGGTACCATTGAAATGTCAACTTTTTCAGAGAGCACAGACTTGATCTGGTCCTATGGAATGAGTAATCACTAGTAAGCGGTGATATTATCATGCACAGGTGCGGGCCACATTCAGGCGGCCGGGCATCTGCCGATGCGCCTGCTGAGGGGCGGCAACGCCAGGGATGCAGCGGTGGGGGGCGCTGCTGTGCAGCGCTGGATGGGGGAGGCCCAGCTGGCACAGAGAGGTGAGACCAGTTCAGCCTGTATAGGGAACTCCTTGAGAATGCCTCCTAGGACACCATCCATGGTAGATTTTGCTGCAGTTGTGGATGTCCAGTATTTGTGTTACTTGCATGAGAAAACTTTCCTGGATCCCTACACGGATATATCAGGTGCAGAATTGCCTATGGAAATGTCTGGATAGTTGAGAACTGCTCTTTTCTGCAGATGGTGGGGCGAGTCCTGTGAATCGGGCACCCTATGGCTACATAGCAAACTCGCCGTCTGACCTCCTGCTCTTCACCAGCCCCCTCGTCCAGGGCACTCTGCCCAATGACTGGGAGGACAGGTAACCTCATGTGCAGATTTTTGTTGCAAAATGGTCTTCTGCATGCATGTGTAGGTCATGAAGTGGCTGAATTTTTTCTCCCTTGTCACTTAGCTGATTGAGATGCATGCTGCAGTACACTAATTTGTCCCTGCAGATACTGCAGGGCATTGTGTGAGTCTACCTTTCCTTGCATGTCAACCAGCTAAATTTGAGATGCATGCTGCAGTACAATGAGTTGTCCCTGCAGGTATCGCAGCGCTGTGGTCTCGGACTGGGCAGGCAGTCCACGTGGCGACGGCAGCATGCGCGGCAGGCAGTCACCTAATCTAATAGGGGACATGCTTGGGCACAGGCGGACCCCTCGCTGGCTGGGGGACCCCTACGGCCTCGATGTGAATGGACATGCAGTGGCCTCCCCAGACAGGCACAATCTCCCCAAGATTGCAGCCTCTTTGGGCAGGCACGTCCCTACTCTCACGTTTATCACATGCACCACAATATCTGCAGACATGCATGACGCATTATAAATATCATATACGCCTTTGCACTCCGTGAGGATGATTGCAGCAGCCTTTCTACGACAGCCTTACAGCCTTCTCTGTCTTTGGCTTTCCTTGAGCTTGACACATACAGCGTCACAAATTCTTTCTTTGGCGTTGCTCAGAGTATTTTCTGGAATTTTTCTGAAATTTCCATGGCATGCGGTGGTCTGTGGTGTAAGGGGCATGATGAAATGAGGAATGTACCCATGGTGGATGCAGGTATGGGTGGCAGAGGGAGAACGGAGGGAATGGGCATCCGGCCAATCGGTCAGTGCAGACAGCTCCCAATTTGTCTAGCGGGGATGACTCCAGCATGTCCATGGACTGGGCTGCCGAGGAAGGAACAGACTCGGTGAGAATCCTGCATTTATGCTCCACCATTATTCTTAGGAGAGTGTCATGTCTGTTACTACCCTCACCTTACAAACCTCATGATTGCTGTGGGACTTCAGAATGTGAAAATGAAACTTGCCCCTGGCATGGTTGCTACCCACTATTGTGACATGTCAAAGTGATGCATGGGGTATGCAAATTGCACAGGGTAAGGTGGGCCTCAGGAGGGTAAAGTCCTGGACGGGGGCGGTGCAACAGATCCCTGATGACATGCGGGGGGAGGACCTTCCTCTCGACAGGTCTGGCACATTCATAGCTTACTCTACATGTGCATGCTCAGCTGGACTGTCAACCAAATGTCAGTGTCCTCACCGCAACATAAGGCTGTCACGCCTGCACCAATGCCTCAAACGTCATCGCATGTGACGATTAGTCATGCATCGGTACACCAGGCGGCGACTGCGGCGCGCCATGTCATCGGCTGCCAACCTGCCGCCGCTGGCAGCGCTGCCGCCTCCCATATCCATGGGGATCCCCCCGCCTGCAAACATCGACATGGACGTCGATTTTGAGGCTGAGATCAAGCCTCACCTGAGGACATGCCTGGTATGTCCTCCAGCCATATAAATCTTTTAACATGATTGTATTTGCGAATCACCTATCCTCTTCTGTGCAGCACCTCATGTTGGCACAAGTGTCCAGTTTGATGGTGTGCTGATGTGCTCAGGGACAGGGCGGCTTTGGGACAGTGTTTGAGGCGACATGGCGAGGGAAGAGGGTTGCTGTGAAGGTGTGCTTCCCTCGGCTGCCTTCCCGGGACAAAGTCAGTTGGTTTAACCATGACAGTCAAAGTGCATGTTGTATCCTTAGGAAGTTATGGAATGCTTGTGTACTGCCACGCAGGTGCTGCAGGGCCTGGACGGCGGAGGGAAGACAGTGCATTTCGAGGCGCTTCGTCGTGAGGTGCAGCTGGCTTCGCGCTTCAACTCTGAGCGGCTCGTCCAGGTGATTTCAGAGCTGCCCTCTATTATCATGACAAAAAAGCCCGGCTGTCCAACTCAAGTTGGCTGCATGCATCAGCATGGAAGCATGCATGAGTAGCTTCTTCAGGTGCATCCCTGCTCTGGCATCAATCTTTACATGGGAGCCCTGTTGTCCTTTCCAAGAGGGCTGCATGCATCAGCATGGATGCATGCACGAGCAGCTTGGTCTGGTGAATCCCTGCTCAGGTAAATCCCTGCTCTGCCATTCACAATTTTCTCTGCCAGTCACGATATTTACATGTCTAGTAGTCCTTTTCAAGGGGGCTGCATGCGTCATGGAGGCACGGAGGCATGCATGATGGCGTTGTGGGGCATGCAGGTGTATGGTGCCAGCCTGAGGGACCCAGCGAGTGCATGCCTGGTGATGGAGCTGGTGCAGGGAGGCAACCTGCACCAGCGCATTTACAACACCAGCCAGCCTCGACTCACCCACCTGGAAATCCTGCAGGTGTACTGCTCTATTCCACAGCTGGCTGTCTTGTGATCAACCTCTCCTGGCATCGGATTCATCTGCTGTGTGTCGTACCTGGCTCATACAGTCTTTACAAGACGATGTTTACAGGACGACGCTTTGCAACTTAATTTAAAAAATGGACATGCCAACGCATATTTCAGATATATCTGTCTTGAGCAATCACATTTTGGAGGCAAATGCATGGGTTGCATGCATGAGCCAGAAGATTTCTACAAGAAAGGATGATGGAAGCGCGGGTGCTTGGGTTGCTTGCTGGCGCAGATTGCGCATGACGTGGCGGAGGGGCTGGCGTACATGCACCCCAGCGTCATCCACCGAGACCTCAAGCCCCAGAACATCCTCATCGACGGTGCCGGCCGCGTCAAGATCGCCGACTTTGGGATCTCACGCGTGAAGGTGGGTTCCATGCAACCTGCATTTTGTTGCATGGCGTTCAGGAAGCCTGCCGTGAGCAGATTATTCTTAGCAATGCACATGCATGACATCTCATTGCTAAAGGTGATGAGCGTCTGCAAAGTCACAGATGCTCATGCTCTGGAACTTTCAGAGAATGGGTGTGTTAGTTTGCAGAGAAGACATTGCGTGCCTGCCCTGAACTTATGCTTAGTGACGCTTGTCATGCTCCTAAGTGGCCAGCTGTGCAGTTGTCAGTCTCAAAAGAGTCATGCTGTGCATGCGCAGGACCCGGCAAAGACCTTCCTGTCCACCACGAATGTGAATGGAACGCCCCAGTACATGGCGCCGGAGCAGTTTGCCGGGGCGCGCTGCGACGAGAAGGTGGATGTTTATGCTCTGGGCACCATCCTCAACGAGTGCGCCACTCGCAGGCCGCCCTGGCGCGAGTTCAACAACGCATTCCAGGTGTGCTCACAGGCTCTTAAAGCTTGGTAATTGGGAGGTTCACATTGCTTGGCAGCAGAGTGCCTAGTCGCTGCATTGCCCTTCCTCACACGTTTGCACAATGGATCTCATTTTTTACATTATTTTCTTCCTTCCCAGTGGGATTCAGAGACTGCATCTTTTGTTAGGCATAAAACTGTGCAATGTCATGTGATATTGGGTGTCTTGTTGGGACTTATCAAGGCTGCACCCTACTTGCTGAGACTGTCAGCAGAGAGATGACATGATTGTGTGGTGATGCCAGATCATCGTGCAAGTGGCCATCAAGGCTGCCAGGCCCGCCATGGATGCATCCTTCTCTGAGCCCCTCCGCCGTCTCATCGCGAAGTGCTGGGCACAGGTTGTTACATTTCAGACTCCAAATATGTTCCTTGTACATTTGCTTCTGAACTTTCCCACATGCATGTGTTGTCAGCTCTGTATAGTGTCGAGCAGTTTGCTGTTCCTTTTGAAGACCCGACATGACTATGATGTCAAGGATGTAATCATCAAAATTTCAGTTTCATACTGACAAGGGATGTGTGTTGGCCACAGGACCCCCGAGCACGCCCAAGCTGCTATGAGATCATGCGGCTGACGGAGATCCTGCTGGCGCAAGCCAAGCGCAGATCAGAGCACAGTGCAGCACAGCACATTGCCCAGCAGTCAGACAGGGAAGCCCAACCGAGCTCTGCAAAGGAAAAGCCCAAGCATCTGCGCCGGGCCTCTTCTGAAGGAGGAGCCAATTGACCGGCGTTTCACATTTCTGCATTTCGGAGCATGTTTTAATTTTGTAGGCAGGTTTGCTGTTGTGTTGTCCAGCCGTAGAGAATCGGTGCACCCCAGTTGCCTTTGGAGTGGATGGAGAGACTTTTGTGAAGCCTGACTGTGAGGTTGCATTGACAAGATGGAGGTGGAAAAGCACAGGAGATGTCTGGATCTTATGTGGACCCTGCAGCCATGGGGCATGCAATAGTCCCTAGCAAAGGTTTGAACACTCTGAGCTGCATGTACCGCACGATCGTTGATTGTGGCAACCATGATGGCTTCAAAAGTATTGCAAGTGCCAGTGTGTGGATTATGCGGTCTCTCTGGGGGTCAGCAAAGTTTCTCAAGCGTAGCATATTTTCCGCAGTGTTACGGTATTGATATGGTGAGGCACATGCCAGCTATCAGTGCAAGGAATTGCCTCAGTTTGTCGACACTTTTGTAACACAGTGAATATGATCTCTTTCTTTGCTACTTCAGCCACCATCCTGACATCCACTGCAAGTGGAAATTTGTATGGTTGCAACAATGCACGACAAATCTGTCTGTACAGTGAGCTTCTACAGCACTACCCTCGCGGTGAATGAAGCCATCATCTCTTCTACACTAGCGACATTTGCATAAACATGACACTTAAGAGTGGGTTCCACTTCTATAAGGCTACCCTGAACGGCTGCTTTTATGACCTGCTCCGCATCATCAAAGCTCCTTCAGCCAAATTGCTGAGGGGATAATCAGTCTGCTGGCAAGACATGTCGGCAGATTATTCAAATTCAGGGAGTTCGTGAACCTACTGTGCGCTCTGTTCATAGAATGAAGCATGAATGAAATTCCCTTCTTCTAAGCGGTTTCACTCAGGCCCTGGTAGGATAGGAGAAGAAGCCCCTGGGGATCCACAGGCGCAGCACAGTCTCCATGCAGCAGTTTCCACTGTGGTTGGCCGCATACATCAGTGGCATCCAGGCGTCCTTGCTCAGCTCATTCAGTGCGACATGATGCTTGAGCACTCCAAAGTTTCCAGCCAGGAATGCTTCACACTTCGCCTGCAAGCCGTGCATTGCATTTTGTCAGCCATCACAGCAGGGCAACTATGCAGGCCCCTGCTGAGGATCAGGGCTTCATGCACAGCTGCATATTACATGCAGGTGACAGGAAGAGAATGAAAGGTGGTTTGGGTGATTGTGAGCTTACTCAGGCAGCAGCCATTTGCTGAGCAGCATGAAACAGTCAGACAAATTCCAATGGCCCAAAAGAAGGTTTACAAACATGCCTGCAGAGTTGGAAGCCGGCAGCGATCCGCCAGCAGGGCCCAGTCCAAGGCTGCCTTTGGATGCTCCATGCTCAGCGTCACCTTGCCTTCACACAAGAACGCCTTAAGCCATAAGACATCATCAGCATCATTGCATGCAGTTGCATTCCAAGAACAGCCCTGTCATGCAGCTCATGACAGCTGCATCTCATGCCTCCTAAGCTAAGCATCATGACAGCTGTGCCTTGCACCATGATAGATGCATGTAAAGATACTTGCATCTCATCACAGACGTGTCAGATTCACTGTTTATTAATGTCACATGCATGCTTGTGTCTGTGCATTTCCAGTGCCTGCGCACCTCGCAGGGCGCAGTCGCACGCATCTATCAATGGCAGGACCTGGAAGCGGTCTGCCAGGGGTGCCACCGTCAGGATCTGCTCGACGCTCCAGCTGTTGATCAAGCTGCCAGGGTCTGAAGTGTACATGTAGAGCAGAAACAGCTGCATGGCCTCAAAGGAGATGCCCTGCATGCTTGCATTCAGTGCAGTGCTTCCTCCCTTCCCCTGCAGCAAGTCACATGCACAAGCTGATACATTGGCCCAGGAGCTATGCGGATGCATCTGGATGCCATGCTATTCAGGATGGCACAATCCATCGTGAAGGTCTTGTAGACTTTGCACTGCAATGAAGACAGGTTACATTCAACCTTGGACTGTGAATGCCTTCATCTACACAAGAGGAAGGCGCGTTGATGTCTCACCTTTGTGGAGATGAATATGTCTGCCAGCAGAGGTGACTTCATCGCAAGAACCTGCCGAAGTGGAAGCAAGAGGCTTGATGGTCTGGCTTCAATGTCCAAATACTCAATACTCCTCGTAACTTTGTTTCGCACGCCGATTGACATGTAACCATTGCCTCGGTTATCAAAATCCCTTTTCCTCTTTATTTATTGGCATTACGAGGCTGCGGAATGTGCTGAGCGGCAAAGCTATCTCGCGGCTCACCTGGGTGTGGACCTTCAGCAGCTTGCCCTCGACCTTCAGAGTGCAGTCGGCCAAGTCTACAGCAACTTTTTTGGAGAAAAAGCCGGTTTCAGCCAAGTGGCTCGTCGGAGAGTCAGAGTTTGGCTCTACAGAGTCGATCACCTCAGAGACATCGCGGCTATCGGGCTGCTTGCCGAAGCAGCACACCTTCATGACCGGCTTCGGCGGAAAAGAAGACATAACTGGAAGGCGATTCGCAGTTTTCTACGACGATGTTTACAGGGAGAAGCTCAATCTTGTCTAAGTGTTGGGCGGAAGAAATCCGGAGGCTTGCCGGAGGGATGCATGTCTTCGAGGGGCAGGCAATAAAAGGTAATCTCCATTGGCATCTAAGAGGGTCAGTGATGTGCGAGGGAAAGACGGGGAAACGACTTGTGAAGCTGTCAAGCTTCTGCAAATCTGTGTGTAACAAAGTTGATCCAGCTCAATCGCGGAAATATATGATGCTGGTCAGATTACCAAACCCTTGATCACCCCATTCACAACAGCCCATCGTTCATGATCGTGATATGAGACTTAGCGGGCATCATCTAAGGTGTTCTGGATTAATTATAGGCCCTTTCATCAGTGCAAGTACTAGGATAGCATCTGCAGTACCCTTGGTGAGCAGTGGATCTGGGGACATCTGGGGCAATGCTCTTAGAAGACATGACCAGGAATGCACACCAGCTAGCAGCGTGGACACCCTTTCACCAGTGAGATGCTTCAGCACATGGCGTCCCTCCTCGAGAAGGAGCTCAGCCGACCGTCAGAAGAGACCTACCTCCCGCACTTCTTCAAGGACAGCACGACCTGCAGGCCTTACTCACGTGGACAGGTTTGTGTTGATGCTACAGAGATCCCTTTCAGGCCTGTTATGCTTATGGCCTACAGGGTTTATGCATGCATGCTCACAATCAAGATGTTATAAGTGCTGACTGAAAGCCAGGTGCTTCTGCGCAGCTCGGGCAAGGCCTCCATGGTAGATGTTGGGCAAAAGGCCAGCACAAGCAGGGTGGCTGTTGCTTCCGGACGGGTACTTCTGGGTCCCAAGGTGTTTGACCTTGTGCGGGATAACCAGATGAAGAAGGGGGACGTCATTACAGTTGCACAGCTGGCAGGTCTGAGGCATGACCTGGCGATTCTTTGTGTCGGTGCATGTTGCACCACTCTGATGGAATAGTAAGAGCCCTTGCCGGAAGTAGCACCTGAATACACACAATTTGTTCAATCTGACTGGTGGATCAGATTCAATATGTATCATGTGAGGTATGTTGATTATGCATGCATGAACTCAGCATTTCTTTTGGCTGAAACAGGGGTCATGGGTGCCAAGCACACGAGCCTGCTGATACCCCTGTGCCACAACATCAGCCTCAGCAGAGTAGATGTGAGTCTGTCGATGGACATGGAGAGCAATGCAATAACCATCCGTGGAGAAGCCAGGACCACAGGGCAAACTGGTGTCGAGATGGAGGCCCTCACGGCTGTGAGCACAGCAGCCCTCACAGTGTATGACATGTGCAAAGCAGCCTCCAAAGACATCTGCATTACAAGCATCCGGCTTGACGCCAAGAGTGGGGGCCGCAGCGGGGACTACGAAAGAAGAAAGAATCCTGGATGATGCAGGACAGTGATGTACATTAAAATCAGCGCCTTGTAGTATCAGGACAACATGCGCCTAGGATTACAAAAGTGGTGTTGAGACTTTGGTGCTGCAGCTGGGATTTCCATGTGATGACTGATCGCACAATTTCCATCACCGCTGTTGCAGAGATGCTGCCAGCATGGACATGGTGATGCAAGTGAAGCTGCAATTCACTCCCTCATCAACTCCGATATTACATGTCCAAAACAGTCACTTTCAAGATTAAAAGCATGCTCAATCAAGGCGGCTAAATGAGCAGTATTTCCATGCATGCATGACAGCCACCACCCACACTATAGGCATTCACAGCAATAAAGCACATTCTTTTTAAGTCACAAGTCTGCAGCAGTGAGGCACAGGCTTAAAGTGAAAGTTTGTTTGATCCTCGGCAATATTAAATTTGTTGCAATCCTTCCAGGCAGTCACAGCATGTGAATTTTCATTGTTTGCAGCAGCTGTAAAGCCACTTGTTGTACGCAACACGTCCAAATTGTCCTTGTACGTACAATCCGCAGCTGCAGCTGGACTCTCATAGTTCTTATCCTCGAGCAAGTGGCAACAAATGACCTCTGCAAGTATTGTTCAACCTTCCCACTGCTACTGACAGCACAAACTGTCAAAGTAGTGTCAGTCGAGAATAAATGCACGTGTATACCACAGAAACACCCAATACTTTTCAAGTTCCCAATACTGTATATTCCTTCAAGTGGTACGTACCGGTGAATGGAATAAACCAATTCTGTAAAAATGCAATCCCATAATAGCCAGCAAATGAATGCCCCAAAGTTCTTTCCACTTCCATGCCCGGCTATAAAATACTTCAAATAGTGCTCAGCTACTTCTGTTGATGCATCTGCTGCTGCAGGACCACATCTTAGAAATACAGCTTCAAAGCATGAGCACATGCTTTACTAATGTTGAGGAGAGGCACTCTGAACAAAAAAAGTGAGCCATGGGGCTGCCAGGGAGGTTGACACACAGCTGTATCTATTGCACTTGCATGCATCCCCCACTGACTGAAAGCCAGTGACTTATATGGGGCTTTGTTCGAGCACAGAGGAAAATCGAAAGATATGTTATCATGCATGCATGCAGTACTACGTGCAGACCAAAGGCCTCACTGAAAATTCCGCCCCTCCATCAGCTCCCAACCAGGGGGATGCAGTGTCAAGCCTGGTGCACTCAAGGCTCTCTTCTCAGTCCAACGATCAAGCTGCACTGGAGTTCATTTCTACACACTCAGGAGTACCCGTGGAACACAGCGCAGTGGCGAGGCATTCGCCCTGTCAGCCGGCTGAGGCCGCTCTGCGAGAGGGTGGGGCAGTCGCTGACGTTCAGATGAGTCAGGGAGCTTAGTCGCGTCAGGCCGTCCACGCTGGCATCTGCCAGATCCTCGCACCCCTCGAAGTCCAGCTTGCGCAGACCTGGCCACACCATCAACACATCAGAAAATTGTGGCATGGAAATGTACAGTGAAAGAGTGCCCATAAGACCAGAGAGCCTCAAGATTATTTCGACAGGTCTCACAGGTCTCTTAAAATGCCATAATGATAATATCCACAATACAAATGCTGAGCCCCACACCGTTTCATCTCTGGCGTGCTTGCAAGGCGGTCAAATGCAATTTAGATATGGAAGCCCCACTGCCAAAGAAATACTGAGGTCTGCACGGGCATCTATTATACAAGGTTGAGAACTGCAGCCACTCGGTCATACTCTGGTGATTTGACACCTTCAGATCACAGAAAGAGGTGCAAGCGGCCAGATTTGCACATGCTGTCACGCTGCTGATTGGGCTTTGCCCGCAAAGTGCTAAAGCTCGGCAGATACCAAGGAATTACTTGCACACCTGGGAGATGCGCCAGATCATTCAGCAGAGTGGCGGTGATCAGGTGCTTGCTGCCGCGCAGGTCCAGATCACCCAGGGCCGGCAGGCCAGTGAGGCTGTGCAGTGCGCCATCCGCCAGCCGTGCGCACCCAGAGAGGCGCAGCCGCCGCAGGGACATACACTCAGAGAGGGATTGTAGGCTGACAACGCTGGTACCGCTGAGATCGACGTAGGACAGCTTGTGGCAGGACTGCAGAGGCTCCAAGCCCCTGCTGCTGACAGCGGGGCAGCCCTGCAGACTGAGCCACTCCAGGCTATGGTGCAAATCTGCGGCATGCGCTGAGCTCAGATGAATCGAACACATGTGATCACATAATCATGACATGCAGATGTAGGATACCATGCCACATAAATTGGGCATACGATCGGTGCTGGTATCTCTTTCAAGAACACACCTTGGTCACCTCGTTCTGATAACATTGGACCACATCAGAATGGACAGAATCATGAAAAGGTGCACAAGAGTAAGTTTGAAGCTCAGATATGTCCCAGTGACCTGCTGTAAGCATCGTGTACCTGCCAGATGGCGCATGCTGTCATCAGTGACGGCGTCAGCGCAGCCGGACATGTCCAGGTGGGACAGCCCTGTCAGGACAGCCAGGGCATGGAGAGAGGCCGGAGTGAGCCCTGTGCACCAGTTGAGGTCCAGGCGCTTGAGGGCTGGCAGGGCCGATAGAGAATGGATGTGGTTGACCAGCTCGCACTGGCTGAGGTTGACATAGGCCACGCTGGGGAAGAGAGGCATCATTAGGAGGTGGACGTCACATGTCCAGTACATGTTCCCGCTCAACCTGTGCACACATGCAGTTAGGAGTTCAGACTTGTGTTTTCTTGAGATGCATGAACCTGACCGCATCACCAAGATCACTCATGTGCAGTGGTATTTCTGAGACATGGTACGCTGGCTCGTATACCATGTCACAGTTGGTTGCAAGTTGAATCGAAAATTCCTGAGGATTGGCTTCGAAATCAATACCTCGAGACGCTTCCGTTGACAGCGCTGCGCCAGTGCTTGCAGACAAGGCGCAGGCTGTGCCTGTCCTCATCCTCAGTCAGGTGCGAGGTGATGATGGCCATAAGCTCATCAGGGAGCTCCCAGAAGGCTCTGTACCAACATGAGTCTGATGAGAACATCACAGAGGGGCATTGAAGAGGATCAGCTTGTGGAAGTCTCAGGACCAATTGTGTCCATGACCCGCCCATGGCCTGCAACAATGAAGGGCTTGGGAGACCGATGTGCAATTGATCGATGGACACTGCACCTTCTGTTGGATTGAAACGCACCCATCGTTCATGCCTTTGGCCAGTGATGGTGATAAGACCAGGGCCGTGAGAAATGTGGACATGGTTTACCTGCGACACAATTCGGAAAAGCCTTTTCAGCAATTGCTCACACGACTGACCAAGCTGCACATCACAAGCTGCAGCTGTATTTTTAAAACTTAGGTGCACATATGCAGTGATCCTAGCCACTGTTTGTTGATCATCACTGTCAAAGGCCTCGGGTGTCAATTTTCGGATTCGACCTTTACCAGATTCCTTCTTGTCCGTGCTGCTTTCACTGTCGATGCAACGAAATTAAACTGGATATCTTCTACACTTCTTGGTATAGAGCGACGGCATGCGCTAGCAATGCGTTCCAACACTATCCGTCACCGCTACGGACAATGATCGAAGTGAAATTCTGAAAAAACTTCGTAGTAAGTGTGGAATGTGCTTCCGCAGTTGGTCATCTGGATTCAACACCTAAGTATGAATGCCAAATCCAGGCCGTCTCGTGCCGATCTCAATATGACTGTACTCCACAGTGCATCGAATCCTATTATGCACGGAAGCAAGTGGTCCATTTGACTGACCTATGTTGAGACGCAGCCGCCCACATCCAAAATACAACTTGCAACGACGCTGACGCCAAAACGTTGGAGCTCTTGTATATGTGTCATGGGCTCGGCAGCTCCAACAGTTGCCGTTTCGGAACCCGCTCCCCCACGTGGAAGCATATGCCTTCAGAAATGGCTTTGGGCTGGCCAAGGTGCCCATAGCTGGGCAGAGGATGAGCAGACTTTGCAGTGCAGATCGGAGTAGTCCAGATGAAACCTCACTGACTGGCTGTCATGCAACCATCGCGCGTCATGTCAGAGCCCCGCCCGTGCCACAGAAGACCTATGCCTGCAAATAGCTTAATAGACCTGCAGATCTGAAATCCTCCTCCTAGGCCTGGAGGACCTTAAAATTGAAGGAAGTTCCACCGTGGTGACAAAGTCACTGTGGCACTTGTGGCAACATCATGCTGATCCTGCTGCACACTTGCGCCTTGGCAGCACCCAGTCAGCCAGTCACTCAGAGTTGCGGTAAGACTGCTGCACAGATTACAGCAAGCGTCATTGCACTGTCCCCTACAGCCTGAGGTAGCTCCACATGCTTGGCATGCTAACTTTATTTATGTGGCCACTAGGGCCAAATCCAAGACTGGACATGCACTACAAATACTCAACAGATCCACATGTCACTGCAGGACCCTGTTGCCCCTCAGAGACACTGAGCCAATCTTTATTTATCATCTCATCTGCGACCTCTACTCTGAATGTGCCTGGAACACGCTGCATTGCCGTGCAGATAAATCATGTGCGCACAGTGACACACTTTTTGAACCGGCTAGGACAGAACCTACGCCTTAGGAGGCGAAAATAACAAGCTGCAGACTAAAGATACCATCACGCGTCAACTAATTTTGTCAATTATCATCACGAGGCGCCATTTGTGCCAAGGGCGTGAAGCGCTAAAACAGTCTGACTTTTCTAAATTGGACAGGTTCTCATGCTCAACAAACGCTTGATAGTGAGATCCAGTGCAGTGAAACTTTCAAAGGGCTCAAAGCCAAACAGAAAAATTGCCGGATCATGATTGCCGGACACAGGGTGCAAGTGTCCCCCCTGTATGCAGCCTGCTCCATCTCTGCCATGCACTTCCTTTCAGGTGAGTGTCTGGAAAAAATGAAAACAGCTGTTGCACTGCATGACTGGCCTGACAGTGCCGGACCTGTCTGCTACCCCACAGCTCCCCTTCCACTCACCAGATGCACAGCCGGGCAGTCAAATACAGCCACAACATGCTCTCAAGAGCCTTCTATGACCCGCAACCAAGCCACTGCGAATAGAAACGTGGCCACAGGACCCTGCAGCTAGCACACAGCCCATAGCTCGCCACACAAAGCTCAAAGGCGCCACTTCTCACTGGCACTGACAGCAAGACCAAAAGATCATGTGACTCCTACTGACACTGAGGGCCTTGGACTCAGATATTCCCCCAGTCAGGAATGCTCCTCCTGGGCGGCGTAGATGTGGGCCACTTTGAGGCCGTCCACAGAGACTTCGGCCTTGGCGGCCTTCTGGTTGGGCTGCAGCCCACTCTGCATGCCGCTGATATTGGCGTCCGGCAGTGTCAGCCGGCACACATAGCCGCGCCCCTCCGGCCCAGGACTGAACTCGTACGTGGGCAGCTGCCACTTGTGCTTCTCGCAGAACTCCTTCAGCTCCTGCGCAGATGCACAAGCCCTCAGAAGATAAACTAAAAAAAATTCAAAGCTATGGCAGGACGCATCCCTGCTCAGTCCTGCACAGGAATTCTTTTATGGGCCACCTGCAAGTGGTCACCTCAATCTCCTGAAGCTTGCCATGGTGACATAGTTTTGCATATTCACAGAGTGAGTCCCCTGAGCGCGCCGCGCGCATTCAAATTTCAAAAGAAGTCTCATGTAAATATAGATGAACGTGTGATCGTGCATCCTGGGCCATTTGCAGTCTTGAAGTCTCATACTCTGGGCCTCTTGTGCACTGCGGCTCAATGAGAACCTGCATCCTGGACCTCTCGTGCTCTGGGCACCCTGACAATTTGGGCATGTTGTGCACTGCAGCTGTACAGGAATAAGCAGCATTGAGTGTTGCAAGTGGCGTTTGCACCTGCACAGGCCCCTTGACCTGAGGCGCCTGCATGCGCTGCTTCTTCAACGCTGGTCCGTCCTCCGTGCCGCCTGCACACCAGCAGCATGGATTTACCATCCGGACATTAATAAAAATACTCTCCCATGCTGAGGTAAAGTTGATTTTGTTCTGATTGTGTCCCGCTCTGGGGCGGATTGAAGTCCTGCTGAACTCCTGCACATCTCCTGTCTTCCAAAATAGGGGACAAAGTGCGCCTGAGACCGAGCCAGGCATGTCAAGGAATATTCCGACTTCCAACCCATTTGGACATGGCTTTGCATCCGTGCTTGTTGGGCATGTGAAAAACTGCGCCAGCCAGAGGCCACCTGAGGCCTTCAAGTCTATAGGGATACAAGTGCACTTGAGCAGTGGGTGAACATGTCTGGCGAGGGCGCACCTGGATCATTGAGCTCCTTGAACAGGTTTGCAGCGATACTCTGGGCATTGGGTCCGCCCTGCAGCAGAGCCTCCTGCTGTATCTTCAACATATCCTGCTCCTTGCCCAGCGCAACCTTGCGCACCTCAAATTCCTGATCCAGCATCTCCTGCAGGGGCGTGCGACTTCCATCAGCACCACCCATCTTCTCTTCATAGGAAGTCCTACAGGAAGTCCTACTTGCCCTCTCTTATCCACGAAGTGGTTCGCCACCGCAAGTACACATCAATACAGGCAGGTCATGACAGCCAGGCAAAACTTTCTGCGCAGTGCATTTCTGACGCGGTAATCATGTGCATGCATCATGCAGACTATTATGATCCCGCAAATGCGGCTGCAAAGACCTTGCATGCATGCCCTTCCGGCTCTGTTGCACTTGCCAACCTTGCATACATTATTTCTCTTGTTGCCCGCTCTTCCTGCCAATAAAGGGATGGTGCGTCTGCAGACGAGGATGAAAATACAGTGCTAGAAATGTGTGCAATGCATGGCGCATCCTTCTTGCAGGAAAAAGCATTTTCGGTGAGGTGTTTGAGGTGCGCGTGCCTGGCGGGTGCGCAGGGCATCCATGCGCTCCTCCAGCACTTTGACGAGCTGCGCATGGCTGGGCAGCGCGGGGCTGTTGACCTGCACGGGCGTCCAGCCGGGCAGCGCGGGCTGCCCGACCCGCGTCAGCGTGCACATCGCGCTGTCCTTCGCCAGGGCGCCCTCGATGTACACGATCGCCATCAGCGCCGCGTTCTGCTCAGCATCTTCCGGTGCAGCGTATGGCGCCACTGGAGCAGGGGAACAGGACGAATTTGATTAAATCCAGGGATTTCGATGGCCTTGTAACGCAACCTTGCTTGCTGCACTTGGGCAGCACGAGCAACGCCATCAATAAGCACATGCATGGATGTTGAGCTTTCATTCTCTGCCATGCATGCCATCTTGTTGAGAGAGCTTCCCAACTAGGCAGACCATGACAAAAGGTTTGCATGCAATGTAAAGATGAAATGTCCATAGCAGTCCGAGGTGGTGACGTAATGTTCTCACCTGGGGTGACCTGCAAGGCCAAGTGCGGCAGGATGCATGTAGCCTGGAACAGAGAAGGTGCATCGGAGCTCTGCATGACATCGTAGCATGGCCGCGGGAGCTGCAAATGCACAGAAGGCCATCAGCTCAAAGTTTACACCGAAGAGCAATCGAGTTAGCAGGCATGCAGGTCATCCTAATGCTTACAAGACAGTAGGAGCAGCCCTAAGAAGCCTATGATATCCAGCCAGTAAGATGAGGATGTAAGAAACACATGCAAGCCTTGCCCAGATGAGGGACAGTGAGGTTACCGTGTGCTTGAGAGACCACTCCAGCAGGTGCTCGCGCGGGGAGGGGCCAACCCACTGCCCTCTCCGCCACACAATGACATCAACCAGAGCAACCCCCCCTTCTGCATCTGGGCCTTTCACACCATTGGTCTGCGCATTTGCCGCCACTGTGCTGGCTGGCATTCCGTCTTCATTTGCCTGGTTGACAGTGGCTTGGCCTGCTGGCTGAACAGGGCTGTTTGAGGAACCCCCAGGTCCCCCCTGGATCCCTTGCTGACTCAGGGACTGGAAAAACTGCGCTGCTGCCTGCTCTGCGGACTCCCTGGTAGCGGCGGCTGCCAAGGGGTGCCCTGCTTGGGACGGTGGTGCCCTCGTCCCCGTCTCTGTCTGATGGATGCTCACAGGCCGCATGGCTGGCATGGGCTGTGCTGCCCCTGCAGCAAACTGGAAGGTGGAGGGGCCGCCGCTCGAGCTGTGCACCTGCTGTGCCACCAGGCCGTGCCGCAGCGGATCGTACGGCTCTGGGGCTCCCAGATGCTGCATTGGCCCTTGCGCGAGTGCGGCAGCAAACTCCTGCTGGGAGGGCAGCGCAGGGAATGATGCAATTGGCACCAGCTGAGCTGGGACAGTGCCAGGTCCAGGCGCTGTATCTGGGTAGTGCTGCTTGGGGGCTGCAAGGCTGCGATTGCCAGGGTAGTACTGGGCTGCTCCATGTGGTGCCCCTACTGCGGCTCGCTTTGCCCTGGATGGCATTACCCAGCCACCCAGGGGCCCTGCGAGCTTCGACGTTGCCAACTGCGTGGCCTTGTTCGCCAGATCAATTGCTCTGCGGTGTTGACCTTTTTGGAAACGCTGCATGTTGGCATCGTATACGGGCATCTGCACTGGTGGATGCGGCTTGGACTGCAGATGCGATTCGTCCATGTTTTGATAGCCTTGTTTGCTGCAATTTTTAGGGCTCAGCTCTGCATTGAAGTTTTATTTACGTCCAGCCAATCATCCACATAGATCGTCCCAAGTCGTACGGCTGCAACCGTGTGCCTTGTGACGATCCACAAGCTATCTAGATTTCTTGATGATGCGTTTCAGCAGATTTGTCAACAAGACAACTTGCAAAACGCATCCAGGCAAACCAAGCAGCTCATGATGTGTGATTTCTGGAGCCAAAATAGAGACAACTCTACTCTCGGATGAATAGGTCAGTGAGTACGTACACTGAGAATATGTTAGAGATATATCTGAGCTACTTACATCAAGTCTTTCGCAATCAAAGTGCCAAAAACAACTGCATGCAAAAAAGATTGACTTCCCTGACTAAGAACTCTCACGTGACAGACTGCGCCCGTTTCAGAGGACACCATGTTGCCCTGAGAAATGAATGAAAAAGTTGCCGAAAATGGGCATTTGACTCGTACTTGCCGGACCTTGCAGAAGGGGGTACAGAGAGACAAAGGGAACCTGGGCACCCGGAATCACCCATCGAAGAGGTGCGCCTCCACTCTCACACACTCTCTGACTGACGGCTTGAAAATATGAGACAATCTTGCTATCTATTCTCAGCGCCACGAATCTGCTTGAGCGATATTTGCGTGCTTAAGTGCCTTTTAGAGAAGCATCAAAACTGTTCGTGCTGCGGACGGTCAGCTGTGCAGATAACGTCTGGAATTTGATTCTGCTTCAGAAAGTAGATAAGAACCTTCAATCAGTACATCGTTCTCAATAGACTCTTCTTGAGAGACGTCCTTCTTATCATCTTGCTCCCTGGCCGTCACTGCCCTCACGGCCTGTAGCTTCCCTGCTGTTCTTAGCTGATGTGTCTTTTCTTTGTTTGATGTTTGCAGAGGAACTGGAAAATGCTCTTCCCGGTGTGCACGCCACCAGCAGCATGCTATGCTGTGCCCCTTCGTCCCTGCCCTAACAATTCAGGGCAGCCCTTGCCAGACCGCCTAGCCCCGTTCATACCAGCCGCCATGGAAATGAAGGGCGGTGGCTGGCAGAACGCTGTCATCGGGCCTGTGCTGCAGTGTCTGGAGGCTGCCACACTTGGGATGCCGTTTGAGGTGCGTTTCTTACTGCGCCAACAGGAAACCCATCAATAAGCCTGCCTAGTCAGTCAGTGGATGAAATGTTGTATGTGCTTGTCAGTTTCATTCTGCTTTCTATTAGGACAAGAGTCCATCATGCAGTCAGCTGCCTGGTCCCCCTTTGCACCTGGAAAATTGCTTCTTTTGGGAGGTGAGAAGGTCACAGGAGTGTGGTTTGTGCCTTGACATGATCGGTGTGCTGCAGGTATGGAAGACGCACATGGGGAGGAATCGGGGCCAGACAACACTGGGCTCTCTGCGTGCCATCTATACAGAAGGAGGTGGAGGCTTCAAAGGCATTTCAGCATTCTGGGCAGGCACAGGCCCCAAGGTAGCCAGAACACCTTTTCACATGAGCAAACTGCACACCTGTATATGTCTTGGAATAGTGCTCCTGAATGACAGAACATGACCAGAGTTTCTTGATGCAAGTGTTGTGTTCTTGTGTGCAGATGTTTGAGAGCGCGACAAAGGGAGCTATCCTGATGTACTCAAAGGAGGCCATCCTGAAGGTCCTGCATACCACAGACATCAGTCCTGGTGAGCAACCTAAATTCTTTAACTTACAAGTAGATTAGACTATTATGGTGGGTGCCCTGGATGCAAACATGCTCGACGGACATGATGAGTAAAGCATCAATTCCTCGTTGAAAATGAGATTACCCATGATCACACCATTTGATCTCTGATCCGCGAGCCTTCAACAGCACTCATAGATTCTCTAGGCATGCTTTGCCCTGCAAAGATGTCAGTGAATGCATTTGGCCTTTTATGATGCATCCCAGTAGCTGCCAGTGAAAGCAGAAGCCTGCCGATCTTCATTGTAACAGCTGATAAGCTAGATGTGTTCAGATGCCCATGTGAAATGCATCTGCCGACATGTGTGTGCCACCATAACAGGACTGGGAGGTGCACTTGCTGGCGCTGGTGGCGGGCTGTGCCAGGTGTCAATCATGTCTCCCTGCACGTACCTGGTGACAGGCGCAGTCACAGGCAACAAGGACGAGTCTACCATGCATCGCATCAAAAGGACCTACGCTGCCAGGGGTATCAAGGTGCTCTTTCTTCTTGAATCTCACTTGCATGTTGACAAACTACCAGACACATCTAGTTGCATGCATTGGTTGAGCACGTCATGCAAGATTGTTTACTCTTCATTATTGCTCTGTCTATCGCCAAATGACTACTCATCAACATGATGTTGAATGTGGCTTGTGCAAATTGTCAAATCGGGTTTGGATCTAACATGCAGGGCTTCTATCCTGGGGGCACAGCCATCGCGTTCCGCCAGATGACGAACTGGGCATCCCGGCAAGGTTTCACAGAGGCTGTGCGCAACCAGTTTAAGAAGAGCATCCACGGGTCGGCAGACGCCAAGCTCACCAAGGGCCAGGAAGTGGGTGCAGGCATCCTCGGAGGTCAGCCTCTCCCCTGCCCTGCTCTCCCACCATCTCCCTTGCCAGAGGATAGCTGTTCAGCAGCTCACATCACTTGCTTACTTGCTGCAAGTTTAGTCCGCCCAATCTAGAGGAGCGCCATAGGATTTTTGTCCCCACCTGCCCAAGTCCAAACCCAGCTGGTAATTCAGGGGCTGGGGAGCTTAAAACAACAGCGAATTCACAGATAGATGAAGAATTAGGACCAGGAATTCCTCGAGCAAATGCCACGTGCGGATGACTCTAGTTTCTGCTAAACCACTGCTCTCATTCTTGCATGACATGCAACCTATTAGAGTGAATGCTTGTGACTGGATGGGCTGTGATTCAAAGAGTTTCTCTGCTTGGGCAGGAGCGCTGGCGTGCTGGAACCATCCTTTTGAGGTGGCGCGCATTGAGGCTCAGGCGCGCGGCGACCAGGGCCAGAAGGACATGAACATGGTCCAGATCTTCAAAATGATCGTCAAAGAGCAGGCATGCGCCCTGGGCTCCCTCTGACATGCCCTGTATGTGCCATTTCAAGCACTTGTGGTGCTCAGTGCAGCGCACTGCATTGTCCCAAAACAGCCTCTCTTCCTGCTATGCAATGGTGAACTCGCATGGTGGAATGAAGGATAGGAATCGCACATTTTTGAGATGAAGTGTGTGGTGCAGGGGCCAAAGGGCTTGTTCAAGGGCCTCGTACCGCGCATCATGCTGGGCATCTGGCAGACACTGTTCATGGTCACAGGCGCAAAGCTGGTGCAGGAGGCACTCGCCGATTACACCGCTAAGCTCGCATCATAGCACAGTCCTGATCGCTCTGCTGATCTCTGGGAAGTCATTGCCCAGTTCCATACTGCTGTCACAGTGGCCAGCCAACTTTGAGAATATGCTGTAAGCACCAGAGATGAAGTTGCATTTCTGGAGTGTCTTTATTTGTGAGATTCAAGCCACTGTTGCTTGCGTGTAGATTAGGTCACCGTTGTGTCTTCCGGTTATTTGTCGCCAATGCACATAGGCTTTGGCACAGGTATGAATTAGGTTAGGGAGAGTGCAGGGAAGAGTAAAGCGTGCCAGCCAGGCTGGTAGCAGTGTGCCATGATTGGCAGCATCGAACACATGCTTTGTATCATTTCTGTATGAGGAGACCCGGCTTCTAGCGTTTGTGCTGGAACAGGAGCATCCTTAAATATTTCCGGCACTGCAAGCAGTACTGCAGTGCAATCTGTAGACTGGGTACCACAGTATCATACTATGATTGCTTGCTCTCATTTCGATGTTGCTAAGAATTACAGCAGAAAGAGTAAACTTAATCACAATTGTTTTGCCTCTTTCTCATTGAGTTGGAGTCATCTGAGTATGGGACTGTAGCATTCCAAAGAATAGGAACGCCGGAATGCCTAATTTAGAAGTACGTGTAGAAGAAAGCTTCCCATACACACCCATGATATCTCTGCTCATCCACTGCCAGTGTGATCATAAAACTGTACTGGTGTAAACTTTCTAATTATTCAATGCCATGGCGCCACGATTGCTTCAAAAGGATGCAATCTGCCCAATAAGCAGAAGACTGCATGCATTATTCCGTAGGCTAGGTTGATAAAGGAAGCAAGCATCTGGCATGCTTCCTGTATCAACATAGGTCACTTGTCTGCCTGATCATTAAGTTACCACGATCAGCAGGCATCTGCACTGTCTTTGACACCACAGATCCCTGCTGCAGCTCCAGCAAATTCCAGCACATCACTCCTCTCTTATGGCCCAACACATCATGGTAGAGCAAGGGCCCAGGTGTTCTGCCAAGTGTTGCGCTGTGTAACGGCGTAGCCATTCCTGCGCAGCAGGTCTAGCGCAGAGGCCGTGTCAGTCTCGCTGAGATGATGATGCTCAAAGCAAATTAGCGCGGGTTGAAAGCTGCCAGAAGAATCCCTGCTGTGCCCGAAGGGCAGCTGGTTTAAGACTTCCCGGTCATAGCCTTCGAAGTCCAGCACAAACAGCACCACATCTTTTATAGCATGCTTGCTCAGGAGCTGTGAGAATGACATTGTGTCCACCATTTACTCTTCCACCAAAGAAGCAAAAGAAGCCAGATGCAATCATCTAAATTTCTGTGACACCCTAGAGTACAAGATAAAGTATGCTGAGGTACAAAACAACATGATCTATGCATACGCTTGAGAGGAAATGCTGAAATGACAGAGGGTCTCCAAAATGCAATCAGTAGTATTTAGGATGTGCTGTCCTATAGTGTAGGACATGATCGCACCTGAGCATCCTTGAAATGTTTGTCCAGATGAGCCATGTAAAAAGAGCATATCTGATTGGCCCAGTCGGGTTAGTCTTCATCGATTGTGGCACCGTCCTCGTCCATGTCGAGACAGAACATTTTCTGCTTTCCTTTGCCTGGATGTCACATAGATACCTATCATTGATGCACTCAGCGGAATATAGATATCTGCATTCCCAGATATCTTTTGCATTTTCAGGAAGCTGAGAGAGTCCAAGAAGCACACAACATGTGACAAGTCACCTTGACCAGCGCTGCTAAACGCAGCGTTCACAAAGGTTGCATCTGGGAGGTGCGCCAAATTCTTCTGCAACTGCTCAAAGAGGGGCGGGATGGATTTCACGAAGATTTTCCTGTAAGCTCCATATTTTTCCAGGCTGCTGATCAACGGATCATTCGAGTTGTTCATTGTGTTGGATCCAACCTGCAGGGGCAGAATTGAGCCTCTCAGTCCATCCATGGTCCTTTGATGGTTCCTCAAGGTACGTCACTTGGGGTACCTCTGCATGGTGAGGGAATCAGCGATTGGGATTGAAGTCATGTAAAGTAGGACTTACCACCAATATCGTCCCAGAAGTGTGAATTTTGGGCAGGTAATCCTAAAGCGCAGGTATTATCTCATTACTAAGAACACTTCCTCGAAGAGCCTTTCTGAACTTCTCTTTGCTCTTCGGTGATGGGCAACCTTGTAAACGGCCTCCTCGGACTGTAGCCGCTGCAGTGCTGCTTGTTGGCAAACTAAAATGGATGGTGAGGAATACTGCCACCCGCTTCCATTTGCAGAGAAAGGCCTTGGCATTCCTAATTTCACGCTTGTAGATGCATGGGACATTCCGATCAATATATCTAGCTTGTTACAGCTCTTCAGTAAAACGATATATCAAGATCATCACTGGTTGAGCCTCCAAAATCGAAGTTGCCAACAGCAGAGCACAGAGATGCAAACAGCTTCGTTTTCTTGCGCTTGTACCATGTCAATCTGTCTGATCTTGAGTGTCCGTCTTCGTATTGTTTTCGGAGGCAGGCCTGGCACGTGGCAGCATGTGCGCTTTCTCCTAAACCCTGGAATTTCGCGTCTGCAGTGTGTTTTTCTGGTCAAGATTCACCGCATTAGTTGATCTAGAGTGCTTAGTTGAAGTTTGTGTATGCAGAAAGCACTTTGCCAAGAATTGTGCACCCGATGTGAACAACCGATTGAAAAGCTTTGCCAAGCACTCTTGGAAGTATCTACACAATCGTTGCCCTTGCAATGGTGTCGATTTGTATACTACCGTCCCTTAGCTCACGGCAGAGCTGATCTTCAATCCAAGAATTACCTCGTTTCCATCACAGTGCCATTCATCAACTTGAAGGCTGCCCATATTTCCGATGTTGGATCGACATCGTTGACATTGCCATCATGCATCTGTCAAAGAGGGAGCTGGCTGAGGCTGGCATCTTCTTTGTGACATTTGCGCGGCTGGCCATCGGCTTCCTTCAGATAAACAAGACTGGTGGGATTAAAGGAAATCTGTAGAATATCTCAATTAGAAAAGTTGATGGGGAGCTACATAAGACAGCCTTTCGTTCCCTTTCTTCTTTCCTGCTGCCTCTGTCTGACAGTGATTCGAGCTTCCTGCAGGACATCTTGTGGAGTTGGTATCTTTGCTGGCTTTAAGCATCATCTCCACGGTGCAAGAGTGGTCAACTGGCCCTGAAAAGGGTGAGTGCTTCGACCAACCCCTTGTTATCATTGATTGGGCCCAATGCGAATTGACGCTACCTGTGCAGCGCTCTGACATCTTCCTGCTCCAACAATGAGTTCCAGTGGCGAATGGAAACCGACCAAGTCTGCCGTGATGCAGGATATCGGTACCGCACAAGGCATGCAGATTCGGAGGGGCTAGCTGTTGGGGCTCTGGCAGCACCTTGGGCCCTTGCTGGAATGCTGTTGTCAAGCTTGCGTCACAGGACAGAATCAGGTCAGCCTGCACATTTTATACGATGCTAAAGAGCTCGGCATGATCACGGAATCACAGTGCAGGGAAGAGCGCATACGCTGACAGCACGTTGCACATTTTGCAGAAACAGTAAATTTCTACTGTCAACATAATTACAACTCACCTTTCGATGCCTGGGTGCGCAGGATTTGCACTCTTTGCTGTACGCAGTTCTATTATATCATCACTGGCCATGGTGGCATTTCTGGCCATCCGCACAGAAGGCAGCATGCTGCCACCAGAGGATCAGACAGTCTCACAGGCGCCCAAAAATGTACCGGCATCCCCCCTCAGGTGTGGTCCTGGCTCTCTTTCGGTGGCAGCACAGATATGGACTGCAAATTTTCTGGAGAGAAATGCCAATGTGCACTGAGGAATACAAGGCAAAAGACAAGCGCTGTGTGCTTTCAGGAACCGAAGCAGAGCTGGAAGTAACAAGGGGCCTTCCACCTCCTTGGCGAACAAATCAGCAGGCAGCGGATATGTCAAGAATGGTCTTCTGTCTGGGAATCAGATTGGTGTGGCTGCTGGAATTGTGATGCTCTTCCTCATTGCCGCAGCGCCTTCAAAAGGTGCTTGCTCACCAGCTTCGAGTTCTAGCACACATGTGCCCTGGGAGATTGCTCTTCTGCATAAAGCAAAGTTTACCGAGACAATCAGCGCATTTCTTTGGCACTCTGCAAGTAGCAAAGATTATGTTGATATTCAGGAGGAAAAGAGGAGCATATGCAGCAAGTTGCTTGGGACAATGCTTATGTGAATGGTACTATAGCTGCCGCTGGATATGCCCTCAATGCGACTGCAGCAGCAGGCAGCATGCACCTCATGCTAACCCATCTGCCCAACTGCTTCACAGTGGGTGCGAATCTCCTTTTCCTACTACCATTGTGCTACGTAATGAGGGGCAAAAGTTTGCCATGGTCTTCACTGCATCCACACATGATCACATGCATTTGGCGCAAACCTTGATGCCATGCTTTGCTCCTTGTCTTCAGGAGAAGCTATGGTGGTGGGGCAAGCTGTTGCACTGCTTCTGTGGGACGTGCTGCTCCTAGGAGCCTCCTTTGCTGCTGGCCTCCTGGAGGCAGCTTTACCAGTAAAGATTCAACAGGACAGCCAGTTGGGTGGCAGCGGTGGCAGTGGAAAGCCACTGGGGGGACTGAGCAGCATACTTGCGTCGCGATCGGACGCGAGCCTCTTTGTGGAGCTGCTGGTCTTTGGGGCACTGCTGACTGGACTGGTGGTGACTCAACTGCTGCGTGCGCTGCACGCACCTGCAAATAGCCCGGTCAAGCCGGACAAGGAGCATGCGCAGGGGGTCAGCGTGGCCGCAGACGGCAGCCGGGAGGCGCTCGCAGCCGGCAGGAAGCAGCAGAAGGGAGTCAAGCGGAGGGAAGGGGTGCGAAGGAGGGAGGGAACACGGCTGGGAACGGTGGCTTTGCTGGTAGCGGTGCTATGTCTGGTATTGGCGGCGGCGGTGCGGCCGGCGCTGTGGGTGCTGGGGTTTGCGCTGGGCAGCTGGAGGAGGGTGGCCCTGCTGGGCTACTGGGGCCTGCTGCTGGCCGGCGCGCTGCCCTTCATGGACTGGGTGTCCGGCCGAGTGCCCACCATCATCGTTCGCAAGGTGCTTTGCTCACACCCTAATGCCTGACCAGCATGTCATGCACAATGAGGCACATCGAGTGCTGTACTGGGATATCTGCGCTGTCCAAGGGTATATTCAGCTGTTCTGTGTCTTGTGACTGTTAATAATGATGCAAAACCAAGAACAAAGGGCTGCCCTATAGAAGCTGGAAAGGTGTCAGTCACAAGGGCGCATCTGTTGGGCAGGCCAGTAAGTAATTAATCATCTTCCTCTGGACGCCAAGGCACCACATGATCTCTAGATGGGGCGATGGGGAAATTTACCGTGTGGTTGGGCATTGGAAATCTGCAGGGCTACCACATCCTGGCGATGGCGCTGTTCACGCCGGCGCTGCTGCTGGAGCCGCAGCTGCTGAGCATGTCGCTGGCCATCGCTGCAGCGCTGCTCGTGGTGGCCGAGGTGCTGCGCGTGGGGAAGGTCCCTCTGCTGGGCCCCAAGATCCACCGCTTCATGACCTCCTTCATCGACAGCCGCGACGCCGGGCCCTTGCTCGTCAGCCACTTCTCCCTGCTGGCAGGTGGGCACCTATCTACTTCTCACTCTTCTTTCTCATGGCTTCTCAATCAGCGCTTGCAATTCTCAGTGCGCGCTGCAGTTGCTACGATATGTAAGTCAAGTAGCACATTTTCCAGCCCAAATCATGCAATTCTTAGTTAAAATAATTATTGAAGGTGCCAGAAAGGGAGTCCGACAGTGCTGGAAGATATTTTGTCTGAAGTGAATCTGAGGGATCATGTGGGTTTGTCGGTGGCAGGGATGGCGGCGCCTGTGTGGCTGTCAGCAGCGTCGAGCACGCCAGTGGGCAGCTGCGTGCCTGGTCTGGCGACCGCCTTTTCAGGCATCATGATCCTGGGCGTGGCTGACTCAGCCGCCAGCGCGATCGGCCGGCGCTTTGGCCGCCACCGGATCCTCGGGACCCGAAAGACGGTGGAGGGCACTCTCGGCGGTGTGGTGTGCACGCTGATCGCGTGGCTGCTGCTGTGGCCGCTGTGCCGCTGCAGCGGCAAGGAAAGGCCAGTGCTGTTGGAGGGCATTATGGGCGGCGCAGGGGGGGAGGCGAGTTTGGTGTCAGGGAGGGATCTGGTGGGCGGGCTGAGCTCAGGACTCAATCAGGTGTCAGGGGGTGTCGCTCTGTGGGCGATGATTGCGGCCACAGTAGCTTCCTGCCTGTTGGAAGCTGCCACCACGCAGCTGGACAACATCTTTCTGCCGCTCCATCATTATGCCATGGTCTCTGCATGAGTGCTTGTACATGCGCAATTTGTCATGCTACATTGTGATCGTAGGAAGGTTGTACGCTAGTCATCCATTTGATCCTGTTGTTACTATTTCTTGTTTGTCAATGTAAATTGGAATTCATTTGAGGCAGCAATCCTCACTGCCGCAATATTTCATCCAGCTTTGTCTGTATGCATGTGCATCGTGTT
>JADEYI010000179.1_pt1 | contig 116598 bp, 97 predicted proteins | sample 8542331 | NCBI WGS metagenome assembly JADEYI01 (sample SAMN16510988, study PRJNA670497) | mine drainage metagenome | isolation source: biofilm near Copperflume 1 | place: Germany: Marsberg coppermine Kilianstollen | collected 2018-02
GGCTACTGGCTGGTGGCCTCCGACGGCGGCATCTTCAGCTTCGGCGACGCCGGCTTCCACGGGTCGACCGGCGCAATCCGGCTCAACAAGCCCGTGGTCGGCATGGCGGCGACGCCCGACGGAGGGGGTTACTGGCTGGTGGCCTCCGACGGCGGCATCTTCAGCTTCGGGAACGCCCGCTTCTTCGGCTCGACCGGCTCGATTGCGTTGACCCGTCCGGTGGTGGGTATGGCCTCCACCTGACCGGGAGCGCTCAGCTGTTCGCACGACGCTGCGGGCGGCGATGCCGGGGCGATGCCGGGGGTGGGGACCACGACATGACGGGACCGGCCTGTGTAGGGTGGTGACCGCCTGCTCCCGAGCGCAGAAATCCCGGGAGATCTGGTCTCGGTGTTGCCGATGAGGTGCCGATTCGGAAGGTGGGATTGATGAGACGAGTCCTTGGTATCGCGTTGCTCGCCGCCGTGCTTGCTACAGGGTCCGCGTTGGGCGGCTCGGCGGTGGCCGGCACCGCGGGGGCGGCATCGCCCCGGCTGGGTGTGGTCCCGGGGACCTGGGCCATCGTGGCCTCGCCCAACACCGCCCAGAACCTCAACACGCTCAATGGCGTGTCGTGCCTCACCTCGTCGTTCTGCATGTCGGTGGGCAACGCCGGTACCACCAACCCCGGCCAGGCGTTGATCCAGCAGTGGAACGGGACGTCGTGGACCATCCTGGCTAGCCCCACCGTGACCGGATCCACTGCCTCCACGCTCATCGGTGTGTCGTGCGTGACCACCAGCTATTGCGTGGCCGTCGGCTTTGCCACCGTCTCCGGAACGGCGCAGACGCTGGTCGAGCAGTGGAACGGGATGGCCTGGTCGGTGGTGACCAGCCCGGACACGTCCACCAGCATCCCCAACCTCCTCACCGCGGTGAGCTGCACCGGCCTGACCGTGTGCACCGCCGTCGGCACCGCCAACAACAAGTCCTTGGCCCTGCAGTGGAACGGGGCGACCTGGGCCATCGTCCCCACCGCCACCCCGTCGCCGACCAGCGTCGACTTCCTCAGCGGTGTGGCCTGCAAGAGCGCGTCCTGGTGCTACGCGGTGGGCCACACCTCGGCTGGCGGTCCGGTCCAGCCGTTGGCCGAACTGTGGAACGGGGCGACCTGGGCCGTGGTCGCGACCCCGAACCCGACCGGGGGCGGTGGCCTCAGCGGTGTCGCCTGCCCGAGCGCCACCTTCTGCGTGGCCGTGGGACAGGGGAACGCGCCGCTGGCCAACCTCATCGAACAGTGGAACGGCACGGCGTGGACCATCGCCACCGGTCCCACCAGCACCATGGGCACCGGGCTCGTCGACGTCTCCTGCGTCGGGCCCAGCTCGTGCGTGGCGGTGGGCGTGTCCCTGCCCGTGGTCGGGTCTCTCACCGAGGCGCTGGCGTGGAACGGCGCCACCTGGGTGGCGCAGACCACACCCAATCCCCCCGTCACTCCGGTGGCCACGGATCAGGCCGCGTTGAACGGCGTGTCCTGTGTCGGTGGCCAGTCGTGCTGGGCGGTCGGGTCGGCAGTCCCCGACACGACGCTCACCGGCCACAACACCCTCGTCGAGTCGGCACCGATCATGCGTCCCGGCTACCGCTTCGTGGCCAGCGACGGCGGGGTCTTCGACTTCGGGGGTGCCGTGTTCTTCGGCTCGACCGGCGGCATGACCCTCAACAAGCCGGTGGTGGGCATGGCCGTCAGTCCAGACGGCGGCGGTTACTGGCTGGTGGCCTCCGACGGCGGCATCTTCACTTTTGGTGATGCCGCCTTCTACGGATCGACGGGCAGCCTCACCCTCAACAAGCCCATCGTGGGCATGGCCGGCACGCCGGACGGCGGCGGCTACTGGCTGGTGGCCTCCGACGGCGGCATCTTCACCTTCGGCGATGCCAGCTTCTTCGGATCAACTGGCGCCATCGCCCTCAACAAGCCCATCGTGGGCATGGCCGCCACGCCGGACGGCCAGGGCTACTGGCTGGTGGCCTCCGACGGCGGCATCTTCACCTTCGGGAGCGCCCTGTTCCATGGCTCGACCGGCTCCCTCATACTCAACAAGCCCATCGTGGGCATGGCGACCACCCCGGACGGCCAGGGCTACTGGCTGGTGGCCTCCGACGGCGGCGTCTTCACCTTCGGGAGTGCCGTCTTCCATGGCTCAGCGGGCGCGCTCCCCCTCAACAAGCCCGTCGTGGGCATGGCCGCCACCCCGGACGGCGGCGGCTACTGGCTGGTGGCCTCTGACGGCGGCGTCTTCAGCTACGGGAACGCGGTGTTCCAGGGATCTACCGGCAACCTCAAGCTCAACAAGCCGATCGTGGGCATGACCGCTTAAAATAGTCGGCCGCGCTGCTGTTCACGCCGCCCCATGGCGGCGCTCATTCCGGGGCGCGGTCGGTCGAGGCTTGGCCGTGACGAGGGGGTGGTCCTGCCCACAGGATCTAAGCTGGTCCGATCATGTCCGCCGGAGAGATTGCCGTTCTCGTCGCCAGTGTGGCCTGCGCCGTGGCCGTGCTCGGGGTGCTGATCGCCCTGCGCTCCCTGCGCCGGGAGGTCCGCGCCCTCGGTCGGCTGGCCGACCAGCTCACCAGCCAGACGGTTCCGTTGGTGGCGGACGCCCACCGGGTGGTCGACCAGGCCGCCACCGAGATGGAGCGGGTCGGGGCGGTGCTGGACTCGACCGAGTCGGTCCATGCCACGGTGGACTCGGCGTCGAAACTGGCCTATCGGGCGTTCGCCAATCCGGTGGTCAAGGTCCTGGCCGTGCGGGCCGGAGCCGCCTCGGGCATCCGCCGGCTGGTGCCCGGCTCGGAGGGAGGCGAGGCGCGAACTCCCCGCCGGAACGGCTCGCCGCGCCACGGAAACGGCAGCCGCTAGCCCATGCCCAAACGGACATTCTGGCTTGTCACCGGGGCCGTCATCGGTGCCGGCTCCTCATTGTGGGCGGAGCGAAAGGTTCGCAGCACCGTGGCGCAGGCCACGGCCAAGTTGCAGCCTGACGCCCTGGTAGCCGAAGTGGGCCGGTCGGCCCGACAGGTGGCGGGGAGCGCGGCCGATCGGGTGCGCGACGCGGTGTCGCTCGGACGCGACGAGATGCAGCGCCGGGAGGAAGAGCTCTGGGCCGATCTAGCCGCCCAGGGAGTCGAGGCGGTGCCGCCGGTGACGGCACCGCCGGTGACGGCACCGCCTGTGGTCGCTGCGTCGACGGCGCCGCACGTGCCGCCCGGGGACCGAAACCCCGGGGCTGTCGGGCGGTCGATCACGCGGCCGATCAGGCGGTCGAAGCGGGCTCCGGCCCGATCGGCGGCCGGCCAGGACAACGAGGATGGTCGGTCGTGACCTCCGGCTCGGCGCCCGACGCCCATCAGCTTCGCGCCGCCTTCATCGACTTCTTCGCCGAGCGCGGCCATGCGGTGGTCCCGTCGGCCAGCCTCATCCCCCACGACCCGACGGTGCTGTTCACCATCGCCGGCATGGTGCCGTTCAAAACCTTCTTCGTGGGGGACGAGGTGCCGCCGTGGCCCCGGGCGACATCCGTGCAGAAGTGCTTCCGGACCGTGGACATCGACGTGGTCGGCACCACGCTGCGCCACTGCACCTTCTTCGAGATGCTCGGCAACTTCAGCTTCGGCGACTACTTCAAGTCCGAGGCCATCCCCTTCTCCTGGCAGTTGCTGACCGAGGTCCTCGGCATTGACGCCGAACGTCTGTGGGTCACGGTGCACGAGACGGATGACGAGGCCGAACAGATCTGGCGTGATTCGGTGGGCGTCCCGGGCCAACGCATCCAACGGTTGGGCGAGGACAATTTCTGGAAGATGGGGGACACCGGGCCCTGCGGGCCGAGCTCCGAGCTCTTCTTCGACAAGGGTGCTGCCTTGGGTGAGGAGGGCGGGCCCGCCTTCGGGGGCTCCGAGAGGTTCGTGGAGATCTGGAACCTGGTCTTCATGCAGTATGACCGCCACCAGGACGGCACCACCGTCGACCTGCCTCGGCCCAGCATCGACACGGGCGCCGGCCTCGAGCGCATCCTCCCGGTGCTCCAGGGCGTCGACTCCATCTTCGCCACCGATCTCTTCGCGCCGTTGATCGACGTCGCCCAGTCGATCACCGGCCGGGCCTACGGCGAGGACGAAGCCGTCGACGTCGGTCTGCGGGTCCTGGCCGACCACGGCAGGGCCATGTCCATGCTGGTGGCCGACGGCGTGCTCCCGGCCAACGAGGGGAGGGGCTATGTGTTGCGCCGGTTGATCCGGCGGGCCGTGCGCCGCACCCGCCAACTCGGGGTCGACGCCCTGGTCACCCCCAGGCTGGTCGATGCCGCCATCGGCGTGCTGGGCGCCCCCTACCCGGCCCTGGCCGAACAGCACGGTCTCATCACCGACGTGGTGGTTCGCGAGGAGGAGGGCTTCCTACGCACCCTGGCCACCGGGACCAGCATCCTGGAGGAGCAGTTGGCCTCAGGGGCGGGGTCGGTCTCCGGCGACGTGGCCTTCCTGCTCCACGACACCTACGGGTTCCCGGTCGAGCTCACCAAGGAGATCGCCGACGAGGCCGGGGTGGAGGTCGACCTCGAGGGATTCGAGGAGGCCATGGATCGACAGCGCAGCCAGGCCAGGGCTGCAGCCCGCGCCGGGAAGGCGGTGGCCGGCGAGGAGGCGTACCGGTCGGTCCTCGATGCGGAGCGCCAGACCGTCTTCGTCGGGCAACGCCCCGACGGCTACTCGGCGCCGGCCCGGGTGGTGGCCGTCCTGGCCGACCTCGATCCCGGACACGTCGGCGAGGCGGAGATCTTCCTCGACCGCACCCCGTTCTACGCCGAGGGAGGAGGTCAGGTCGGGGACACCGGGACCATCGTCACCGAGACCGGGACCGCACTGGTCTATGACACGGTGGCACCGCTTCCGGGACTGACCTCGCACCGTGCCCGCGTGACCGGCGAGCTCTTCGTCGGCCAGGACGCCCTGGCCACCATCGACGGTGTCCGCCGCGATGCGCTTCGCCGGAACCACACGGGCACCCACCTCCTGCATGCGTCCCTGCGCCGGGTGCTGGGGGACCATGTGCGCCAGCAGAGCTCGCTGGTCGCCCCTGACCACCTGCGGTTCGACTTCAGTCACCCGAGCGGCCTGGCTGCAGAGGAGCTGTCCGCCGTGGTCTCCCTGGCCAACGAGGACGTGCTGTCCGACGCCGAGGTCACCGTGGTGGAGACGACCAAGGCCGAGTCGGAGGCCATGGGGGCGCTGGCCTTCTTCGGGGACAAGTACGGCGAGCAGGTCCGGGTGGTGCGGGCCGGCCCGCACTCCATCGAGTTGTGCGGCGGGACCCACGTGGGGGCGTTGGGCATGATCGGCCCGATCTCGGTGGTGTCCGAGTCCGCCATCGGCTCGAACAAGCGGCGGATCGAGGCCGTGACCGGGACGAGCGCGCTGGACCGGATCCTGGCCCGGGAGGGGATCCTGAGCGAGGCCGCCTCCCTGCTGCGCACCGAGCCCGAGCATGTGCCCGAGGCCATCGACCGGCTCCTCGAGCGCCAGCGCGCCGCTGAGAAGTCGCTCGAGCAGGCCCGTGGTCGCGAGCTGCAGTCTGAGGCCGCCAGCCTGGCCGCCACGGCGTTGGGCGGGGTGGTGGTGGCCCGGCGAGACGGCCTGTCACCCGACCTCCTCCGGAATCTGGCCCAGAGCGCTCGCACCGCGGCCGGGCTCCGGGCCGTGGTGTTGGGCGGGAGCCCCGACGGCCACAAGGCCGCGGTGGCGGTGTCGGCCGAACGCAATGGCGGTCGGGGCGAGGGCGGGGCCCAGGTGGATGCCGGGGATCTGGTCAAACAGATCGCGCCGCTGCTGGGCGGCGGCGGGGGAGGCTCGCCGGAGATGGCGCTGGCGGGCAGCAACGACCCGAGCGGCATCGACCGGGCTCTGGACGAGGCGCGTCGGGTCCTCAGTGGCGACTGACCGGCGATGACGGGCCATGCCCCGACTCGCCGGGGTCGTGCGCTCGGTGTCGATCTGGGATCCCGCCGCATCGGGATCGCCGTCACCGACTCCGCCGGCACCATGGCGCTGCCCCGGACGACACTGGTTCGCACCGGCGACATCGAGGGCGATCGCAGACGGCTCGTCGAGATGGCCGTCGACGACGGGGTGGTGGTCGTGGTGGTGGGCCTTCCTCTCTCCCTTGACGGGTCGAGGGGTCGCGCCGCCATGGCGGCGGTCGAGGAGGCGTCCGCCCTGCGCGGACTACTCGAACCCCGGGGCATCGAGGTCGAGCTGTTCGACGAGCGCCTCACCACCGTCACCGCTCATCGGGCCCTGGCCGCCGGCGGGTCCGACGAGCGCGGCAGGCGCCAGATCGTGGACCAGGCCGCGGCCGCGGTGATGCTGTCGGCCTGGCTCGAGTCGGGCGGAGCCCGGCCATGACCGGGGGCGTGCCTGACGGGCCACGGTCAGATCCAGCCACGGAGCCGGGCACAGAGCCGGCAACTGGGCTGGCCACCGAGGCTCCCAGTGGGGGCCGGTCCCATGGCGAGGGCACCGAGCCGGCCGGCGTGGCGCCGAGTGGTCGACGATGGCTCCGTCATCCGTGGCGGATCGCCGCCCTGGTCTTCCTCCTGCTCGGCCTCGGGGTCATCGTTGGCGGGTATCTGTGGGTCGACAGCCAGGCCAATCCCTCCGGGCCCCCGGGGGCGCAGGTCATCGTGACCGTCGGACCGGGCTCCGGTGTGAACCAGCTGGCGGGCACGCTCGCCTCCAAGGGAGTCATCGGGAGCTCACTGGCCTATCGCATCTGGAGCCAGGTCCACCGCGTTCCCGGGGTGCAGGCCGGTGCCTATGCCTTCAACAAGAACACGAGCTTCAGCGCCGTCGACAACGTGATCTCGGCCGGCCCCAACGTCTTCCCGGTCGTGGTGCCCCCGGGGTTCACCGTGGCGGAGGTGGCCCAGCGGGTGGGCCAGCTGCCCGGCCATTCCGCGGCCGGGTTCAGCGCCGTGGCCACCGGTGGGGCCCTGCACTCGCCGTGGCAGCCCGCGGGCTCGAACAACCTCGACGGCCTGCTCGGCACCGGGACCTACGTCATCGTCCCCGGCGAATCGGACTCGCAGCTGCTGACCAAGATGATCGATCGGTTCGACGCCGAAGCAGGCGCCTTGGGACTGGCCTCGGGCTCGGCCCAGCTGGGCCTGACGCCCTACCAGGTCATCACCGTCGCCTCCATCGTGCAGAAGGAGGGCGTGATCGCCAAAAACCTGGGCCCGGTGGCCCGGGTCGTCCTCAATCGTCTCCAGCGCGACATGCCACTGCAGATGGACTCGACGGTGCTGTACAGCGAGGGCCGTGACGGTGGTCCGGTGACGACCAAAGACCTCCAACTGGTGTCGCCTTACAACACCTACCTGAACAAGGGCCTGACCCCGACGCCGATCTGCTTTCCCTCGCGAGCGTCGCTCCAGGCCGCCCTCAACCCGCCCGCGGGGACCTGGCTGTACTTCGTGGTCGTCCAGTCCGACGGCACCGAAGCGTTCGCGGACACCTTTTCCCAACAGCAGTCAAACGAGGCCTTGGCCAAGCAGCGCGGCCTGGCCTGATCGAGAGGCCAGACTGTCGTGATGCCGATCAGCGCCGGTTCGTCGCCAGCCGTCCCGCTGTCGGCGGCCACCGCGGTGGTCGGTGTGATCGGAGATCCGGTCGCCCACTCCCTCTCGCCCCTTCTGCACAACACTGCGTTCGCCGAGCTTGGGCTCGACTGGGTGTCGGTGGGATTTCGGGTGGCGGCCGGACACGCCGGAGAGGCCATGACCGGTGCCCGGGCCTTGGGCGTCCGAGGCCTTTCGGTCACCATGCCCCACAAGGACGCGGTGGCCGCTCTGGTCGAGAGGCGGTCGGCCCTGGCCGAGCGGGTGGGTGCCGTGAACTGTGTCGTCTTGGGCGCGGGTCCGTCGTGGGGTGACAGCACCGACGGCCCTGGATTGGTGGCCGCGCTGCGCCGCGGCGACCACTTCGACCCGGACGGGCGGCGCTGCCTGGTCGTGGGGGCGGGCGGTGCGGCCCGGGCGGTCATCGTCGGCTTGGCCGACGCCGGGGCCGGCGAGGTGGTGGTGGTCAACCGTTCGGCCGACCGCGGGGCCCGGGCCGCCGCACTGGCCGGCCCCGTCGGGAGAGTGGGCGAGCCCGGAGACGCCACCCGCTGCGATCTGGTGGTCAACGCCACTCCACTCGGCATGGGTGCGAACCGCGAGGCGGAACCTCCCGAGTGGCCGATCGACCCTGCTCTGCTGGTGAAAGGCCAGTGCGTGGTGGACCTGGTGTACGACCCCCCGGTGAGCCCGTGGCTGGCCGCGGCCCGCCGGCGCGGGGCCGACACGTCCAACGGGCTCGGGATGCTGGTCCACCAGGCCGCGCTGCAGGTGGGCCTGTGGACGGGACAGGATCCGCCGGTGGAAGCCATGTGGCGGGCGGTGAGCGGGCCCGGCTCCGCGGAGGCCCCCTCGTAGCCAGCGCGGGAAGCGGCCATGGGGAGGCGGGTAACCTGGTGGCCCGGAGCACCTTGGTGAACTATGCCCCAGCAACCATCGCCACCCGGCCGCGGCACGTCTCTGCCCGCTTCGATCTGGTGCTGCTGGCGAGCACCATGGTCCTGGCCGTGGGCGGGGTCATCATCATCTACTCCGCCACCAGGGGCAACCTGTCCCTGGCCCGCCTCGATCCCCACTACTACCTCAAGCGCCAGGCCGTCTTCGTGGTCCTCGGAGTGGTGGTGATGGCGGCCGTGGCGCTGTTCGACTACCGGCGCCTCGAGCAGATCAGCACCGTGCTCTACGTAGCCATCCTCGTGGGCCTGCTCGGCGTGCTGGCGCTGGGGTCGAGCTCGCAGGGCTCCCAGCGCTGGTTCTCGGTGGGGGGCCAACAGCTGCAGCCCTCGGAGTTCGCCACCGTGGTCCTGATCATCGCCATCGCCACCTACTGCTCGCGACGGCCGGACGGCCTCGACTTCCGCGACATGGTCCGGGTGGTGCTGCTGGCCGCCGTGCCGATCCTGTTGGTCATCAAGCAGCCCGACCTCGGGACTGGCATCGTGATGATGGTGATCCTGATGGTGATGTTGGCCGCGGCCGGCATCCCCGGCCGCTATCTGGTGCTCCTCATTGTCGGAGCGGTGCTGCTGGTCATCCTTGCCATCAACGTGGGGTTGGTGAAGCACTACCAGATCGACCGCCTGACCAGTTTCATCTCTCCCAACGGCGCCAGTCAGAACGCCATCTACAACGTGACCCAGGCCAAGGAAGCCATCGCCGTGGGGGGTGTGTTCGGCCAGGGACTGTTTCACGGTGCCCTCACCAACCTGGCCTATGTACCCGAGCAGAAGACCGATTTCATCTTCTCCGCCGTCGGTGAGCAACTCGGGTTCGTCGGGGCGGGGGTGCTCCTCATGGTCTATGGCGTCGTGGCCTGGCGGGTGCTCCGGACGGCCCAACTGGCCCGGGACAACTTCGGCCGCCTGCTCTGCTCGGGGGTCTTCGCCCTGCTGGTCTTCTCCATTTTCGAGAACGTGGGCATGAACATGGGGATCATGCCGGTGGCCGGGATCCCGTTGCCCTTCCTCTCCTACGGAGGTTCGTCGGTCGTGGTCTTCTTCGCCGCCATCGGGCTGACCCTCAGTGTCAACGCACGGAGCGTCCGGTGACCGACCCCCGTGGCGGGCACGTGGCGGTGCCGGACCCCGTGCTATCGGATGCAGCGGACCCGCCGGTGGATGCGCCGCTGGGCGCGCCGGTTCAGGCCGAGCCCGCGGGCGCAGAGACTCCGTCACCGGTGAGCGACGGACCCGCGGAAGCGCAGGAGGCGACCGCCGACGCCGTGGCCCCCGACCCGCAGCTGTCCCGGTTCTCGATGGCGCTGGTCTCCGCTGTCTCGGTCGACCTTCCCAATCAGCATCCGACGGTGGTCCTCCGCGAGTCCGAGTCGCCCCGGCGCCAGCTGTCCTTCTCCGTGGGATTGCCGGAGGCGGTGGCCCTCTCCCACGCCATGCGCAGGATTCCGACCCCCCGGCCACTGACCCCCGAGCTCCTCAGCGGGATCCTGCAGTCCTTCGACGTCGACGTGGTCGCCGTCCGCCTCGTCGGGCGGCAGGGCTCGATCTACTTCGCCGAACTGGATCTGCAGGGCCGGAGCGGACGATCGGTCCATTCGTGCCGCCCCTCCGACGCCTTGACGGTGGCCTTGCTCCAGCCCGTGCCCGTGCCCATCCTCATCGACCGCCGGCTGCTCGACCTGGATGGGGATGTCCTGCCACCGGGACCGCCACCGGCCGCGTGATCGGCTGAGCCGCGTCTCAGCCGCCGCTCAGCAGTCGCTCCCGCCGTTCCTGACTCTTCTCGAACTGCGTCTGATCGGCTGTGTCGACCGCCGCTCCGCCCTCGTCGGAGATGCGCATGAGCAATGCGATGAGTACGTAGTTGGCGACGAGGGCCGAGCCTCCGTAGGCGACGAACGGCAGGGAGACGCCCGTCAGGGGCAGGAGGCGAACGATCCCGGCCATGATGAAGAAGGCCTGGAAGCCGATGATCATGGTGAGGCCGGCCGCGGTGAGCTTGGCGAACTCGGACCGAGCAGCCTGGGCGATGCGCAGTCCGGTCCCCACCAGCAGCAGGTAAGCCGCCACCACCATGGTGGAGCCGAGCAGTCCCATCTCCTCGCCGAGGACCGAGAAGATGAAGTCGGTGTTCGGCTCGGGGATCTTGTAGGCGCCGAATCCCAGCCCGAGTCCCGACCCGCCGATACCCCCGCTGCCCAGCGCGTACCAGGCCATCCGGACCTGCCCGCCCGGGTCCTTGGGAAGGACCTTGTTCGGATCCAGCCAGGTCTCCACCCGGATATGGGTCTGAGAGAAGAAGTGACTGGCCAGGTAGGCACCGACGGCGAACAGGACGACCCCGAGCACCAGGTAGCCGGTGCGCCCGGTGGTCACCCACAGCAGACCGATGAACAGGGTGAACAACATGGCCGAAAAGCCGATGTCGTGCTCGAGGCTCATCACCCCGATGGCGAACACCCACGCCAGTCCGATGGTGGCCAGGGGCCGGGGGTCGAGGACCAGGTGGTTGCCGAACCTGGCCGTGGGTATGGTCAGCAGCTCGCGCTTCTCGGCGAAGTACGAGGCGAAGAAGATGGCCAGCACGATCTTGGCCAGCTCCACCGGTTGGAAGGAGAACTGCCCGAAGTGAATCCAGAGCCTGGCTCCACGGATGCTCTGGCCGAAGTGGGGGGCAAGGGGGAGGAGCAACAAGATGACCGCCCCGGCCAGCAGGAGATAGCGGTACCGGTCGAGGTCGCGGGACCGGCGGATGACGGCCAGGGTGAGCACATAGGCGGCCACCCCACCCGCGGTCCACGCCGCCTGCAAGGGTGCGAAGTTCGAGTCATTGGCCAGATCGATGCGCACGATCATCACGTAGCCGAGGCCGTTCAACAGGAAGGCGATGGGGAGGACCACCGCCACCGCGTTGGGCACGAAGATCCGGTTGGCGATATGGGCCACTCCGCCCAGGGAGAGCATGATGATCATCAGCGGGATGACGTCGGCGGGCGGCGACTTGGTGTTCCCCAAGATCATGAGGGTGTAGGCGGCGACGACGATGGCCGAGGCCGCCACCAGCAGGCCGAGCTCGGTGCGGCGACGCGCCTTGAAGGCCCGATGGGGCCGCCTGGACGTCGAGGTACGCAGGGTCGTGGCTGACATTCAGGGGGAGCCTATCGGTGCCCGGCCGATGGGCGGTGGAGCCAATCGGTCCCGCACAGGGACCCGTCCGCTCGCTGGTCCCCACCCACCACCAGGAGAATTCGACCCCTGGACGGCACCATCCCGGTGCACCAGGTCACGATCGCGGCCCGCGGTTCCACTACCATGGCGGATCTGCGGCGGTCGCCCGACGGTCCGGCCGCTTCGACGTCCGGATCGAGGGCCCGAACTCCCAGGCCCGCCGGCCCGGTCACCGATAGGGAGCCGAACCAACCCGCTCAGGAGACGTACCCGATGCTGGTTTCCCGCATCCCTCGTGTGTCGACAAGGTTGATCGCCGGAGCGGCCATTGTCGTCTGGTTGCTGTCCGGCGCCTACATGTTCCATTTCGGCGCCTCGTGGCATCTCGACCTCCGCGTGTACCGCGCTGCGGGTGATGCCCTCTACCACGGTGGATCGCCGTTCACCGTGGACTTCACCCACAACCGGTTGCCGTTCACGTACACCCCCTTCGCCCTCCTGGTGCTCAGCCCACTGGCACTCGGCCGGCTGGGCCTGGTCGAGACCGGGTGGTGGTTGGCCAGCGCGGCCTCCCTCATCACGACCGTCGCCCTGGCCATCATGGCGAGCTCGGCTCTTCCCGCCCGGCGGGCGTGGGCCCTGGCCGGACTCCTGGGCGGAGTGGCCTCCCTGGCCCTCGAGCCGGTGCGCAGCAACTTCGACTACGGGCAGGTCAACCTCATCCTCATGGTGATGATCGTGGCCGACGTGACCGTCGTCCGGTCGTCATGGAGGGGGGTCCTGATCGGGCTGGCGGCGGCGATCAAGCTGACGCCGCTGGTCTTCCTGTTCTACTTCGTGGCGACCCGGCAGTGGCGCGCTCTGCTGCGCGGCATCGGCGTCTTCGTGGGGGCGGCGGCCGTCAGCTGGGCCGTCCTTCCGTCCGACTCGGTCCGGTACTGGTTCCATCAGGTGTCCGATGCCTCCCGGACCGGCGCCCTCGGGGTGGTGAGCAACCAGTCGTGGAACGGGATGGTGCATCGTCCCCCGTTCGGCGGCGGCCCCGCCGGAACGGCCGTGTGGGTGTCGCTGTCGGTGGTGACCCTGGCCGGCGGCGCCGTCCTGTGCCGGTGGATGGTGGAGGAGGGCCGCACCGCCGAGGCCGTGCTGGCCCTGGCCCTGACCGAGCTCCTGGTCAGCCCGGTGTCATGGACCCATCACTGGTCGTGGCTGGCCCTGGCCCCGGTCGTTGCCGCCAGCCTGTGGGGGAGGTACCGCGTCGTGGCCGTGGTGCTGTTGGCGCTGCTCGGCCTGGGGGTGGTCGCTCCGTACCTGTGGCTCCGGAGCCCTCCTCTGTCCTATCTGGCCAGCAACGCCCTCGTGGTGGGTGGGGCAGCCGTCCTCGTCGCCTGGGTGGTGGCCGAGTGGCTTCGCCGATCGGCCGGCACTGACGTCGATGCCGCCTCGCCGTCGGCGCCGGTGCCACTGGGGCCGACCAGCTGACCGCCCGGACTCCACAGCCCGGCCTCGATCGCCGCCCGCTCTCGTCACGGCGGCACCGACGGGCTCGCCTTGGCGGCGACCGGCCCCCTGACCTCGGGCTTTTGGGATGGTGCCCATTGGGCGGCGACCGGCCGGGTTAACGTTTCCAGCTACATCGTCCGCCGGTTCCCGTCGCTGGTCGGGGGTCGAACAGAAGGAGCAAGGTAGGAGTGCCCACCGTTGTGCGCGGACCACGCCTACACCACGCGGTCCGGTCGCTGAGTCTGTGGATCGGCATCGGCACCTGCGGATCGATCGGCATGGCCATGGTGGGCACCACCCTGGGAGCCATCCCCCAGCCGGGTGACTCCGGCTGGTGGTTCCATGTCAGCGCCGGTGGGTCGGCACTGGCCCACGTCGGCTTCTACGCCAGTGTCGTGCTCCTCATCGCCGGCTGGCTCGGGGTCGGCCTCCACGCCCGCCGGGGCCAGCTGACCGTCCCGCGGGCCTGGGTCATCCTGGCCCTGTGGGGACTGCCGCTGCTGGTCGGGCCACCCCTGTTCAGCCGGGACATCTACAGCTACATCGGGCAGGGTCAGCTCGCCTTCCACGGGCTCAACCCCTACTCGGTGCCCCCCTCGGCGCTGGGGAGCGGGCCCCTGCTCGCCTCCATCGCCAGTGTCTGGCGCCACACGGCGTCTCCCTACGGCCCCCTGTTCGTGACCGTGAGCCGGGGTGCGGCCGCGATATCGGGCGGCTCGCTCGTGGTCCAGGTCATGGTGTTCCGCCTCATGGAGCTCATCGGTGTGGTGCTGATCATGGTCTCCCTGCCCCGGCTGTCGCGTCGGCTGGGGACCGATCCGGGCCTGGCGCTCTGGCTCGGTGCCCTCAGCCCCCTGGCGTTGTTCAGCTTCATCGCCTCCGGCCACAACGACGCCCTCATGGTCGGCCTGCTGTTGGCGGGTGTGACACTGGCCACCGACGGTCGTGTGGCGGTGGGCCTCACCCTGTGTGCCCTGGCGGCCACCATCAAGCTGCCGGCGGCGGCGGCGATCGTGTTCATCGCCGTGGACCAGTACCGGAGAGCGCCGGGGCCGAGGCGTGGGCGGGTCATCCTCGAGGCGGTCGTCCTACCCGTGGCGGTGATCGCCGGTGTCACCCTGGCGTCGGGCCTGGGCTGGACGTGGCTCGGGCCGACCGCCCTCCACGTGCCGACCGAACTTCGGGTGCTGTCCACCCCCGCCGTGTCGCTCGGCGTGTTCTTCCACTCGATACTCCACGCCGTCGGGATCCCGGCAGCCCAGAGCGTCACGGTGACGGTCACCCAATTCGTCTTTGGCCTGCTGGCCGTGGCCGGAACGGCGTGGCTGGTGGGCAACGCCCACCGGCTCGAGGTGGTGCGATTGTTGGGACTGGCCCTCCTCCTCATCGTCGTCGGCAGTCCCACCGTGTGGCCCTGGTACCTGATGTGGGGGCTGGCCATCCTGGCCGCCACTCCCGCCCAGCGCTCGAGGGTCCTGGCCGCCGTGGCCGGGTTTGCCATGTTGGCGGTGGGCCCCGGCGGGACCCCGATGCTGGGTGGCGATGCGTACTATGTGATCGCGCCGCTGGCGCTGGCGGGATGCATCTGGTTGATCTGGGATCGACATTGGCGGGCGGTGGTGTCGGGCTATGCGGTCTGAGTCGAGATCCGAAGCCGGGGCGGGGACGGCGGAGAGGGTCGTTGCCCCGGACCCGGCGACCGCCGTTCCGGTCGCACCCTCTGGGATGTTGGCCGACACCGACACCGACACCGACACCGACGCCGACGACGGGTTCTCGCCGTCCGCCGGTGCTCCCGTTCCGTCTGAGCTGGCCGGCGAGAGCGACCCCCGAACCCACCGTTGGTTCTTGGCTCTACCGGTCGCCGTCTACATGCTCTGTCGTGTCGTCACCCTGGCCACCCTGGCCATTGCCGACCTGTTCACGCACAACGGCCTGGGTGGCGACCTGAACATCTGGGACGCGCACTGGTTTATCCGGGCCGCCGTGCACGGATGGCCGAGCCACCTCCCCGTGTCCAGCGGCCACGTGATCGGCACCACACTTGCCTTCTTCCCGTTGTTCCCCCTCGTCATCCGGTGGTTGTCCGCCCTCACCAGCCTTTCGCCGCTGGCGGTGGGAGTAGCGGTGAGCGGCGCCACCGGCCTGACCGCCGTCATCGCCGTCGGGATGGTGGTTCGCCAATTCGCCGGCAGCCAGAAGGCGGAACGGGCCGCGTTGCTGTTCGCGGTGTTTCCGGGCAGCTTCGTGTTCAGCCTCGTCTACTCCGAGGGCATCGTCATCACCTGCGTCGCCTTCGGCCTCCTGGCCCTCCTTCGCCGCCGGTGGTGGCTGGCAGGACTCCTGGGCCTGGTGGCCAGTGCCACCTCCCCGATCGCCCTGGCCTTCGTGGTCAGCTGCGCCTGGTGCGCCGGGGTGGAGCTCGTGCGCCACCGGAACTGGCGCTCCCTGCTCGCCCCGGTGCTGGCGCCGCTCGGTTTCGTCGGCTACATGGTCTGGCTCTGGGTGCACACCGGCAGCGCGTCGGCGTGGCGTGTGGCCGAGCGGGTCGGGTGGAAGAGCTATCCGTCGTTGCACTACCCGATTCACATCGTCACCACCTTCGTCTCCGATCCGGTGGCACCGACCCGGACGGGCCAACTCCTTCTCATCGGGACCGTCGTCGCCGTCATCGGCGCCGTGTTGGCCATCCGCCAGCACCAGCCCGCTCCGGTGCTCCTGTACGGCCTGGCCGCGGCGGGGTTGGCGGCCATCTCGGCCCCGGTGGGGCTCCGCCCCCGGTTTCTCCTGTTGGCCTTTCCTCTGGTGGCGGCCATCGGGACCCGGCTGCACGGCCGTGCCGACGCGGGCGTCGTGGCCCTCTCCGTCTGCTTTCTCCTCGTCATGTCCCTCTCCACGCTGGCCTCGACGGCCGTGTTCCCGTGAGGGTCAGGGAGCAGCTGGAAGCGGTGGCGCCCCGTCTGGTCCGGCCGGCCCGGACCGACCCGGCGGACCAGCGCTCGGCCGTGCCGCCCCCGGCCGGACCGAGCATGCTCTTCGAGCGGTGCGCGTGGACCGTGGTCTGGCTGGGGGTGCTCACCTCCGGACTGGGATTCTGGGGGGCATGGACCTCGTGGACGGGAGCTGCGGTGGTGGCGCCGCTGTTGGTGGTAGTGGGTGCCATCGGCATGGCCGTCGTCTGGATGGTCGACAACCCCAACGGCCCGGTCATGCAGCTGGTTGCCTTCGGCTCGGCCTTGACCGCGGTCGGCGTGCCCGAGGCCGTGGCCACCCACACCCGCCAGTACTTCACCACCGATTCGGCCGCCTTCAACCAGGTGGCGGCCCAGGTCCTGCTGCACGGGATGAATCCCTACTCGGCATCGATGGCGCCGGCGGCCAAGCTGTTGAACTTCCCCTCGCACTTCTGGACCTACACGGTCGACGGGGGACACGTGACCACGGTCTCCTACCCGGCCGGGTCCTTCCTGCTCCAGGCCCCGATCATGGCGCTCGGGTTCCATCACGAGGTCACCGACTGGATGGATCTGGCGGCCTGGCTGGTGACCGGCGTGCTGCTGTTCGTGATGGTGCCGGCTTCACTGCGCTGGCTGCCTGCCCTCATCGTGCTGACCCCGCTGTTCGTGGGCATGTTCGCCAACGGCGGGACGGACGCCCTCTTCTTCCCGTTCCTGGTCGTGGCGGTCTGGCACTGGGACCGGTTCGGCACCGGCAAGGGCGCCGGCATGGCCGGTTGGATCGGGCCGTTGTGCTTGGGACTGGCCAGCTCTATCAAGCAGACACCGTGGTTCTGTGTCCCGTTCCTGGTGATCGGTGTGGCGCTGGAGGCGCACCGGGGCGGCCGCAACCCATGGTTCGTGGCGTCGCGCTACCTGGGCACCGTGGTGGCGGTGTTCGCCCTCTTCAACCTGCCCTTCATCATCTGGCAGCCGGGCGCATGGTGGCGCGGAGCCCTCCTCCCCTTCGCCCAACCTCTGGTGGCCGATGGCCAGGGAGCGGTGACGCTGGCACTGCACGGGTTCACCGGAGGCGTCTCCCTGGGGTTGCTGTCGGTGGCCGGGGCCCTGGCCTACGCGGCGCTGGTGGCGGCCTTCGTCCTCTGGTACCCGCGGATGAAGCGGGTCTGGCTCTTCCTGTTGCCCGGGGTGCTGTTCCTTCCCGGTCGCAGCCTGTCCAGCTACCTCATCGACTTCTTCCCCGCCGCGGTGATCGCGGCCCTGACCGTGGCGACTCCGGCGCGGGCGGGCCGGACGCGGGGCACCGCGGCGCGGCGGTGGGCCGCACTGGCCGTGGCCGGACCGATGGTGGCCGCCGTGGCCGTGTCCTGGGTCGCATTCAGCTCCGCCCCCCTCCGACTGTCGGTGGACGGTTTTCGCACCTCGAACGCCACGCAGCGTCTCGACGCCGTCACCGTCACGGTGCACAACCTCTCAGGGCGCTCCCTCACACCGCACTTCATGGTGACCATCGGCGGTTCCCATCCGACCGGATTCTGGTCGCCCGCCACCCGTGGCCCCGTCGTGATCGGCCCCGGCGCCACCGCAACCGTGACCATTCGCCCCAATGACTACACCTGGTCACCCAACCGGGGCACCTACTGGCTGGTGGCGGCGTACACCTCGTCTCCCAATGCGCTGAGCACCTCAGCGCCCCAGTTCTGGAGGCTCGGACGGGCACAGTGACCCCGGGCGGGAACGGCAGGGTCTATGGACCGGCAGGGCTTATGGGGTGACGGAGCCGGCGGCGGGATCGGCAGACTGTCCCGCCGGCAGCGGGTCCTGGACCGGAACCGTGGTGGCAATGGCCTGGGCCGCCACACCCGGTCCGGCCTCGGGACGACGAATCGTCAGCATGACGGCCACACCGACCATGAACACCACCATGGCGAGGAAGAGCGAGTTGCCCTCGAGGAGTTGCCACCCGTGCTCGGTGAGTTCGACGTTGGAACCGTGGGGCACCCTCCAGATCGGTCCCCACCAGAACAAGGCCGCGCCGGCCAGTGCCCACAGCCGGCCCCCCGCCGGACGATCGGGGGCCCAGACCAGCCAGATCAACACGGGCACGATCCACACCATGTGGTGTTCCCACGTGATGGGGGATACCAGCAGCCCGGTGGTGGCGCACACCAGCACGCCGAGGAAGTTGGACGAGGATCGCCACGCCCACCGGGCCAGGGCGATGCCCAGGACCAGCACCACGGCGCTGGTCAGGGTGATGAGTGCCGTCGACACCACCCGGTGATCGACCCGATCAGCCACGGCCCGCAGGCTCTGGTTGCTGATGAAGAACACGCCCCCGACCCGCTTGGCGTCGGTGGCGTACTTGGTCCAGTAGGACCATGAGACGCCGGGGTCGGTGGCCGCCGTGGCCGCCGTGGACACGGCAAAGGTGCCCAGGGCCACCCAGGCCGCCCGCGTCTGGCGGGTGACGAAGAGGTAGGGCACGAACACCAGGGGGGTCAGCTTGACGGCGGCCACCACTCCGATCAGCACGCCACGAGGCAGCGTCCGCCCGCCGAGTCGCAGGTGACCGGTCAGATCAGCCAACGCCAACGCAGCCAGCACCACATTGACCTGTCCGAAGGCGAACGTCAGATGGACGGGCTCCATCCAGAACACCGGAGCCATCAGCACCAGCGACCACAGCAGCCGCCGCCGGCGGTCCAGGCCGGGGCGGACGGCTCGCAGGGAGAGCCACACCAGGGTGAACAGGGCGGCCACGTTCACCAGGCTCCAGAGCACCTGGGCCGCGTTCAGGGGGAGGATGTTGAGGGGGGCGAACACCAGGGCGGCAAAGGGCGGATAGGTGAAGGGGAGATGCGGCGGCGCCGGCAGGCCAGCGAGATACAGACGACCGTCCACGAGGTGGCGAGCACCCATCAGGTAGACGGCGATGTCGAGCTGCCGGCGATGCCACGAGAGCCCGAGGGCGCCCACCACCACGAGCCCGGTCGACACGGCGCCGGCCATCCACGCCACCGGGACCCAGCTGGCGGCCCGGTGGCCCTCGGAGTCCCCGGTCGAGGGGGCACCGGGCTCGGGGTGTGACTCGGCGGCGGGATCGATGACGGTGCTCACCCGGTCACGTCCGCCAACGCCCGATGACACTGGAGCCCGGTCGAAGGGGCCGGGAGTGCCCGGCGGTGACCGTCAACTGGGGGGCTCCCGCCCGGCGCACGCACGTCAAGAATTCCAGCGTACAAACTCGGAGGGTGGCCATTGCGGCAGAGGACGGGTCCGAAGCGCACGCCCACGCCGCCGCGGTCCCACAACCAGGGCAGTCCTCGGGCCCTTCTGGGCCAGCGTTAGGGGGGAGCCCGACCGCTCCTCGCGGGATACCATGAACCGGCAATGAAGTGTTCTGTCATGAGTGCGTGCCATGACAGACAAGTCGGGCGCCGTGTCCAGCGAGGCGTCCGCAGTGGCGATCGAGGGAGGGCGTCGGATGTCAGTGGAGGCCCGCCGTACCGGATCGGTGTGGTCGCTGGACGTCGCTCGACTGACCGCTGATCGTGATGACGACCACGAACTGGTCCGCTCGCTGGAGGACCGGTTCATCAACCGCGAGCTCTCGTGGCTCGAGTTCGGGGCCCGCCTGCTGAACCTGGCCTCGGATGACCGCATCCCGTTGTTCGAGCGGGTGAAGTTCCTGGCCATCTTCTCCGAGGGACTGGACGAGTTCTTTCAGGTCCGGGTGGCCGGGCTCGAGGATCAGGTGGCGGCCGGGGTGCGGACCCGGTCGCCGGATGGTCTGAGCCCGCGTGAGCAGCTGGACGCCATCACGGCGCGCTGCACCGAACTGATCGGCTGGCAGAGCGCGATCTTCCTCGACGAGCTGGCTCCGGCCCTGACCGCGGCCGGAGTGGTGGTTGCCGATTGGTACACGCTCGACACCGAAGACCGCCGGCACCTGACCGACGTGTTCAACCGCGGCATCTTTCCCATCCTCACGCCCCTGGCCGTCGACCAGGGTCATCCGTTCCCCTACATCTCGGATCTCTCGCTCAATCTGGTGGTCCGGGTGGAGAACCCGGTGTCCGGCGAGCACCGGATCGCCCGGGTCAAGGTTCCACCCCTGCTGCCGCGGTTGGTGGTGATGCCGGACCGCACGCGCTTCGTTCCGGTGGAGCAGGTCATCGCCGCCCATCTCGACAGCATCTTCCCGTCGATGACCATCACCGAGCACCATGTGTTCCGGGTGACCCGCAACGCCGACCTTTCGGTCGAGGAGGACGAGGCGGAGGACCTGTTGGCCGCCGTCGAGCTCGAACTGCACCGGCGGCGATTCGGACAGGCCGTCCGGCTGGAGGCCTCGGCCGGCATCTCGACGGATCTTCTGGACATGCTGATCGCCGCGGTCGATGTCCCCGAACACAACGTCTACCTTCTCGACGTTCCCATCGACGTGGGTGCCTTGCGGGCGTTGACCGACATCGAGCGCCCGGACCTCTCCCCGCCACGGTGGACCCCGGTCACCCATCCGCCACTGGCCGCCGGGGCGGATGTGTTCTCGGTGCTGGCCGAGCATGACGTCCTGGTCCACCATCCCTATGAGTCCTTCGCCACCTCGGTGGAGGCCTTCGTGGCCAGTGCCGCCGTGGACCCGGATGTCCTGGCCATCAAGCAGACGCTCTACCGGACCGGCAACGACAGCCCGGTCGTGGCTTCGCTCATCCGAGCCTCCCAGGCCGGCAAACAGGTCACCGCCGTGGTCGAGCTCCAGGCGCGATTCGACGAGCAGGCCAACATCGCCTGGGCCCGTGCCCTCGAGGAGGCAGGGGTCCAGGTCATCTACGGCCTGGTCTCACTCAAGACCCACGCCAAGATCTCGATGGTGGTGCGGCGGGAGGAGGACCGGATCCGGCGCTACTGCCACATCGGCACCGGCAACTACAACTCCCTCACGGCCAGGGCCTACGAGGACGTGGGACTGTTCACCGCCGACCCCGCCATCGGCGCCGACATCGGAGAGCTGTTCAACCTCCTCACCGGCTCGGGCGACCCACCCACCTTCCGTCGCCTGTTGGTCTCGCCGGTGTCCACTCGTGACCGACTGGTGCAGTCCATCGAGGCCGAGACGCGGGCCGGCGCCAACGGCCGCATCGTGCTCAAGACCAACGGCCTCACCGATCCGGCCACCATCGATGCCCTCTACCGGGCGTCCCAGGCCGGCGTGGAGGTGGACCTGATCGTCCGGGGCCGCTGCTGCCTCCGACCCGGTGTCCCGGGCCGGTCGGAGCGGATCTCGGTCCGGTCCATCGTGGGTCGCTACCTCGAGCACTCCCGTCTGTTCCGTTTCGGCGGGATCGGGGGGCGCCCGCTCGAGGTGTGGATCGGTTCGGCCGACCTCATGGAGCGGAACCTCGAACGCCGGGTGGAGGTGGTCGTTCCCATCGAGGATCCGGAGATCCAACGTCGGGTGGTCGGGATGCTCGACCTGGCTCTCCTCGATGAGGCCAACTCCTGGCTGCTCCAACGGGACGGGAGCTGGACGCGGGTGGCACCCAACCTCGGACCGGGCACGCTGGGGTTCAACCTCCAGGATCACTTCCAAACACAGGCCCTCGAATCCCGCCGGCATCGGCATGACGGCGCCCTGCATGTGACCCCAGCGGCGCCAGCGACACCGGCACCCGATCCCTCGACGGCACGGCCGGCTCCGACCCGTGACCGTCGCCGATGGTCTCTCCGACGTCGGTGACGCCTTCGAGGCCGTCGTCCGAGGCGCGGCCCAACTTCCCGCTCACCGGACTCGGATAGGCCGCTGTTCCCGCCGGCTGGGCGGGCTCGGCGTCGCGGTGACGACGCAGGAATTGCCGGAGCTTCCGGTAGGACGGCCGTCGTTCGAACTCGAGCGAGGCGTAGGCCAGGCCGCCAAAGGGAATCGGAAGCCAGAAGTTCACCGCCCGATAGGCCAGCACCCCGGAGAGGGCCTGGCCTGCGGTGGGCCCGAAGCCGGTGATCATCGACACCAGCACGAACTCCACCACACCGAGCCCCCCGGGGGTGATCGGGATGGCCGCCAGGATGTTGGCCAACCCGTAGGCCATCAGCAGGTCGATGGGGGAGATGAAGTGGCTGAAGGCAGCGACGAACACCCACAGCGAGGCCGCGTCCAGCAGCCAGTTGGCGGCGGCCCAGCCGACGGCCCTTCGGGTCAGCCGGCGGTCCTCCATGAGCACGGCGAAGCGTTCGGCCAGCCGCTCCACCAGGGCGGTGGTGCGGTCGGCGTCGAGGAACCGGATCCGGCCGGCGATGCGCCGGATGACCCGGCTGGCGCGCTGCTGGCCCTTGGTCAGCAGGTAGAAGAGGCCACCGAAGGCACCGAGCAGGATGACACCGATGCCCGCAGCCACAAAGACCAGGATGGATGCCGACTGCGACTGACCGCCGTGGTGACTGGCCGGGACATGGAAGCCGTGGGTGACCAGGAAGGCCACCAGTGACAGCCAGAACAACACGTTGAGCACTACCGCGGAGCCGATGCCCTGCGTCCCGAGGGTGAGCCCGGCGTCCGCCCGGCTCACCCCCGATTGGGTGAGGAGCCGGTAGCCGAGCGCTGCCCCCGGAGCGGTGCCGCCCGGGGAGACGTGGCTGAGCGAGAGCGTCGACATGTTGATCCGGAACAGCCGGAGGCGCCGGGGCCCGTCGTTCGGGAGTACGGCGTGGGTGAGTTGGGTATAGGCGGCCAGGGCACCGATCTCGAGGAGCACCCCGAGCGCCAGGTATTCGATATGGATATGGGCCAGCGAGCGGACCTCGGCCTGGTGGTTGGCCAGCAGGGGCAGCGCCACATAGAACACGAAGAGGAAGACGATCAGGGTGCCGACGCTCAGCCGGACATCCCGGCGGACGAACGGGCCGCGATGCCACCACCGGTGGCGAGGTTGGGCCGCCACGTCTTCCTTCTCGACCACCATCACCTTCATGTTGGCACGCCGGGACCCCGTGGACCTGACATGCTGGCTGCGTGTCCGAGTCGCCCGAGAGGGATGCCACGATCGGGAGTTCGCCCGTGGTAGGGGGTGAGAGACCGGACGGACAGGCCACCGCGGTGCAGGATCCCGTGGCACCGGACGGTCAGCCCACGCCTCCCGGACCGGCCACCGTGATCAACCAGACGGCCGTCGAGGCCCTCGACCGCGAGGTGGGACCCGACGCTCCTCGCCGGGATCGCCTGTTCGCGGCGGCGTCGGCCAAGGGCGTGCCCCTGCGCACCATCCTCACCGTCGATGCCGTGGTCATTGCCACCTGGGTGCTCTACCGCCTGCTCGGCCGACTGCGTGAGGTCATCCTCTGGATCCTCATCGCTGCGTTCATCGCCCTCGTGCTCAATCCGGCGGTCAACTTCCTCCAGCGGCACCGGTTTCGCCGGGGGACGGCCATCGGCGTGGTCTTTGCCGCCGCCGTCCTGGGCTTCGCCGGCCTGCTGGGCCTGTTCGGCTATCCGTTGGTCAACGCCCTGACGCATCTGGCCGGGCGGCTGCCGACCATGGTCAGCCAGGTCCAGAAGGGTCATGGCTGGTTGGCCCACCTTCTCCAGCGCGTTCACCTCTTGAGCTGGGTCCAGAAGAACAGTCCCAGGTTGAAGACCGCCGCCAACAACCTCAGCAAGCCGGCCCTCAGTGTGGGCACGAATCTGGGCAAGGCGGTGTTCTCCACCATCCTGTCCCTCACGACCATCGGATTCCTGTCCCTGTTCATGCTGCTGGAGGCACCGAACCTCCGGCGCAGCCTCCTCGGATCCATGCGACCTGAGCGGCGCGCTGTCATCGAGGACGTGGCCCAGCAGGTCTCCCGCCAGGTCACCGGCTATGTCCTGGGCAGTATTGCGCTCTCCCTCATGTTCGGCGTGGTCGTCGTAGTCACCTTGTTGATCCTCGGCGTACCCTTCGCCCTGCTCATCGGGCTGTGGGTGGCCCTGGTGGCGATGATTCCCCTGGTCGGGGGGTTGATCGCGGGCGCCCCCAGCGTGGTCATCGCCTTTCTCCACTCTCCCAGTGCCGGGCTGGTGACGCTCATCGTGTTTCTCGGGTTCCAGCTGGTGGAGAACCATTTCCTCTATCCGGTGGTGATGAGCCGGTCGGTGCGGATGAACCCGCTCTGGGTCCTCCTCTCGGTGCTGATCGGCGCCAATCTCGGGGGTGCCTTCGGTTCGGCCCTCGGCGCCCTCACCGGCGCGCTCATCGCCATCCCGGTCGGTGGTGCCATCCAGGTGGTCTTCCGCGAGGTGTGGCAGCACACCCGCGCAACGGGGACCTCGCCGCCCGACAAGGTGGGTGATCCCGTCCGGGAACCGAGCCCCGCGGAGCGGTGACCGAACGGTCCCCTCCGGCCCGTCGGGCCGAGCCCGCACCGATTGCCTTCGGACCTGTCTCGTAAGCTGCCCCTATGAAGGTGCTGGTGGTGCTGCCGACGTACAACGAATCGCAGAACATCGACCGGGTTCTGCGACGGATCAGGGATTCGCTCGACGCCGCCACCGTCCTGGTGGTGGATGACGGGAGCCCCGACGGCACGGCGGAGATCGCCGAGACGCTGGGGAAGGAACTGGGCAATATCGAGGTCATGCGCAGGCACGAGAAGTCCGGCCTCGGCAGCGCCTACCGGGCCGGTTTCCGATGGGGACTGGACCGCGACTTCGACGTCTGTGTGGAGATGGATTCCGACCTCTCCCATGAGCCGGAGGCGCTCCCGGCACTCGTCGGTGCGCTGTCCCCGGATTGTGAGCTGGCGGTGGGGTCGAGGTACATCCCCGGGGGCTCCATCCCCAACTGGGCCTGGCACCGGCGCCTCCTGTCCAGAGGGGGCAATGTCTATGCCTCCGCGCTGCTCGGGCTCGGGGTGGCCGATTCGACCTCGGGGTTCCGGGCCTACTCGGCCACGGTGCTCCGCCGCATCGAGCTCGATCGCATCCGGGCTGACGGCTATGGGTTCCAGATCGAGATGACCTATCAGGCCCAGCGGGCGGGGGCCTCGGTACGGGAGGTTCCCATCCGGTTCGTCGACCGGGTGGAAGGCGAGTCGAAGATGTCCACGTTCATCGTGGTCGAGGCGTTCGGCCTGGTGACCTGGTGGGGACTACAGCGGTTGGTGGGACGACTGCGGAAGGGATCCCAGCCTGCTCGCATATGACCTTATGCCGGTGACCGGCACCCCGCGGATCCCGGTCGTCGACGACGAGCCCTCGATCATCGCCTGGCTGCCCGACCTCTCCCGGGGGGCGGTGGCCCCGGATGCTGGCCTCCATTGAGCGGGGATCGGGTCCACCGGTGGTGCTGCTCCACGGCCAACCCGGGTCGGGTTCCTCGTGGGAACCGGTGACGAGGCGGTTGGAGCGGGAGTTCCGAGTCCTCGCCCCCGACCGCATCGGCTACGGGGCCTCCGTCGGCGAGGCGAGGGGTCTGGCCGACAACGCCGAACTGGTGGCGGCGCTGATCCGAGCCCGGGATGCGGCGCCGGCCACCGTAGTGGCCCACAGCTGGGCCGGGGGTGTGGCTGTGCTGCTGGCAGACCGTCACCCGGGGATGGTGAGGAGCCTGGTGCTGGTGGGCGCGGCCTGCACCCCCAACAGCCTCAACGCCCTCGACCGATGGCTCAACCTCCCGCTCGTGGGTGAGGCGCTGACGGTGGCCGGACTGCTCGGCATCGGGGAGGTGCTGCCCCGGATCCGCCGCTTCGTCCGCTACGCACCCCCTCGCTATCGGGACCAGTTGGCGGCGTTGCTTCCGGACCAGGGTGTCCTGGGTGGCGAGCCGGGGGCCCTTGGTCGGCACAAGCGGACGTTCATGATCGAGCAGCAGGCCATCGTCGACGAGCTGCCCCGGGTCACCGCCGCCCTCGGCGGACTCGAGCTCCCCGTGGCCGTGGTCCACGGCGAATGGGACGTCGTGGTGCCACCCCGGGCCGCCGTCAGCCTGGCCCGGTCCATACCCGGGGCGGATCTGACCCTGCTCCCCCGGGCCGGTCACTTCGTGGTCCGCGACGACCCTGACGCGCTGGTCGAGGTGATCGGTTCCACGGCGCGGCGTTGACGAGGCGGGAGGGGGGCGGGCGAGAGCGGTCGGCCACAGACGGGCGCGGACTCCCTGGCCGGCTCAGCGCACCGCCTGGCGTCGCCTGGGCCCATGCGAGGTGGAGAACGGCCGGCCCGGGGCCAGGGCGTCGAAGACGGCGGTGAATTTGAGCGCAGCCTCCACCAGTTCGGTACTCGGCTCGGATCCGGCCACGATGCCCACCCCGGCGGTGAGGCGTGCAGTGGGCCCGCTGATGGTCATGGACCGGATCCCGAGCATCCAGCGCCCGTCGCCGCCTGCGTCCATGTAGCCCACCGGGCCCGCATAGTTGCCCCGCGAGCGAGGTTCGAGGCGGTCGATGAGGAGGCGGGCCTCCGCCGCGGGTACGCCTCCCACAGCCGGCGTGGGATGGAGGGCCGCCACCAGATGGAGCGCGCTCGGGAGCCCTCCGTCCGGGGCCTGGGCCAAGGTGCCGGTCACCGAGGTGCCCAGGTGGGTGAGGTTGTGCAGGTGGACCAGGTCGGGACGGGACGGTACGTCGAGATCAGTGCACAGCGGCGTGAGGGCGGCAACGATTGCCTCCACCACGAACCGGTGCTCGTTGCCGTCCTTCGGCGACCGGAGCAGTTCGCGGGGGAGGACGCTGTCGGGGCCGCCGGTCAGATGGTCGGTCGTCCCGGCCAGCGGCCGGCTGTGGACCCGGGACCCCGACCGGTCCACCAGGAGCTCCGGGCTGGCGCCGACGAACCGGCCGTCCGCCGTGGGCAGGGCGAAAATCGCACAGCTCGGTTCCAGATGATGCCAGCGGCGGAGCAGGCCGCCGGTGTCGATGGCCTCGCCCAGCGTCACGTCCACCTGGCGGGCCAGCACCACCTTGGCCAGTTCGCCCCGGTCGATGGACTCGAGCGCCTCGGTCACCATGGCTTCGAAGGATTCGTCGGACGAGAGGGGATCGATGGACGGAGGTGCCGGGGCAGCACCCGCCGGGGTCGGCCCCCGGGCGGCCCGGGCCGTCAGCCACGACCGAAGGCCCGCCGGGCCGGAGGGCAGATCGGCCCGGTCGGCGGCGACAAGGGTGACCCACTCGTCTCCGGAGGCGGTGGCCCCGTAGGTGACCTCGGGAACCACGAGTGCTGCCGGCTCGGACCGGTCGAAGGGAAGGGCCCCGAACCCGATGACCCCGCTGCCGGTGGGGTCGAACCGGTCCTCGCAGGGAATCGAGGCCAGCGCGGCCATGGCCCGGTTGAGGTCGGCGGGGGAGTCGAGGCCGTGGGGGAGGGCCACAGCGAGGGAGTTGCCCAGGCCCACCAGAGCCCGCTCCGGGGTGTGGAAGAGGATGCCGTCGGCTCCGGCCAGGGCGAACGGGTCGATGGGTGGACCCGCGTCGAGGGGGAGGCGCACGGCCACGAGGTGGTCGGGCGAACGGGTCACGGACGACCCCGGCGGGTGGCGGTGATGAGTTGGCTCAGCCCACCAGAGAGCGGCCGCTGGTTCACCGCCGAAAACCCGGCATCCATCAACATCCCCCGCAGCTCGGCGGTCGAGGGCAGGTACGCCGTCGACCTGGGCAGGTAGCGGTAGGCCGCAGCGTCGGAGACCAGTCCACCGAGGACGGGCACGACCCGCCGGAACCAGATCCGGTGACCCAGGCGCAGCACGCCGTGGCGCGGCTCCGCCACCTCGAGGAGGCTGATGCGGCCACCGGGCCTCACCGAGCGACCGAATTCGGCGAACACCTGGCCGAGCTCGGTGAAATTGCGCAGGGCATAGCCGCAGGTGATGCCGTCCAGCGAGGCATCGGCCAGGGGCAGGTGGGCCCCGTCGGCCTGAGCCAGGGGAAGCCCGGTGCGGTTTGCGACCAGCATTCCCCACGACAGGTCCATGCCGAACGGCCGCATGCCAGCGGCGCCCAGGATGGTGAGGAAATCCCCGGTCCCGGAGGCCAGATCGAGAACGCGAGAGCCTGCCGGCAGACCCAGCGCCCGAGCCGAGCGCCGGCGCCAGCGCACATCCAGACCGAAGGTCATCATGCGATTCACGAGGTCATAGCGCGGTGCGATGGCATCGAACATCGAACGCACCAGTTCGGTCTTCTCCGGCCCGGTGGGGAGATCGTGCTCGGCGGCCCTGCCGGCCGGGTCCGACGAGACGGCGGGGGCCGGCGAGGGGTCGCTCATGGGATCGGCGCCGCCTGTTGACCCTCGCGCCGCTCGACGGCGCTGTCGCCGCCGACCTGCTCCCACACGGCACGTCGCTCGTCCTCGGAACCGACCTGCTCCACGTGGTCGAGCGCCACCTTGACCAGGGTTCGGGTGAAGTGGTGCCCGACCAGGGCATCCACTGCGGGGAGGAGCTCCGAGTACGCCTGGAGGAGTCGGTCGACACCGGGTCCGCCGGCCGTCTCCGATGCCGATCGGTCCTCGGGGCCGACCGGACGGCCGTCACGGAGCGGCCCCCGCACATGGGCCGAGAACATGGCCACGGCCTCCCGGGCCACCGCCTCGGTCGCCTCGTGGTGGCGGCGGGCCAGCTCCAGCAGGGCGGAGAGGGGAATGCCCCATTCGAGAAGCAGGAGCCCGGCCTTGGCCGCAGCCACGTCGTCCTCCGTGTACCGCTGGCGGCCCGCCACCCGGCGCGGGATGAGGAGCCCCTCGGCCTCCACCGCCTTGAGCAGGGCCAGCGGCACGCCGGTCTCGTGGGCCAGCTCAACCAGGGTGAAGGCCCGGCCGCCGTCGGAGACGGTCAGCCCGTCCTCGCCCGGCCCTGAGTCCGAGGGTTGCGGATCGTCCAGGCCGGGGGAGAGCCGGGCCGCGCCGACCCGCTGGGCTCCCGACAGCTCGCCCACCAGGGCCTCGTCGGCGGCATCGAGATCCCCGGTGACCAGGCGCACGATGGTGGCCAGGGTGAAGCCCCGCTGCTGGAGGGACCGGATCCGGGCCAGCCGCTCGAGGTGGCCCTCGTCGTACCAGGCCACTCGCCCCTGGCGGCGGGGCGGCTCGAGGAGGCCCTTGCTCTGGTAGTAGCGGATGGTGTCGACCGACACGCCGGCCCCGACCGACAGCTGCTCGACCCGCATCTCCATACGCCCACTCTAGGAGTAATCGCTCGTATCGTATGAGCGGGCGGGGAGGGTCCTAAGGGGCCGGCCGTCCGGACCTGCGCGGACGGGATGCCGGCCTGTCGGGACGGGCCCGGCGCCGGTCCGGCCCAGGATCAGCGGAAGTAGCGGTAGACCACCTGGGCGACGCAGCTCGGCTTGGTGGAGCCCTCGGTCTCGAAGGTCAGGTCCAGCATGACCTGGACACCGCCGGCGACGTCCTCCGCACCCGCCACCGCGGCCCCCAAGCGGAGATTGCTGCCGACCGGCACCGGGGCCGGGAAGCGCACCTTGTTGCAGCCGTAGTTGACACCCATGGTGGTGCCCTGGACCACCAGCACCTCCCCCAGGTACACGGGGGCCAGCGAGAGGGTCAGGTACCCGTGGGCGATGGCTGATCCGAAGGGACCGTCCTTGGCCCGCTCGGGATCGACGTGGATCCACTGGTGGTCTCCGGTGGCGTCGGCGAACAGGTTGATCTGCTCCTGCTCGATGCGATGCCAGTCGCTGTAGCCCAGGTGCTGTCCGACCAGATCGTGGAATTTCTCGATGCCCTGCACAGTGGTAGCCATGTCCCAGACTGTACGGGAGCGGGACCCCGACCGACCACCCGCATCTGCGGCCGGCAGTCGGGTGAGGCGTTCCTTGGTCCCAAGATCAGCCGTTCCTTAGGGGGATGCTGTCGGTACGCTGGCCCCGTGGACTCGGAGCACAGCCATCGGAACCTGCAGGGGGGCGGAGCCCGGGCCGCGGTCTTCGGCGTGAGCGACGGCCTGGTGTCCAACGTCGCCCTCATCCTGGGGATGGCCGGTGCCCACGTGTCGGCCGGAGCGGTCCGCCTGGCCGGGATCGCCGGTCTGATCGCCGGCGCGTTCTCCATGGCGGCGGGGGAGTACATCTCGATGCGGGCCCAGTCCGAATTGATGCTGCGCGAGCTGGACGTGGAGCGACAGGCCATCCGTCACGAGCCCGAGGACGAACGCAGGGAGCTGGCTGCCATCTACAAGAGCCGGGGACTCGATGCGGCCATGGCCGAGGAGCTCTCGGCCAAGATGATGCGCGATCCCGAACTTGCGCTCGAGACCCACGCCCGCGAGGAGCTGGGCATCAATCCCGATGAGACCGGCAATCCGCTGCAGGCCGCTGGATCGTCGTTCGTCATGTTCGCCCTGGGGGCCTTCATCCCGTTGCTTCCCTGGCTCTTCACCGTCGGAACCGCAGCGACGTGGTGGTCGGTGGTCCTCGGGGCCGTCGGCGCCTTCAGCGTCGGTGGGGCGTTGGCCCATTTCACCGGGCGTTCATGGTTGTGGTCGGCCAGCCGTCAGCTGCTGATCTCCGGCATCGCCGCCGGGGTCACGTATTCGGTCGGGCACCTGGTGGGTGCCGGGTAGCGTCACCGGAGACGTCTTCAGGCGGGATCGACGGTGGTCACGTAGGCCCGGTCGACATGGTCCTCAGCGAACCCCATCGACCGATACATGGAGACGGCGGCCCGATTGTCGGCATCCACGTAGAGCATCCCCACTCGCAGTCCGCGCCCGGCCAGCCAGTCCAATCCGGCCAGCGTCAGCGCCCGGCCCCATCCGCGGCCGTGGAATTCCGGGTCAACGCCGATGACGTAGATCTCTCCGAGGGGAGGATCGGTGGAGGCATGGATCTTGGTCCAGCACGAGCCGACCAGCCGCCCCCCCTCCTCGAGCAAGAGGAAGCCCTCGGGATCGAACCACGGTTCGCTCTCGTGTTCGAGCAGGGTGGCGAGATCCCAATGGCCCTGCTCCGGGTGCGAGGCAAAGGCCCGGTTGTTCGTCGCCAACCAGGCCTCCTCGTCGCCACCGGGACGGAATGGCCGTGTGGCGATGGGGATACCAGGCGCCGAGCCGGCGGCGGGGTCCGGCCGTGGGAGTGGGAGCGGGCACCGCATCTGGATCAGATTCCGCTCGAGGTGGAATCCGTGCGCCGACGCACGCGCGTCGTCAGCCGCCGCCGCCTGCGACTGCCACAGTCGCAGGTTGCCTCCTCCGAGCGCCTTCACCTGGTCGACGGAGGCACCCAACAGCGCGTCGGCGATAGCCGGGGCGCCATCGGCTCCCGGGTCGACGGTCAGCTCCACGGCGTAGTCCCGCACTGCCGGGTCGCCGCCGACATGTGCGTAACCGATGAGGTCGGCCACCTGCGGGAGCCGGGCCAGGACGCCGGCGACGAGTCGCGCCGGCGGTGGGGTGGTGCCGGGTCCCGACGTGTCAGGGCGACGAACCAGTTCCATCCGTTTGTGCTCGCTGATGGCGGCGTGCCCGGTGGCGCGGGCTGAGCGATGGAGGAGGGCGAGGATCTCGTCCACCACGGCGGGATCGGGTCCCGACACCACCGTGATGTCGAGGCCGTCCATCCGGTCGACGCTACCGGTAGTCTGCGGCCGTGGCCCGTCCCCGCACCCCGACCGGACGCGCCCGGGTCACCAATGAGCGCTTGACCCAGCTGTATCCCGGCTCGGCGCGCGAGCTCTGTGCACTGGACCATGCCGACGCCTTCCAGCTCCTGGTGGCCACCATCCTCTCGGCCCAGTGCACCGACGAGCGGGTCAACCTCACCACGCCGGCGTTGTTCGCCCGCTATCCCGATCCGCCCTCGCTGGCCGGTGCCGATCTCGGCGAACTGGAGACCCTGATCCGGCCCACGGGCTTCTTCCGATCCAAGGCCCGCAGCCTGGTCGGCATGGCGGGGGGGGTGGTGGCACGGTTCGGCGGAGAGGTCCCATCAGCCATGAAGGATCTGGTGACCCTGCCCGGAGTGGGCCGCAAGACGGCCAATGTCGTGCGCAGCGTGGCCTTCGGCCTTCCGGGGCTCCCCGTGGACACCCACGTCGTGCGCCTGACCCATCGGCTGGGCCTCAGCGATGAGAAGGACCCGGTGAAGGTGGAAAAGGTGCTCAACGGGATGATCCCGGCCTCGGAGCGGGGAGGATTCAGCCTCCGGCTCATCCTGCACGGTCGGGCGACCTGTCAGGCCCGGACCCCTCGATGTGGCGAGTGTGTCCTGTCCGATTTCTGCCCGTCGGCCAGGTGACCGCATCCCCGCGGGTCAGCCCGTGGCGACGGTATCGGCGGGTGTGAACGACGTGTGAAGGGTGGGGCTGTGAAAGGAATGCTGCTACCTGGGCATTTGGATTCGAAGCGTCGCACGTGGCCGGCAACAGCGGATAAATTCGCTTCTGCTGACTGGTAATCAGCCCAAAAACGTGATGGTCTAGAGGTCTCGGAACCGGTTCCCGCCAACTGGTTCCGCTGAGCGGTGCTCGGGATCCGCCGCCCGACCCGCTCGCGCGAAGGCACCCTTCGGGGTGCCTTCGCCGCGTGTGGGCCCCGGTTGACAGGGAGCTCGCTGGACGGCCGGACACAGCCCGGCACGGGACGGGTCAACGGCGGCGGAGGGTGGTCGAGAGGCGGGCCAGTCGCCGGTTGGCGCTGTTGAGGGCGCGCTCGATGGCGAAGAGCTCCCGTGCCGTCTCCTCGTCCTTGGCCGCGTCGGCGGCGTCGGCGTGGACGGTGAGCCGGCGTGTCAACTCGTCGAGGGCGGTGGCGAGCGAGGACAGTTCTGCAGAGCTGGCGGACATCGCCCGATCATGGCACTCCTGTTCACCCGGCACGAAAGGCCACTGGCGGCTCCGCATGGGGGCCGGCCGGCGTTGGGGGTCCGGTAGCATCGATGGGCTATGACGCTCCGTCGGCTCGACTTCCGCGGCTTCACGGGTGACCGCAAGGCGCTGCGGGAGGCACTGCCGCGTCCGGCCGACGAGCAGGACCGGTCTTCGGCACCGGTGGCGGCCATCATCGGCGAGGTGCGCCGCGACGGCGATGCCGCCCTGCGCCGCCTGACGGAGCAGTTCGACGGCGTGCAGCTCGACGATTTGCGGGTTCCCGACGAGGAGATCCAAGCCGCCCTGCGACGGGTGCCCTCCGAGCTCCAGGACGCGCTCGACGTCGCCCACGATCGAATCCTGGCCTACCACGCCCACGAGTCGGGCGAGGCGCCGATCGGCGACTTCGAATCGGGTGGTATCGGTGTGCGCCATCTGGTTCGACCGGTCGACCGCGCCGGTTGCTATGCGCCGGGTGGTCGGGCCCGCTACCCGTCGACGGTGCTCATGTGCGCCGTTCCCGCCCAGGTCGCCGGGGTCGAGTCGATCGTCCTCTGCGTCCCGCCCGGGCCCGATGGGCGCATCGATGACGCCACCCTGGCCGCGGCCGCGGTGGCGGGGATCCACGAGGTCTATCGGGTGGGCGGGGCCCAGGCCATCGCCGCCATGGCCTACGGAACCGCATCAATCGACCCCGTCGATGTGATCGTCGGCCCCGGTAACCGCTACGTGGCCGAAGCCAAGCGCCAGGTGTCGGGGGTGGTCGGTGTGGCGTCGGCCTTTGCCGGGCCATCCGAGGTGGTGGTGATCGCCGGCCCCGGCACCCCCGCCGAACTGGCGGCCATCGACCTGGTCGTCCAGGCCGAGCACGGTCCCGACGGACTGGCATGGCTGCTGACCTGGTCGGAGGCAGTGGCCGATGCAGTCACCGCCCACGTCGACCGCATCGTGGCCGCTTCCCCGCGCCGTGGCGACCTCGAGGCCACGCTCGACGCCGGCGGCTATGTGGTGATGGTGGACGGCGAGCAGCAGGCGTGCGCCGTGGCCAACATCGTTGCTCCCGAGCACCTCGAGTTGCTGACCGAGGATGCCGAGTCGTTGGTGTCCCGCATCACCTCGGCCGGCGCCATCTTCGTCGGGGCGAACTCCCCGGCCAGCGTGGGCGACTACCTGGCCGGTCCCAACCACGTCCTCCCGACCAACCGGACCGCTCGCTTCGCCAGCGCCCTGAGGGTTGACGACTTCCGACGTCACATCCACGCCATCACGGTCAGCGAGAAGGCCCTCGAGGTCCTCGGTCCGCATGTGGTGACCCTGGCCGAGACCGAGGGCCTGCCCGCCCACGCCGAGTCGGTGCGCCTGCGATGGCCTCGGTAGAGCCCGATCCGCGCGCCCGCGGGGCGCTCCCGGCGGTGCGGGCCGACTTGGCCGCCCTGACCGGCTATCACTCGCCCCAGGTCGACGTCGAAGTCCGGCTCAACACCAATGAGGCTCCCCTCCCGCCACCGCCCGGGTGGCTGGAGGCGTACCGCTCCGGCTTGAGCGCCATCGATTTCAACCGGTACCCGGACCGCGACGCCACCTTGCTGCGTCAGGCCCTGGCCGACAGCCATGGGGTCCGTCCCGATCGGGTCTTCTGTGCCAACGGCTCCAACGAGATCCTCCAGTGCCTGTTGCTGGCCTTCGGCGGACCGGGGCGAACGGCGGCCCTCTTCGAGCCGACCTACACCCTCCACCGCCACATCGCCCGCATCACCGGCACCGCGGTGGCGGCCGGCATCCGCACGGACCAGTTCCTCCTCGACCTGGGCGAGGTGCAACGGGTGCTCGAGGCCCACGACCCGGTCATCACCTTCCTGTGCTCGCCGAACAACCCGACCGGACGGGCCGATCCCATCGACCAGATCGAAGCCGTGCTGACCATGGCCCCCGGTCTGGTCGTGGTGGACGAGGCCTACGGGCAGTTCGCCCCGTCGTCGGCCCTGGACCTGCTGCGTCGGGGTGGCCCCGGCGCCGAGCGCCTGGTGATCGTACGCACCTTCTCGAAGACCTGGTCGATGGCCGGGGTGCGGCTCGGGTATGTGATCGCGGCGCCGGAGGTCATCCAGGCCTGCCAGTTGGTGGTGCTGCCGTATCACCTCGACGCGGCCAAGCAGCTGGCCGGTCGGCTGGCCCTCGGCTTCGTGACGGAGATGGAGGCCAGGGTGGCCATGCTCAAAGAGGAGCGGGGGAGGATCGCCGCCGCCTTGGCGGGCCTTCCCGTCGAGACCTGGCCCTCTGACGCCAACTTCATCCTCTTCCGGCCCACGGCGGCGAAGGCCCGAGAGGTGTGGGCCAGGCTCCTCGATGCATCGGTGCTCGTGCGAGACTGTTCCGAGTGGCCCGGGCTCGACGGGTGCCTCCGGGTCACCGTCGGGCTGCCCGACGAGAACGACCGGTTCCTGGCCGCCCTGACAGAGAGTCTGCGATGACCGCCTCGACATCCACGCCCGCCGCGACCCACCGCACCGGGACGGCCCGGAGGGCGACCAAGGAGACGTCCATCGACGTCGACCTCGACATCGACGGGTCGGGGTCCACCGAGGTCTCGACCGGCCTGCCGTTCTTCGACCACATGGTCAGCCAGTTGGGCCGCCACGCCGGCTTCGATCTCAAGGTGGTGGCGAGCGGCGACCTCGATGTCGATGCCCACCACACGGTGGAGGACGTGGGGATCACCTTGGGCCAGGTGCTGTCCGAGGCTCTGGGGGACAAGGCCGGCATCCGCCGCTTCGGCTCGGTGGCGGTGCCCCTCGACGAGGCACTGGTCGAAGTCGCCCTCGACCTGTCGGGACGCCCGTACCTGGCCTACGACATCGACTTCCCTCCGGAGACCAACTCGTTGGGGTCGCCGCCGTTCGACCCCCAACTGGCCGAGGAGTTCTGGCGGGCACTGGCCACCTCGGCGGCCCTCACCCTGCACGTGCACCTGCGGAGCGGGAAGAACACCCACCACATCATCGAGGCGTCGTTCAAGGGGGTGGCACGCGCCATGCGCGATGCCGTCCGGCTCGAGGGCGGCGGCGTACCCTCCACCAAGGGGACCCTGTGATGAGGCCGTCACCCGGTTGCCCACGCCGGCCGCCGAGCCGGTGGGCGCCTGCCGGCCCGCAGTGATCGCGGTCCTCGACTACGGCATCGGGAACCTGCGATCGGCAGAGAAGGCGCTCCAGCATCTCGGAGCCGACGCCGCGCTGGTGGCCGATCCCGATCGGGCCGCGGTGGCCGACGGGGTGGTGCTCCCCGGGGTGGGGGCGTTCGGCCCCTGCGCCCAGGCCCTGCGATCGAGCGGGCTGGACAAGGCCGCCACCTCGGCCATCGAGCGGGGAGTGCCGTTCCTCGGCATCTGCATCGGTTTTCAACTGCTGTACGAAGGGTCCGACGAGGACCCGTCGGTGCCAGGCCTCGGGGCCCTGGCCGGGGTGGTCAGGCGCCTGCCGCCCGGGGTCAAGCACCCCCAGATGCAGTGGAACATCGTCGAACCGGAGCCGGGCGCCCGTCCCGGCCTGCTGGCCGGTGTGCCGGAGCCGGCCTGGGTGTACTTCGTCCATTCCTACGCCCCGGAGCGGACGGCCGACACCTCGTCCACCTGTGACTACGGCGGACCGGTCACCGCCTCGGCGGAACGGGGGGCGGTATGGGGCACCCAGTTCCACCCCGAGAAATCAGGGGCGGTCGGGCTGGACATCCTGGCCAACTTCGTGCGCCATGTGAGCGGCGCAGCCGCGTGATGGAGCTCTACCCGGCCATCGACATCCGGGGCGGCGGAGCGGTGCGACTGGCCCAGGGCGACTTCGACCGTCAGAGCGACTACGGCGACCCCGTGGCCCTGGCCCGGCGGTTCGCGGCCGCCGGCGCCCCCTGGTTGCATGTGGTGGACCTCGACGCGGCCCGGGCGGGACAGCCCGCCAACCGGCCGACGGTGCTGGCCATCGCCGCCGCCGTGGACATCCCGGTGCAGTCGGGCGGTGGGGTCCGCTCCGAAGCCGACGTCGACGAGCTCCTGAATGGAGGGGTGGCCCGGGTCGTGCTCGGCACGGCGGCCCTCGACGACCCGCAATTGGTCATGGCCATGGCGGGCATGCACCCGGGTCGCGTGGCGGTGGGCATCGACTACCGACAGGACGGCGGGGGAGTCACCGAGGTGGCGGTGCGCGGCTGGGAGGAGGGAAGCGGCCGGACGGTGGACGAGGTCCTCGCCCAACTCGCCGGCGCCGGGGTGGCGGCAGTGATCGTGACGAATATCGAGCGCGACGGCATGCTGACCGGCCCCGACCTCGACGGGCTCCGGGGCGTGCTGGCCATGACGGAGATCCCCGTGATCGCCTCCGGGGGCGTCGGCGCCGCGGGCGACGTGGAGGCGTTGGCCAGGCTCGAGGTGGCATCGGGCCCGTCCCGGGCGGGCAACGGCAGCGGGGGGCGGCGGTTGTCGGGCGTGATCACCGGCCGGGCCCTGGTGGACGGTCGGATGAGCGTGGAGGAAGGAGTGGCGGCGTGCGCACTGTCCGGGTGATCCCCTGTCTGGACGTGGACGCCGGGCGGGTGGTGAAAGGCGTGCAGTTCACCGATCTCTTCGACGCCGGCGATCCGGTCGAGCTGGCCACCCGCTACGACGCCCAGGGGGCGGACGAGCTCGTCTTCCTCGACATCACCGCGTCCTCGGACAATCGGCGGACCATGGTCGAGGTGGTGTCCCGCACGGCCGAGGTGGTCTTCATCCCCTTCACCGTCGGTGGCGGCGTCCGCTCGGTGGAGGACGCCCGGCAGTTGCTCCGGGCCGGCGCCGACAAGGTCGGCGTCAACACCGCGGCCGTCGACCGGCCCGATCTGGTCGCCGAGTTGGCCGACGAGTTCGGGAGCCAGTGCGTGGTGGTGGCCATCGACGCCCGTCGCCAGGTCGGCGGGCCGGGCCCGGCCGATGGCGATCGATGGGAGGTGTTCACCCACGGCGGGCGGACGCCGACGGGAATGGACGCGCTGGCCTGGGCCGAACGGTGCGCGGCACTCGGAGCCGGCGAGATCCTGCTCACGTCGATGGATCGCGACGGCACCCGGGACGGCTTCGATCTGGCGCTGACCCGGCAGGTGGCCAGGAGGTGTCCGGTGCCGGTCATCGCCTCCGGCGGGGTGGGCTCGCTTCAGCATCTGGTCGACGGGGCGCTCGACGGGGAGGCCGACGCCGTGTTGGCGGCCTCCATCTTCCACCTCGGGGAGTTCACCGTGGCCGAGGCCAAGTCGTACCTGCAGTCAGCCGGAGTCGAGGTCCGCCCTGTGTGACGCTCCGGCGGCCCTCCGCCTGGGCTCGCGTCGGCCTGCGGTAGCCTTCACCTGTGGCATCAACGACGTCAGAAGCACCAACGACCAGCCAAAATGGGGATTCCGGCCACGCCAAGCTGGCCATTACCGTGTTGGCCGACCGGGTGTTGGTGCAGGTGGGCCAGGCCAAGGGTGAGCGCCGCTCGCGTTCGGGCATCCTGATTCCGGCCACGGCGCAGGTCTCGCGCCGGTTGGCCTGGGCCGAGGCGGTGGCCGTGGGCCCGCACGTCCGCTCGGTGAAGGTCGGGGACACGGTGCTGTTCAATCCCGAGGACCGCTTCGAAGTCGAGGTCCACGGGGACGAGTACGTGATCTTGCGTGAGCGGGACATCCACGCCATCGCCGCCACTCGCATCGACGGTGGCACCGGGCTGTACCTCTGACTTCGAACCCGGTGACCGGCTCACGCCGGCCACCTCGGGGGAGGAAGCCTCCCCCCACCAGACATCGAACCCACTGCACCAGGGAGCACCGCTCGTGAGCACCACCGGGACGACCGACAACTTCGAGGCGACGCCGATCGCCTTCCGGGAGGACCAGCTGGCCCAGATCGCCTACGACCGGGACGGACTCGTCGCCGCCATCGTGCAGGACGCCACGGATGGCGCCGTGTTGATGTTCGCCTGGATGAACGCCGAGTCCCTCCGCAAGACACTGGAGACCGGGCGGTCCTGGTTCTGGAGCCGGAGCCGCCAGGAATTCTGGTGCAAGGGGGAGACCTCCGGTGACCGGCAGTATGTTCGCAGCGTCCACTACGACTGCGACGGTGACGCCCTGTTGGTGGTGGTCGACCAGGAGGGCGCGGGAGCCTGCCACACCGGTCAACGGACCTGCTTCTTCCGTTCCTTCGGCGACACCCCGCCCGACCAATGACCGCGGTGGCGGGCGACGGTGCCTCGGGGCCCGGCGCGGCCGGATTCCGCTCCCTGGCGGGCAAGCACCGCCTCGTCCCGGTGTGGCGCCAGATGGTGGCCGACACGCTCACGCCCGTGGCCGCCTTCCTCCAGCTCGTCGGCAGCACCGAGCACTCGGGTTTCCTCCTCGAGTCGGTCGAGGGGGGCGAGCGGTGGGGCCGGTACTCCTTCGTGGGCCGCAACCCCTTGGCCACCGTCACCGCGCATGGGAACCGGGTGAGCGCGGCCGGGGCTCTCGACCTCGATGTGGTGACGGGCGGCGGCGTGAGCGGGAACGGAGGAGTGCTGGCGGCGCTGGAATCCATTCTCGGCGCATTCGACTCACCCGACCTCTCCGACCTGCCCCCGCTCCATGCCGGACTCGTCGGCTACCTCGGCTACGACGTGGTCCGCGAGGTCGAGCACCTTCCCGACCCACCGCCGGACGACCTGGGCCATCCCGACGCCATCCTGGCCGTGATCGGCCAGTTGGCTGCATTCGACCACTGGCGTCAGCGGGTGGTGCTCGTCGACAACGTGGTCATCGACCCCGATTGGGGGCCGGACGAGCTCGACGCCGCTCATGATCAGGCGCTGGTCCGGCTGGATCAGCTGGCCGGCGATTGCTTCAAGCCACTCGACCAGACGGGACGCCCCCTGCCCGAGCGGGCAGCGGCCCCCGACGATGTGCGGCGCACCATGTCCGACTCGCTGTATGAGGATGCCGTCCGGGCGGCCAAGGACCACATCACCGCCGGCGATGTCTTCCAGGTGGTGTTGTCCCAGCGCTTCGACCTCGACGCGCTCGACGTCGACCCGTTCGAGGTCTACCGGGTCCTGCGGCTGGTCAATCCCAGCCCCTACCTCTACTTCCTGCGCTTCCCCGAAGTCACGGTGGTCGGGGCGTCACCCGAGCCCATGGTCCGGCTCCGTGATGGAACGGTCATCTCCCGTCCCATCGCCGGCTCGAGGCCGAGGGGAGCCACTCCCGCCGAGGACGGTCGCCTCGAAGGCGAGCTGGTCGAGGACCCGAAGGAGGTGGCGGAGCACGTGATGCTCGTCGACCTGGCTCGCAACGACGTGGGCCGCGTGGTCACGTTCGGCACCGAGGTGCTGGACGAGACGATGGTGGTCGAGCGCTACAGCCACATCATGCACCTCACCTCTCAGGTGTCGGGCCGCCTGGCCCCGGGCAAGGGCCCCATCGACGTCCTGCGGGCCACCCTGCCGGCGGGAACCCTCTCCGGTGCGCCCAAGGTACGGGCCATGGAGATCATCGATGATCTCGAGCCCACCAAGCGGGGGGTCTACGGAGGCGTGGTCGGCTACCTCGACTTCTCCGGCAACCTCGACACGGCCATCGCCATCCGGACCATGACCGTCAGCCCCGACGGGAAGGCCTCCGTGCAGGCCGGCGCGGGCATCGTGGCCGACAGCGACCCGGCCTCGGAGAACGCCGAGTGCGCCGACAAGGCTGCGGCCATGTTGTCAGCGGTGGCGATTACCCGATCGGCCAAGGCCACCACGAAGCCACAGGGGCTCCGGTGACCCACCAGGCGGACCGGAAGACCGACCCCGCCGCCGGGTACGAGGCGCTCAGAACGACCGCCGCCGCGCATGTCCTCCCCCGTGACGTCGTGCGCGTCTCCGGGCCGGAGGCCACCTCGTACCTCCAGGGCCAGTGCAGCCAGGATGTGGCCGGCCTCGGGCCGGGCGCCGCCGCCGACGCACTGCTGCTGAGCCCGCAGGGGAAGGTCGACGCCTTCATCCGGGTCATCCGCACCGCCGATGATGAGTTCGTCATCGACGCCGACGCCGGGTTCGGGCCGGTGGTCACCGCCCGTCTCGAGCGCTTCCGCCTGCGCACGAAGGTCCAGATCGAGCCCCTCGCCTGGGTCTGTGTTGCCGTCCGCGGGCCGGCGGCGGCGGAGGCCATCGTCGGGAAGCCGCCGCTGGGCGTGCCGGTGGAGTGGCCGGGTCTGTCCGGCTTCGATCTGTTGGGCCCGGCTCCCATGGCGTCCGAGGCGCCCTGGGTCGGCGACCAGACGGTGAGATGTGGGGACGAGGCGTGGGAGGCGGCACGAATCGAGGCCGGCGTCCCGGTCAACGGTCGCGAGGTGGTCGAGGGAACCATCGCCGCCGAGGTCGGCCTGGTGGATCGGGCGGTGTCGTTCACCAAAGGATGCTTCACCGGTCAGGAGCTGGTGGCCCGGTTGGACGCCCGGGGGTCGAAGGTCGCACGCCGACTGTGCGGGGTGGTCCTCGAAACGGCCGGCGACGATGGGGGCGACCAAGGGGAGGGGCCCGGGTCAGCCGCACCCCCGGTCGGCGCCACTGTCTTCACTTCCGACCGTGGGCATGAGGTCGGGCACCTCACATCGGTGGCCTGGTCCCCCGGCATCGGCGCGCCGGTGGCCTTGGCCGTGCTGCACCGCCGGGTGAGCCCCCCAGCGGACGTGTCGGTCTCTTGGGGGCGCGACGGCGACGAGGGCGAGGGTCGCGCCGAGGCACGCCCGCTCCCGCTCATCGGGTGAGGCCATCACCGAACCTTTGGAACTGGGTTCCGTGGCGGCGGCGGTGCGACCGGGCTGACGGGACGCCTGGTCGGCGCCAGGGGCAGTGCTCTACAGTTCGCTGACCGACGCAACTGCCTCTGGCAGGCAGACCGGGGGACGTATGCAGTGGACAGGCCTGACCGATGAGTGCTGATGAATCGGTCTCGTCTCCCGCCACGCCAGGTGGGACCGTCGATCTGGACGCCGAGCGCCTGACCACCTCGACCCGCGACCCGAACGAGATGGCCGACCAGCTCCGGTCCTGGTTGGCCGACAGGCTCGGTCCTGGCAGTGCCCCGCAGATCACCGAGGTGACCAGCCCCGCCGGCAACGGGATGTCGTCGGAGACCCTGCTGTTCACGGCGGGATGGAACGACGCCGGGACGCCTGTCCAGCATCGACTGGTGGCCCGCATCGAACCTCCGTCAACAGCCTGCCCGGTGTTCACGACCTACGACCTCGACATGCAGTTCCGGGTCATGCGCCTGGTCCACGAGCACACCTCGGTGCCGGTCCCGGAGACGCTCTGGTACGAACCGGATGCGCAGGTGCTGGGTGGCCCCTTTTTCGTGATGGACCGGGTCGACGGACGGGTGCCCCCCGACGTCATGCCGTACACGTTCGGCGACAATTGGGTCTTCGACGGTACCGAGGCCGGGCGGCGGACGATGCAGGAGTCGGCCATCGAGGCGTTGGCCGGCATCCACGCCATCACCCCCGGGCGCCAGGATCTCGGGTTTCTCGAGGTCGACCAGCCCGGTTCGAGCTCGCTCGAGCGCCACCTCAACCACTGGAGGGAGTACCACGAATGGGTCGTCAAGGACGCGCCCTCCCCGCTGCTGGCTGAGTGCTTTGCCTGGCTGGTCGCCAACTTCCCCGCGGAGGTCAGCGAAGACCGTCTCTCCTGGGGCGACAGCCGCATCGGCAACATGATGTTCCGTGACGACCAGGTGGTGGCCGTCCTCGACTGGGAAATGGCGGGCGTGGCGCCGCCGGAGGTCGACATCGGGTGGATGTGCTACCTGCATCTCTTCTTCCAGGGCCTGGCCACGCAGCTAGGCGTACCGGGACTGCCCGACATGTTCCGGCCCGTCGACGTGGCTGAGGCCTACGCCAGGGTCTCCGGCCACATGCCGGCGGACCTGACCTGGTATGTGGCCTATGCCGCCATGCGCCACGGGGCCATCATGCGGAGGGTCTCCGAGCGGGCCATCTACTTCGGCGAGGCCGAGATGCCCGATGACATCGATGATCTCATCGTCCACCGGGCCACGTTGTCCGGAATGCTGGACGGGTCCTACTGGTCGGGCATCGCCCTCTGACACGAGCCCTCCCCGACGCCTGGGCCGATCGGAAGAGATGCCCGTCTCGTCTGCGCCCGTCGTGGCGGCCCGACCGATCATCTGACAGACCCTCTGCCATATGATCTAATGTCAGCATCCATCATCGTCCCGACTACGGCCACGCGGCGGCCTTGCGCCTCGCACGATGGAGATGGGGTGCCTCGTGCAGGTAATCATCCTGGGCAGTGGCAGCCCACTGCCCGACCCACATCGAGCCGGGCCGTCGACCCTGGTCCGCACGGCGGCCGGAGACTTGCTGTTCGACTGCGGGCGGGGCGTCCTGATGCGGGCCGCCGCGGTTGCGTCGGGAGCAGGAGCATTCAAGGCGCTGTTCCTGACCCATCTGCACAGTGACCACATCACCGACCTCAACGACATCTTCACGATGCGTTGGGCCATGTCGTTTCAGCCCAACCCGCTGCCGGTGTTCGGTCCGGTCGGGACTGCCGCGCTGCTCCGAGCCACCGAGGCCATGCTCGAACCTGACATCGGCTACCGCCTGGCCCATCACGATGACTTGCGATGGCGGCCTTCCTCAACGGTCACAGAAGTCGAGCGCGGCCTCATCCTCGATGAAGGTGGTGTCCGTGTCACCGCGTCTCCCACCGATCACGCCCCGGTTCGGCCGACGGTCGGCTTCCGCATCGACGAGGGAGAGCAGTCGGTGGTCGTGGCCGGGGACACGGTACCGTGCGCGGCGCTCGACGAGCTGTGCGTCGGGGCCGACGTGCTCATCCATACCGTGGTGCGGCGGGATCTGATCGAGGAGATCGGGCTTCCTCGGCTCACCGACGTGCTCGACTACCACTCATCGGTGGCTGACGCCGCCCAGACGGCCGCCCGTGCCGGTGTGGGAACGCTCGTGCTCACCCACCTCGTGCCCCCGCCGGCGCCTGGCACCGAACAGGAGTGGATTGATCAGGCAGCAGCCCACTTCGACGGTTCCGTTGTCCTGGCCACCGACCTCTTGGCCCTCGACGTCAACCAGGGGCCCTGAGCCCGGGAACCCCAGAGTGCTGCGTCCGGCAGGGACTCCCGGTGATCAGACGCCGAGGCTGCCCTTGGCGGCCCGCTCGAAGAGTCGATAGGGCATGAGCCTCTTGGCCATGATGCCGATCCTCTCGTCGAACTTGCCGACGGAGATCCGCCGGGGCGGACTCGAGGCTTCGAGGACCTTTTGCACGACGGCGGCAACCCGATCGGGCGGGACCCCGTTGGCTTCATCGGCCGCCATGACGTCGATGGCCTTGGTCACCGCCCGGGTGTACGAATCGTCGCCGGCCGGTGCGTCCACGTCGCGACGTCGCTCGGTGAAATCGGTACGCACGTTGCCCGGCTCCACCAGCGTCACCTGGACGTTGAAGGGCGCCACCTCGTAGGCCAGCGCCTCGCCATATCCCTCCATGGCGAACTTGCTGGCGCTGTAGAACGCCTGAAACGGAATGGCGACGATCCCGCCGATGGAACTGATGAGGACGATCCGGCCGTGCCGTTGACGGCGCATGACGGGGAGGGCGTGTTGCACCACCCGCACCGCCCCCCAGAAGTTGGTCTCGAGCTGCTCCCGGGCATCAGCGATGGGTGTCTGCTCGACAGCCCCGGCCAAACCCCATCCGGCACAGGCCACCACCGCATCGAGCCGGTTGTGCTCGGAGAGAAGATCTGACATTCCACTCGCAACCGAACTGTCACTGTCGACGTCCATCACCATCGGCACCCATCCACCGGAGGAAGTCCCCCGGCGACTGGCCCCGATCACCTTCCAGCCCCGGGCGTGCATGCGGTCTGCACAGGCCCGGCCGATCCCGGCCGAGGCACCGGTGATCAGGATCACATCATCCATGGAGGTCGTCTCCCTTCGAGGCCGGTACCGAGGTCGGCGCACCCGCCGCTCCTTCGGTCAACTCGACCAACGGTGCGATGGGCGCCAGCGGTCGAGCGGAGCTGGGGCGAGGGGGGAACCACACCACCATTCTGGTGCCCCGTCCCTCGACCACCGGCGACTCGGCCCGGACCGCGGCCCCCATGGCTGCCGCCAACTCGGCCACGATGGCCAGGCCCAGACCGGAGCCGATGCGCCGACCGCTGACCCGATCGGAGACGAAGTGTCGTTGGAATACCTGGGACAATTGATCGGCGGGTATCCCCGGACCATCGTCGACCACCCAGACCGTCGGCATGCCTCCGACCTCTCCGACTCCGACGTCGATCCGGTGCTCGGCGAAGGACGATGCGTTCTCCATCAGGTTGGCCACCACCTGACCCAGTCGGTCCGCATCCGCGTCCACCCACAGGTGTCGACCTGACTGACCACTGGCGACGAGCTCCACTCCGAGCTCCAGGGCCCTGGGACGGAACCCGTCGACCACCTGGCGGACCACCTCGGCGCAGTCCACGGTCTGCAGGTCGAACGAGAATCGATTTGCATCCAGTCGGGCGAGATCGAGGAGGTCCTGGACCAGCCGTTGGAGTCGGCGTGCCTCCGCGCTGATCACCGTGGCCGCCGCCTTGGGGTCGTCGGTGGCTCCGTCGATGACCGCGTCGGCGAAGCCGCGAATCGAGGTCAGCGGAGTCCGCAGCTCGTGGGAGACGGAGAGGAGGAATTGCCGCTCCTGGTCCCTGGCGCGCACCAGGTTGGCTCCCATGGCGTTGATGGCGTCAGCCAACTGGGCGAATTCGGGATCCTCGTGAGGCCGCACGGGAACAGTGGCGTCGAGGTCTCCGGACGCGATCCGACGTGTGGTGGCCACCGCGGCTACCAGCGGACGGGTGAGACGGCGGGCCAGGGCAGCGGACACCAATGCCGCCACCACCAGGGCGATGGCCCCCAGCAAGACGAAGTACCGGATGCCGCTGACGGGATTGTTCACCTGGCGGGTCACGACCAGTACCGGCAGGTAGGCAGTCACCCTGGCGATCGGGGTGGGAACTGCTGAGTACACCAGCAGCGAGGAGGTGTGCCCAGTGGTCTGTGCGCCCGCTTGCAGCCGGGGGACATCGAGCTGCCTGATGGTGAGATTCGATGGCAATGCCCCGACGATCGACCCATTGGGAAAGAGCTTCACGACATTGATGCCGGCGAAGGCACCGGCATTGGAGATGATCCGGAACTGCCGCGTGAAGGCGGCCTTGGTCACCGAGCCGTCGGAGATGGTCGAGGAGATGGCCCGGGCCTGGACCGACATCTCTTGTTGGCTGGTGCTCACCGCCGCCCGCCGGATCAGATAGAGGCTCCCGACCGCGGTCACGGCCAGGGTCACCGCCACGAGAACCAGAATGGAGATGGTGAGCCGGCGTCTCATCCCAGTCGGTAGCCGACGCCCCACACCGTGGCCAGCGGGAGGCCATCCCCCAGTTTCTTGCGCAGCTGGCGGACGTGGACGTCGACGGTTCGTTCGTCACCGCACCAGCCGTCGCCCCAGACTCCGTTGAGGAGTTGGCGGCGCGACAGGGCCAGCCCGATATTGTCGGCCAGATACGCCAACAGGTCGAACTCTCGGGTGGCCAAGGGGACCACGGTGCCGTCGAGCCGGATCTCCCTCCGACCCGTGTCGACCTCGATGCTGCCCAGCTCGACCACGGCGGGGGCCGCCGTCTGGGGCGCCGCGGTGCGACGCAAGATGGCATGAACCCGAGCCACCAGCTCGCGGGCGGAGAAGGGCTTGGTGACGTAGTCATCGGCCCCGAGCTCGAGGCCGAGCACCCGGTCCACTTCGTCGTCCCGCGCACTGAGGATCAGCACCGGCATGGTCCCGAGGGAGGACGGACTGCCCGATGGATCGGTCCCGGACAGGGGTTGCACGTGTCGAAGCCGTCGGCAGACGTCGAATCCGTCGAGCTTCCCGGGCAACCCGATGTCGACGATGACCAGACTCGGATGCTCACGCTCGACCACCTGCAGTCCACGCTCACCGTCGTCCGCCTGCAGCACCCGGAACCCGTCGCGCCGCAGGTACATGGCCACGAGGTCGGAGATGTGGTGATCATCTTCGATCACCACCAGGGTCTGCTCGCCGGCCACCATGGAGACCAGCCTGCCACTGCACGAGCCACCTCGTCCGTCATGGTTAGGGAAGTGTGAGCCGAGTGCCCTTCCGGGGTCGGCAGGATCGGAGTTGGTACCGCACCGTCACGGACCGTGGGGGCGGCGCTCACGACGCCAGACGACCCGGAGCCCCGACCAGGTGTCGTCGATGGCGCAGACCTTGTTGTCGACCAGGCCCAGTGGCAGCGCCACCTCCCGGACGACCCCCTCGGTGACATCGGTCTCGACCCCGGACGCCCGCCTCGGCCACGCGATCCAGAGCCCTCCGTCGGAAAAGACCATGGTGCCGAGGACGCCGATGCGTCGCTCGAGTTCCATCCTCCGGACGAAGAACGCCACCACCACGTCGGCCCTTCCTCGTGCCTGGTGCTTCACGACCACACCGGATGGCATCTCGGTCAGCACGCCGGGCGGGGCTTTCAGGAGGGCCAGCGTCGTCCCCGGTCTCAGGCCGAGCTTGCTCGGTAGGGGAGTTCCGCTGTAACCCGGCACGACCACGTTGTATCGCACTCGGATCAGTGAGGGTGCACCCAACGAGGCGGTAGCTCTGGAGGTTCACGATCCAGTCCGGCCTGGCCGCGGCCAGGCATGGGAGCATGGCCCACCATGGTGTGCGGCGACAAGGGGTGGCGCGGGTGCGGGCGCGCTTCGGTGCCCGGGTCCCCATTGGGGACAACTCGCCGTACGCCCCGGTTGGTCGCCCGGGTGGCGACGGGCATCGCCGTGGCCCTGGTGCTGACGGCGGCCGGCTGCTCCAACTCTGCTCCGTCGGCGTCGGCTGACGCCGCCAACCCGTTCTTCAGCGGTCGGTTCACCACTAGCGTCAACCCGCACACCTTCGGGCAGGATCCGTCGTGGACGGCAGACGGACGGATCCTCTCCAACGAGAACGACGGGTCCGGCGTCTCCCAGATCTATGTGTCGACCGTCGCCGGGACCAACTCGTCCTGTCTGACGTGCGGTCAGGCGGGGCCCAACGGGTTCCCCCAGGAGCGGCCCGAGGGGGATTGGATCCTCTTCTGCTCCTTCCGGGGCCAGACCGTGACCTTCGGAGCGCCCTGTCTCGGCGGTATCGGCAGCGACCTCTACGCCATGCGCCCGGACGGGAGCCATCTGACCCGGTTGACGGGTCCCGCCACCCCACCCAACGCCGGGGGCGCCCCGTACGACAACTACCACCCCTATTGGGCACCCGATGGCCGCCACCTCATCTGGACCCACGTCGACTATCGCTCCCTCGCCCAGGGCGGGACCCAGTGGACCATCGTCCTGTCGAGCTTCGGGGTGGACAGGAGCGGAAACGCGGCGCTCAGTGACCTCACCGTGGTTGCGCCCGCGGGGGACAACGCCTACGAGACACAAGTGTGGGCACCGGATGGCAGCGGTGTGCTGTACACGTCGCTGAGCTCGGACGGTGACAAGGGCATCGGCTGGCTCAATTCGGAGCTCTACTTCATGCGCCTCTACGGCGGTGGCGCGTCCCCGGCTCACCCCCGCATCACCCATATCACCGACGGGAGCCCGGGCTGGGACGAGCAGGCGGTGTTCACACCGGACATGAAAGACGTGATCTGGATGTCGAGTCGGGATGCGGCCACGTGGTACGAGACGGTCGTCACCGCGGCCCGGCAGGCCGGCTACAACCCCCCATTCGAGAATGAGGTGGTTGGGCCCTTCTTCGTCCTGACCGTTCTCGACCCGAAGTTCCGAACCGACCTCTACGAGCTCGATCTCCGAACCCACGCCACACGCCGGCTGACCGACCTGCACCAGGTGGTGCCGGAGTTCTACTTCAACCCCTCCGGCACCGAGCTGATCTGGACCACGGGCGAGCGCAGCCATACCTACATCGGTACCTTCCCCACCACCACCGTGCCCGTCCGACCACCCCTGCGGCCCGATGCCGCCTGGGTCAACGCACCGGCCCATGGCGACCACACGCCTCCCCGGCCGGAGAAGGCCACCTCCATCACCATCAACCCGGCCGCCATTCCCGCGCAAGAGGGAGAAGCCATCTCACTGATGGAGAGCCAGCTGTCCACCCTCGCCCATCTTCTCCAAGGGCTACCGGGCGGCTCGGGGTGCTGCCAGGCCCCGGCCTGAGGCCGGCGGATGAGCCGGCGGATGAAACGGCTCCGGACCAGCGATTCCTCGTCGTCCGTTCCCGAGCCATCAGGATGGGCGGAACATCATCGTTGGTAGCATCGAGTGGCTATGCCGGCCTACCTCGAGACGATCGTCACCGCCCACCGTGCACAAGCCGCCCTGGACCGCCGCGATCTCGACCAAGCCGTCGAGGAGGCCGGCCGGTGCGGCCCGGTCCGGCCGTTCGCCCCGGCCGTTCGGGACGCCGCTGCCCGGCACGGGATCGGGGTGATCGCCGAGATCAAGCGCCGGTCTCCGTCCAAGGGAGACCTCGACCCCACGCTCGACCCGGCCCTCCTGGCCCGGGACTACCAGGATGGAGGGGCGGCGTGCCTGTCGGTCCTCACCGACCGGGAGTTCTTCGGCGGCTCCCCCGATGACCTTCGTTCCGCCCGCTCCGCCTGTTCGCTCCCGGTCCTGCGCAAGGACTTCACGGTCAGCGCCCTCGACGTGTGCGACGCCCGGGTCATGGGGGCCGACGCCGTGCTCCTGATCGTGGCCGCGCTCAGCGACGCAGAATTGTCGTCCTTCCTCGATGTCTCCCACCGGTGTGGGCTGACGCCCCTGGTCGAGGTGCACGACGAGCTCGAGCTCCGACGGGCCCTCGACGCCGGCGCCGATATCATCGGGGTCAACCAACGCGACCTGCACACGTTCGAGGTGGACCACCAACGGGCGCAGAAGCTCGCCGCCATGATGCCGCCCGGGGTTCTGGCCGTGGCCGAGTCCGGCATCCAGGACGACGGCGATGTCCGCCGGCTGGCCGAGGCCGGGTACCGGGCCGTCCTGGTGGGGGAGGCGCTGGTCCGTTCGGGGGACCGGCCTGCCGCACTGGCGCGGCTCCTTGGACACGGGACATGACCCCCTACGACGCCGTCGGCGAGGTCGACGGATTGTTCGTGAAGATCTGTGGTGTGACCTCCGAGGCCGACGCCCTGCTGGCCGTGGGCATGGGAGCCTCGGCGGTGGGCTTCGTCTTCGCACCCTCTCCCCGCCAGATGGCCCCGGCGGCGGTGGCCGACATCGTCAAGCGCCTGCCCCACGAGACGGTGACGGTGGGAGTGTTCCGGGACGAAGCCCCCCAGCGGGTCATCGATATCGCCAACCAGATCGGTCTGCGCGCCGTGCAACTGCACGGGGTCGAGTCCATCGAGGACACCCAGTGGATCAGCAGCCGGGTGGGATGGACCATCAAGGCCTTTCCGGCCGGACATCGCAATATCGATCGCTTCCACCGCTACGGGGCCGACCTGCTGCTGATCGACGGGGCCAATCCCGGGTCGGGCGAGCTCTTCGACTGGCGCCTGGCCGAGGGGGTCGTCGACCCGAGGCGACTGATCGTGTCGGGCGGGCTCACGCCCGAGAATGTGGCCGCAGCCATCTCCCACCTCCAGCCGTGGGGCGTGGACGTGGCCAGCGGAGTCGAGGCGTCACCGGGGGTCAAGGACCCCGGCAAGCTGCGCGAGTTCATCGGGGCGGCCCATACGGCGGCGCGGGCCGTCGCATCCGAGGCCGGCGTCGACAGCGGCCGGCGATCGGGGCCGGACGACGACGCATCCTCGGAGGGCGAGCTCTTCGACTGGCAGGACGAGCCGTGAGCGCCGAGATCATGGGCGACCCCGGACCGACCGGGCGGTTCGGCCAGTTCGGCGGGCGGTTCGTGCCCGAGTCGCTCGTGCCGGCGTGCATCGAGCTCGAAGAGGCCTTCCGCTCGGCGTGGGCGGACCCGGCGTTCCATGCGGAGCTCGACGGGATCCTCCGGAGCTACGGCGGGCGCCCGACTCCGGTGACGGTGTGCGGGCGTCTGTCCGAGGAGCTGGGTGTGCGGGTGTTCCTGAAGCGGGAAGACCTGGCCCACACCGGATCGCACAAGCTGAACAATGTGGTCGGCCAGGGACTCCTGGCCCGGCGCATGGGCAAGCGCCGGCTCATCGCCGAGACGGGGGCCGGCCAGCACGGGGTGGCCACGGCCACTGCTGCCGCCCTCTTCGGCATGGACTGCGTCGTCTACATGGGCGAGGTCGATACCCACCGCCAGGAGCTCAACGTCTTCCGCATGGAGCTGCTGGGCGCAGAGGTCCGCTCGGTCTCGAGCGGGAGCCGCACGCTCAAGGACGCTGTGAACGAGGCCCTGCGCGACTGGGTGGCCACGGTGGCCGACACCCACTACTGCCTCGGCTCGGTCATGGGCCCGCATCCATATCCGTGGATGGTCCGGGAATTCCAGCGGGTGATCGGCGAGGAGGCCCGGGAGCAGTGCCGGGAGCTCCTCCATGGCGACGACCCCACCGTCGTGGTGGCGTGCGCCGGCGGTGGGTCCAACGCCGCCGGAATCTTCGCCGGGTTCGCCGACACCACGGCGTCGACGCTGGTCGCCGTGGAGGCCGCCGGAGGGGCGGCCATGACCACCGGGATCCCCGGGATTCTCCACGGCATGCGGAGCGCACTCATGCAGGATGAGGAGGGCCAGATCCTGGAGGCCCGGTCCATCTCCGCCGGCCTCGACTATCCGGGCATCGGCCCCGAGCACGCTCATCTGGGCGAGCTCGGCCGCGCCCGCTACGAGTCGGCCGAGGACAAGCAGGTGCTCGAGGCGTTCCAGCGGTTGGCCCGGGCCGAGGGGATCATCCCCGCCCTCGAATCGGCCCACGCCATCGCCTGGGTGATCGCCAACGCCGGCACGGCCGCCCTCCCAGCCGGCTCGACCGTCCTGGTCAACCTGTCGGGGCGGGGCGACAAGGACGTGGCCCAGGTCCGCGACGTGCTGCGGGCATGAGCCCCGGCACCACGGGCGTCCCACCGGCTGACTACCTTCCGGGTCGCCTCGAGGCCGTGTTGAAGGCACGACGCCACGCCGGGTCGAAGCTGCTCGTGCCGTACGTCACCGGCGGCATGGACGACCAGTGGCTGCTGACGGTCGAGGCCCTGGCCGGGGCGGGGGCGGACGCCATCGAGGTGGGGATCCCCTTCTCAGACCCGATGATCGATGGTCCCATCATCCAGGAGGCGTCACTGCGGGCCCTGGACCGGGGGACCACGCCCGAGGGGATCTTCGCCGATCTGAGCCGCATCGACGTCGGCATCCCCATCGTGGTGATGACCTACTACAACCTGATCTACCGGGGCGGGCACGAACGGATGGCGGGGTTGATGGCGGAATGCGGCGTGGCCGGCGCCATCCTTCCCGACCTGCCCCTGGAGGAGCTCGATCCCTGGGCCGAGGCCGCCGACCGCGCCGGTGTGGCCACCGTCCTCCTGGTGGCGCCGTCGACCCCGGCCCAGCGGGTCCCCGCCGTGTGCCGACGGTCGCGCGGCTTCGTCTACGCCGTCGGCCGCATGGGAGTGACCGGGGAACAGGCCGCCCTGGCCGAGTCGGCTGGCCAGGTGGCCGAGCGGGTCGTAGAGGCCACGGACCTCCCGGTGTGCGTGGGCATCGGGGTGTCCACCCCTGAGCAGGCCGTGGCGCTGTGCCGGGTGGCCGACGGCGTCGTGGTCGGGTCGGCCCTGGTCCGACGACTGCTCGAGGGGGCCGGGCCGGAGGGAGGGGCGGAGTTCATCGCCTCCTTGCGTCGGGCCCTCGACACCGGCTGAGGTTCCGACGGGCCGTCCGCCTACCCTCGATCCGGACGGATCATCTTGAACACCGCCCGGAGGAACGGCTTGCGCCCCTGGCTCTCCGCCCGCTGCTGCAGCCGCCGCCGGATGAGCTCGCGGCGCTCCTGGAGGTCATGGAAGGTGATCGGATCGGTCTCGTCCGGAAAGCCCATGGCGGCCCGGTACCCGTCGAGGTCGATCGGCGTCTCGGCCAGGTCCATGCCCACCTCGCGTGCGATCTGCTCACCGTGGCGTTCGGTGAAGTAGGTCACCACCTCCAGGATCTCCCCGAGGATGTCGACGTCGGGGGCCATGGTGGCCATGGCGCCGTTGAGGAACAGGATGTCCTTGACGAACAGCATCAGCTCCTTGGGCAGCCGGGCCCCGTAGCCCAGCAGTGCCTTGGTCACGTCGCGCAGCTCGGCCACCATCTGATCGGCGGTGAGGGTGGTGGGGTCGATCGGGGGACGGTCCAGTCCGAGATCACGGATGACAGCGTCGATATCGGAGTCGGCCGGCAGCGCCCCCAGGTCCCGCAGCGCCTCGACCTGCACCGTGATGTTGTTGGTGGTCGCCCCCATCTGCAGCCGGAGGAAGGCCAGGCGCTTGCGCTCGTCGAGCCGCCCGGTGATCCCGAAGTCGAGCAGGGCCACCGTCCCGTCGGATTGGACCATGAGGTTCCCGCCGTGCAGGTCTCCGTGGAACACCCCGTAGAGCAGGGCCCCCTCGAGGAAGGCGATGAGGCTCGAGCGCAGCACCGCGGCAGTGTCGATGCCGGCGGCTCGCATGCCGGCGGCATTGCCCCAGGTGAATCCGTGCAGATGCTCCATGACCAGCACCCGCTTGGTGACCAGCACCGGATGGGGTCGGGGCACCACGATGGATCGCTGCCCCGTTCCGGCATGGACGGCGGCAATGTCGAGCATGTTCTGCGCCTCGAGACGGAAGTCCAGCTCCTCGACGATGGTCTCCGCGAACAGTTCGACCAGGGCGGGTGGATTGGTCAGTGCCGCCACCGGAATCCGCCCCACCAGGATCGGTGCGATCCAGGACATCGCGGCCACATCCAGCCGCACCAGCGAGGCCACGTTGCGCCGCTGGACCTTCACCACCACTCGCTCACCGGTCCGCAGCGTGGCTGCGTGCACCTGGGCGATGGACGCCGAGGCGATGGGCGTGGGATCGAACGAGACGAACACGTCGGTGAGTGATCGGCCCAGATCCTCCTCGACGGTCCGGCGAACGGTGGCGAACGGCTCGGGCGGGACATGATCGCGCAGCAGCCGGAACTCCTCCACCAGCTCCTCGGGGAAGATCCCCTCGCCGGAGGACAGGATCTGGCCCAGCTTGATATAGGTGGGCCCCAGTCGCTCGAAGGCCGGCCGAAGGCGGCGGGACAGGCCGGACCGCGACGTCGGGGTGCCCCGGTCGCGCATGCCCCATCCGATGAGAGCCCCACCCAGCCGCAGGCCCACCGCCATGACCCTGGCCCCCGGTGGGAGGCGCTGGCGCCTGACCAGCTGCCGGGCCAGGTCGGCCGCTTCGGCCCGGAGAGCGTCGATGTCGCCGGTGGTCCCGGTAGGGAAGCGCCAGGCCATGTGGGCCGGCTCGACGGTCCACGGCCCGTTGGGGGTGAAGGCTCCGAAGGCCAGATCGGGACGACCGGGGAGGGCCGCACCCGGCTCGGGGCGGTCATCTCCGACAGGCTCGGGTCGGCTCAGTTGTTCGACCATGGGTACCAACGGTAGGGGGGAATGGCGCCCGGGCCGTCGGATGTGGGCCGCCACGGCCGGGCGGCCTCAGGCCGGGGCGATCACCAGGCACCCGTTGTGCCCACCGAACCCGAAGGAGTTGGACAGCACCGGGCTGGGATCCCACGGGCGAGCGGCGCCGGCCACGATGTCGAGGTGGATGTCCGGGTCCGGCTGCTCGTAGCCGGAGGTGGGCGGGATCAGCCGGTGCTGGATGCTGAGCACCACGGCCACGGCTTCGATCGCCCCACACGCGCCCAGGCCGTGGCCCGTGACTCCTTTTGTGGAGGTGACCGGAGGGGAGGCGGCGCCGAACACCTTGGCGATGGCGTCGGATTCGGCCCGGTCGTTGAGGGGCGTTGAGGTCCCGTGGGCGTTGATATGGCCGATCTGGTCGGCGCTGACGCCGGCGTCATCCATGGCCAACGTCATGCACGCAGCCGCCCCCGACCCTCCCGGGATCGGTGCCGTGATGTGGTGGGCGTCGGCGGTGCTCGCCGACCCGGCCAGCTCCCCGTAGATGTGCGCCCCCCGGGCTTCGGCGTGCTCCCACGCCTCCAGCACCAGGGCCCCGGCGCCCTCGGTGATGACGAAGCCGTCGCGCCGGATGTCGAAGGGCCGCGAGTTCCCCGAGGTGGAGAGGGCGGTCATGTTGGCGAACGCCGCCATCCCGACGCCGGTCATTCCCGCCTCGGCGGCACCGCCGATGGCCACGTCGAGGCGACCGGATGCCACCAGGCGCGCCGCGTGCCCGATGCTGTGGGCACCGGCGGCGCAGGCCGTGGTGACCGTCTCGGAGGGCCCGTGCCAGCCCATGCGGATGGACACGGCCGCCGCCCCGGCGTTGGACATCATCATGGGCACCAGTCGGGGCGAGACCCGGCGAGGGCCCTTGTGGTCGAAGACGATGATCTGGTCCTCCAGGGTCTGCAGGCCTCCGACACCGGTTCCCATCACGACGCCCGAGCGTCCCGGATCGGCGTTCACCTCGCCTGCATCGTCGAGGGCCATGGTCGCCGTGGCGACGCTGAACTGGGCAAACCGGTCGTGCTGGCGGGCATCCTTGGGAGTGAACCAGCCCTCGGGATCGAAGTCCGGCACGCGGCGCTCACCGACCGGCGGCGGACCGTTGAGGCCCGTCCACAGCGCCTCGGTTCCGACGCCGCAGCACGAGACGACCCCCAGGCCGGTGATGGCCACCCGTCGACCGGCGACCGGGCCCTCCGGGCCGATGCCCAGCTGCATCAGAGCTTGGCGCTGATCAGATCGAACGCCTGGCCGATGGTCTCGATGCCCTCGAGCTCGGTCTCCTCGACCGAGACGTCGAACGTCTCCTCCAGCGCCATCACCAATTCGACCAGGTCGAGACTGTCGGCATCGAGGTCCTCGGTGAACCGCGCCTCCTTGGTCACCTTGTCTGCAGGCACCTGGAGGACTTCAACCGCGCACTCCTTGAACTTCTCGAATGCCTCGTCGTTGCTCACGCACTTGCTCCTTTTGTCATGGGTTTGTCATCGGTCTTGGTCGTGGCTGGGTCCTGGTGCCCGTGGCTCCTCGGACACTTCGGGCCCTCCCGGCCCTAGAGGCCCATGGACAGCCCACCGTCCACCGGCAGGACCGCGCCCGTGATGTAGGCCGCCCCGGCCGAGGCCAGAAAACCCACGGCCTCGGCTACCTCGTCGGGTCGGGCCACCCGACCCAGGGGAACCTGGGCTGCGAACTCGCTCAAGCGTTCCTCTCCGAGAGCCGCGAGCATATTCGTTTCGACCAGCCCAGGGGCAATTACGTTGACCGTGATCGACCGGCTGGCCACTTCGCGGGCCATCGAACGGGCCATGCCCACCAGGCCGGCCTTGGATGCCGCGTAGTTGGCCTGGCCCGCCGAACCGATGAAGGCCCCGACCGACGAGACCATGATCACCCGTCCCCGGTGGAGGCGGATCATCTTGGCCAGGGCCCGTTTGGTCACCCGGAACACCCCGGTCAGATTGGTGGCGATCACTTCGGACCAGGCCTCCTCGCTCATCCGCAGCACCAGGGTGTCGTGGGTGATCCCGGCATTGGCCACCAGGATCTCGACGGGGCCCCAAGTCTCCTCGATGGCGGCGAAGGCCGCGTTGACCTGGTCCGGGTCGGTGACGTCGCAGGCCAAGGACAACAGCCGATCGGGATGCGGGTCCTGGTCGCCCTCGACCGGTCCGGACCTCGAGGTGACGGCCACCCGGTCCCCCTGGGCCAGGAACCACTGGGCGCAGGCCAGCCCGATGCCCCGCGAGCCCCCGGTGACCAGGACGACCCTGCCCTCGGTGGCAGCCTCGGCCCCGGCACCCCCCTCAGGGGCGGCGTCGGTCACCCGGCACTTCCGGGGCTTCGTATCCAGGCGACGGGCTGACCCTCGACCACTCGCTCACCGCGCACGGCCAACCAGCGCACCAGGATGCCGTGGAACGGGGTCCGTACGTCGGTGAGGCCGACCGTGCCCACCCGGTCGCCGACCGCCAGGATGGACCCGGGAGCCGCCCCCTGGCCGCTGCCCGGAGCCGCCGTGGCCTCCGCCAGTGCCGTGCTCTCCAGGGCGGCCAGCCCCACATCCGGCTCGAACACCCCCGGGGCAGGGCTGACGATGACCCGTTCGGAGGTGTAGAGGTGCTCGCCCTGGTGGGCCTCGGCCGTGGCCGTCCACTCGTCGGTGCCCGCCACCATGTCCATGAGCTTGTCGAGATCGTCGGGGACAGCAACCGCCACCCCCCGCACGTCCGGGACGGTTCGACGGACCAGACCGGTGAGCACTCCCCCCGGTCCGAGCTCGGCCAGCACCGTTGCCCCCCGTCCGCTGAGGGTCTCCAGCAACTGGCGCCACCGGACCGGACTGCAGAGCTGAGACGAGAGCAGTCCCGGCCATTCGCCGGCATCGGCGTGGATGCGGGCATCCACATTGGCCACCACGGGAACCTCGGGTGCGTGGAACTCGACGGCGTCGAGGGTCTGGCGAAGCCGGGTTCGCGCCGGAAGCATCAGTTGGGTGTGGAAGGCGCCGGACACCGGGATGGGGAGCACCTTGCGGGCGCCGAGCTCCTTGGCCCGCTCGGTGGCGACAGCGATCCCCTCGACGGTGCCGGCGATGACCACCTGTCCCGGTGCGTTGTAGTTGGCCACCCAGACCTCTGCCTCGGCCCTCTGGCAAGCGGCCTCGGCGTCGTCGTCGGAGATGCCGATCAAGGCGGCCATGGTGCCCGGGCGTTGGTCGGCCGCAGCCTGCATGGCGTCGCCCCGCTCGATGACCAACCGGGTCCCGTCGCTGAGGGACAGGGCTCCCGACGCCACCAAGGCGGTGTACTCACCCAAGCTATGGCCGGCACACGCCCCCGGGAAGAGGCCGACTCGCTCGACGGCGTCCAGCACGATCAGGCTCATCACGAAGGTGGCCAACTGGGCGTTGGCAGTGAGGGTCAACTCCTCCATGGGCGCATCGAGCAGCAGCGCGGTCAGGTCGCGCCCGGCGATGTCCGAGGCTTCGGCCACCACCTCCCACGAAGGATGCTCGACCCAGGCATGGCCCATCCCAGATCGTTGCGATCCCTGTCCCGGGAAGGTAAAAGCCAGCACCCACCGACTCCTCTCGAATGCATTCGGACGAATGCGACCGCGATGGCCGGACAAGTGTGACACGGACCCGGTGCACCGGGGTGATTACCGGCCGGTCACCCGGGGCCCGCACACGGCAGGCGTGCGCCTATGGGGCCACGTCGGTGGCGCGGTATTCCTCGCCGACGGGGCCGGGACTACAGTTGCAGCGCCAGGAAGGCTGGGCAGGCAGGTAGATGCCGAGGTGCGCTTGCAGGGTTGAGACTGCCGGTGATGGGATGGAGAATTCCGCCTTGCGCTTCAACCGGAGCGATGGCGGCTGTCGACACGTTGGCCGGGCCGACGGGTCCCGTCCACACGGCAGGTTCGACTGACGGGCGGCGCCCGTTGCCGGTCAGTCCCGGTAGGGGAGGTTGGTTCGTGGCGGCAGGGCAGGGGCTCCGGATTCGCTACGTCGCCGAGCTCGACGGATTGCGCGGCGCAGCGGTAGCAGCCGTGCTCCTCTTCCACGGCGGACACCTGCGAGGCGGCTATCTCGGCGTCGACCTGTTCTTCGTACTTTCCGGCTACCTGATCACCTCGCTGCTGCTCGCCGAGTCCGGGACCAGGGGCCGGATCGCCCTGGGGGCGTTCTGGTCGCGACGGGCGCGCCGGCTCCTGCCGGCTTTGGGGCTCCTGCTCATCGGTGTCGCCCTCTACGCCAAATTTGTGGCGCAACCGGCCGATCTGCGCCAGATCCGGCTGGACGGCCTGGCCACCATCGGTTACGCGGCCAACTGGCGCTACGTACTCGAACACTTCTCGTATTGGTCGCTGTTCACCTCTCCGTCTCCCCTCCAGCACACGTGGAGCCTGGCCATCGAAGAACAGTTCTACATCGTGTGGCCGCTGGTCATGGTGTCCCTGCTGTGGTTCGGTTCTCGCCGTTCTGAGCCCAAGCCCCTGGCGCAGCGAGTGCTGGTTCTCTCGCTTGCACTTGCTGTCGTCTCGTTGGTGTTGGCCATCGCCCTCTATCGCATCGACGGCTCCAACCGCGTCTATTACGGCACCGACACGCGCGCCGCCGCCATCCTCCTCGGCGCCGCCCTGGCCGCCACCATGTCGCTGCAAGGACCAGCCCGCACTCGTGGCGGCCGAACAGCCGTCGAGGTCGCGGGTGTGGCCGGTGTCCTGATCCTGGCGTGGGCGTGGCTGCGGCTCGACGGAACCTCGCCTGTGCTGTACGAGGGTGGCCTGTTCGCCTGCTCGTTGGCCGCGGTCGCCGTGATCGCGTCGGCCACCCATCCGACCCGGGGACCGCTGGCGATGGCGCTCAAGGCCCGGCCGCTGGTGCTCCTCGGACTCATCAGCTACGGCGTCTACCTGTTTCACTGGCCGATCTTCCTCTGGATGAGCAACGTCACCGGTTTGCACGGCTGGGCGCTGTTCGGCGTCCAGGTCTCCGTGACGCTGGCCGTCTCGATCATTTCCTTCCTTGCCATCGAACGGCCGATCAGGCACGGCGCCTTTCATGCACCGAGCCTTCGCCTGCTCGTTCCGGTGGCGGCGGCCATCCTGGTCGTGTCGCTCGTGGGGGCCACGGCCGGATACAGGGCAGCGTCAGCCACAGCGCCCGGGAACGACTCGCTCGCCGCGGTAGTGCGGACGGCCCAGAGCCAGCCAGGTCAGACCCGCCTTCTGGTCGTTGGCAACTCGGTGCCCTACTTTCTGGCCCGCGAGGGATTCGACCAACTCACCACGCGGCCATCACTCCTCGTTGTCAACGGTGCCCTCCCGGATTGCTCGTTTCCGTCCGGCACCACGGGCTATCGCGTCAACGGCGGTAGCGTCGTTCCGGTAGTGGCCGAGTGTGCGGCCAACTGGGCCGCCGACGTCAACGCCTTCCGACCCGATGTCGTCCTGTTCACCATCGGCGACATCCTGGGGGAGATCCATCGCGGCGGCCAATGGCTGCGACCGTGCACGCCGGTCTTCGACGATTGGTTCGCCACCTCCCTCCACCAAGCAGCAGACGTCTTCACTCGGTACGGCGCCCATCTGGTCGTGGCCACGAGCGCCTACTCGGACTATCCGTTTGCTCCCACCAACCTGTGGCCGCAGACGGACTGCCTCAACAGGATCGAGCGCACCGCGGCGGCGTGGCCCAACACGTCTGTCGTCGACCTCGGCCACTATGTCTGTCCTTCCATCACCTACTGTCGACAGACGATCGCCGGCGTGCCCCTCCGGCCCGATGGCCTCCACTACCGTGGTCGTTCAGCTGAGGCCGTCGCCGCCTGGCTCCTGCCCAGACTCGGTCTGCGTTCGGCCGATGGCCAGCCGGTGACCATCGTGTCGTGGCGCCCGGTCGGATAGCGCACGCCTGCGGTTGCTCGTCACTGTGGATTCGCCAGGGAACGTTCTCGCGTGGGGTCCCTGGATTCGAAGACAGAGTCCGCCGCCGAGGTGCCCCGGGATTCCGACGACCGTTCGTCTCTTCGCCTCATTGCCTCGCAGCCATGGATCGCGGTGCTGGTCGGGACGTTCGTGGTCTCACGAATTCGCTTCTACGGTCAGGCTGCCTGCTCACCCGCTTCCGTCCCAGCAGCAGATAGGCGACGGAGTTCCCCGAGTTCAGCGCAGATGCGATTCGCCACATTCGCTTCGAGCCTCTGACCTGATCATCTGGGCGTCTCCGCAAGTCACGCCACACGAAGGAGGCGATGAGAGTGTGGGCGGTCAAGATTGCTGCCCACTGTGCCGGGGTGAGCTTCCGCTTCATGGTCTGAGTCTGCCACCTCTGGCGTCGCTAGAGCCGGTGGCCTGGTTCGTGTCGTCCGATGTGGAGATCGGAACTCCAGCAGAGGGTTGCCTGCTTCGCGTTCAAGCTATCCATCGTTGGTGTCCCAGCCACCCCCATCAAAACGCGCTGTGAGCAACTTGTGACCACGAACATCACGTCATTGGCTTTCGTTCACACCCTGTAGCCGCTTGACCTGCGATGTCGTCGCTCAGAGTGCGTGCCCGGGGCGGTGTGCGAATTCAGGACATAGGAGACCGGCGGTCTCGTGGATGTGTCAAGACAGAGGAGACCGCTACTGAGGAGGGTCTCCGATGGACATGGGCCGGTTTCTGATCGAGACGCACCTGCGGACGGGCAAGCCGATCAAAGAGCTGGCCCGGGACCATGGCGTGAGCCCGAGCTGGCTCTTCAAGTTGCTCCCTCGCTACCGACTCGAGGGCCCGGCTGGGCTCGAGCCCCGGAGCCGGCGTCCCAAGTCCTCGCCGTCTCGGATCGCCGATCTCTACGAGGACGAGATCGTGACGCTGCGCAAGGAGCTCGCCGATGCCGGCTTCGACGCGCTACGGCGTCGAGGGTGCGGTTGAGCAAGAGCTCTTCGCGCTCGGCATCACGGCCAAGCACGCACGTCCCTACCATCCCCAGACCTGCGGCAAGGTCGAGCGGTTCCACCAGACGCTCAAGAAGTTCGTGGGCGCCCAGAAGGGCATCGAGACCAAGAAGCAACTCCAGCGCGCCATCGACCGCTTCGTCGTCTACTACAACGACGTCCGACCACATCGAGGTGTGGGCCGTCGGACCCCTCGATCGGTCTTCGGTGGGCGCCAGAAGGCGCAGCCAACCGCCTCGCTGGTCAAGATCGACGGTCGGCGCCTGCGGCTCGACAAAGTTGACTCGACGGGTTCGGTGACCCTGCGCCATCGGGGCCGCCTTCACCACATCGGCATCGGTCGTCCCTATGCCGGTTGGCGCGTGGCCATGCTCGTCGAGGGTCTCGACATCGAGGTGGTCGGCCTGGACGGCTCACCACTGCGACGCCTCGTCCTTGACCCGACCAAGGACTACCAGCGCATGCCGTGACGGGAATGTCCTGGTCTACGATGTCTTGATACATCGGTCTCCGATGTCTCGCGACATCACAGTGTGCCCGGGGCGGGATTCGAACCCGCACGCCCTTTCGGACAGTGGATTTTGAGTCCACCGCGTCTGCCATTCCGCCACCCGGGCTGGTGCGGGCGCAGCCTATCGCCACGCCTCTGGAGTGCTCCGATCCGGACCGTGAAACCGTAGGCTCCACTGGTGGCCGGCACGGGAACGACGGGTGGAGTAACCCAGAGGTGGGACGACGTCGGGTCCCATGATTCGGTCCACCTCACCGCCGTCCAGCTCTGGATGGCCGAACTGCCACTGGTGGAGCCTGTCGTCACTGCAGGGACGGTCCATGGCCACCGACCGGTGGTCTTCGTCCAGGTGACCGGGCAGAGCAATGGCGAGGTGGTCGAAGGTTGGGGGGAGTGCGCGGCTCTGGGCGACACCGCCTATGACCGGGAGGACGCATCGGCCTCGTTCAGCGTGCTCGAAGAGACGCTGCTTCCCTCGCTGTTCGATGCGGCCGGAGCATCGCTCCGGCTGCCCCGACCGACCGCGCTGGACCTCGTCCGTCAGGCGGCGCCGGACGCCCCCCTGGCCTTCGCCGCCCTCGAGATGGCGGTGGCCGACACCCACCTCCGGGCGGAGCACCGTTCGCTGGCCGCCGTGTTGGGGGTCGAGCACGCCAGCGTCGAGCTCGGGGCGGTGGTGGGGATGTACCCGACCACCGGTGCGCTGGTGGAACGCGTGCGCGAACTGGCCGATGCCGGTTTCAGCCGGGTCAAGATGAAGATCGGCCCCGGATGGGATCTCGATCCCGTCAACGCCGTGTCGCGGGCCCTCCCGGGTCTGCGACTGCAAGTGGACGCCAACGGTTCGTACACAGAGACGGATGAGGACCACCTCATGGGGCTCGATCGACGCGGACTCCTCTGCATCGAGCAGCCGTTCGCCCGGACGGATCTGGCCGCCCACGCCCGGCTGGCACACCGGATCGGCACCCCGGTGTGCCTGGACGAGAGCCTCGCCTCTCCGCTCGATGTCGAAAGGGCCCTGGCCATGGGAGCGTGCTCGGTGATCTGCCTGAAGCCGGCGCGGCTCGGCGGCCTGGGAAACGCGCTGAAGGTCGTCTCCAGGTGCGGCGCATCCGGCGTTCCGCTATGGATGGGCGGCATGTTCGAGACCGGCTATGCCCGGGGAGTCAACACCACGGTGGCCGCCCTCCCCGGCTTCGCCTGGCCCGGTGACCTGAGCCCGGCCACCACCTACCTCCGAGACGATGTGGGATCCGGTCTACGCCTCTCCCGGACCGGACCGGCCCGGTCATTGTCGGCATCGCCTCCGCAAGGCTCGGGCATGGGTCCGGCCCCCGATCCCGAGGCCCTCATCCGGTGCGCCGTCCGTCATCGGCCCATGGAAGCGCCCCGGCGCTGAGCGACCGTCCATTGGAGCCGCTCAACGGCCTGTCGCCGACAGCGTGCGTGGGCATGGTTCCGTCATCAGTACAATTGCCGGCCCATGCTTCGCACCACCCTCGAACGCCGCCTGAGTGACGCCCACGAGCGGTTGGTGCGCGCCCGGACCGAATTGTCGGTCCTCGACGAACAACTCGTGGTCGTCAACGACATCGCCGACGAGACCCGTCTTCGGGCCCTCGTGGCCGAGACGCCACTGGCATCCAAGGAGTACGACGAGGCCAGCAGACACGCTACGGTCTTGGCCCAGAGCCGCACCGCCCTGGTGGACAGGATCGCCGAACTGGAACGTCGACAGGCCGACCTGCTCGACCGCCTGGTCGTCGGCCCGGGTTGACCGTCGTTCGGCGCTGCCTCCGGCAGTTGTCCCAGTCATATCGCCTGCCAGAAGCGGGTGCTCGAGTTGGAAGGACCTGAACCACCATGACCAGGCGTGTGGTCATCGCCGAGGATGAGGCCATCATCCGGCTCGATCTCAAGGAGATCCTGCTGGACGAGGGGTATGACGTGGTCGGCGAGACAGGTCGAGGCGACGAAGCGGTGGAGATGGTCCGCGACCATCAACCGGACCTGGTCATCCTCGACGTCAAGATGCCGGGTTCCGACGGGCTTGCCGCAGCACGGGCCATTCAAGGTCTGGGCCTCAAGGTGGCCGTCCTGATCCTCACCGCCTTCAGCCAACGGAATCTGATCGACGAAGCCAGGGACGCGGGGGTGGCTGCCTATCTGGTCAAGCCGTTCCAGCGCATCGAGCTCATCCCGGCCATCAACCAGGCCATGGCGCGGTGCGAACAGGAATGGGCCATCGACGCCGAGGCCCAGCAGGCGGCGTCCGATGGGGGGGTCGACCCCCGGGCCAGCGCCGAGGACAAGCTCGAGACCCGCAGACTGGTCGACCGGGCCAAGGGCGTGCTGATGGAGCGGTCGGGGATGTCCGAGTCCGACGCCTTCGGCTTCATCCAGAAGCATGCCATGGGAACCCGGTCGCGGATGATCGACGTCGCCCGCCAGGTGCTCGAAGGCGCACTGGCGCCCTAGGCCGGAGGCGCACGTTCATGGCCGAAACCGCAGAGGACGCGCAAACACCGAAGGGCCGCGACAGTGATCTCGAAGCGACCGAGGCACCGGCCGGACCGCTGATCCTCCTCGACGGCATGTCGTTGGCATTCCGGGCCTACTTCGCCCTTCCCGCCGAACTGGCCACCAGCACCGGCGTGGTGACCAACGCCGTCCACGGATTCGCCTCCATGGTGGTGAACCTGGTCCGCGATCACCGGCCGGTCGGCTTGGCCGTGGCCTTCGACCTGCCCGGGGGAACGTTCCGCGACGAGATCGTCGAGGACTACAAGGCGGGACGGGCAGAGGTGCCGCCGGATCTGCCGGCGCAGTTCGGGATGATCAGGAAGGTCCTCGATTCCCTGTCCATCCCCGTGGTCGGAGCCGAGGGGTTCGAGGCCGACGACGTGCTGGCCACCCTGGCCACCGAGGCACGCGACCGGCGGCATCCGGTGATCATCGTCACCGGCGACCGTGACTCCTACCAACTGGTCGAGGATCCCTATATCCAGGTGCTCTACAACCGACGGGGAGTGAGCGACTACGCCCTCTACGACGAAGCCGGCATCGTGGCCCGGACGGGGGTCCGACCGGAGAAGTACCCGGTCCTGGCGGCCCTCCGGGGCGATCCGTCCGACAATCTTCCCGGGGTCCCGGGTGTCGGAGAGAAGACGGCGGCGAAGCTGGTCAACGAGTACGGGGACTTGGACGGTCTCTACGCCCACCTCGATGCCCTCACGCCCAAACTTCGTCAGAACCTGATCGAGCACGCCGAGCGCGTTCGCATGAACGCCGAGATCATTCCCCTGATACGGGACGTGCCCCTCGACGTCCACGTGGACCAGCTGACGCTGGGTGGGTGGGACCCGGAACGAGCCCGGGAGGTCTTCGCCGAGTTCGAGTTGCGCACCCTCTGGCCCCGGTTCTCCTCGCTGATGGAGGAGGGTGCCTTCGGCCGGTCGGCCGACGGGGAGTTCCCCATCGTGCCCGCCCGTCCGGCCGCCACCAGCGGTCCGCCCGTCGCCGCCGGCCCATCGGACGAGGCGCCGCCATGGCTCGCCACTGCCACAGTGGTGGTCCCGCGCACCGTGGACGCGGCCGTCGAGGCCGTCGGCGATCTGCTCGACGGAGCCCGCGCCTCGACCGGGGCCGTCGCCCTCCATGCCCAGTGGTCCGGAGACCCCGGCCGATCGCCCCTGGCCAGGTTGTCGATGGCGTGCGAGGCGGGGGACGGGACGGAGTCGCTACCGGCCGTGCAGCTCGGCGCGGACGCCGACGATTCGGCGGACCTGATGTCGGAGCCTCGGGTGCTCGAGGTGCTGGCCGGCGGGCTGGGCCCCGGCGGGGTGGGGGTGGTGGCCCACGATGCCAAGGAGCTGATGCGCACCCTCCTTCCCCTCGGCGTCGACATCGCCTCCCTGGCCATGGACACCGCCGTCGGTGCCTACTTGCTCGACCCATCGACCGACCGCTACCGCATCACCGATCTTGCCGCCCGCTATCTGAATGTGGTGGTCGACGACGGCCTGGGGGGCAAGGGCCAGGGCACCTTCCTGCTGGAGGCCGCTCCTGAAGGACCGGCCGACAAACCTGCGGTCGCCACGCCGGGGGACGGGGCGAACCTCGATGCGGCGGACCTGGAGGCCGTCCGACTGGCCCTGGTGCTGGCCCGGCTCCGCGCCCCGATGGTCGAGGCGCTGGAGGCGGTGGGGGAGGTGGGGCTCTACGCAGACATCGAGCAGCCCCTGGTCCGGGTGCTGGCCCGTATGGAGGTGGTGGGCATCCCCGTCGATCAAGAGGTGCTGCGATCGATCGCCTCCGGACTGGCCGACGAGTGCTCTTCGTTGGAGGGCACGCTCCACGAGCTCGCCGGCGAGCCCTTCAACGTTAACTCGGTGCCGCAGCTCCGCGCGGTCCTCTACGAGCGCCTCGGGCTGGTCCCGGTGCGCAAGACCAAGACGGGATTCTCGACGGACGCCCGCACCCTCGAGCAGCTGTTGGACCAGCATCCGATTGTCGAGGTGCTGCTGCGCTACCGGGAGGTGGAGAAGCTCCGGTCGACCTACGGGGAGAGCCTTGCCGCCGAGGTGGCAGCCGACGGTCGCATCCATGCCACCTTCCGCCAGACGGTGGCCCGCACCGGGCGCTTGTCCTCCGACCGGCCGAATCTCCACAACATCCCGGTCCGCACCGAGCAGGGTCGCCGGTTCCGAGAGGCGTTCGTTCCCTCCGCCGGGCGGCGGCTACTGGTGGCCGACTACGACCAGGTGGAGCTGCGGGCCATCGCCCACCTGTCCGGAGACCCAGGACTGACGGCGGCGTTCGCGGCCGGCGAGGACATCCACCGCACGGTGGCGGCCCGGGTGTTCGGGGTCGAACGGGACGAGGTCACCATCGCCCAGCGCTCCACGGCCAAGATGGTCTCCTACGGCCTGGCCTACGGGATGGAGGCCTACGGCCTCTCCCAGCGCCTGTCCGTCCCGGTGGAGGAGGCGCAGCTGATCCTCCAGGCCTTCTTCGACGGATTCCCGTCGGTGCGGGCCTACATGGAGCGGGCGGTGGCCGAGGCACGGATCGCCGGCTACACGGTGACGGCCTTCGGACGTCGCCGACCGCTGCCCGATCTGAACGCCAGCAACTACCAGGTACGCCAGGGCGCCGAGCGCCAGGCCATGAACGCCGGGATCCAGGGCCTGGCCGCGGACCTGTTCAAGGTGGCCTTGATCCGTCTGGACGCCGGGCTCGAAGAGGGCGGCTTCGCCTCCGATCTGGTGCTCCAGGTCCATGACGAGGTCCTGGTGGACGTTGCTCCCGACGAAGCCGACGTAGTGGCCGCCCTCACCGACCGCGCCTTGACCGGCGCTGCCGACCTGGCCGTCCCCTTGAAAGTGGCCATGGCATGGGGCTCGTCCTGGGCCGAGGCCAAGGGGGCCTGACCAGGCCGGGCCACCGGGCGCCCGCTTCGATGCAGGGTCCGGTGGAGTACGATTGATTCCCGGTCACAACGGTGTGGCCCCTTACCTTCACCGCCGCCATCCTCATAGGACGCGGGGGACCTGTCCGGAAAGCGAGCTACCTACTACATGTCCGATACACAAGTCGTACCCGACGGCACCGCCCTGCTGTCGCCCGAGGCGATGGGCACCTTCGACGAGAACGGGACCTACATCCCCCGATCCGTCACCGAGGACGACCTGGGCGGAGCGTCCCTCGAGGACGCCATGGCCGGTACCATCGTCGAATTCGAGGACGGTGACCTGGTGGAAGGCACCGTCGTCAAGATCGACCGGGACGAGGTGCTCCTGGACATCGGCTTCAAGTCCGAGGGTGTCATTCCGGTGCGGGAGCTGTCCATCCGCAACGATGTGGACCCTTCGGAGATCGTCACCCTGGGTGAGGCGATCGAGGCGCTCGTCCTCCAGAAGGAGGACAAGGAAGGCCGGCTGATCCTCTCCAAGAAGCGGGCCCAGTACGAGCGGGCATGGGGAACGATCGAGAAGCTGAAGGAGTCGGACGAAGTAGTCACGGGGCCGGTGATCGAGGTGGTCAAGGGCGGCCTGATCGTGGACATCGGACTGCGTGGCTTCCTCCCGGCTTCCCTGGTGGAGCTGCGCCGGGTACGCGAGCTCCAGCCGTACGTGGGTCGGGTGATCGAAGCCAAGATCATCGAGCTCGATCGGAACCGCAACAACGTCGTGCTGTCGCGGCGGGCATGGCTGGAGGAGACCCAGAAGGAGCAACGCGGCGAATTCCTGGTCAACCTCAAGCCCGGCGAGCGCCGCAAGGGCGTCGTGTCCTCGGTGGTCAATTTCGGTGCGTTCGTCGACCTCGGGGGAATGGACGGATTGGTCCACGTGTCCGAGCTGTCGTGGAAGCACGTCGACCATCCCTCGTCGGTGGTGTCGGTCGGAGACGAGATCGACGTCGAGGTCCTCGATGTGGACTTGTCCAAGGAGCGAATCAGCCTTTCCCTCAAGGCCACCCAGACCGACCCGTGGCAGGAGTTCGCCAACTCCCACCAGGTGGGCGAGCTGGTCTACGGACGAATCACCAAGTTGGTGCCATTCGGCTCGTTTGTCCAGGTGGGGGACGGCATCGAAGGTCTCGTCCACATCTCGGAGATGGCCGGGCACCACGTCGACCTCCCCGAGCAGGTGGTGACGCCGGGCGAGGAACTGTGGGTCAAGATCATCGACATCGACCTCCAGCGCCGCCGGATCAGCCTCTCCATCAAGCAGGCGGCGGAGGGCGGGGAGGTATCCGAGGAGTACCGCGAGGCGTTCGGTGAGCACGCCTACGATGCCGAGGGCAATTATGTCGGGCCGTTCGAGTTCGCCGAGGCCGAATTCACCCCGGAGACCGAAGCCCAGGCGGCCTGGGCCGACTACGTCGCCGAGCATGGCCCCGGCGAGGGCGACCCCGCCGACCCCAATGCCCCCGCCGCCCCCGGAGCGGAGGTTCCGGCACCGGCTGCCGCCGCGGCCCCAGCACCTGCGGCCCCCAGCCAGCCGGAGCCACCGCTGGCAGCCGAGACACCAGCGGTGGCCGCGCCAGACGCCTGAGGTAGGCCCCGCCGGTCCGCCGGTGGCGCTCAGACGTCGATCTCGACCGGGACCGGGTCCGGTGACGGACGCACTCCGGATGCCTCCAGCGGGGTCGCCGCCGCAGAATCCCCCACGGACCCGCCGACCAGCGGGAAGTGGCAGGCCACCTGGTGGCCCGGGGCGATGTCGCGCAGCGGCGGCTCCTGTTCGGCGCAGAGCGCCTGGGCGTAGGGGCACCGGGTGCGGAACCGGCACCCCGACGGAGGATTGAGCGGCGAGGGAAGCTCACCGCTGAGCGCCTTGTGATCGGTGGCGTGGTCCGGATCGGGCTCGGGGATGGAGGCCAGGAGCGCCTCGGTGTAGGGATGGGCGGCGGCGCGGTAGAGATCGTCGGAGCCGGCCACCTCGACCAGCTTGCCCAGGTACATCACCGCCACCCTGTCGCTCACATTCTTGACCACGGCCAGGTCATGGGCGATGAAGACCATGGTCAGTCCGAACTTCTCCTTGAGGTCCGCCAGCAGATTGAGGATCTGCGCCTGCACGGACACGTCGAGGGCCGAGACCGGCTCATCGCAGATCAGGAGGTCGGGATCGGCCATCAGGGCCCGGGCGATGCTGATGCGCTGGCACTGCCCGCCGGAGAACTCCTGGGGGCGTCGGTCGCCCGCCGCGTCCGGGTCGATCCCCACCGCCTCGAGCATCTCCCGCACCTGCGCGGCCCGCTCCTTCTTGGTCCCCCGCCTCCAGATGGTGAGTGGCTCGGCCACGATGTCGCGTACCCGCCGTCTGGGATTCAGCGACGAGATCGGGTCTTGGAAGATCATCTGGATCTTGGTCCTGACCTGCCGGAGCTTCCGGCGGGAGAGCTGGCCCAGATCCTGGCCCTGGTAGACCACGCGGCCCGAAGTCGGGGCCTGAACCTGCACCAGGGCGCGGCCGGTGGTCGACTTGCCGCAACCGGACTCGCCCACCAGACCCAGCGTCTCACCCCGCCTCACTGCGAACGAGACTCCCGAGACGGCGTGTACGGTCCGATGGCCGCTGCGGAACTCGACCACCAGGTTGTCGGCCGTGAGGACGACGTCCTCGGCCGACGGCGCCGCAATTTCGGAGTTTGTCGAGTGATCACTCATGGGGATTGGACACCGGCCTCGGGGTTGACGGCGGCGTCACCCGGCGGGGCCCGATCGGGAGGGACGGCGTCCGCGAAGCTGTCGGGGACGGGGCGGGGCGCGGGGGAGACCGGTGCCGGTCTTGCTTCGACCCGTCCGGAGGGTGCGGTGGGTACCCCGTTGACCAACGGGAACCAACAGGCGAAGAGGTGGTCGCGGGAGCCTGCGGTGCGGAGCGGCGGCTCGCTCTCCCGGCACTTGTCCCGAACGTAGGGGCAGCGGGGGGAGAACCGGCAGCCCTTGGGTGGGTGGATGAGGTCGGGGGGTCGCCCGGCGATGGCGTGGAGCCGCATTCCGCTCGGATCGGCCAGACGCGGGATCGAGTCCATCAGGGCCCTGGTGTACGGCATGTGGGTGTCGTTGAACAGCGTGTGGGCGGGCGCCTGCTCGACGATGCGGCCCGCGTACATGACCACGATGTCATCGGCACGGGTGGCCACCACGCCCAGGTCATGGGTGACCAGGATCACCGCCATGTGCCGCTCGCGCTGCAACTCCCGCAGGAGGTCGAGGATCTGGGCCTGCACGGTCACGTCCAAGCCGGTGGTCGGTTCGTCGGCCATGACCAGGCGCGGGGCGCAGGCCAGGGCGATGGCGATCATCACCCGTTGACGCATGCCCCCCGACAACTGGAACGGGTACCAGCGCACCCGTACCTCGGGCGAGGGGATGCCCACCGAGCGAAGGAGCTCGACGGCGGTGGCGTCGGCCTCGGAGCGGTCCATGTTCAGATGGAGCCGCAGCGTCTCGGTGATCTGACGGCCGATCCGCTTCACCGGATTGAGGGCGGTCATGGGGTCCTGGAAGATCATGCTCAGCTCCGCACCCCACACCTGACGGAGCTCCTCCGGCGTCATGGCCGTCAACTCGTGGCCGGCGAAGTGGACGGTGCCGCTCTTGATGACGTCCTGGGCGGGGAGGAGGCCCATGATCGAGCGGGCCAGCACCGTCTTGCCCGAACCGGACTCGCCGACGATTCCCAGCGTCTGACCCCGGCCCACGGTGAGCGACACGCCGTCCACGGCATGGACCGTTCCCCTGCCGGTCCGGAACGAGGTGTGCAGGTCTTCCACCACCAGCAGCGGTTCCCCGTTCACCCCGGCGTCGGCGAATTCGAGCTTCCCCCGACCGCCCTTCGAGCGCCGCAGCCTCACAGCAGCCCTTCGCGCACGTCGAACCGCTGCCGCACCCGGTCACCGATCAGATTGATCGAGAGCAGCAGGAGGAACATGGCCAGCACCGGCCACAGCATGATGTAGGGGTTGATCTGCAGATTGCCGTTGGTGGCTCCGTTGGCGATCAGGTTTCCCCACGACGGGGTGGGAAGGGCTACCGACAGGCCGAGGAACGCCAGGGAGCCCTCGACGACGATGACTCCGGCCGCGGTGATCAGCCCGAAGGAGACCGCCGCCGGTATCACGTTGGGCAGGATCTCGCGAAAGACGATCCGGCCCGACGTGGCGCCCATGGTCCGGGCGGCAACGACGAAGTCACGGTTGGCAAAGGAGAGGCTCGAGGCCCGCACCACCCGGTAGAGGAGGGGAATGACCGCCACCGTCAGAATGACGGTGATCTTGAAGAGCGAGTGCCCCCAGAAGGCCACGATGGCGATCACGGCCACGATGGCCGGGAACGCCAGCAGCACGAACGATCCCGCGTTGAGCGCCGAGTCCAGCCTCCCGCCCTTGTAGCCGGAGATCAGACCCAGCGTCCCGCCGATCAGCAGGCCCACGACCACCGATACGAACCCGACGACCAGGGACACGCGGGCCCCGAAGATCAGCCTGCTCAGCAGATCCCGGCCCAGGTCGTCGGTGCCGAGGAGGTGATGGATGCTCGGTGGGGCATTGATGGCCGAATAGTTCTGGTAGTTGGGGTTGGGCAGCGGGAGCAGGTTGGCGATGAGGGCCAGGATGACCACCAGCCCCACCCAGCTCAGCGCGAACCAGAACAGGAAGCCCAGGGGCTTCTTGACCAGGATGTCGTCGGAGGCGAGGGACTCGCTCTGGCGGGACACCACCAACTCGTCGAAGGCGGCGGATCCGGGCACCCTGTCCGACAGCAGCTGAGCGCCGGCATGGGTGTTGCTGAGCTCGCGGTCGTCAGGCACGGTTCACCCCCTGGTCACCCTGGGATCGACCACCGTGAACAAGAAGTCGATGAAGAATTGGATCACGACATAGGCGATGGCCACCACCAGAGAGATGCCCTGGACAACCAGGTAGTCCCTCTGGTTCACCGCCGCAACCAGCGAGTAGCCCAAGCCGTTGATGGCGAAAAGGTACTCGACGATGAACGTGCCCGCGATCAGGGCGCCGATGTTGACCCCGGCTCCGGCCAGGAGCGAGAAGGTGGAAGGCCGGAAGGCGTGACGCCACATGATGAAACGGGAGGACAGCCCCTTCGACCGCGCCATGGTGATGAAGTCCTCCTGCAAGGTGCTGATCAAGTCGGATCTGAGCAGGCGGTAGTAGACGGCGATCGACCCCGCGGTGATGGCCAGGGACGGAAGGATCATTCCGTGGATGTTGCTGGCCGGGTTCTGGGAGAACGGCACGTAGCCGGTGGCCGGAAACCAATGCAGTCCCACCGCGAACACCGCCACCAGGATGGGGGCGATCACGAAGGGCGGCAGGGCCAGCATCCCGAAGGTGCCGGTGGTGGCGACGTTGTCAACCGGACGGTTCGGGCGCCGGGATGTGACGAGGGCCAGGGGAATGGCCACGGCGAAGGCGATGACCTGGGAGATGATGATCAACTCGAGGTCGATGGGGAACCCGGTAGCCAGGATGTGGGTCACCGATTCGCGGTTGAGGTACGACTGGCCGAGGTTTCCGTGGAACACCGCCGTCAGCCAGATCGTGTACTGGTTCCACAGCGGCTTGTTGAGACCCAGCTGATGGAGCAGGATCGCCTTGTTCTGCGGCGTGTCGTTCGGCCCGAGGATGACGGCGGTCGGATCGCCGGGAAGCAGATGGACCAGCAGGAACGCCAGGACCGAGATGATGAACGACACCACCACCAACTGGATGAACCGTCGCAGGAGGTACTTGGCCATGGATGCTGGGGGGCCGTTCCGGTTGCCAGACGGCTATCCGGCGAGCCAGATCTGGGTTGGCTTGATGATGCCCTCATCGAATGCGTAGCCGGGGCTCCCGTCCGGGAGGGTCGGATTGGCGAAGTTCTGGACCCGGTCCTGCGCAACCTCGGAGAAGAACTGCTGCACGATCCAGATGTAGGGGAGGTCCTTGGCCAGGCGCTCGTTGACGGTCTGGTAGGCGGCGATTCGGGTGGCATTGTCGGTGGTGTGTCGGCCGGTGAGCAAGGCGGTCTCGATCTGGGGATCGGAATTGCGGGGGAAATTGAGCCCGATCTGCCCCAGCGGCGAGACGGTGGTGGTGCTCCACCACACGTAGTTGAGGTCCGGATTCACGGCACCGAACTGGTAGACGGTCGCCGCCTGGTAGCTGCCGGTGACGAAGTCGGAGATGATCGTGGCCTGCTGCACCTCGTTGACGCTGACGTTGAATCCCACCTGCTGCCACATCTGCTGGACGATCTGGACCAACTTGATCGCCGTCGGATCCGGAATGGTGGTCAGTTGGAGCGACGGGGTCCCGTGCTGGGCCTTGTACTCATTGACCAGGGATCGCGCTCCGGCGGGATCGAAGCCGGGGAAACCGGTCGAGCTGTAGTACGGCGAACCGGACAGGAACAGACCGTTGACGGGCTTTCCGTATCCGGCGGCAAAGATCTTCTGGATCTGGGCCTGATCGGTGGCCTTGGCCAGGGCCTGACGGACCCGGAGGTCGTCGGTGGGGGGCTTCAACATGTTCAGCAGGAGGTAGGTGAGGGTCGGCTGGCCGATCACCCCGGTGACCGTGTCGACCAGCTGGTACCCGCTGCCACCCGAGCCGGAGAAGCGGGAAATGGTGTTGGCGTCGGCGGATTGGATCATGTCGACACCACCGCTGCGGAGCGTCGACTCCCGCTGCACGGTGTCCGGGATGGGCTTGAAGGTGATCTGGTCCAGGTAGGGGAGGCCGGAACGCCAATAATTGGGGTTCTTGGTGGCGGTGAAGTGGTCGTTCTGCTGCCACGAGGCATACATGAACGGACCGGTGCCGATGGGCGTCGGAGCCTTGCCCGAATTGCTGGAAGCCTGGATCATGGCCTCGCCCACCACATAGCCGACCTGGGTCGTGAGTCCGGCCGGGAAGTTCGGATTGGGTGCTTCGAGGTGGTACACCAGGGTCATGTCGTCAGGGGTGGTCACCGAGACCACCTGCTTGAGGGCCACGCCGGTCAGGATCGAGGCCTTGAGGGCGTCGAAGTTGGCCTTGACCACCGCCGACGTCAATGAGGATCCGTCGTTGAATTTGATGCCGGGTCGCAGGGTCATCGTCCAGGTGTCGAAGGTGGAATTGGCGGTCATCGACTGGGCCAGATAGGGCTTGATGGTTCCGTCGGCCGCCACCGCCATCAGGGGGTCGTAGACGGCGTTGGCGTAGAGGAACCCGGTGGTGTCCCAGTGGTTGGCCGGTGGGTAGAACCCGTCGATCTCCGACACGGTGGCCATGGTGAGCGAACCGCCCCGGACGGGCGTGCCGGTGCCGACGCCCGGTTTCGATCCCGATGTCGGGGTGCCCGGAGATGCCGACGGACTCGATGAGCAACCGGCCAAGACGCTCGAGGCGCCTGCCCCGAGGGCGACGGCGCCACCGGCAACGGCGCTCCGTGACAGGAAACTGCGGCGGCTGATCTCATTACCCGAAGTCACAGACATTCCCCCTTTTACCTTCCCCCTGCCCCGATACTGACAAATACCTGCTCGCTGTCGCTGCCGGCGAGACGGATGCACTCTGCCACAGGCGCAACCCGTGGTGGGCACGATACTGCTATGGGGACCAATGGTCCATGGGACCCGAAGAAGACGCCACCCGGTGTCGGTCGCTCGCTACCATGCGTCCGTGGAAGCAGCACCCCCCTCTTCAGCCTCGACGGTGGAGCCTGGGGTGGCCACCCCGGCCCCTGAGCCGGGCCCCAACCCTCGGCCACGCCGACCCGGCTCCGCCGGTGTGGACCCAACTCCGCCGGTGCCGACCCGTCGCCCCCCCGTCCGCTCCGACCCCGGGACCGGCCCCGGTCGTGATGATCCCGAGGGGCCGTCGTTCCGTCGGACCGCAGTGCTGGCCATCGCCGTCGCAACGGTGGTGGTCGTGGCGGTGTCCCTCGTGCTGCGCTTCTGGACCCGCTCGGACCTCTGGCTCGACGAGGCCCTGACCGTCAACATCGCCGGCCAACCCCTCCACCAGCTCCCTTCACTCCTGCGTCGGGACGGTGCCCCGCCGTTGTACTACGTACTGCTCCACGTGTGGTTGGGTTGGTTCGGCCACTCGGATATCGCCACACGATCGCTGTCCGGGGTCGTCGGGATCGTCACCATTCCCTTGGTATGGTTGGCCGGAAGGCGTCTCGCCGGTCCCACGGCGGGATGGGCCGCCATGCTGTTGGTGGCCACATCGCCCTTTGCCATCCGGTACGACACCGAGGCGCGGATGTACTCGCTCGTGGTGTTGCTCACCGTGCTCGGGTATCTGGCCCTCGACCGGTCGATCCGCCGGCCTCGGGCGGGCAACCTGATCGCGGTGGCCGCAGTCACCGGCCTGTTGCTCTACACGCACTACTGGTCGATCTATCTGATCGGCACCGTCATGGCGTGGCTCCTCTGGCACATCCGCTGGGGCCGTCCAGAATGGAAGGCCGGAGCCCGGGCCTCGCTGCTGGCCTCGGCGGCCGGTTGCCTTACCTTCCTGCCGTGGGTTCCGACCTTCGTCTACCAGTCCCACCACACCGGGACGCCGTGGGCCACGCCGGCCAACTTCGCCGCCATGGTCAACGCCGTGGCCTCGTTCGCCGGCGGGGGCACCAGTCAGGGTCGGGCACTGGCTCTGATCTTCTTCGCCCTCGCCGGTCTGGGACTCTTCGGAGTGGCGACCGACAGGAGCCATATCGATCTGGACATCCGCACCCGTCCCCTGGGTCGCCCGGTGGCCGTCGCCGTGGTCGGGACGCTGGCGGCGGCCATCGTCGGCGGCTTCATCACCAACAGCGCCTTCGACGCCCGCTATGCGTCGGTGGTGTTCATACCCCTGATCCTGTTGGTCTCGATAGGCCTGACCACCTTCCGCGACCGGCGGGTGAGGTCGGCGATCCTGGCCGTGGCGGTGATCGCCGGATTGGCCAGCTCCATCCCCAATGTGACCACCAACCGGACCCAGGCCGGTGAAGTGGCCGCGGCCATCGCCCTCCACGGCAAGCCCGGTGACGTCATCGGGTACTGCCCCGATCAGCTGGGTCCGGCGGTGGACCGACTCCTGCCCGCGGGCCGATACCAGCAGACCACGTTCCCCCGGGAGACGGGTCCCACGTTCGTCAACTGGGTCGACTACGCCGTCGCCAGCCGAGCGGGATCGCCGGCGGCCTTTGCCGCCCATCTGGAGTCATTGGCCGCCCCGGCGGGCCACCAGATCCTCATGGTGTGGGCCGGCCAGTACCAGACGCTCGGACTGAAGTGCGAGGGCATCGTCCAGACCCTGCAGCTCAACCCAGCCTACCACGCCCAGGCGCTGGTGGCGGGCAGCACCAACCGGTTCTATCAACCCATGTGGCTGGTGCAGTTCACACCCACAAAGCCCTGAGGCGGCGTGGGCCTCATCGGACACCAGCGGGCGCAGGGCAGCCCGCTCGGATCCACCACGGTCCCGACTCACCCCGTGGACGGAGGTGGCCGGTTCGGTGTGGCGGCCCGGGTCTACGGGCGGGCCGTGTGGCAAGTGCTGCCGGCCTGGATCGTGGCGCGGCTCCTGGTGGTGGCCACCCTGGCGGTGGCCCACGGAATCGTTTCGAGCGTGCGGCCCGGCAATGCCGGGGCGCAGTTGAGGGTCCATCAGGGCCTTCTGGTGTGGGACGGCGGGTGGTACCAGTCCATTGCCGGCCACGGCTATGCGGGGTCCGGCCTGCAATCGGTCCGCTTCTTTCCGGCCCTCCCCATGGCGGCGCGGGTACTCGGGTGGGTCCCCGGGGTGGGGGTCGGTGCGGGGGTGGTGATCATCGCCAACCTCTGCTCGCTGGCTGCCATGGCCGCGCTTGTGGTGCTCGTCCGCCACGATCTGGGCGATCGGGAGCTGGCCCGGCGGTCGGCCTGGTTGCTGGCCCTGGCCCCTTCGGCCTTCTCGCTGGTGCTCGGGTATGCCGACGGGCCGTTGCTCCTGTGCTCGATCGTGACCATGATGGCGGCCCGGACGCGACGGTGGTGGTGGGCCGTGGCGGCCGGGCTGGCGGGCGGCCTGGTCCGCCCACTCGGGATCCTGTTGGTCGTCCCGGTCCTCATCGAGGCATGGCAGAGCCGGAGGTCGGCCGCCTCCGCCACCCAGTGGGCGGCCCGGGGAGCGGCGGTGGCCGCCCCGGTCGTCGGCACCGGGATCTATCTGGCCTGGGTGAGGGCGCAATTCGGCGACGCATGGCTCCCTTTCCGGGTGCAGCAGCAGATCGGCCACCGGGGTGCGGTGGCCTTCCCGGTGACGTCGATGTGGCACAACCTCACGTCGGTGGTCCACGGTCACCATCTCGGGAGTGCCTCGCACATCCCCTGGGTGGTGCTCAGCGCGGCGCTGCTGGTGGTGGCGTTCCGGCGCCTCCCGCTCTCGTATGGCGCGTTTGCCGCCTCCGTCCTGCTGGTCTCGCTGACCAGCTCCAATCTCGACTCGTTCGAACGGTACGCGCTGGGAGCATTCCCGCTGGTGGTAGCGGCCTCCACCCTCACTTCGAGGCGCGCCGTGGAGGCCGGGGTGCTGGCCGTCGCCGCCACGGGGATGGTGGGCTACGCCATGTTGGCCTTCCTCGGGGTGGCGGTTCCCTAGCAAGGCCTGATCCGGGACCGGATCAGGTTCCACCAGCCCTCGGGGGCCAGCAGGTAACCTCCATGACGCAGCGACGCATCGGTGTCACCTGTCGGATGGGCTCGCCGTCTCGGACCCGTGGGAGGGGGTTCATCAACGGGCCGGCGAGGACTCCGGACGACTGATCCAGATCGACCGTTCCCCAGCAGGCTGATCCTCGCCTCCGGACGCCGGACAGAGTCTCAAGTCTGATGACAGCTGCTGCCAGATCGGCGCCGAGCCGGCACAAACACCACCTCCATCCCGAATCCCACCTACTGAACGGACGAACACGAGTGGCATCACCGAACGACAAGGCCCCTGGCGCCGAGGCGGGCGCCAGGCACGGCGTCGGATCATCTCCCTCTCCGGTGGTGGTCATCGGAGCAGGGCCGGCCGGGCTGACCGCGGCCTATCAGTTGGCGGAAGCGGACGACCCGGTGGTGGTGGTCGAGGCCGACTCGGTCGTTGGAGGCATCAGCCGCACCGTCGAGCGTGACGGTTGGCGCTTCGACATCGGGGGGCACCGGTTCTTCACGAAGGTCAAGCCGGTGGAGGCCTTCTGGCACAAGGTCCTGTCCCCCGAGGACTTCCTGCTCCGGCCCCGGATGAGCCGCATCTTCTACGACGGGAAGTTCTACGACTATCCGATCAAATTGGGCAACGCCCTCTCGAACCTCGGCGTCATCGAGGCCTTCCGTTGCGGACTGTCGTTCCTCTGGGTGCGCGTCCATCCGCCCAAGGACCTCACCACCCTCGAGGGCTACATCGTCTCCAACTACGGATGGCGTCTCTACAACCACTTCTTCAAGACCTACAACGAGAAGCTGTGGGCCGTCTCAGCGTCCGAGATCTCAGCGGACTGGGGGGCCCAACGGATCAAGGGAATGTCCCTGTGGAACGCGGTGTGGGAGCCAATCCGGTCATCGGTGGCCGGAAAGAGGCGCAACAAGGCAAAGCAGGTGACCAGCCTGATCGAGGAGTTCGAGTATCCGAAATTCGGGCCCGGCATGATGTGGGAGCGATGCGCCGAGCAAGTCGTCGGCATGGGCGGCGACGTGGAGATGGAGACGTCGGCCGTGACCGTCCACGTCGAGGACGGCGCCGCCGTAGCGGTCACGGTGCACACCGGGGACAGGCAGAGGCGCCTTCCCGCCGCGCACGTCATCTCATCGATGCCCTTCACCTCCTTGGCCCACATTGTCGATCCTCCGGTACCCGAGGAAGTCCAGGCTGCGGCCCGCGACCTTCGCTACCGGGACTTCCTCACGGTGGCCCTAGTGGTGCCGGAGGACAAGGGATTCCCCGACAACTGGATCTACATCCACTCGCCGGAGGTCAATGTGGGCCGCATCCAGAATTTCGGGACGTGGTCGCCCTACATGGTGAAGGACGGCCGGACCTGCCTGGGGATGGAGTACTTCGTGTTCGAGGGCGACGAGCTCTGGACTTGCACCGATGCTGAGCTGGTGGCCATGGCCACCAAGGAGCTGGCGACCATCGGACTGGTGGAGCCGGCCGATGTCGAGGCAGGATATGTAGTGCGGATGCCAAAGGCCTACCCGGTCTACGACGATGTCTATCTCGACAACGTCAAAGTGATCCGGCGCTGGTTCGAGGAGCACGCCCCCAACGTCCATCCCGTCGGCAGGAACGGCATGCACAAGTACAACAACCAGGACCACTCGATGTACACGGCGATGCTCACCGTCGAGAACATCCACGGCGCCCATCACGACATCTGGTCGGTGAACGTCGAAGAGGAGTACCACGAGGTCGACGAGGCCCGTTCCGTAACCAGCTCCCGGGAAACGGGCACCGGTGGGACCAACACCCGCGAAACGAGCGTCGACAGGGCGGGCGCAGGCGGGACGGGGCGGGACGCCCCGATCATCCCCCGCCGCGCCGGCAGGGTTGTGGACGTCGTCCGCTAGTGGGTCTGGACGGCTTGTGGGTCGGGTAGCGGAGCCCGGCACCGGCGAGACAACGCTGTGACCGAGCTGAACCCAGCCGGACGTTCGGTGGGAACGGGGGACCGAAGAGGTGGTTCGACCGGCAGTTCGGCACCTGGGCAGGGGGGGGTCCTCGAGCCTGGTCTCGACGTGATCCTCGAAGAGATCGAAACTGTGGTGGAGCCGGTCGCCGAATCGGTATCGATGGCGCCGGCCGTCGGCATCGCAGTCGCCGGTGGCCCGATGATCACGCTCCCCGACGAGCCGGGACCCGACGTCGCCCACGCGGGCGACTCCGTTCGCTCTGGACTCAACCAGGCTGGCCCGGTCGCCATCGCCGGATTGATCGTCAACGGTGCCGGGGTGTTGGTGGTAGTGGCGGTGGCCCGCTTGGTCACGCCGCAGGCCTACGGAGCCATCGCCCAGCTGCTCGGCCTCTTCTTCATCCTGTCCATGCCGGGGTCGGCGGTGCTGGTCGGCGTCGTACGCCGGGTCACCGCCCTCCAGAACGCCGGACGCGGTCACCTCATCCGGCCCTGGACGTCCAAGGTCCATCGGATTGTCCTCATGGCCCTGGCCCTGGAGGTCGTTGTGGTGCTGGCCCTCCAGGGGTGGATTGCCCGCCAGCTGTCGCTGCCCAACAGCGCCGGGGTCGTCCTGATCCTCGTGGCCGCGGGCATCTGGATCCTTCTGTCCGTGGATCGGGGCCTCCTCCAGGCCCACCGCAGCTATCGGGCCCTGGCCGGCAATTTGCTGATGGAGGGCACCGTCCGCACCGTCGTCGTCATCGTGCTGGTCTCGGCCCACCTCAGCGTGGCCGGCTACGCCGCCGGCATCTTCGTCAGCGAGGTGGCGGCCACGATCCACGCCCACTGGTTGGCCTCCAGAGCCTGGTCCGCTGCTCCAGTCGCCAACACGCCCGCGGGTGGATGTGACGTCAGGGCCGACAGCACGCTGGTGCGGCGCCGCCTGATGGCCGACGTGTCAGCTGCATTCGTGGGGCTGGCCCTGCTCGGCCTGCTCCAGAACGTCGATGTGATCTTGTTGGGACGCCTGAACCATGCCCACGTCGGGCCCTACGCCGCCATCTCCGTGGCCTCGAAGGCCCTCGTCTTCGGCGCGCTGGCCCTCGGTGCCTACCTGCTCCCCGAAGCCACCATTCGGTGGAACGAGGGTGGTCACGCCATCCGCCAGCTGGGCGTGACCCTCATCTTTCTGGCCGTGCCGGCTGCGTTGCTGCTCGGGATCTCCATCTTCGTTCCCCGCTGGTTCCTGACCCTCGTGTTCTCGGCCAAGTTGAGCTCGGCGGCGCCGGCGTTCGCCACGCTCGTTGTGGCCATGATCTTCCTCTCCTTCTCGGTGCTGGTGACCAACTATCTTTTCGGAACCGGTTCCCGTTGGATCGTCCTTCTGCTGGCGGCGGGCTCGACGGTGGCGGTAGCCCTGATCGCTGCCGCGCACGGGAACACGGTGGCGACGGCTCGGGCAGACCTGGCGTCGCAAGGAGCATTGGCCGTGGCCATGGGGACCGCCTTCGTCCTCATCCACCGGCGGCACCGTGGGCCGGGATGGTTGGCCGCCTTGCGGTGGGGCAGTGGTGCCTCCGTTTCCAAGCGCTCATTTGCCGATTGATCGACACATGCCTGGCCGCCGATGGCAGGGATACACTCGGGCCCGCGACCGCCGGCGAGCGGCCGCTGCGGACTAGGTGCCGGGGGGAAACCGACCATGAGGAGTGTGAGCGACAGCAGCGCGGCTGAGGCTGACGCGCCCTTCCCGCGGTTGGTGCCGGTTCCGGATCTCGACGGCACTGGTGGATCCGGATCGGAGTTCCCCGCCTATGGGCCAGGATCAGATGGGGCGCCGTCTCGCTTCGATCAACCCGGACTTGAGCCATTTGCCCGAATGTCCGTCGGCGAGATTGCGGAGCAGGCCGGATTGAAGCGCATCGACGTCGTGGCATGGCGTGATTTCGACGATCCCGAAGCGGGCGGTTCCGAGCTCCACGCTCACCGGATCATGTCCGCCTGGTCGGATGCCGGCCTCGATGTGTCGATGACCACGTCCTCGGTGCCCGACGCTCGCAGCGTCGTGCGGCGTCATGGATATCGGGTGGTCCGTCGAGCGGGCAGGTACTCGGTCTTCCCCCGCACCATGCTGTCCGGGGCCCTGGGCCGGATTGGGACCGGGGACGGCTTCGTCGAGATCTGGAACGGCATGCCCTTCTTCTCGCCGTTGTGGGCCCACTGTCCGCAGATCGTGTTCCTCCATCATGTTCACGCCGAGATGTGGAAGATGGTGCTCCCCACCGGAATGGCCGAGTGCGGCTTTGCCATCGAGCACCATCTGGCCCCTCCCGTCTACCGGAAGAGCCGCGTCGTCACCTTGTCGACATCCTCCAAGACGGAGATCGTCGAGCGATTGCGCATACCTGCCGAGCGGATCACCGTGTCCCCACCGGGCGTGGAGCCGCACTTCTCGCCCCACGGCGAATGCTCGGAGTCTCCCCTTGTGGTCGCCGTTGGTCGGCTGGTTCCGGTCAAGCGGTTCCACCTGCTGATCGAGGCCTTGATCAAGCTGAAGTCCGATCACCCGCGGCTTCAGGCGGTGATTGCCGGGGAAGGCTATGAACGACCGTCCCTCGAGGCCCTGATCCGCGCCGGGGGCGCCGAATCGTGGATCTCCCTCCCAGGCTTCGTCTCCGAAGCGCGGCTGGTCGACCTCTACCGCAGAGCCTGGCTGGTGTCGTCCACGTCGCTGCGCGAGGGCTGGGGGATGACGGTCACCGAGGCCGGCGCCTGTGGCACCCCGGCGGTAGCGACGAGCATCAGCGGCCACCAAGACGCAGTGATCGATGGCCGGACAGGGCTCCTGGTCGGCGGCAGGGATGATCTGATCCGGGGATTGGATGCCGTGTTGCGCGACGAGGTTCTGCGCAAGCGGCTCGGACTGGCCGCACTCGAGCATTCCTCGCAGTTCAGCTGGGATGCCGCTGCCAGGGGTGCGCTGGCTGCCCTGGGGGCGGAGGCCCTGTCCCGCCAGTAGTCGACTGTCTGGCCGCCGGGATGCGGAAACCTCGATACGGCGATGAGCGGCGAGCCGCAGCGGCGTGGTTCGGCGGGCGCCGAAGCACCAGATCCTGATGTGCTCTCCCCTCTGTCCCTTCGGGACCACCGGCAGCGACCAACTGGGTCCTTCGTTCGCCAGCCTCGGGAAGACTTGCGGTCACCGTGCGGACGCTCCGTGCCAGCGGCGCTCCCACGTGCTGATCGAGCGAAGCGGACCGTGATGATCGATACTCATGTGATGTGCTCTGACGACACGCCGGCCCACCACGGCCACGGCTACCAGGTCCTGCACGAGGTGGAGCCCTCGGTGATCTTCGATCTGGAACCGGTCGACTCGGTGACCGTGACGACGCTGATGGACAACGTGACAGATGTCTTCATGCCCGATCAGGGGCCGGCGCACCGGCCACCCCTGTTCTCGGGGCATCGACAACCGGTCGTCACCATGGAGGGAGGTGACGCCCCCGAGCAGTTGCTGGCGGAGCATGGCTTCTCGGTGCTGGTGACCGTGACCAAACACGGCCGCCACCACAAGATCCTATTCGACGCCGGGGCCAGCCCCGATGGGGTGGTGGAGAACATGGGCCGCCTCGACGTCGATCCGTCCGAGATCGAGGTGATCGTTTGCAGCCACGGCCATTTCGACCACATGACAGGCCTCGACGGCATCATCCGGCGGTTGGGGAGAGTCAACCTGCCTATTCTGATCCACCCCCATTTCTGGCGGCGTCGCCGGGTGGCGATACCGGGGCGCGACCCTGTCGAGATTCCGACCACGAGCCAACGGGCCCTCATCGACGCCGGTTTCGAGGTGGTGGAGGAGCGCCAGCCCAGCTTTCTCTTCGAGCGCTCGGTGCTGGTGACGGGCGAGGTTCCCCGCACCACCGGCTACGAGCCGGGCTTTCCTCCCCAGCAGGCCTGGGTCGGCGGCGGCTGGGAGCCGGACCCTCTAGTCCTGGACGATCAGGCGCTGATCGTCGACGTCAAGGGCAACGGACTGCTCGTAATCACTGGGTGCGGCCACGCCGGGGTGGTGAACATCTGTCGCTACGCCCGCCGTCTGACCAAGGACCGACCCCTGCACGCGGTGATGGGAGGGTTTCATCTCAACGGGCCTCTGTTCGAACCGCTCATTCCGGTTGTCCTCGATGACCTCAGTGCCATGACGCCGAGCGTCGTTGTCCCCGCGCACTGCACCGGATGGCGCGCCCAGCACGCCATGAGTGCCCGGTTCGCCGAGGCGTTCATCCCCAACACGGTCGGGACCCGCTTCGAGCTTTGATCCACGACGGGCGCCCTCGCATTGGTCGGCTGACCGCCAGTCCGCTCAGAACCGTAGAGTTGGCCCGCTCAATCGGCCCCGAGGGTGCGGTCCGCACACAGCTCCGTGTGTTCAGCGCTCCTCGTCGGGCCCGACCGCACCGGCGTCCTTGCCGGTTCCCCTGCGAAGGACGGCGTCGACCACTGCGTCCGCCCCGAGGAATACCACCCCCGCCCAGGCCAGCTGGCTGGCGGTGTTGAAGGACAGGGGCCACGCCCCGTCGGCCGGCACCTGGTGGTGGGCCTGGTAGATGGCGACGAAGGCACCGGCGGCCACCACGGCGGCGATGGCCGCCAGGCCCAGCACGATGCGCAGTCGCGGGATGAGCAGGGCGACCACGGTGGCGATGCCGGCCGCCGACCCGGCCAGAGGTGAGGCGATGACCCCCGCCACGAGGCCGACCGCCACCCCCGTGACCAGGGAGGTCCACACCGGGACCCGCTTCGTCCCCCGGCCGAACGGCACCACCAGGAGAGGCCCGTCTCCCGGTGCGACAGCCGCCACGGGAGCACCCGGCAGAACAGGCGGATCGTGGGCTGCCACCTGGTGCCGGTGTCGCCGCCGCTGCCTACGCACCGGCACCAAGGCCAGAACCACACAGCCGAGGATGGCCACGACGGAGATGAGCAGGGCCACATCGACCCGCGTCTGCGGCGCCCACTGAAGGACCACCGACATCGTCCCGTCATGGACGGCCGATCCCAGGGCGGAAGGATCGAGTTGCCATCCGTTGGCGAACCCGTCGATGAGTACGGGCCTCCCGAGGTTTCCGCCGCCGACCACGGTGGCCTTCCATCCGGCATTGATGCTCTCCCCCAGGATGAGAGTGACGGGGGAAGGGTGGGACGAGGCGGCCAGACCGTGGATCGACAGATGCAGGGTGGTTGCTGTCTGGCTGACCACGTGGACGGCGGGCGACGGCGGCACCGGCGCGGCGGCGAGCGTGGTGGCCGAGGCCAGGGGCATGGCGGTGCCGCCCGGCGCCGAGTCGAGGGCGAGTTGATCGATGTCGAACCCGGTGGTCTGGCCGGTGGCCGAACGCAGGGTATGGGTTCCGGGTCCGAGGGTCAGGCCACCGGCATCGGGCCCGCACAAGGAGATGGGGAGGGGATTGCGGGCCAGGGCCGTCGACGTCGAGCCGGCGATCGAGACCCAGAGGGGGGCGCCGTCCACGGCGACCAGGTCACGACGGCAGGAGGTCGGGATGGTCGCCGGCAGCGAGGCAGCGTGGAGGCCGGGGATCCCTACCTCGGCGATTCCCAGCGGCATGGCGATGGGCGTCTTCGAGCGGTAGTTGGGAGTGTTCTCGACGCGTACCGCGACCATGGCAATCCGGATGCTCCGACCGGTCATTACCGGAAGGGAGACCCGCACGTTGGCCACCGACCCGGGTACCGGGCTGTCGGCGATGGTCGGCAGCGCCACAGTCGTGCTCTGGGTGCCGGCGGACACGGTCAGGACGGTCGGGATCGAGTGCTGTCCATCGGCCGCGATCTGCAGGTCAAGGTGGTTGAAGGTGAGGTTGGCGGGGAGGTCGTACTGCAACCACTGGCCTGCCTGGTGCGACACGCCGAAGCCCGGTTCCCACAGGGTGTCGCGATTGCCGTCGAGCGTGGCGATGGCCCCAGCCTTGAGGTCGCCGGGCAGACGACCGAGCGAGTAGGCCACGATGCCGGAGTGGTCAGCACCGGGTCGCCCCACGAGGCGGTCGATCTGGTCATCGGGGATCAATGGGGAGATGCGTGCCGAGCCGGCCACCGCGAAGGTCCGCTGGGAAGGCAGCCAGAACGTGCGGGCCAGCGTTGTCTCGACATCGGCCCGCGGCGGGGTGCCCGAGCCGCGGAGTCTGGTCATGATCAGGCTCAGCCGATCGGACGCCGACGAGGCGCCTGAGGCGCGCAGCAGGTCCTGCGGGAGGGCGATGGTCTCGTTGACCGAGATACCCGGGATCTCCACCTCGGCGAAGCCGACCGAGCTCCTCGACGACACGGGTGTGTTGTCCTTGAGGTGGCCGACCCCGCTGACGGTCAGGCGCAGGGTGGTGAAGCTACGGGGCGAGAAGTCCACCACCTGCCCGCTCGGCGTACGCGATCGAGCACCCAGAGGCACCGTGATGGGGTGTCCACCGTCGAAGGTCAGCGTCACCTTGGTGATGAACCGGTCGGGGTCGCCGGTCTGCGGTTGCACGAGGGTCACGGAGTGCCCGGTGTGCGGCTGCTGGAGGACCACCTGCCACCACTGACCGAGTTGCTTGATGAAGGAGTCGTCCAGCCAGGCGGTCTGGAGATTGCCGTCGAGGGCCGCCGGCGGGCGGCTCTCCGGGAAATAGGTGATGGACGAGCCATAGGAAGAGGCCGTCACCGAGGACACCCCGAGCAGCACCGACGTGGTCTGGGCATCCCCAGGGGCCCCGGGGAACAGGTTGATCGGGGCATCGCTGGGGTCAGCGGTGTTGGGCGGCTGGCTGGCCGTCTCGGTGTAGCCGGTGTTCTCGTTGAGCGAGTTCCAGCGGAATCCCTGTTTCCGGTTGGTGTCGGTGATCACGAGGTGGGCCGGGGACCTGAGCGTCGTCGTCCTGAGGGACCGATTGGTGTCGAGGGTCCCGGCGAACAGGATGGTCGGGTTGTTCTGGAGGAGCCCGACCGAGGCGGCATTGACGATGCCCGACGCGTCGCCATCCACCACCAGGGGGGTCTTGGTGGGCTCGGTCCGGATGATCGGACGGGGTTGGGCCACCGTGTAGGACACCAGTGGGGCCGGCCAACCCTGGTTGGGAGGTCGGGCCAGGGTGGCCTCATCCATATGGGGGATCTGTGGGACGTTGGGCTGCGGGGTTCCGTAGGAGACCGGGTGGCTCAGCCCGGGGGGAGTCACGGCGAGATCGGCCGCCACCTGCTGGGGGATGGGCGCGTCGAATCGCTCATAGGCCTGGTCGTATTGGACCAGGACGTCCCCGGCGCTCATCAGCGAAGACATGGGGCCGAGGGTGTTCCAGTCCAGGACGCCGTCCTGGAGGGGGGAGTCCACCGCGGCCAGTAGATCGGCGGTGGCCAGGGACCCCATGATCTGCTGCTCGTGGGTGACGAACGGGCGGGTCATCAAGCCGGGATATACGGTATCGATGGTGTTGCCCCACCGGTAGGCGGCGAAGTTGTTACCGGGCAGTGCGTAGAGACGCGTCCCGGGGTGGGAGTGGTCGAGCGCGGCCGCGGCCTGGCTGACGTAGGGGGGAGGGGCCGCCGGTTGGGTGAAGCCCGCAGCGATGATCGCTCCCGTCCACAACGGCGTGGTGGCGGCGGCGATGGCTGCCACCACCACGCCCCCGACGATCAGGCCGGTGCGCCGAACCCGGAAGGTGAGGGCACTGATTCCGGCCCCCAGGAACATGGCCAGGCCGAGGATGACCAGCGGCGAGGCTCGATCGGTGGAACGCATGGCCAGGCCGGCGGTGGTGTCCACCATGATCGCCTTGAGCACGGAGCCCACGGCAGAGGGATGGTCGTAGGGGTTGGGCCCGACCGCCAGCACCATGCCGACCACGGTGATGAGCACGAAATAGGCGCGATGCCGCCAACGGGAGAACACTGCCGCCATGAAGCACAGTGCCGGCACGGCGAAGCTGGCGCCGATCAGCCAGAGGTTCTGGGTGTAGTCCACCGACGATTGGGTCCAGCTCCCGATCCGGTCCGAACCGTAGAAGTACCAGTAGCCCAGGCCCCGGACGATCTCCGAGGCCAGGGAGGCCCCGCTGGTGGCCGGGACGGTCTCGGTGTAGCGGAGGACGTTCACCCCGTAGGCCGCCTCCACCTGCAGGCCTACGGCCCACCAGAGGGACACCAGCGCGCTGAGCAGTCCGATCTTCCAGGCCACGCCCCAGGCCCTTCGCCAGGTCGCCTCCTTGGCGACGAGCACCGAGTAGGGGAGCCAGAGGGCGGGGGCAATGCCCACGTAGAGGATGGAACTGGCGTTGATCCCGCTGACCAGAGCAACCACCAGGGCGAAGAGGGCCGGATACCTCCAACCGCCGCGTCGCAGGGCCAGGATGACGAACGCCACCATCCACGGGAGGCCCGCCCAGGGCATCAGAATGACCGAGATGCGGCCCGAGTACTGGAGGACGTACGGGGTGAACATGAAGCCCAGCGCGGTGACGTACCGACCGGGGCCGGAGAGCCCGACGGTGCGGCACAGGTAGAGGGCGCCGGCGCCGGCGGCGGACAGCAGGATTCCCAACCACAGGCGCTGAGCGATCCAGAGGGGCGCGTGGAGCTCGGCCATGGCCCAGTAGAAGGGCCCCATGGGCAGCAGGTAGCCAATGTTCTCGTGGGTCACCGTGCCCAGGCCCACGCCCGGGTCCCACAGTGAGACGGCTTGACGCACATAGCGACCCGGATCGAGGTAGAGGTAGGTCTTGGTGTCGTCGGTCACCACCCCGGGCTGGGACGCCAGCATGGGGATGAAGGCCGCCAGCGCCAGGACCGAGTAGTCGACCGCCGTCCGGAGCCGGCTGGGGGAGCGGAGCCGGGCATAGACGCCTCCGGCCGGGCCCGGGGCCCGGCCCGGGGGCGCGACAGCGGAAGGTTGGGGATCCCACACGAGTGATCGGTAGTGTAAACAACCGACGAGTCACGATGGCATCAGCGCCGATCGGGCTCGGGACCTGCCGCCACCACGCAAGGGGACCCCATGAGTGCCAACCGTTCCGTTTCAGGGCCCCCGGGCGCCCACGGCGTGGCCCGGCGAGAGCGGACCGCCACCCGCCTCACCGGCGAGCGGCCGAGGCAAGGGGTGACTCCGGACTCCTTGTTGGCCCTCCACGCCGCCGGCTACCGGTCGGTCATCGAGCGCCTGGGGACCGGCACCATGCTGGACATGGGTTGTGGGGAGGGGTTCGAATCCGCCCGCTTCCTGTCCGAGGACCGGGTGGTGGTCGGGGCGGACTACAGCGCCGACGCCGTCGTGGCCGCGACAGGTCGCTTCGGCCGGGACGGCCTGCTGGTGGCCCAGATGGATGCGCTGTCCCTCGGGTTCGCCCAAGGAAGCTTCGAGTGGGCGTGCTCGTCGCACCTCATCGAGCATTTCGACGACCCCGAGGGCCATGTCCGCGAGCTGTCGCGGGTGCTGGCCGACGATGGGACGGTGTTCTTCCTCACCCCCAATGCCCCGGCAGACTTCGAGAACCCCTTCCACATCCACCTGTTCGAACCGACCGAGCTGGGCGAACTCCTGACCCGGCACTTCCACGACGTGACGGTGCGGGGTATGGATGCCGTGCCCCACGTGAAGGCGGACTTCACGGCCCGCCGGGCCAAGGCGGACAAGGTGCTCCGGTTGGACGTGCTGGACATACGGCACCGGATGCCCCGCTCGTGGTACATCGGGATCTACACCCGCCTCCTTCCCGTGGCCTACAAGGTCATCGCCCGCGGCGACTCGGGGGGCATGACCGGCATCACCGCCGACGACTTCTTCGTCACCGATGAGCTCGATCGCACCACCATGGTGCTCTTCGCCACCGCCTCCCGGCCGCGGCGCCCGGCCTGATCAGAGCCCGGGAATGCTCGCGGTCGGGCTCACCGGCGGGATCGGTGCAGGCAAGTCGACAGTGGCCGAACTGCTCGTCGCCCGCGGGGCCAAGCTGGTGGACGCCGATCTCATCGCCCGGGAGGTGGTCGCCCCCGGAGGGCCGGCCTACCAGCCGCTCATCGACCGCTTCGGACCAGGGATCCTTGACGCCGGCGGTGAGATCGACCGGCCCGTGCTGGCGGAGCTGGTTTTCGGCCATCCCGAGGCGCTGGCCGACCTCAACGCCATCACCCACCCCGCCATCGGGGTCGAGATGATCGCCCGCAAGGACCACTATGGAGAAACCGGGGAGATCGTGGTGCTCGACATCCCCCTCCTGCGGCCCGCCCACCGTGAGCTGCTGGACCTGGGGGCCGTGGTGGTGGTCGACGTCCCGACCCACGTGGCCCTCGAGCGCCTCGTGAGCCAGCGGGGGATGGACAGGGCTGACGCCCAGGCCAGGATCGGGTCCCAGGCCGACCGCGAAACCCGCCTGGCGGGAGCGGACCTGGTCATCGACAACTCCTCCGACCACGATCACCTCCGGGCCGAGGTCGAACAGGCGTGGGCGGCCCTGCAGGTGCTTCGGGCACAGCAGTCCCGGCTGCCGGCCGCCGACGCCTGAGGCATTGGGGTTCGCCCCCGGCCCCGATCCGGCGTCGCACCCTCCCGGTACCATCCACCTATGCCCGATTTCGAGGTGGTCTCGCCGTTTCGACCCGCCGGGGACCAGCCCCAGGCCATCGCCGGGCTGGTCGAGGGCCTGCAGCGGGGTGACCGCTATCAGACGCTGATGGGCATCACCGGGTCGGGCAAGACGGCCACCATCGCATGGACCATCGAAGGGGTCCAGCGACCCACGCTGATCATCGAGCCGAACAAGTCGCTGGCCGCCCAGCTGGCCGCCGAGCTCAAGGAGTTCTTCCCCCGCAACCGGGTCGAGTACTTCGTCTCGTACTACGACTACTACCAGCCCGAGGCGTATGTGCCCTCGTCGGACACCTACATCGAGAAGGACTCCTCGATCAACGACGAGATCGACCGGCTCCGTCATGCCTGCACGTCGTCGCTGTTGCTCCGGCCTGACACCATCGTGGTGGCCTCGGTGTCCTGCATCTACGGATTGGGCTCGCCCGACGAGTACCGCGACCGGATCGTGGCCCTCCGGCCCGGGGAGGTGCACGACCAACGGGCCCTGCTCAGGCGCTTGGTCGACCTCCAGTACTCCCGCAACGACGTGACGCTGTCCCGCGGCCAGTTCCGGGCCCGGGGGGACACGCTCGAGATCCACGCCGCCTACGAGAGTCACGCTGTTCGCATCGAGTTCTTCGGGGACACCGTGGAGCGGATCCGGCCCTTCGACGTGACGACCGGGGAGATCGGCGATGAGCTCGAGGAGTTGGTGGTGTTCGCCAACACCCACTACGGCGCCGGCGACGAGCGACTGCAGAAGGCCGTCGTGAGCATCGAGGCGGAGCTCCGCAGCCGGTTGTCCGAGCTGGGCGAGGCCGGCAAGCTGCTCGAGTCCCAGCGGCTCCGCATGCGCACCGAGTACGACCTCGAGATGCTGGCGGAGACCGGGGTCTGCAGTGGGATCGAGAACTACAGCCGCCACCTGGACGGTCGGTCTGCGGGCGAGGCGCCGTTCACCCTCCTCGACTTCTTCCCCAAGGACTTCCTGGTCGTGCTCGACGAGAGCCACGTGGCCGTGCCCCAGCTCCGGGGCCAGTTCGCCGGTGACCGCTCGCGCAAGGAGACGCTCGTCGACCACGGCTTCCGACTGCCGTCGGCCATGGACAACCGGCCCCTCCGGTTCGAGGAGTTCATCGAGCGGACCGGCCAGGCCATCCTGCTGTCGGCCACGCCCGGGCCCTGGGAGCTCGAGCACAGCGCCAATGTCGTCGAGCAGGTGATCCGGCCGACCGGCCTGGTCGACCCCGAGGTGGACATCCGGCCCACGACCGGCCAGATCGACGACCTGCGCGAGCGGATCGACGCCACCGTGGCCGACGGGAACCGGGTGCTGGTGACCACCCTCACCAAGAAGATGGCCGAGGATCTGACCGACTACCTCGCCGAACAGGGCGTGCGCGTCCAGTACCTCCACTCCGACGTGGACACCATGGCCCGCGTGGAGATCCTGCGCGAGCTGCGCCTGGGCGCGTTCGACGTGCTGGTGGGCATCAACCTCCTCCGCGAGGGCCTCGACCTTCCCGAGGTCTCCCTGGTGGCCATCCTGGACGCCGACAAGGAGGGGTTCCTGCGATCGACGTCCTCACTCATCCAGACCATGGGGAGGGCGGCCCGCAACGTCAACGGGCGGGTGGTCATGTATGCGGACCGCATCACCGACTCGATGACCAACGCCATCGGCGAGACCCAGCGCCGGCGGGCGCGCCAGATCACCTACAACGAGGCCCACGGGATCGACCCGGTCTCCATCACCAAGTCGGTGACCGACATCCTCGAGCGGGTGCGGGGCGAAGGCATCGGGTCGGCGGCGATCACTTCGGGCCCCAACAGCCGATCCGCGGCCGATCGCGCCCAGAGGGGACGGGCCGGCGGGGTGGACCCCCGGGCCGCGGCCGCAGAGATGGCCCAGGCCCTCGGCCCGGACGCCGACGAGCTGTCGGGTCTGATCCATCGGCTCGAGGCCGAGATGAACCGGGCCGCCGAAGAGCTGCGATACGAAGAGGCCGCCCTCCTGCGCGACGAGATCACCGAGCTCCGGTCCCTGTTGGTCCGGGACCCGGTCGACGGCTCCCCGGTGCTGCCCGGCGACACGGCCGGCGTCGACGCTACGGTCAGTGTCTGAGCCGGACCGCGACCCTCATGCCGGTATCCTCAGCTGATGGCTGATCGACTGGTGGTGCGGGGGGCGCGCGAGCACAACCTGCAGGATGTCTCGCTCGATCTCCCGCGCGACCGGCTCATCGTCTTCACCGGCCTGTCCGGCTCGGGCAAGTCATCGTTGGCCTTCGACACCATCTACGCCGAGGGCCAGCGGCGATACGTCGAGTCCCTGTCCGCCTATGCCCGCCAGTTCCTCGGCCAGATGGACAAGCCCGACGTCGACTTCATCGAGGGGCTGTCCCCGGCCATCTCCATCGACCAGAAGTCGTCCTCCCGCAATCCCCGGTCGACGGTGGGCACGGTCACCGAGGTCTACGACTACCTGCGGCTCCTCTACGCCCGGATCGGCAAGCCCCACTGCCCCAATTGCGGGCGGCCGGTGGCCCGCCAGAGCCCCCAGCAGATCGTCGACCGGATCCTGGCCATGGACGAGGGCACCCGCTTTCTGGTCCTGGCCCCGGTGGTGCGGGGCCGTAAGGGCGAGTACAGCGCCCTGCTCGACGACCTGGCCAAGCAGGGGTTCGCCCGGGTCCGGGTGGACGGGGTCACGGTGGAGCTGGCCGACCGTGGCGGGGTGGACCTGGCCCGCTACGAGCAGCACACCATCGAGGTGGTGGTCGACCGGCTGATCCGCCGGGACGACATCCGTCGGAGACTGACCGAGTCCTTGGAGACGGCGCTGTCCCTGGCCGAGGGGGTGGCCGAGGTGGTGGTGGTGGACGCGGACGGTACGGAGCAGGAGGCCATCACCTTCAGCCAGCACCTGGCCTGCACCCATTGCGGGCTGAGCTTCGAGGACCCCTCGCCCCGGAACTTCTCGTTCAACTCGCCCTACGGCGCCTGCCCGGTGTGCACCGGCCTGGGCACCCGGTACGAGGTCGATCCCGAGTTGGTGGTGCCGGACCCGACCAAGTCCCTGGCCGAGGGGGCCCTGGCGCCCTGGTCGGGCGCCCGCAGCGAGTACTTCACCCGCATGGTGGTGGCCGCGGCCGAGCTGGGCGGGTTCTCGCTGGACGTCCCCTGGCAGAAGCTGCGCAAAGCGGACCAGAAGCTGGTGCTGTACGGGGCCGGCACCCGGCAGGTCCATCTCCAGTACCGCAACCGCTACGGGCGCCAACGGTCGTTCCACACCACCTACGAGGGGATCGTCCCGTGGCTGCAGCGCCGCCACACCGAGGCCGAGTCCGACTTCCTGCGGGACAATCTCGAGAGCTTCCTCCGGGAGGTGCCCTGTCCGGCGTGTGGTGGGGCGCGCCTGCGGCCCGAATCGCTGGCGGTCACCGTGGGCGGCTACTCCATCTTCGCCCTGTGCTCGCTGTCCATCGGCAAGGCGGTGGACGAGGTGGCCTCGCTCGACCTCTCGGATCGGGACCATCTCATCGCCGACCGGGTGTTCCGCGAGGTCCGCGAGCGCATGCAGTTCCTGTTGGACGTCGGCCTCGACTATCTCACCCTGGCCCGATCGGCCACGACGCTGTCCGGGGGCGAGGCCCAGCGCATCCGCCTGGCCAGTCAGATCGGAAGCGGGTTGGTGGGGGTGCTCTACGTCCTGGACGAGCCGTCCATCGGGCTGCACCAGCGGGACAACAAGCGGCTCATCGGCACCCTCAAGCGCCTACGCGACCTGGGCAACACGGTCATCGTGGTCGAGCACGACGAGGAGACCATCCGGGTCGCCGACCACGTGGTCGACGTCGGCCCGGGTGCCGGGGAGCACGGCGGGCGCATCGTCCATTCCGGCCCGGTCACCGGCGCCGGTGGTCTCGAGTCCAACCCGGACTCGCTCACCGGGCAGTACCTCTCGGGCCACCGGTCGATCCCGGTGCCCGCGGTGCGGCGACCCGGCAGCGGGGAGTCCCTCACCGTCCTGGGCGCCCGCGAGCACAACCTGCACGATGTCGATGCCAGCTTCCCATTGGGCCGCCTGGTGGCCGTGACCGGGGTCTCCGGCTCCGGCAAGTCGACGCTGGTCAACGACATCCTGCTGCGCTCGTTGGCCAAGCAGGTGCACCGGGCCAAGACGCTTCCGGGCCTGCACCGGACCATCACCGGGGTGGCCAACATCGACAAGGTGGTCGAGGTCGACCAGGCGCCGATCGGCAGGACGCCGCGGTCGAACCCGGCGACGTACACGGGCGTGTTCGACCACATCCGCCGGCTGTTCAGCCAGACCCAGGAGGCGAAGGTCAGGGGCTACCTCCCGGGCCGCTTCTCGTTCAACGTGAAGGGTGGCCGTTGCGACGCGTGCGCGGGCGACGGGACCATCCGCATCGAGATGCACTTCCTCCCCGACATCTACGTGCCCTGCGAGGTATGTCACGGGGCCCGCTACAACCGCGACACCCTCGAGGTCACCTTCAGGGGCAAGACCATCGCCGATGTGCTGGACCTGTCCTGCGAGGAGGCACTGGGCTTCTTCGCCCACCAGCCGCCCATCGCCCGTCACATGCAGACCCTGGTCGACGTGGGCCTCGGCTACATCCGCCTGGGCCAGCCCGCTCCCACGCTGTCCGGGGGCGAGGCCCAGCGGGTCAAGCTGGCGTCGGAGCTCAGTCGTCGGTCGACAGGTCACACCCTCTATGTCCTCGACGAGCCCACCACCGGCCTGCACTTCGACGATGTGCGCAAGCTCCTCGATGTCCTCAGCCGACTGGTCGACCAGGGCAACACGGTGATCGTCATCGAGCACAACCTGGACGTGGTGAAGAGCGCGGATTGGATCATCGACCTAGGACCCGAGGGCGGCGACCAGGGCGGGACGATCGTGGCCGAGGGCGCACCGGAGGCTGTCGCCGCCGTCCCCGACAGCTACACCGGCGAGGTGCTGGCTCCGCTCCTCGGCATCAAACGAGGCAAGGAAGTCCTCAAGCCGGCAAGCAAACCCCGCGTCAGGTCGGCGGCCAAACCACCGGCCAAGCGGGCGGCCAAGTCAGCCAACGGGACGGCCACCAAGTCCGCCAACGGGGCGAGGGGGACCGCCTCCACGCCAGCCTCCAGAGCCAAGCCCGCCGCCGGCGCCGGCCGCCGCTGACCGCCGAGGCGAGGCCGGACCGGACGACGCAACCGCCGTCGCTCAGGTGGTGGCCAACATCCTCTCGAGGGCCACCCGGGCCCACGTCGCCGTCTCCTCGTCGACCGTGATCCGGTTGCGGACATCGCCGTCGACCAGACCCTCGAGGATCCAGGCCAGATGGGGAGCGTCGATGCGGAACATGGTCGAGCAGGGACAGACCAGAGGGTCGAGGGAGACCACCGTCTTGTCCGGCGTCTCGTCGTCGAGGCGCTTGACGAGATGGATCTCGGTCCCCACTCCGATCACCGAGCCCGAGGGGGCATCCGCCACGGCCCGGATGATGTAGTCGGTGGAGCCCACCTGGTCTGCGACCTCCACGACGTCGTGTGAGCACTCGGGATGCACCACCACGACGCCCCCGGGGTGTTCGGCCCGGAAGGCCTCGACGTGGGCCGGTCGGAAGCGCTGATGGACCGAGCAGTGACCCTTCCAGAGCAACAGCGTCGCCGACTTGAGGGTCAGGTCATCGAGGCCCCCACGTTCGAGCCGGGGGTTCCAGACCGCCATGTCCTCTGCCGCGTAGCCCAGCTCGAAGCCGGTGTTCCGGCCGAGGTGCTGATCGGGGAAGAACAGCACCTGGTCCCCGCGGGAGTGCCCGTCGTCGTCCGGGGCGAGGGCCCAGGTCAGTACGGCCCTGGCGTTGGACGAGGTGCACACCACTCCGCCGTTGCGGCCGACGAATGCCTTCAGTGCTGCCGATGAGTTCATGTAGGTCACCGGGATGACCCGGCCGAAGTCGGTGACCTCAGCCAGCGCCTCCCACGCCTCTTCCACGGAGTCGATATCGGCCATGTCGGCCATGGAGCATCCGGCGTTGAGGTCGGGGAGGACGACCTGCTGGTGGCGGCCGGTGAGGACGTCGGCCGACTCGGCCATGAAGTGAACGCCGCAGAAGACCACGAATTCGGCCTCCGACTGGTCGGCGGCGATGCGGGAGAGTCCGAACGAGTCCCCTCGTGCATCGGCCCAGACCATGACTTCGTCTCGTTGATAGTGGTGCCCCAGAATGATGAGGCGCGGTCCGAGGGCCGCCTTGGCCGCTCCGATCCATTCCGTGAGCTGTTCGGGTCCCGCCTTGGTGTAGCGATCGGGGAGCGCTGTCTGTAGCCGGAGCATGTCGGGTGTGACCCCCTTGTGGAGGCGCTCCGGTCTGTGGCCGGCGGGGACAGCCTGGTCGCCCATCCGCGGGGTTGTCGGCCCCGGAGCGGTAGATGTCGCCGGAAACCAGGCCGGCGTGAATCCATACTATGTCCTCGGACGACCGGTGGTGCGGTGGATCGGGGTCCGCCCCCGGCACGGCACACTGGTGATGTGGTCACCCGTCCTCTTCCAGGATCGATTCCTGACGGCCCCGGCTCGTATCAATTCCTCGACCGGGACGGGCGGGTGTTGTACGTGGGGAAGGCGAAATCCCTGCGGCAGCGGCTCAACTCGTACTTCCAGGACCCGGGCGGGCTGGCGGTCAGAACAGCGCAGATGGTCAGCCAGGCCGACCACGTCGAGTGGATGGTGGTGGACACCGAGGCCGAGGCCCTGCTGCTGGAGCACAATCTCATCAAGCAGTACCAGCCGCGCTACAACGTCCGGCTCAAGGACGACAAGAGCTACCCGTGGCTGGCCTTGACCGTGCAGGAGGAATGGCCCCGGCCCGCCGTGGTCCGCGGACGCAAGCGCAGTGGCGTGCGGTACTTCGGTCCGTACCCCAACGTCGGCGCCATCCGGGACACCCTCGACCTGTTGCTGCGGTCCTTCCCGGTACGGACCTGCTCGGACACCAAATTCAGACGGCACGAGCGCCTCGGCCGCCCCTGCCTGCTCTACCACATCGACCGGTGCTCGGGACCCTGCGTCGGCGCCGTGGATCACGACGAGTACGACCGGATGGTGTCCGATCTCATCTCCTTCCTCAGCGGGGACACCGGCCCCCTCGAGAAGGGGCTGGAGACGGACATGCAGGAGGCGGCACAGGCGCTTGACTTCGAACGGGCCTCGGTGCTCCGGGACAAGATCGAAGCGGTCCGGGCCGCCGACGCCGTCCGCCAGATGGAACTCGGGACCAAGGAGGATCTGGACGTGTTCGGACTGGCCGAGGACGAGTTGGAGGCCGCCGTGCAGGCGTTCCACGTTCGCTCCGGCAAGGTGGTGGGGCGGACGGCGCTGTACGTCGACAAGGTCGAGGACCTCACCCCTCCCGAACTGATCGAGCGCATCCTGGTCGACGTCTACGCCGACCCGGCATCGGGGGTCCCTCGCCAGGTACTGGTCCCGACCATGCCCGCCGACGTCGACGCCGTCACCGAATACCTGACCGGGCGGCGGGGAGGGCCGGTGGCGCTGCGGGTGCCGGTACGGGGGCCCAAGCGGGCCCTGCTGGAGACGGTCGAGCAGAATGCCCGCGAGTCCTTTGTCCGCCACCGCCTGCAACGGACGTCGGACCACAACAGTCGGGCGAGGGCGCTCGAGTCGCTGCAGCAGGAGTTGGGTCTCCCTGACGCTCCCCTTCGCGTCGAGTGCTACGACATGAGCCATCTGCAGGGCACCGACTACGTGGGCTCGATGGTCGTGTTCGAGGACGGCCTGCCCAAGAAGAGCGAGTACCGCCACTTCCGAGTGGCCACCGTGGCCGGCAACGACGACTACGCGGCCATGGAGGAGGTGTTGACCCGACGACTGACGTCCCTGCTGGCCGAAGAAGCGGGTGCGGCGGGGACGGCCACCGCCAACGGGTCAGAGGTGGATGGGACCCCGGCGCCCAGCCCGCCGAGGCGCCGGTTCTCCTACCCGCCGCAGCTGCTGCTGCTCGACGGTGGCCTCGGACAGCTCAATGTCGGCGTCCAGGTGCTCGAGGCCATGGGGCTCACCGATCGGATCCCCATTGCCTCCCTGGCCAAGAGGTTCGAGGAGATCTACCGGCCCGGGAGCTCCGAGCCCATCCGGCTGTCCCGCCAGTCCGAAGGGCTCTATCTCCTCCAGCGGCTCCGCGACGAGGCCCACCGGTTCGCCGTCTCCTACCACCGCACCCTGCGGGGAAAGCGGATGACCCTCGGCGCCTTGGACGGGGTGCAGGGCCTGGGGCCCAAGCGTCGGTCCCGGCTCATCGAGCAGTTCGGTGGCCTGGCTGCGCTCCGGAACGCCTCCCGGGACGAGCTCCTGGGCGTATCGTGGTTGCCGGCCGAGGTGGGAGTTGCCGTGTTCGAGAGGCTGCACACGCCACTGGCCCGGAGCGGACCCGGCGAGGCAAAGGTGGACCATTGAGCGAGTACCTGATGGTGACCGGCATGTCCGGTGCCGGTCGGTCCACGGCTGGCGCCACGCTCGAGGACCTGGGGTGGTTCGTCATCGACAACATGCCGTCGGCGCTGATCTCGAAGGTCTCCGAACTGGTGGACGGCGCCGGCTCGGAGATGGAGCGGGTGGCCTTTGTCGTCGGCCGGGGTGGGGGGGACCTCGACGACGTGCTCCCGGCAGTGGACGTGCTCGAAGCCGGGCGCAACCGTGTCCGGGTCCTCTTCCTCGATGCCAGCGACGACGTGCTGATCCGGAGGTTCGAGGGCACCCGGCGCCGGCACCCCCAGGCCGCCCGGGGAGTGGTGGACTCGGTCGCCGACGAGCGCCTCCTCCTCCGGGGATTGCGCGACCGGGCCGACCTGGTCATCGACACGGGCGAGCTCAACACCAACCAGTTGCGGGCGCGGCTCATGGAGGTGTTCGGCGGCGAGGAGCCGGGCAGCACCATGCGCACCTCCATCCTCTCGTTCGGCTTCAAGCACGGTGTGCCGCTGGACGTGGACCTGATGTTCGACTGCCGGTTTCTGCCCAACCCCTACTGGGACGAGTCCCTCCGGATCCACAGCGGGCTCGAGCCACCGGTCCGCAAGTACGTGCTGGACCGGCCGGAGACCTCGAAGTTCCTCGACAAGCTCGACGACCTCCTCACCATGCTCATCCCCGCCTACATCCGTGAGGGCAAGTCGTACCTCACCGTGGCCATGGGCTGCACGGGAGGCCGCCACCGCTCTGTGGTGCTGGCCGAGGAGCTGGCCCGCCGACTGGACGACCACGGCATCCCGACGACGGTCTTTCACCGGGACGTCGAGCGTTGAGCCCGCCGTGGACGGCCGGAGTCGCTGGCGGTGGGCCCAAGGTGGTCGCCATCGGTGGCGGCCACGGCCTGGCCGCCACCCTGCGCGCCGTGCGCACCTACACCGACCAGGTCACCGCCATCGTGTCCGTCGCCGATGACGGCGGATCGTCCGGGCGGCTCCGCAAGCTCCTCCACATCATCCCCCCCGGGGACCTCCGTACGTGCCTGGTGGCCCTGGCCGAGCCCGGCTCCTTGCTGGCCTCGACGTTCGAGTACCGGTTTGTGAGTGAGGAGCTTGCCGGACATGCCCTCGGCAACCTGATCCTGGCCGGCCTCATCGACGAGACGGGCGATCCGGTGGTGGCCCTCGACGAGGCGGGCCGACTCCTCGGCGTGAAGGGCCGCGTGCTGCCGGCCACCGTCGAGCCCGTGGTGCTGAAGGCTCAGGCCGACGGCGGCCACGTGGCCGGCCAGGTGGCGGTGATGGCGACGGACAACATCCGGGAGGTCTCGTTGGTGCCCTCCGACCCGAAGGCGCCCGCTGAGGCCGTGGCCGCCTTGGAGGAGGCCGACCAGATCATCGTGGGACCGGGGTCGCTGTTCACCAGTGTGCTGGCCGCCATCGCTGTTCCCGAGATCCGGGACGGCATCAACCGGTCGAAGGCCGGCAAGGTCTACGTCTGCAACCTGCGCCCTCAGGTCCCCGAGACCGAGGCCTTTGACGTGGGGATGCACGTCGAAGCGCTGGTGGCGCACGGTGCACTCGTCGATTCGGCCGTCTGTGACACGTCCGGGCTGCCCCTTGGCCACCCTGGGGTTCCGATCGTGGATCGGCGCCTGGCCCGTCCCAATGGCTTGGCCCACGATCCCGCCAAACTGGCGTCAGTCCTCTCTGATCTGCTCGGATGAGGCCGTGGCCGGTCAGGATGCCCTAACGTGGACGCCGTTCTCCGTTTGCCGGAGGGTAGGACCGGGATGCCTGGACGCGTGGGGTGGGCACACATGGAAACAGTGAAGAGCGAGGCACAGAGGCAATGACCGTACGGATCGGCATCAACGGTTTCGGGCGCATCGGCCGGAACTATCTCCGGGCCGCCCGCTCCCTGGGTGCGGATGTCGAAGTGGTGGCCATCAACGACCTCACCTCGGCGGAGACCCTGGCCCACCTCCTGCGTTATGACTCCACCCACGGCCGGTTCGACAGCGAGATCAAGGTGGTCGACTCGTCGATCGTCCTGGACTCGGGAGCCATCTCGGTACTGGCCGAACGCGACCCCAAGGCGCTGCCATGGGACAGGCTCGGCGTCGAGGTGGTCATCGAATCCACCGGGCTGTTCACCACACGGGCCTCGGCGGCCTCCCATCTCGAGGCCGGAGCCTCCCGAGTGGTCATCTCCGCTCCCGCAGCCGACGTCGACGCCACCTTCGTGGTCGGCGTGAACGACTCCGATTTCGATCCGGCCACGGACTTCGTGGTCTCCAACGCCTCGTGCACCACCAACTGCTTCGTCCCCATGGTCAAGGTGCTCGATGACGCCTTCGGGGTCGAGAGCGGGATGATCACCACCGTCCACGCCTTCACCAACGACCAGAACCTGCTGGATCTGCCGCACAAGGACCTCCGTCGGGCCCGCGCCGCCTCGATCAACATCGTTCCCGCCTCCACCGGGGCGGCCCGAGCCACCGGGCTGGTCCTTCCGTCCATGAAAGGCCGCCTGGACGGCACCGCCCTCCGGGTTCCCGTGCCCGACGGGTCCATCACCGATTTCACCGCCGTCATACCCGGCTCGGTCAGCGTGGAACAGGTCAACCAGGCCTTCGCCGCCGCCGCGTCCTCGGGGCCACTGTCCCGGGTGCTGGTCTACACCGAGGATCCGATCGTCTCCTCCGACATCGTGGGCAGCCCGGCGTCGTGCACCTTCGATGCCGGCCTGACCATGGTCATGCCCTCGGCCTCGGGTATCACCTTGGTCAAAGTGGAGGGTTGGTACGACAATGAGTGGGGCTACGCCAACCGTCTCGTCGATCTGTCATTGGTGGTCGGTGGTCTGGGCTGCTGAGGGGATCGGCTGCGAGGGTATCGGGTGACCAGGTGCGACAGAGGGGGAGGCAAGGGGTGATGAAGGAGACCGGGGGCAACCCGCTGCTGCAGGGACTACCCCTGCTCGACGACCTTCCTGATCTGGACGGTGCCAGCGTGTTGGTCAGGGTCGACTTCAACGTCCCGCTTCGCCTCTGCGCCGACGAGCCCGGCACGGTGACCGACGACTTTCGCATCCGGGCCTCGCTGCCCACCTTGGACTACCTGCTCGCCCAGGGGGCCGCCGTTACGGCCTGCACGCACCTCGGGAGGCCTGGGGGCGCCCCTGATCCCCGGTGGGACCTCGGGCCGGTCCGGGAGGAACTGTCACGGTTGGCCCCCCAGGTCGAGTTGCTCGAGAACCTGCGATTCGATCCGGGCGAGGTCGACAACGATCCCGCCTTCGTCGAGAAGCTGATCAACGGGCACGACGCCTACGTGAACGACGCCTTCGGGGTGTCGCACCGCGCCCACGCCTCGGTGGTGGGGCCCCCGACCCGGCTGCCCAGTGCAGCCGGGTTCTTGCTGCAGCGGGAGATCGAGGCCCTCGGCGAGCTTCTCGGAGCTCCCGCCCATCCGTTCGTGGCCGTGGTGGGGGGAGCCAAGGTGGCCGACAAGCTCGGCGTGCTCGAGGCTCTCCTCGATCGGGTAGATGCCCTGGTGGTCGGGGGAGGTATGGCCTTCACCTTTCTGGCCGCTGCTGGCCACCATGTGGGTGGCTCCATGGTGGACGGTGATCGTGTCGCCGACTGCGCTGCCTTGTTGCGGTCCGGCAAACGGATTCTCCTCCCGACCGACATCGTGGCCCTCGAACCGGGCGCCGAGTTCGGGTGCGACTGCTCCGGAGGCGAGGTCCGCACCGTCGGCGACGACATTCCCGACGGGTGGCAGGGGTTGGATATCGGCCCGGACACCATCCAGGCGTACAGCCGCGAGATCGAGTCTGCCGGCACCGTCCTGTGGAACGGCCCCATGGGCGTCTTCGAGGACGCGCGGTTCTGCTCGGGAACGGCAGGGGTGGCCCGCGCCGTCGCCGACTGTGCCGGCTTCACCGTGGTCGGTGGAGGCGACAGCGCCGCGGCAGTCGACGAACTCGGACTGGGTGACCAGATCAGCTTCATCTCCACCGGGGGCGGCGCCTCCCTCGAGCTGCTCGAGCACGGTGATCTCCCGGGATTGGCGGCGCTCCGGGGCGCACCGAACGCCCCGGCATCCTCTGACCGCCCGGCCTCCTCGAACGGTTCCCGCCCGGGCCGGCGGCGTCGGTGACCGACGGACGCCGTCGACGGCCGCTTATCAGCGGCAACTGGAAGATGAACTTCGACCACCACCAGGCGCTCCATGCCGTCCGGGACCTGGGCCTGCGCCTCCAGCCCGCGGATGTCGGACCAGTCGACGTCTCCGTGCATCCTCCCTTCACCGACATCCGCACCGTGCAGTCCGTAGTCGAGCCCGAGGGCATACCCGTGGCCCTGGGAGCGCAGAATTGCGCCGTGGCGGACTCAGGGCCCTACACGGGGGAGGTCAGTGCCCTGATGCTGGCCAAATTGCACGTCGAGTACGTGATCGTCGGTCATTCCGAGCGGCGAACGCTGTTCGGTGAGACCGATGAGCTCGTGGTGGAAAAGCTGAAGGCCGTGCTGCGAAACGGCATGACCCCCATCTGCTGCGTGGGCGAGACGGCGGAGGAGCGGGACGGCGGGCTGACCCGGGACCGACTGACCAGCCAGCTGGAGTCCGCGCTCGGACCACTGCCACCCGAATCCGTCGGCACCATGGTGATCGCCTACGAGCCCGTGTGGGCCATCGGCGCCGGGCAAGCGGCCACGCCCGAGGACATCCAACAGGCGGGCCAGTTGGTCCGTGAGGTGGTCGGGAAATGCGCCAACATGGAGGCGGCCAACCAGGTGCGGATCCAGTACGGAGGATCCGTGAGCGAGGAGAACACCGAGTCGCTGCTCCGATGCCCGGATATCGACGGCCTCCTGGTCGGAGGGGCCAGCCTCGATACGGCGGCATTCGTGGGCATCATCCGGGCCGCGGCACGGGTCGCGGGCTGAGTTTGGTAGCGTCTCCACCGGTCCCGAGCCAGAGGAGAACGTTCGCGTGTTGACCGCAGTAATGGTCGTTTTACAGGTCCTGGCCAGCCTGGCGCTCATCTTTCTGATCCTCATGCACAGCGGAAAGGGCGGTGGCCTCTCCGACATGTTCGGGGGTTCAATGGGCTCGGCGGCGGCCGGATCGACGGTGGTCGAGAAGAATCTCGATCGGATCACCGTCACGGTCGCCGTGATCTTCGCCTTCACCAATCTCATCCTCATCCTGCGTCTGCAGTGAGCCAGAACGGCGCCGATGCCGTCGAGCGCCGTCCGCGCATTGCGGTGTTGTGGCGGAAGCACCGCGCCCGTTGGACCCTGCCGCTCGTCATCATCTTGATCATCGGCCTGGTCGCCATCATCGACCACATCGGGTCCCACCGGATCAGTCAGGTCGACAAGCCGACGCCCTCGCCGCTGGTCGCCGCCACCGGGGGAGCAGCCATCGTCGATCTGGACCGTTGGTGGAACGGCTTCAATCCGAATACGCCCGCGGGGGCGGCGTCGTCGACCCCGACCCTGCTCACCTCGGTGCTTCCCAGCGCCTATGTCATCAACCCCAAGCTCGTTCCCCAGGTCAACAGCGATCTCCTCCTGAGTGTAGAGGTCCAATCCACATCGCCCCTCATCATCCAGTACACGATCAACCCCAAGGCCGTGTGGTCCGACGGGGTGCCCGTGAGCGCCGACGACTTCATCTACGCATTTGAGTCGCAACGGGGCGACGGCGTCGATGTCAACGGACAGCCCGACAGGGTGGCATCGACCCTCGGCTATCGCGACGTGGCCTCTGTTCTTCCCAGCAACGGGGGGAAGACGGTGACGGTCCAGTTCACCACTCCGTTCACGGACTGGCGGGTCATGTTCAACCACATGGTGCCCGCCCACATCGCACGCCGGGTGGGCTGGACCCACGGGTTCGACATGTTCAGCCCTGCAACGGACCTTTCGGCGGGACCGTTCATCGTTCGATCCGTTTCGTCAGGAGGAAGCGCCGAACTGGTACGCAATCCCAAATGGTGGGGGACACCGGCCCTCCTGGACCGAGCCACAGTGAACGTCGCACCCAACGAGCCGGCGTGGACGGGCACGTTGGCCGTCAGCAATCAGGCGGTCGCCCAGCCGACGCGATTCAATCTCAAGGCCTTGGGGGTGGTGTCGTCGATGCCCAATACCCAGAGCGTCCTCAAGCCGACGCTGAGTCTTCTTGCGCTCGAGTTCAATGTGAAGTCAGCCGTCACGTCTCGCCTGGCCACGCGCCAGGCGATCGCCCACGCCATCGATCGCACCGGACTGCTGGCCCACACGTTCGGCTCCGTCGACCCAGACCTGGTGGTCAATCAGGACCACCTGGCCACGGCGACCCAGGCCTCCTACAGCCCATCATCGGCTTCGGCTGGCTACAGCTCCCGCGATCTCGCCACCACCGGGCAACTGCTCAAGAGCGTGGGGTTCCATCAAGACGCCCAGGGCAACTTTGTGAACACCGACGGAGCGCAGTTGACCGTTCGGATGGCGGTTCAGACGGGTGACCCTTGGATCGGTGCGGTGGGGGCACAGATCAGCGAGCAGCTTCACAGTGCGGGCATCTCCGTGGTCACCATCCCGGTCGATGGGACTGCGGGCCTCAACACGGCGCCGACTACCGACCGCTACGACATGGCCCTGGTGACGCGGGTCTCGAGCCCGTTTCAGACAGCCACCGCGGACTGGTACTCGGACGGATCGGGTGCCGGAGGGTCGACCGGCAGCCTGGACTGGAGCAATTTCGACGACCCCCAGGTGGACCAGGACTTCACCCTGGCATCGCAAGCGCTCAACCCGGTCAGCGGCGCCGCCATCTATGCGCAGATCGATGACCAACTGTGGGATCAGATGGTCGGTCTGCCCCTGTTCGGGGAGCCGGCCTTCCTGGGCAACGGTGTCCAGATCCAGAATGTGCAGTTCAACGCGTCAATCGACGGCATCCTGTGGAACCTGCCTCTCTGGACCACACTCAAACCTGGTCCTCCGAGCCAACAGACATGACCGCCGGCAAGTCCGTGGAGGAGCCGAGGTCGCGCTACCATGCCAGTCGCCCCGATCGCGATATCGGAGCCACTTCGTCGGAGTGGCGGAATAGGCAGACGCGCTAGCTTGAGGGGCTAGTGCCCGAAAGGGCGTGGGGGTTCAAGTCCCCCCTCCGACACGATCCCTGAGTACACGCGCTCCTGCGGCGACGTGTACTCGCCCGTCTTCGTGGTACGTGAGATTCACGCCGAGCTCGTCGTAGATGGCTCGTTTGTCCTCGGGGTCGGCCTTGGCGAGCGTGCCCACGATGTCCTTGAGCTGGCGGACCAGGGCTTTGATCTCGTTGTTGGTGTGCTTGCGGGGCGTTAGCTTCCGGCCCAGGTCTCGCTCGATGCTTCGGCGCTCGCGTTCGATCTCGGCGATCCAGGTCGCGGCGCTGGTGATCTCGCTGTTCACCTCGAGAGTTCCCGGTAGCGGGCGAGCTTGGAGTCGCATTCCTTGAGGCGCCGCCGGAGCTCGAGCTCGCGTCCCTGGTCATCTTGGGGCTCGAGGTCGCTGACGGCTGCGAGTGCTTCGCAGGTGGCGTCGACGTGCTCTTCGGCGAAGAGGCTGCCGATCCGTTCGTCGAGGCTCGGGACGATTGCCTCTTCGCGGACGTAGACCGTCTTGGGGTGCTGCTCCGCGGTGATCGCGTATTGCGAGGGAAACTTGCAGCGGTAATACGCCCGTCCGTTGTTCCACGATGCTTGCATCTTGCGGTCGCATTCCGAGCAGCACATCAAGCCCGACAGTACGTAGGGATGGCGTGTGCGCTCCTTGCGGACCGCGGAGCGTTGCGCGCCTGCGAAGATGTCCTGGGCGGCCTCGAAGGTTTCGGGTTCGATGATCGCGGTGTGCGTCTGTTGTTCGGACCAGACCCATTCGCTCGGGTGGTTCCAGCGCATCTTTGATTCGTGACCGAGGGCGACGTCCTCGACGTCAATGAGGACTTCGTCGCGGCGCTGCTTGTTCCAGACCTCTCGGCCCGTGTACCGAGGGTTCTTCAGGATCGACCGCACCGCGACCTTCGACCAGGCCCCGCCACTGCCTTGGCGATGCTGGTTGCGGGCCGGGTCGTGCGCAGATGGAGACAGGATGCTGTCGCGGGTCAGGCTTTCGGCGATCGCGTATGCCCCTTGGCCGGCGAGGAAGTCGCTGAAGATCCGTTGCACGACTGGAGCGGCTACCGGGTCGGGTGCGAGCCGATGTAGGCGTTGGCCGATCGCAGCCTTCGATGGGTTCGGATGCGGTCCGGCGTCTGCGAGCGCATAGCCGTACGGCGGCCGCCCGCCGAGGAAGCGGCCCTCCACTGCGGCCTGCGCGGCCATCGCCGAGCGGACGCGAGTCTTGATCCGGTTCCGTTCACCTTTGCTCATGCCGCCGTAGAGGCTCATCACAAGATCGTGGGCATCCGAACCAGGATCGACCGCGCCGCCGACCTCAGGTACCCAGAGCTCGACGTCGTAATGCACGAACACTGGGAACGTCAGTCCGAACTGATTGCCATAGAACGCGCGCTGCGGCTCACCGATCACAACGGCTTCGAAGCCTCGATCGGGCTCGCTGAACGCCTTGAGGAGTCGCGAGGCTTCCGGTCGACGCTTCCACGGCAACGAGCGGGACTGACCGATATCGAAGAACTCGGCCACGAGCTCGCCGCCGACCTGTTCGATGACCTGTCGTGAGCGCGCCAGCTGCCAGTTGCGCGACGACGCGGGATCCTGTTGATCCTCGGTACTGACTCGTCCGTAGATCGCGAAACGCTTCATCCCGGTCAGGAGGCTAGAACCTCGGGCTCGCCTTCGTCGGGGACCGTCGCGTCGGAGCACGAACGGTTGGCCTTGAGCAGTACCCGGACGAGCGCTCGCGCCGCACCCGATGTCAGAACCGGCGGAGTGCTGGGAACCTTGACGGTCGTCTGGCGTCGGTCGACGACTGGCGGCGCCGGCCGGTCGACGGAGTCACCGCAGTTCTCGCGATCTCCGAAAGGTGATGGCATCACAACCATCGTGCGCGTTGCGCATCCCGGAACCACTCCCGAAACCACTCCCGAAACCACTCCTGGGATCGCTCACGGGACCATTCCTGCCGCCGGAACGGCGACGACGCCCTAACGCGAGGGACGCCGGGTTCGTTGCTCCATGCGGCCACGTCTACAGCTCCGAATTCCTTCACGATGAGGAATAGCGCGATCGACCCCCTCGCGCGCGACACGCGACCCGAAAGAAAGTTGCACGCACTTGCGTACGACGATGCCGCGCCGGCCCCGCGCACATCGGCTCCGTGACACCGTCGCCCGTCAATCGGTCTCGACAGCGATTCACCGATGTGTTCGGCGACCCGGTAAGCGTCTCGCCGAACAGCGACACCACGAGCGCGAATCGGCCTTCACGATCGTCACAGACTTGCTCGTTGCGCTAAGGGACCTAGCGGTTAGGGCGTGAGTCGGGGCTCCATCGGTTGCGCCAGTCGATGAGCTTTGCGGTGACGAGCAGCATGGTCACGAAGCAGAGTTGTGCGTGTCGGTGTCGGGTTCGGCGGTCGGTGTTGCGACGTAGCTGTCCATAGTTCGACAACCACGAGTTGGTTCCTTCGACGACCCATCGCAGTCCCAGCTCGAGCGGTCGTCTCTCGGTGGCGCCCTTGGGTTCGCGGTGTTGGATATTGAGATCATCGAGTCCGAAACTCGCGAGATGGCGACGTGTCTTCGCGTAGTCGTAGCCGCGGTCGAGGTGCAGGGTCTCGATGTCGACGAGGAGTCCCACGCGGGCAACGTCGTCGAGTGTCGGGCCGAGGAGCTTGAGTTCGTTGCGGTTGGCGCCATCGATTGCCCACCCGATCGGGATGCCGTTGGCATCCACCGCGATGGACCACTTCCAACCGAGATTCGCCCGGTCAGTCGGGTTTATCCCGGTGCCTTCCCCACCGCAGGGTGCCTTGTGCAACGAACCGTCGAGAGCAACCTCGCGTAGGTCCAGGCCAATGATCCGGTCGTAGGCGTGGATCGCATCGGCGCGCAGCTGGTCGAACACCCGGCCGCGATCCATTCATCGCGTCGAGATGCAGAGTGGTGTCGGAGACCCGTCGTTCGAGAATCGATTCGACGGTCACCCACGAACAGCCGGTGACGAGTCGGATCAGGATGCCCCAAAAGCACAAGCGATCCGCGACCCGCGGGCGGTGACAGCCCAACGGATGATCGTCTCGAATCGGTGGGATTAGCGGTTCGATCGCTCCCCAGACGGCATCTACCACTTCGGGTTCGAGCGCGCGCATGATGACGGGGCCTTCCACTGTGTCGTCGTTGTTTGGGTCGCACTTGGGATCAAACCCGAGCCAACCCGTCGACCGGTGGATGGCACCTACTCGCGCTGCCCCTAAGCGCAACGAGCTGAGCATTGTCGTCGGGTCCGATCGAGTCGCAGTCGTCGACGCGTCCGACTGTCTGTGCGGCCCTTTACGGACGCAACAACGGCCGTGGGACTGAGCTTCCGATCGTTGCTCGTAGTGACGGAGCTCCGCCCGCGATCAGCGAGCACCGCCTACAGGATCTCGCACGTCCGTTCATGCGATCCGAGAAGCGATCGCGGCTTGTTCGCGGCGACGTCCCGCGCCGGTTCGGTCGGCGCTGTGGTCAGGGCTCGACTCGTTCGCGCGTTGTCGAAACGTCGGCCCACCTCTGCACGGTAGATCTGCACGCTATGTCTGCACGGTAGGTCTGCACTCAATGTACGCCGGAGACAGCTGACGGCCCTGGACTGCGGCCGGATCTATGACCAGTCGGGCGGCTGACCTGCAGTTTCGTCTTCCAGTGATTGTCCTTGGTTGTCGTCCTTTCTCGACCTCCCGCGGCCCATCCGCGGCCCACAACTTGGCGTAGGGCCGACCCGTCCGCGAGCCGCTTCTCACGGCTGCGTACGCCAGATTGGCCCGTGCCACTCCCCTCAGAGCTCCCGTAAGCACTCCCGCCGCCCAATCGGCGACACGTGTTCGTCCGGGGGTGATGCGTGACAGGTCGTTCCGGATTGATGTGTGACGTTCCGGGACTTGTGTGTGCGAAGGGCGAGATCTGTCGTCGCGGGCGACGAGCCGCAGCGTTCGAAGCGCTCGGCGAGGAGCGGGAACGGCACACCGAACCGCTGTTCGCGCTCATACCCGGCGGACCCGATGCCGAGTTGAGCGCGCCCGCGACCCACCAGCACCGACGAGGGCGGACGAACCCGGCTGCATAGCTCAGCTGGTGATGCGCTCCAGCCAGCCGGTGACGAGGTCGGCGAACTCGGAGGTGGCGTCGAGGTGTGGAAGATGTCCGGCCTCGATCGCGCGGTGTGCCTTCGGCTCGTTGGCGGCGGTGTAGAGCTGGTCGGTCTGGGCCGGAGGTTGGAACCGGTCGTGATTGCCTTGGATGAGCAGGACGGGGCGGTGGAGTCGGTGGATCGCGTCCGGCCCGTCCCAGGTGTCGAGAAGCTCTCGGTAGGTGAGCATGGAGAGCCGGCGTGCTCGGGTGATGGTGGCATCTCGTCTGATGCGCCCTGCCCAATCGGGGTTGTCGGTGAGCTGTTCGTAGGCGTAGAAGTGGTTCACGCTGATGCGCATCGGGACGATTCTCGAAAGAGGGAGCGCGATGCGGTAGAGCAGTCGTCGTGGTCTGGTGAGCAGGAAGTCGGCAACGTGTGCGGGGGCGTTGGAGGCGACGACGCTCTCAATGTGGGGGTCGCGTTCGCCGGCGAGGATGGCGATCATGCCGCCGAGGCTGTTGCCGACGAGGTGGACGCGGTCGAGTCCGTGCTGGCGTGCGTACGAGATCGCGGCGAGGGTGTCGTCGGCGAGGTCGTCGAGCGTCCATCGGCCGCGTACTCCAGTGCTGCGGCCGTGGCCGCGGTAGTCGAAGCTGAGGGTGTTTACGCCGCGGGTGGCGAGTTCGGTGGCGAGGGGCTCGTACTCGAAGGTGTGGAACCCGATTCCGCACAGCAGCACGACCGTCGGGCGGGCAAGGTCGACGCTGCGAAGCCGTCCGTACAGCTCGATGCCGTTGTTTCGGAAGGCGAGATCGGTGGGATCGCTGTTGACGGGTGGTCCTGTCGATCGAGTCGGCGAAAGATCGCGGCGATCCACGCAGGCCAGCCCGGGCCCGTCACGAAAAGCGACGGCTCGCCGCCACCGGGCAGGGCAGGATTCGACATGAGCACGTCGGCGTCGCTGATCTGATCACCGAGACTCGCGACGTCGCCGGGGTTCGTGAGGTCGGCGACGATGAACGTCGCGGCGAGCGAGCACGACGCACCTTCGTTGCGGCCGGTGAGCACGAGCTTGCTGCCCGCGCGTCGCCGGCATGCGCGTGCGATGGTAGGACCGAGTTCGCCGCTGGCGCTGGTCACAACCCGTCGTTGCGTCGCTCGGTTCCATCGGAGACTGTTCACGTCGGCTGGCTGGTGCGCGTAGCGAAGATGTGCAGGCAGCGGGTGGAGCAGAACACATAGTCGTTGCCTCCTCCTCCGATCGTCATTCGAGCGGCGATTTCGTTGTCGCACAGCTGCATCCCGCAGACTGGATCGGTGCGACCCCGTTGTCGTCGGTGCGGGCCGGCCACTGTTCAGAACTCCCAGAAGTGGTACCGATGTTCAGCTCAATCCCGTGCTCATCGAGCTCGTTCACGTCGCGAGTGCCTTGTCGGGATCGGCGAAGAAGCGTTCGGCGCAATCGGCCGAGCAGAAGTAGTAGTCCGTGGCGCGCCAGCTCGCCACGACCGTTGCGGATTCGGGATCGAGGGCCATGTGGCAAACGGGGTCTATGACGCGGTCGGGTCGCGGTCGTGCGTGCCGAACGACGTGGAGCACGACTTCGCCGGAGATGCCTTTCAGCGCGGGTGGGCCGAGGGTGACGACTTCGGTGTCGTCGGGCATTCGTGCGGAGGTGCGTAGAGCGTCGGTGATCAAGAATTGGTTGCGGTCCGCGACGCCGACGATGCGGGCGGCGATGTTGACGGTGGTACCGACGTAGTCGCCCTCGCGGTAGAGCAACGGGCCGTGGTGCGCACCGATGCGTGCGGTGGGGAAGTGGTTCTCGATGGCGATGGCGTCGGCGATGTTGATACCGCACGCGACCGCGTCGGTGGGGTCGGTGAATACAAGCATGAACGCGTCGCCGATCTGTTTCACGATCTTGCCCGCGTGGTGGGTGAGCGCCTCGCGGACAAGGTGGGAGAAGCGCTCCACGATCTCACGCCAAGCATCGCTCGCACAGAACTCTAGGTGAGCTTCGTTCACGTCACGACCGTACCCGAGCCTTTGGCTGGCCGTTGGCCGGCCAGGGCTTTCTCGCGCGTGGCAGAAGCTTCCCAGCCGCCCGTCGTCGCCTCGGCGCGGTCTTCATCGACGTGGAGTTAGCCGACGCCCCTGGCGCGGACGGCATCCCATGGTGCGACTGCGAGCATCGTTTTTCGGGCGTCTGCGGCGCATGAGAGCTTCCACGGTGATTTCTCGGATGGACGGCGCTCTTAGCGTCGACCACCGGGCAGATCCCGTCCCGGAACGACTCCCGGAACGACTCCCGGCATCGCTCCCGCGACGCATTCGCCGAGGCTGTTCGCCGAGCGGCGATCCCGCGCTCATCGAGTTCTGACCGATGTGCGTCCGCCCTCTTCGCGCAGTTCGACCCGAATAGGTGATGGCGATGAGTTGCTGGCATGGCCTCGCGCTGTCTCACGGATTGACTCGAGTGCCGAGAAGCTGCTGAAACAACCATTTGGGAGATGGACCGCAGCGCGTTCTGTTACGTCGATCGTCGATGAGCGCCACGTGAAAGTTCTGACGCGTGCCGATGCTCGGATGACTCCCGGGATCACTCCCGTCGGGTTCCGCTTGCGGAACCTGCAAGTGTGTCTACCCCTAGTTCGTGCATTGGTCAGGCGTTGAAGGTGATGCTCGGTAGTCGTCGTTTTCGGGGGTTTGGGAGTTGCGGTTGGGGGCGTTGTCGTTGGGTTGCGTCGATGAGCTACTGAGTGTGGTTGGGTGGTGTTGGGCGCTGTCGGTGTGGGATCGGTCGTTGGTCTGGTCGGTCGTTGTCGTCGGGGTTGATTGGGGGCGGGCGGGGTGTGCGACCACTGGTTGAAGGTAATGGCATCGTGGGCCCGGCAGCAGGATCGGACAGTCGGCGTCCCGCACGGACGTCGGACGTCGGACCTGGACGCGGTTGCCACGCCCGCGAAACCGCGCGGTTGCGCGATCGTGCAAGCATTCGCCATGTCGCTCACTTGCCTTGTATGACGACGACGACGCGAACGGTTCGCCTGCCGGTCGGAACCATCGCGCAAGGCCAATGTCCCGACGATAGCCAAGCGAACGGTCGATGCGCGAGGCTGACGCACCGCTGGGCCACCGAGCACGGGATCTCCGCATGACAACTCTCGAGACTGACTACCTGGTGATCGGGGCTGGCGCGGCCGGCATGGCGTTCACCGATGAGCTGATCGCCGACTCCGAAGCCGCGACGATGTCGAACGGAACCGTTTGTGTCCACCCAACCCGTATCCGACTGCAGCCCGCGACTGGGTCACCGGCACGCACATTTCGATGATCGCGCCAGTAGACGTGCTTGTTTGCTGGGGGAGCGTGGTGCAGAGAAGCCCTGTTGACTCATGACGCGAACTCCCGGGACGACGCGTCGGGCAGTGTGGACCGACCAGCGCATTCATCCACCCAGGGGTTGCCGGCTGACGTCCCGGAGCGCCGATGTTGGCCCGTTCAGCCCCGCATCGCCATGCCCAGCCGCCGACGCGAGCCATCGTCAGGCCGACGGCGATGGTGGCGACCGTAGCGCCCACCAAGCCGATGTGACCAGGCAAGCCGCGCCGGGACGCTCGGCGAGCGCCCGAGCGTTATGACGTCGTGATCGTGGACGGAGCCAGCGGACTCCGGTGGCCAGATCCTGCCGAGTCTGTCGCGGCGTAGCCCTGGTTCGGCGTGGCCGAATGAAGTGTCGTTCTGAGCGCGACCCCGACCCGGCGTCATATGGGGCCCCGATCGCGAGACTCGGGAATGTCCTGGACGCTGCGACGAGTGCCCGCCGATGCTCTGTCGCTCTAACGCGCACTTGACGAACCGCCCGTCACCGACCGATGGGGCGGTGATTGCGCCGCGGAGGTGTAGCCGGGATGAGTGTGCAGGGTTCCGTCGGTTGCGGCATCAGTTACTCGTGTCCAGGCGTGCCGTGGGCGGCGATAAAGACCCTGACGCCGGCGTCGGCGTATCGGTCGAGGTCGCCCGCGGCGAGCGGTTGGTCATCGCCGAAGAACATCGCCCGGTTCAGGGGGGCTGACATGATCAACCAGTTGAAGTGCTCCGCGGCGAGGGCAGGATCGTCGAGTTGGAGGACGCCTCGCTCGGCGAGCTGCGCGAAGACGGTGGCGAGCGTCTCGATCGTGCGTCGCGGTCCGAGCTCATAGAAGGTGCGGCCGAGCTCAGGAAAACGCGTCGCTTCGCCGATGACCAGGCGGCGCAATTGCAAGACCGCGGGCTGCATCACGCTCGCAAGAGTGCGGCGCGCCCAGGCGCTGAGATCTTCCTCCAGCTTCCCGCTGTCCTCCAGGTTGAGGAGTTCCTCGTGTACACGATCGCTGATCTCACTGACCGTGGTGGTAACGAGTTCGGAGAAGAGGCACTCCTTATCGGTGAAGTGCTTGTACACGGTCTGTTTCGACACAGCGGCGAGGCCAGCGATCTCGTCCATGCTCGTGCCGACGTAGCCGTTGCGGAGGAACACCGTCCTTGCGGCCTGCAGGATTACGTGGCGCTTGCGACTCGCACGTGGCTCGGACTCGTTCACGGTTTCCCTGACGCTGGTCATCTCCGCCTCCTATAACTGGATTAGTACTAGACAGTACCGTACCGTGGTGGTACCGTACTGTCTAGTACTCGTTCTTGGATTCGGATGAGTTCGAGGACATCGCGATCAAGGAGGCAACGATGCGCAAGATGACTACTGGGCTCGCCATTTCGCTCGACGGCGTGGCGGAGTCGCCGGCGAACTGGGGCGGCTTTGGCTTCATCACTGAGGAGATGAACGAGATGATCGGCGCCGGGATCGCACAGGCCGACGCGATTCTGCTGGGCCGCCGCACCTACGTGGAGTTCGCCGAGTTGTGGCCGAAGCAAGGCAGCGAGGTGCCGATGGCCGACTTCCTGAACAACACGCCGAAGTACGTCGTGTCCCGGACGCTAAAGAGGCTCACGTGGGGTCCCGCGAAATTGCTCACGGGCGACCTCGCCGACGCCGTCATCGAACTCAAGGGGCAGCCAGCAAAAATATCCAGGTCCCTGGAAGCCCGACGCTGGTGCAATGGTTGCTCCGGAACGGGTTGCTCGATGAGCTCACCCTCATGGTTTGCCCAGTCCTCGCCGGCTCCGGCATGGGCCTCTTCGACGGACTGCGCGATCACATGGAGTTCAAACTCATCGCATCAACGGCACTCAGCAGCGGCGCGCTGGCCGTGACGTACGAACCAGCAAGCACGAGCCGCGAGACCCCGTCCTTCCCCGAAGCCGCGTCTCGCCTGGCGTGAGTTGGACGGGCTCCCGCATCACCCCACGGCCGCAGCAATCTGTACCCACGCGCAACACGAATTCCCATGTGCATGGATCTAAAGATCTTTGTATAATACACCGCTAGTCCTCCGTGGAGTGGAATAATTGGGGCATGCCCACTTAGCTAGCCCCACCAGGCCCCACGGAACGCCTGGGATATTCAGCGTCAGACGATGTCGCGATACCCCGAGATCTTGATTCCTAAACTTTGATCTCCGAACGGACGTATTTCCTCCAGGGGTTTGGCGGCTCGCGCTAGCTAGGGGGTATGTGAGACGGGAAGCAGTATTCGCTCACGAGGAGGCAGTTTTGATGGCTGGTGGACTGGTAGCGAGCATCATTGCGTTTGCAGTGGGAGCGGTCTTGGATTTCGCCGTCACCGCGAGCCCGGATCAGCACGGCTTCAACATTCACACAGTTGGCGTCATTTTGATGATTGTTGGCGTGGTTGGGGCTGTTCTTTCGCTCCTTGGGCCCGCCGCGATTTTGATTACGCGTTTGGCGTCGGCGTGAGCGTGTAGTTC
>JADEYI010000180.1_pt1 | contig 116533 bp, 141 predicted proteins | sample 8542331 | NCBI WGS metagenome assembly JADEYI01 (sample SAMN16510988, study PRJNA670497) | mine drainage metagenome | isolation source: biofilm near Copperflume 1 | place: Germany: Marsberg coppermine Kilianstollen | collected 2018-02
GGGTCCCCCCCGGGGTCTCCTGTTCTGCGTTCCTTTCTTCTTCTTCTTCTTCTTCCCAGAAGCTCGAGCTCTCGTTACTTACATCCAATTCCGCCCTCCCTCGACAATATCTGCCCGATGCAGGCAAGCGCTTCAAACACCTATTTTATCCTATAAATCAGCAGATCATCGTTTATTGAATTTGTCGCAGAATTGCAGATCTCCAGAGTGACATGCATTCCGGGACTAAGACATCGTTACAGGGAGAGTTGCCCAAGTGTAGCCCATGACATCAGCTGGTGTGCTCAGGCAAGTGGTTGTCCCGGAAAAGGCATAGCCGATGAAGCGCGCCGCACCTTCAGGCGAGGGCAGAAGATTGACCCCTGGCAAAGGACTTATTTTCGACAAGAACTCCTGATCTCCGAAGCCCGCTTTGAGTGGGATGCAGAAGGGTACATCAGGAGGGCATGTGAGCAAGAGGCCAGGAAGCCAGGCCCTCACCGGGAGGCTGCAGGGGAATTCAAAAGAGCGCTCGAACTGTGTGACAAGGCTCTGGCGATCAACCTGGGCCTCAATGGGGTGTATCTCACCAGGGCAGCTTGCTTTCTGCGCCTGCAAGACTATGAGGGAGCTGCCAAGGCCTATGAGCATGCTCTAGCAGAAGGGCGGGAGTTTCACCAGGCTGCAGCGTGAGTCCTTTACACCTCTTTGTCATGTATAAGATCTATAGATCCTTAATTTTCTCCTGCTTTGTTGCTATGCCTGCAAGCGTGAGTCTTCTGAAGTTCACAGCATAGTACTTGCTGCTGTGCATGCATGCATGCATTTGGAGGAAGAGTTAGACCATAAAGTATCTCATGTGTAGGATTGAAATGAAAGTCATGATGGGCCTGCTTGGTCCGCACTAGATCTGCAGGATTATGCAAGGCGTCTTACTTGTTTCTTCACTCTCAGCCATGTCAGCCAGTGATTGATGTGTTGAGCGCAGGCATGTGCACATGGAAGGGCTGATGGCTGCAATGGAGAGGGAAATGCTGTCGGATGAGCCCCGGCAAAGAGTTGTCATTTCCCTGCTACAGTCTGCCCTGAAGCTCAGCTCGTCACAAGAGCGACAGGCGCAGGTCAGCACTCCCAGCCGTGTCACAAATATTTTCCACTGGAAATCCCTTTGCACATAACAGATACCCACAGCGCCTGGGGAAACACAGCAGGACTAGATAAATTTTGAACAGGGATGACAATTTCGCCCCTCATGTGAGTGTGGGTGCAGATTCATGGACCTGGCCCGTCCTCTTGTCTTTCATGCTCAAGGCTGTCAATAGATCCGCTCAGCGCTTTTAAAGCAGCAATAGCCTTGGTGTTGTAAGTGCTCATCAGTAATCAGAAGGTCATGTACGGTTCAATTGTGTTAGAGACGCTGCTGTCTGTGCAGGCACTCTTTGGCCTGATCAATGCACATCTACACTTCAACGACGCATCCTCTGCTGCAAGGCTTTCCCAGTCCCTGTGCAGCAGCCCAGCCCTCCTGACTGCTTATAATTCAAATATCGCATGCCAAGACCGGTATGCTGGTTCCTCATCACCTAAGCCTTCACATATACAGCTGCATGTCTAGCATGCATTAAAAACTTTCGTGATTTGTGTTCAGTGCCAGAGAGTGGCACTACTGTGAATTTTCACTCAGTCGGATTTTGAAGGATCTGTGGAGAGGTGAAGGCATGCATGCCGAGGCATGGGCATGTAAGCCTGGCACCTTATACACATTAAATTGCTCACTCCTTGACTTTGGGGTATGATAATAATTATGCACCCTTACTGTGTGCGCAATGCTGACACAGCATGTGCACATGTGCAGGCAAAGGCTATCAGGAGGATTCAGGTTGGCAGGCGATAGTCTCAAGGAGGAGGGGAACCTAGAATTGGCTCAGGAGATGTACAAACTGTGCGTGGAGATGTGCCCATTTAATGGAAATGCAGTGTGCAGACGTGCTCACATAAATCTGCAGGTGCTGCCCGGCCACCCTCTGCTTCACTTCATGTGATCAGATCACTGATCAGATGTCTGTGCGGTGCATCTTGTCAATTTGCCAGCTGTCATTGCTTGCGTACACGCACAAACAACGTCTAAAACAACCCTCCTTATTTTCTATATGGCCACTTTTGCCAAGAGGGGAAACTCTCGGTATGCCCAGACGTTGCCCTGTCCAAAACAAGCTTCTGACAGGTATAGGGCTCAATCAGTTGGGGCTAGGGATTTTTGTGTAAGATTTAGGGCTCACTTTCATCACCCTGACCCTAACCCAAATATGAAGCTCAAAGCCCATGTGTTCAGCATGTCCTGATGAACTTTTGGTGCTGTAACAGACGAAGCTCTAAAAGGAAGCTGACGTGGATGCCACTGCAGTGATGAGCTGCTCTCGTGACACGGAGTTGTTCGACCAAGCACGCAAGAGGTGCAAGTCAGTGCATCACTTCAGATAACAAAGGCGCAGCTCTATTTTCAATATTATCATTACACCCCCCTGCTGATGGGCCCAAGACTGCAATTGTAGAGTGCTTCTAAGACTGAAGAATCCGTTGCATGGGCAGGCAAGCAGAGGCGCACCTATCCCTGGGCAATGCTATTGCAGATCTGGGCAATATCAAGCATAGAAGTCAGCAGGAGCTCTGCTGCCTAGGATTGACATTGGCCACGCAAGCTGTGACTGTTTTAAGGACCAGGAGCAGAAGTCCATGCAGCAGGTCAAGACCACCCAAGCGTGCGAGATCTGGCTTTAGAAGTGGCAGTGATTTGTGCACGTGCAGCCACAACACATGATCCAGGGACCCTGCTTTTTTATTTTTATATATTCAAACCGCATCGTCGCTGTCGAAAATCCGTGCCGAAGTTCTGAGCGGTTTGCTAAGGAGGGCCCCTCAGCATTCGTGAAAGAAGGTGTAGACCTGTAGGCTGCAATGATGCATTTGCAACTTGACAAGGCTGCAAGCCTCTGCATGTCGGCCCCGGGTTCCGGCTGCAGACGGACCTGAGTATATGCCCTATGGCCCTCTGGGCTCTGGGTTTGCCACTCATAGAAACTGTTATTATTATTTAGGCGTTCTCTTTAGGGTCTTGAAAGAAACATTTGGATTTGGATTTATCATGGAGCATGTACTCCATGCAGCTAGCTTGGCAGAAACATTTGGAAAAGGCTCAGCCGATGACTCAAAAGTAGTGTCAGAGTAGGGATTGCCTGTGCAACAACTGTACCACAACAACTCCACATGGCAATGCCAAGTAAATCTTATTCCTGTCTCCACAACCTTTAAGTAACCTGGGTTACTTAAAGGCCCCACAATTGATCATCATCCAGCCTATGGCACTTGCAGAGATGCTAGCATTGCATACATGCATGGCCTGTGTGACTTCTGAAATTACTTGAAATGACCTCAGAAGGTTTGTTGTTCCTGTTTGTGATTGGACTACAATTTAATGCTGATCACAGACCCTGTGAGGCCTATACAGAAGGCTTAAATCCCTCTGTACCCTAGCATGCAAGGGACTTGCATAAACAGAAAAGCATCATGTCAACAAGAGATATTTTGACCAGATATTATTATTTTACTATCGAGGATTGACAAGGGACCCCATTTAAGCTGTGTAAGTTGCATGAAGAAACCCTGTGTGTACCAGGATCCTGACCAAGACGCTATTTCGTTCCTAGGCATCAACCATCGAAGCTGTCAGGCTACCTTCACGCTTCATAGATACTTGATATAAGGTGAAGATACATACTAAATTTCAGATAATTCTTCCTGAGATCCTACCTGGCTGAGAGTCAGGATTGTCTCTCGCATCTTAGTTTCCTTGCGATCGTGGCATTCATCGTGGAGATCACAGCAAATATTTGCTCGTTCAAATCCTGTCGTCACACATATATATGATAGTTCATGCTGTGCAGTGTCATCAGCTTGCTGATTAGGGCACCTGCCCCATCTAATACTTCAGGGTTACCAGCACTTCTAAGGAGGCTTCTTCTTTCACCCTTTTATCGCCCGATCCTCACAAAGCGGCGATCAGTACGACCCAGGTGCGCACGAGCAACACTCGATATTGACCGTGCTTCTATGCATAGTAGCATCAGCTGCTGCAAAGTGGCCATTGAGAACAAGTGAGAATAGTGCCAGAGTAGTGTGCAGGGGACTGAATTGGGCCCAAAGGAGTGGAGTAGCTGGAGAACTCCACAATTCCCTGCGTGCTGATGTACGTGCCACTGGCAGCGGACGGATGAGAAAGGCAAGGTTTTCCTCCAGTGGTCTGCAGCTCTATTCCTGCACCTCTTTGCCAGCATCTCGAGTTTGCATCTTCCAATGATCCCATGACAAAACTTTGCCTTGTCACAGGAGAAACATTATGCTGGAGAGGACATAGCCGGGGAGGCTTGCACAGCTTTCAGGCAAGGTTCACGGAGGGAAAAGGAATTGAAGCATCACATCAAGAATGCTGAGCACGCCATCTCATCCCTCAGCCCTGGCAGTGAGTACACAGCGAGCGGTGTGACAGATACTGGCAGGCAGTCCAATTGTACCCAATGCCAGGGCCTTAAATTGGAGGCTTATGAGAAGTTTAGGAAGGCACTAGAGCTCTGCGACAGAGCTCTGGAAGTCAACCCATGCATTGGCTCGGTCTACCTGACAAGAGCCGCCTGCTTCGTGCATCTTGATGACCTTCCTGGAGCTGCCAAGGCATATGAGGATGCTCTGGCGGCAAATCGGCAGCTTGATCAGACCCATGGGTGAGCGTTTTATTGCTGCCATTTTGTGTGCCGTGACTTCTTGCTGCTTTACTTGTTTGGCCGCTGGCTCAGTGGATGATTGTTACATGCAAGTTGTTGTGTTGAGTCCTTTAGAGCACGCTCAGCTGATGAGCCAATGACCTGCGAACTTTGGTGTCTTGGGCACAGGCATGCGCATGCGGATTTCATAATGGCAGAGGTCAAGAGAGAGATGCGTCAGCCAAAGCCTCAAGATGACGCTGTAGTGTCGCTCCTGCAGTCCGCCCTGAACCTGAGCTCTGCACCTGATAAGATAGGGCAGGTACAAAGTCTTACGAGTTTTAGTATCACCTAAGTTTCCCTTATTTGTTTGTAGATTCCCTTATCAGGTGTCCTTGCCAAACATGCCCAGGGGAATACCTCCTCAGCCTGTGGCAAACTGACTGCTCGAGCCGAGAGCTTCCTTCTGCATGTCTGTCTTCAAGTTCACTTGTTTCTCTGGAATCCAGGTGACTGCTTTCTGCAGGCACTCTACTTCTTGATGGATGCACATATGCGATATAAGGGCCCTCCATCAGCAGCAGGGGGGTTGGGGGACATGTATAATTTCCCAAGCCTCCTGAACCCCTTCAAGAATGACATGCCGAACTGGCAGAGGTATGTCCAGTGTCCAGTCAACCTAGAGCGCTGAATTTTGTGCCCTGCCATGCATGCCTCAGCTGACTCGCATGGTTTGAGAAGGTCACCTGTACATTGTCAGTTGCAGTGTTGACATAAATGGATTGCAATTGCGGGAGGATTAGCACCATGCGTAATGCAGCTTAATTCATTTGCATAAAGAAGCACAAATGAGGGCTTTCCCTGTAGTGTCAGCATGGGCTTTATGTGCAGGGAGAGAGTGTCAGAGGGATTCAGGTTGGCGGGCGACAAGATCCTGCAGGATGGGGCCTGGGAGCAGGCGAAGCTAATGTACAGCCTGAGCCTGGACATGAATCTGTGCAATCTAAATGCCCTGTGCAACCGCGCTCACATCAACCTGGAGGTGTGTTTTTTGCTTTGCTGCCACATGCCACTTCTGCTTTGCTTTAGGCAAGGCTGTTCCCCTATGCTGAAGCTCATTGTGCTGTAACACCACCGCTGTCTGCTTTCAATTTCAGCGTTTCCATAGAAGACGGGTTGCTGTACTTTACGCACTTCCTGCAGAGGGGTCTGTACTATTTTGCTAAGTTCAATCAAGCGGGAGGCTTAGTACTGCTTCTTAGGTGGTGTATGATAGGCAGTGCTGGTTTTTCGTGGGGTTTTGCAGAAGCTTCAGCCTGTGTGCTGCATGGTTGAAAATTCGGTCTGGGGCTGTGACAGCTGAAGTTTTACAAGGAGGCTGCAGCCGATGCCACCGCGGTGATCTCAGCCAGAGGCGCCGGCAACAAGGCAATGCTTGATGACGCACGCAGGAGGTGAGGAGGAAAATTTGACCATGTGCAACGACACTGAATAGCTCCGTAAATTCCATGATATAAGCGCTGCCTTGCATTTCTGTGCATTCTCCCTGGCATAATTGACAAAGCAGTCTCACAATAACGACTCTCATGACTTCTGAAAAGATGCGGAATGCCATGTGCGTGGAAAGATGATGTGCTCAGCAAAGTCACCTTTGATACGTGTTCATTGTCATTGACTTCAGATGCTTGTGAGCATGCAGATGCAGCTGTCTCTCCAGAAGCATTGTGCAGTGGTTAGTAACCGCTGAGTACATTTGCATGCATGTGCAGGCGTTCTGAGGCGTACCTCTGGCTGGGCGAACCTCTCAACGCATGCGCTGACCTGAACAGTGTCAGGAACAAATCCCATGAAGACATCGTCCGCCTGGGGTTACTAGTGGCCACTCAAGCTCTTGATGGGTGGAGAGGCGTGGAGCAACAAACAGTGCAGCAGTAAGACTGTGCACAGCAATTGAGGTTGTCAGGGGAGTCTAAACTCTGATATCTTTAGAGTCCCCTGAGAGTGTGGTCTATTGGGGGATAATTTAATGCAGCACTGCCTGGGCCCCAGACAGTTCTTTCGGATTCAGCAAAACAGTGCTTCACACAGATCTGGTAATAACTGCAGGTGCAGGCTTTACCCAGCTGCAAGCCTTCAAGATTTCACATTAAAACATATGTTTTTCCTGCCAGAGGCAATGTGCGCATGTGTCTGCAGACAAGCTGCTGTCCTGCCATGTGACACAGAAAGTCGACGGCTCTGCTTTAAAGCTTCTCAAGAGGATTATGATGCACACGAGGATGCAACCAGGAGAGAGATGTTAACCCACCGTGGCTGAGTTCCTGTCTTTGCTGAGTATTTTGTGCTTTTTTGTGAAATGTGTTCAGCTGACCGCCCAAGTGGTGACCATTTAATCATGATGCGTCGCAATTGCTGGTAGCTCTGGTCAATCTTGTGCTACTTATAAGTGCTGCGGCCGGACTGCCAGTGGCAGGGTGGTCCGGGCTTAGGGCTCTGCTCTGCTGCCCATTGGCATGCAAGTGCTCACTGCGCAGTGCTTTGCCTCTGTGCAATTCAAGGAGGTTTCTTCGATAGTGTGACCAATGCAGTTCACACCGTTACCGGTGGAAGCAGGTGAATCTCAGGTCCCAAGTCTGGTTCTTTTATAATCCCATGTAAATTGTGCTCATAAATGCCTGATCAGATTGGAAAGGGGAAGAAAGGAAAAAGAAAAGAGTCCTTGCAATGCAATGCATGCAATGGGCCAATGGCCAAATGGCCCATGGGCTGTGCTTTTTCAATTTTGCAAAGCTATTTGGGCTGGCAACTGTCCACTGTACCACCCGGTACTGGACCACTTGGCCCCTTCTGCCAATTCTGTGAATGTATAAATATCACATAATGATTAAGTATGTATGACCGTGATCATAATCGCATGCGATGATCGCAGTGCGCAGTGGAGTGGTCACGGCTACTCAAGTACTTACGTAAGCATACTGCCACGTGTTTGTCTAGGATTTATACTTGAAATTTGAAAGCATAATGCGCTGTAAGAAAGTAAAAACTACAAAGGAACAGCAGACACATTGGCGCTTTTGGTCCAAACCTTTTGGACCCCTCCCTGCCTGGAAGGGGCAGGTGCACCGCAGCTTCACCCCCAGCGTCATATGACCTCAACCCCGTGACTGCCCTCACGAGAGACATGCAAGGGGAATGTTGCTGCTTTAGCTGTCCAACAAAACATCCATAAATACTCCCAAGGAAGTTTATTCCGCCAAGGATTCTGGGTTGTTGTGACAGTGTTCGGGTGGTTGCTAAGTGTTCAGGTTCACTTCCTTTCGCAACGATCTTACGCTTTCTTAGGAATCTAATGTTCGCAATAGGCTTCTATTTATAATCAACTACTTTAATCAACTGAGGTCAATTAGCAACTTTCTTACCCTGGTTTATTTCTTGCTGAATCAGCGGTGCGTTCCACTGCCCTCCCGTTGGCATTGGTTCACAAACTGGAAATTAGTACCCATCGAGATGCAATGATTCAGTAAAATATTTTATATAAATCCTGACATAAGCTTTCCTGAACTTGCAGCGAAATTTTCTCTCGTCCACAACCTTGCCTCAGATGAGGCCATCGCCATGAAGCACCTGGGCTTCCTAGCCCAGCTTGATCATCCCAGAGAGGCCATCCGACAGTTTACGCCGTCATGGTTCACTGTGACTATGGTACAGTCGTGATGAGCCCAACCTTATTGACTTTCGTTCCGTTCTTGCCAACTGTCGAGATGCCTGCATCTTCTGGCCACTGAAATCTGCATGGTCATCACAGGGCACTGGGATCATCTCCCAGCTGTTGTACAACTTCCCGTTTCCCTTCCAGGGCCTGGAACAACTGGCATGGGCGTTTTGGTGCGCTCCTCTCTCAATCCTCTTTTTGGCTCTCTTCACACAAGGGAAGGTCCACAGGTGCACGACGCCAACAATACAACGCGAGTATTCTATTTCCTGCAGGTGGCTGAATGTGGTGCTCTTTGCCCTCTTCAGTGCTATGCAGCTGGCACAGATAGTGTGCTTCCCCAAGGAGGCATTGCAGATTCTGCACGACCCAACACAGTCCCTCTTCATAGGAGCAATCCCCATGGGCTTTGCCACGATAGTGAATGGCATTGTCTTCTTCTGCGTCCCCAGATATGGCAGCGCTGCTGTGGAGGCTGCACTGGTCACTTTCTGGATTGACACCGGTCTCTCGCTCATCAGTGGCTGGCTGGTGCGTGCCCTGCCTCTCCTGTGCTGTCGTGTGTTTCATGGCGAGACAGCAGCATGTTTCCCCTTACAAGCCATCAGCCGGCCTTGCAAGCTCCTTCTGTGATGTTCAACGTTTCATCGAAAGGAGGCGTTCAGCTGGCAATGCATGTTGATTGACCCGGAGGCTTGCAACCAGTGAGAAACATTCTGGCTCTGTAGCTGGCTGGCAGGCAGTGGCAAGAATGAGAAGTCCAAAATGCATGCAAAAAAAAGCGTGTAAATGATAACAATAATAACACCACAGCAAAAAAGCGTATAATGATGATAATAATAATACAATTGGCATTTGAATGGACTTGTGTGGGTGCCATGCGCGCAGGTCCCGTACTACATGTTTGTGCACCACAAGCACAAGATGGAGACTATGACGTCCGTCTGGTTCTTCCCCGTCGTCCCAGGCGTCGTCACTGCGCTGTCAGCCGCCATCGTGGGCAAAGTTGTCGATGCCAAATCCGCTGCACAGGTTCGCTTGTCCTTTAGCTGGTATCAAGCAGACACATTCATCTTTTCTGCCCCAATGTTTGGCGTGCGCTGCCTTCGAACTCTAAAATTTGTCCTCGAGCAAGGACCACCAATGGCTTCCTTGGGGCGGAACGGAGCTTACGATTGGATGAGAGAGCTAAGGATGCCTATAGAGAGTTGCAAGCACGTCAAGGGCTCATTTGAGATCTGCACACTTTACAAATTTTTCTGGATGACTTCTTCCTTCACACAGGTGTTCCTGAAGTTGGCCACAGCTGAGCACATCATGTCACCTATTACCATACTTACATTGCTTCACTGCAATGGAGCATTGAAATATTTTCATTTTCTGTGTGGGCAGCTGGTGTACACGGGGTACGTGCTGTGGGGGATGACCATACCGCTGGCGTTCTTTGTGATAGCCATATTCTTCCAGCGCCTGATGCTGCACGGCGCGCCGGCCAAGGAGAGCATGGTCAGCTGCCTGCTGCCCATGGGACCCTTCGGAGCAAGTGCGGTCCCCCCTCTACTATCATTTATATTATTATTACACGTCTTTCCTGCCAAAAGGCAAGGTACGTCCTGCAGACAAGCTGCAGTTAAAGGCTGCCACGCTCCTACCCCCAAATTGCCTGATCCATTTTCCATTGTTGTCCATGCGTGTTCCAGCCCTCAGGGCTAGGTGCGTCGCAGCAACCTGTCAATATTTTCCATCCAGCCTTTCCTGACTTGGCTTTTCCCTCCAGCAATCGCTCTTCTTATCCAGCTCTGAATTTCCCTGCTGCTTGCATGTTACCCACATCTCGTATGTGAGTCAAGCCTGTGCGCACATCGTGAGGAGAGAGGGGCACTGTGTATCAGCACAGCTGCAGGGAGACAACTAAGGAGATGATTGTGCATGCTGCTTACAGTACAATGATTGAAGGCTGCCTGCCACTGCCTTAATTCAGTGCTAACCTGTGTTTGAGAAGTGCTGTGACTTATTGTAGGCTCTGGAGCGCTGATGGGCCTGGGAGTATTAGCAATGGAGGTGTTCACTGAGCAGAGCAACAGCAATCCTCTGCTGGTCAACTTTGCGCAATCGGCTGCCGGGTTGGGACTCGTGGCAGGTGCGCGGCAGCTTCCAGCACACTGCAGCAGCCACCTAAACACATTGGCAAGGATGACATTCGCAAGTATGGAAGTCTTGTGTAGGGACTTGTCCTGCAGCACTGGTGAAGAACGTCCGAGAGCAACAAAACTGCAAGGAGGATGCCCATGGTTTCGCAGTTCCGCATGAAATTCTGAGAAGCAAGCATCCCCCTTTCTCGTCCATGACTCTGCAGCGTCGACTCAAGCAAGACCGGCTCATCCTTCGAAGCTTCCCATGCATGATGTGATCATGGCCTGTGGTGCTCAGTGGGTTCATGTGAGAACTTGTAGCAGGTTGACACATGTGCCGGATACATTGTGCCCTGCGCAGCGCTGATCCTGTGGGGCTTAGTAATTTGCTGGCTTCATATGATGTGCCCTGCTCTTGGCAGGAAACGCCTGTAACAATGATAATAATATTAATGATGTGCCCTGAGGAGGGCTGATCCTGTGGGGCTTTGGCTTGCTGGCTACAAACGAAATGCCCTGCTTTTGGCAGGAGAAGTGTGTACTGATGATTTCAATCATGGTAATTCTGCCATGCGCAGGGCTGATCCTGTGGGGATTCGGCGTGTGGTGGCTGCTGATGACGGCGAGCCTGCTGGGCACTCACTGGGGCGCGCTCCCCTTCAACATGGGCTGGTGGGCATTCATCTTCCCCATGGGCATCTATTGCGCTGCCACCGACACGCTGGCATCCCTCACCGGCCTGCGCTTCTTCCAGGTGAGCGCGCAGCCGATTGGAGGATCCAAGGTTCAGGGTTCAGGATCGACCCAAGAGCTGACAGGGGTCCTATATCTAGGGTTTAGGGTCAACCCTAAACCCTGAATATTAAAGAAATTCAATGTTGTGCCAACCCCTAAATGTGGCGGGGGCGAGCGGTGGTTTCTTCCGCTGTCGCGCCCCTGGCTGCAAGTCCAGGGCATTCCTGAGATGCAACAGGATTTTTAAAGGGAGAAAGGCTGGATTTCCCGTAGCATGGGCCACCCGATTGGGTAATTAAAACACAATTTGGCCTAATATCCGAGAGTGCCCTGAACCCCGGGCATGTGACTTCAGTGTGCTGCCCTGATGCCGAATTGCCAGATCCATGATCTTCTCATGGCGACCCTGAAGTCCCGTTCCGAGCCCTGAACCTGTAGTGCCAGTCTCTGAGGGCCCGTTTAAATCCTGCGAGGAGAAGATGCTCTGCAGCACAGAACGAAGGATTGTTACCATGCATGCTCTGCTGTTTTTCGCCAAATGATTTCCCCAAAACAACAGGGTAGAAACATCAGGCAGCAAGAGTCGTCCTCTCTGCAGTAATCAAATTGCTGCATCCAACATAGGCATCTAGACCTTTGTGGCCGTACAGCAGGGTCTCTTTCTTGGCAGCGGGTGGTCGATATCTATGAGTGTGGTCCATGCCTATGTGTTTCAGGAACATAGTGCGGGGTATGCGTTTGAAGTACGCTGTGTTTTTTGCAGTGCGCAAACCACATGCGTCAGGTCTCTACAATCTGCGTGCTGTCTGTATCTCCCACCTGAATCATGAAGATATGGCGTTTGTGGTCCGACCACTCGTCAGAAGCCCAATATATATATATATATATATATATTATTATATTACACGTTTTCCTGCCAAGAGGCAATGTGTGTACTGCAGACAGGCTGCAATTAAAGGCTGCCACGATTTTGTCCCTTGTTGGACTTGCCACATATAAGCAAGACCCTAACAACTGCGGAAACCCAATATGTATGGTATAATGCATGATCACAGATCTCTGAAACTCCCACAGCAAATTACACGGTGTGGGCGACAGGTGATGGGAGCGTTGCTGACAGTGGTGATCATGGTGGGCTGGATCTATGTCATGGGCATGACAGTAATCAAGGCGTGGCAGGGGCACCTGTTCAGAGCATACAGCCCATCTCAGCCGATGGCGGACCTACGCGGCCCTCGCCCGGCTGAGCCAGCGGTGACTACTGGTGTCAATGGCCTGTGAGGTAGCTTTGCTCGCCCACGGGAGGCATCGGCCATGGCTCATGCTGTAGAGCTGTTCTGCTATCTGTAGATATGTTCAGGATATGGTCAGAAATGCATCAGATTGATAAGTGCTGAACGGTATGCGAGTGACATTCGTGCTGCAAGAGGCAAACCTTGCCCTCAGGTGTGTGTCGCACGTTTAAAGCTTCAGTTGTGTGTTTGCCCTGCGCGCACTTTGTACAGCGTTACATTGTCGAGTTGGTACTACTAGTAGGCTTGGGGCTCCTCCTGCTGCTGCTGGTGCTAGGTGCGATGGTTTTTGCAGGCCACGAGTGCATTGAGTGGTTGACTTGGCTCATTGGCCAAGCATTTTACATTGGGCTCGTCACCAATTGCTGCCAGTGCTCTCTGCCATTGCAGAGGTGACCATGAAACAAGCAGGAAACAAAGACTGCAATTTTGTTTCATTTTGTATAAAGGGCTAGCCTTTTGTAAAGACACTGGAATGATTGCGAAGATGTTTAGAAGATCGACTCCAAGGGAAGGTCATTGCTTTCAGTGCACACCCCATGTAAATATAGCTTTAATATTGGAGTCGCGCGCATATCACATATGCAAGTGTTGGCGCCTGGTGTGCATGTTGACTCATGAGCCACTGACTGATCAAATACGCATCTTGCTCTGACTGATAAGATCATGTGGTCGCCACGACGGCTTCAAGCTAACGAGCATGCAAACGCTGGAGCTCAAAGCCAGAGGAATGAAAAAGAGTGGTTCGAGTGATGTGTGCATAGTGAATGCAAATTCTGGGATAGGCTGTTGTGCGCAAACGGAGGGGGTTCACTGACTTCCATAGTCAGACAAGATAACTGCTAAAATTTTTCCTTGAGGTGTTTTCCAAAATATGGTAAGCCAACAGCTTGACGAGTGCACGGTTTTAGAACTTAAATGAAAAGCAGAAGTAAAAAAAAAGCAGGGTATGGCCGCTGACGGATTTGAACCGGCTACTTCTGCCCCTCTCAGGGTGGAAGCAACACCAAGCTGCCTTGTCTTCACAAGGACTTCAATCTTTGGAAGGATGCTGAGCGGCCATCATTCGACGTCAACAAGACAACTGTCGACACTTATATACCTGCCAATCTGCAAAAGAATCAATGTGCACCCGTTCTTTTAGTAAAACTGGATGTTTCGTTCGTCGCAACAACAACTGGTGAAGGGCTTTGCATCGGCCTCCTCAGAGGATGATTCTGGATGCCATCCAATTTTTTTGATCATACAATAAATTTAAAAGCCTTTTTTCCAACCCAAGGCACTCTTACACCTGCAAAATTGGGTTGAATCCCATAATGCCTTGCACATGCATGTGATAATATCAACACTCGCCGCCTATACCTAACAGAATCTTATGTCTCACTCAGCAACTTGCTTTTCGCATCAGATGCCACTGAAACAGAGAAACAGCCACTGAAGAAACGGATAGCTGGTGTCATTCTGGGCAAATTTGAGTGTGCGCCTTCTTGCAAGCCTTCTAAACACCACCCTTTTTGGCATCCGCACTTGAATTGCCAGAAGGCCACTTTCCGGATAGAATGGTTTTTTGGCACGTCGCATGCGCGGCAGCAAACTAAAGAATGGATGATGTGCGCACGGATCTTTCTCATCGCTGGTATGGTGTTCATAGTGGTTTTTGTTATGGGGAGCGTGGCATTTGTGGTTGCCCTGGTGTGGAGTATCTGCGACGATTGCATTTGCCAGCCAATGCGGAGGGCAAGGGAGGCTGAGGGAAGAAAAGAGGAGGCTGCTTACTATCCTCATCACAACCCTTCTGATGAAGGTTTGCGCAGCAGCCCATGCTCAGCATTGAGACAATTCTGCTGTGTTGCAAAACTTTGAGTGTTTCTCTGATGATCTCATGCAGAAAATTTGCCGGCGTGGCATGACCTTGTCCGCTTCAAAGTCTCCGAGCCTTGAACAAGTGTCAACTCTAATATCCGGTGGCTTTTCATAACAGAGACCTGTGCTCCTGTTATCGCCGGTTATGATCCCATGCAGAGTCTTGAGGCCTGATGTGCACATTTGCAGGATTGCAGAGACCAGATTTGAAGGCTGTGAGGGGTTGTTGGCCACGCCAAGCAAATGCAGTGCGAGAGAATGAGCTGCGGCAGTGATTGTTCACAGTCCATCGGATGAAGATGGCTCAAGCCGCAGCAGAGATGAGGCTGGCAATGTGGTGAAAGCTGTGGAATGATCAGACCCCTCAGGATCCTGAAACTTCTAACACAGCAGCTCAGCTCTAAGCTTTGATAAATCCTGTGGTCTCCCAGCAGTCAGCGCCGTTTGACCGTTTGCGTCCTTAGTCGGCTGTAGCTAATTAATGTGACTCGTGGATTTTCTGGGTACAGCAGTAGGAGCTGGGCATTTTATTGCAGATATGGACTTCAATAGTCACTAGTGACAAATTGCTAATCACCTAATATGCAATCTGGCTGCTCGAAGCATTGAGACCTCTTATGACAGACTTGTGACGCAGGCATCTGCACCTTTCTTTTTGCTGTCAGTAATGGGCCAATGCTCTTGGCATGTCCAAAGTGTCTGGAGTTTTAGTCCATTTGCCTTACAAATCTTGTCATCCTAATATCTGTCAAGTCATTGAAACCCGTTTTAAATACGAGACGCCAGGGGGTTTAATACTAACATTATATATCCCTTGAGGGTCTACATTCTATAATTATATATCCCTTGAAGGTCTTAAATGGAATAAATCACTCGCTCGGCTTCCAACACTTTCCAGCGAATCTCAACAGGAATGTCGTTGCACAAGTAATTGCTGCCTCCTGATAGCGCCATACAAACCTTCCTTTCAGTGGGTTGAAAGAGAAAGCCTGTGTTAGACCTTGCTGGTCACCTTGATGGTCTTTTGTCTTCACGCACGAAAAAGGTGCACTTGCCTTCAACACGCTCGGTGCAACGAGGCCCTTTTTTGCGATCACATCTCGGCACTGCACTGAACGGATTCTAAGATGCCTCTGCCGTTGATGTCCAGGAAGGTAGGGCTCCTACAGCATCTTTCAAGAAGCATCTTGGTTTATATAGATTCGATTAAATCTGGACGTCGCACTGCAGCAACTTCTGAAAGAGCAGCTGCTTACGTTGAAATCGTGAATCTGCTTCATGCCCTGCAGGCAGCAGCCTGGCTGCTTCTGCTGCTCAACCTTTCCCAGACAGGGAGTCTGTTGGCTACTGAACGTCAGCCAGGGCCAGTCCAAGTTACTGACGAGATATACATGCTGCCAGCTGTGACCGCAGCAGTTGATCAGAAGCTTTCGACATCAACACAAGACAGCAGCGCCATTACAGAAGATGCATCAGCAGCGACTAGGCTTGGTGAAAGCCAGAGGCAGCAGCTCAAGCGCGCACTGAAAGCTGGGCGCATGTTGCTTGCTGATGCAACTTCAGCCGCCGGCGGTGACAAGGACAACTTAGTAACAGCAGTTGACGACTCACTGACAGAACGCCTCTGGATGTTCATCGCATCTGTGCTTGAATGTGCGGCTTCTTGTAACCCGTCTTTCCTCCTTAGCTTGTTACTTGACACTGTTCAAGCGATGAGAACATCGTGAAGTTCTGCTAGAGGCAATCATTTGCTATCCAACTGATGATAGATCAAGGTTGTGCACACCTTGAGTTTGCAACCTAATGGGGAATGTCATTGGAATTGTTTTGTGATGCATATGGCTATTGCGTGTTGCGCAGGGATTGTGATTGTCGCCATACTGCTGGTGCTCGCTGGAGGGGCCATATTTATTGGAGCTGCTATCCTGGGAGCCTTATGTACCGGATGCCTTTGGTGCTGCGAGAAATTTCGGCAAGCAAGAGGAACAGAGCATGAGAGGACGGCAGTGGATGAAGGCATCCTTGGTGGAGATCGGCCGAGTCAAGGTGCATGAAGCAGCCAACATTCGGCAGGATTTACTTGGGACACCTGTCTTGTGTTGCCTTGATCCCTTGGCTGGCAAAGTGCCCTAGTTTTTTCAGCATGCCAAGCATTGGCTTGGTCATTGATGTATTCCCTTCAGCTGGAAGCGCTAAAAACCAGCATGGGGTTGTCTTACGCAGCGATGTTGCTCAGAGCGCTTCTCGTGCAAGACTGTTCATGATCTTCCGGATTACTAAAGCACACCTTGCACATGCAGGGCATGCCACAGCCAATGGAACAGCTCAGACTGAGCTGACGGGCGTGAGCGTAGACAGGCCACGAGATGAGGGCGGGTCAGGTGCCCGGCGCAATGTGCTGAACTCTGTGGATTGAACCAGGGTGCGACAAGCATTGTGTCAAGCGGTCAGAGCACCTCAGACGGTGGCTAATTGTGCCTCTAGGAATCCAGAGAGCTGACATTCGCCCTCCACAGCTGTGTGGCAGCGGGGAGACCAGATCTGCATCCCAGAGCCTCAAATTCCAGGATGCTGATTATTGAATAGACTAGCGTGCCACGCCTCGGGCACGATTGTACAGCTTCCCCTGAGTGATATGCAGCTGGTGAGGGACGGCCAGGAGGATATAAGCTTTGAGGCGCAGCAACTGGTGCAAGTTTTTGAAGCTGCTTGCTCCAAGTAACGATCACAATCTCATGTAAGGGTTCCAAGGGTATGCAACTGCTCCTTGCAATTGTACTTAGGCACATGTGCAGGATATGCCCCAGCAAATGGAGCAGCAGAAACCGAGCTGCCGGGAGTGAGCGTACACAGCCTACAAGATGAGAACAATGCAGGTACCAGGCGCAATTTGCTGAAGTGTGTGGACTGAGCTGTTTTGCAGCGCCATGAGCACATCTGTACTGCCTTTTGTGAGCTCATTCAAACCTTTGAACATCACAATTCCCCTGAGGCTGTCACGTAACATCCCCTGGCTACTGGCTAGGTTCCAAACTTCGAAAGCAAACTTTTGCTTCCAACCATTCTGAAATATACTTAGAACAAAGAATTCAATTGTTGCCGAATTGGTGTGCTGCAGACAATCTGAGTGACATTTTCATCGTTGTCATGCTTTGAACGGTCATCTTGTAGAGCATCTGATGCTAAATAGATAGTTAAGCAGAAGAACTACTCGGCGATCTGGATTTGGAAAAACTTGCGATGGACTCTTCAACATTTCAAGAAACAGATGTTCAAGTGAGGAAGTGCCCATTCAGTGGGGCATCACTTGACTCTGGTGTCAGTAAGGAATCTGCACCACGATGTCCCTTCAGCGGTGCAACTTCTGCTGCTGCACCAACTCCAACAACGACGGAAGGTATGATTTTATTTTGCATCTTATTTTTGATGATTCGATGATACGTTTCTCCTAAGAGCAAGCAAAACTGGAATGAACGGCATCCTAGTTGCAGGAAAGTGCCCTTTTGGATTCGGTAGCGGAAGATCAGGGGGCGTGGGAGACGGAGTCACAGCGCAGGAAGGGCCTGTCTGTCCCATGGGATTTGGGTCTGCGAAGAAGCCAAAGACAGTCGAGTCTGCCTTGGTTTGCTCCAGGTGATACTGCTTAACCTTGTCAAGCCTGGGAAGATATGGGAATATGGGAAGAATTGATCAAGTATAAGAGCCCAGTGAAGTGGAGCAATAAGTTTGCTCTCTACGGGTTGAAAATCAAGCCCTGATGGGGCCTGAATATCCTGTGCAGGTGTGATGCCTTGTTCTTTGATCCTGTGAAGACGCAGTGCCAGCACTACTTCTGCAGAGCCTGCATAGAGCCCTGTAGCGACTGCCTCATGTGCGGCGCTGACATCAACAGTCTTACTCCTGAGCCCAAGCTGGAAGGTGTGCCTTTAACAGCCACCCCCACTTTGGCTGGACAGTCCTCCAGCCGTGGCTTCCGTTCCAATGTGTCTTTGATCTTTTCATATCGGCCATGACAAAAAGAAGTATCCAGCTTTTCGCGCTCTGCAAAGTTGCCCGTCTACAGTGTCTAGTCTTCCAACTATGTCAAGCATGCTCATCATGTGCAGAGCTGGTCAGTCAGTTTGTGGAACTGTGCGGCGACACAACTGCTTTCGAGGAGGCTGCATCAAGGCAGCTTGCAACGGAAAGCGAGGCAGCGGGGGCAGCCAGTTCTAATGGCGGTGAATTGCCCAAAAATGAGGACAGCACAGGACGCGCTCAGTCAACTGCTGCCAAGACCAGCCCTGCAGATACTCACAGAAGCAAGTCTCCAAGCGGCTCTTCGCATGCCAAGGATGACGGTAGGAATTATTTGCCCTCCCTGGAATGAAAAGGTCTTAGGTCCATGCCTGCCACAGCCTATTGCTCTTTGCAAGGTCTCTGCAAGGATGCATTCCTGAGTTCACTGGGAAGCTTGTATAAAATGCACCGCTGCACTCCTCTGCGCACAAGCGTTGAAGGGAGTGTGATGTCACCTGCACTGTGCTGCAGCGGCCAGGGCAGAATTCACACTGCAGTGCGCGCTGCGCTCGATGGCCGGAGGAAACTTCACGGCAGCTGCCGCGCGCTTTGCACGCTGCCGGGAGCGGCTAGTCACCCTGGCTGAGGCCTCTGACGCCGACGGCTGGTCTGAGGAGAGTTGCTGTCGCTTGGGGGACATCTGGGGCTCGCAGGTGCGCAACTCAGCTCTAATGAAGAAGCCTCAGACAGATAACTGTGACTTTAATTTGTCACAGGAGGTAAATGTTATGCTCGAGTCGATTGAAGGCTTCTCAAGAATAGCCCCTCTCGGCTGTCCAGTCAAACATTGTGCAGCTGCTCGACAGCTGGCAAACATGAGGCTCTGGCAAACACTCACACCGGCCAAGTTGAACAGGGCTTCATGCGTCAGATTGGTGAAATTTGTGTGTGGGACTTTGTCTGTGCAGGGGATGTGTGAGCAGCGGCTGGGGAACTTGGTAGCGGCCGAGGCGTGCTTCAAGGACAGCATCGGCGTTCTGCAAAAGAGCCCTGTCAGATCCAGCCAGGTGCAGCCCGGGATCAATCTAATCTTTTTGGCCACTTCCTGGGCGTAGTGGCAGCATTCATGTTCAACCTGAAAAATGCCAGTTCTGTGCCAGAGAGCTGACAGTGCAGACAGCACACTTATCACCACAATAAGGGCCTCTGCAACAATGTAGAGGTTCAGGACCTTCCGCCCAAGTCTGTCGTGGATCAGGAAATGTGCTGATCAATATTGTGCTGCGCACAGGTGGCGCATGCACTGGCAGTGAGCCACAACAAGCTAGGCGACCTGCACTATTCAAATTCAAATTCAAAACAGGAGCTCGAGCTTGCGCGATCCAACTACCGAGAGGCGCTGGCAATCAGGCAACATGCCTTTGATGCACCGAGACAAGGTGCGGAGAACTGCGTCGCAGTCCCTCCAAAATCTGGTACTCCACAATCAGGGGTTTGTATTTAAGCATGGATCTGTCTGCATCTGGGAGCTTGCTTGGTGGCGTAGCTTATAAATCGAATCCCTGACCAGACAATTGTGCCCGCTGCATTTTTGCCATAAAAAAACCTGCAAATCTTGCCGCACTTGCTTCAAGCCCCTGTCTGCCTTTTCATGGATGTTTGAGGGAGGAAACCTGTTGACTGTGAGTGCTTGAATGTTCTGTCTGGCAAATCAACTGTCTGAGCAGCAGAAATCCTGTGCTGCAGGGGATGACAGTAGTGCTGATGTCAGCGCTGCTCTGAACCTGGTCACATCATTGCTGAAGGTGGCTGATATCGAAGAGGTAAGGCTTCTTCTCCTAGAATCAAACAAGAGTCCCTTCATTGGTGCGTTCCGCTGCTAAAGAAGACAAGAGAATGATAGCAGAGAGTCTTCCGTCGGCAAAGATTTGCAGGTGGTTGACATACAAAGCATGGTGTGTCAGGTGCTGGGAAATGGCCAGGCAGCCTCAGAGTGCCTAGCAAAGGCGGATAATGCGCTGATATCAGTGTCAGGCGACATTGTGCCTGGATCAGTAGCTGAGGCAAAGCACCGGGGCCTGCAAGACTTCCGCATGAAGCTGGCGGCCACAATGGATGCCAAGTTGCATGACTGCACTCTGGCGTTGATGTATGCGTGTAGATCTGTGAGTTGAACTCACCACTGCGTGCCACTGTAATTAAAGTGTATGTTGCTGTACAACATGCAGATTGAATGGTGTGTATGTTTTGAGCATGAGACGCGTGTATGTCTACAGAGACTTAAAAGTTGCTGCTGCTTGTGTCAACTTAGCAGGAGCCCTTTTGCAGATATTACAGTCACTGTTACACAGTGTCCACCCTAGGGAGTTTTCTATGGGCGTGAATCAGGGTCTCGAAGCCAGTCAGCTGTGTTACTGTAGAGAGGAGGCAACTTTGTCCTCTTGAGATCAGCGAGTCGCAGGAGTTGTTACTCCCTTGCTGCGGCGGGGATCACTGTGCTTTGCGCGAATGCAGCGCACTGCTGGCAGGGGTTTTGATGCAAATATCGGAGGGATGAGTGAGGTTATTGACAGCGTGGTGCGCATGCCAGCGGACATAGTAAGGAGCATTGCAGAGGCGATCACCATATGCATAGATGCTGCCTGCCTCTCCTTGCGCACACGAGCGTCTTCGCAATCCCCCAGTGTTTGCAGTGCCATGCAGCCTGGTTTGGTTTCCCACTCTTCTTCCGTTATGGCCTCGCCGCGGTCGTGCACTAGAAGCATGCACAGAGACTTTTTCGGTACTTGCCAGCCTATGTTGTATACGTACCCTGCGCATGCCTTCTTCTCAAGACTACCGGACAGATACTTCCTTCCTCCTTCGATTCCTCAGGAACAAGAAAGCAACATTTCACAGGGCTATAGCGGCGGGCTGGTTCAGATTCAAGGGCAAGGATTTCACCAATGCCGAATTTGCACATGGAGCGATCAAAATCATTCCCTGCCAGGAGCATCTCATAATGCATGGCACCATGGCATCGAATGTTGAACTGCAAAATGATCTGGCTAACTATGCAGTCTTGCAGTCCTGCTTGCAATAAGCAATTTGCAGGTCAATCAAATCTATCATCTGTATGCCATTTCTGCCCACTTCAACAAAATCCTCAATGATATTGCAGTGCATGTGAAGATCTGTACAGGTCACTGGCCTTTAGAAATCAATCTCAGCAGAATCTTGAAGAGATCATCACGATCTCGACTATTCAGGATTTATTTGTCAGTTCACCCTGAGCTGCCCCCTTCCAGAAAGCAATGGAAGCACCTGCACGCTCATAATAGTACAAGAGAGCCGAGCTGCCTCTCAAGAATACCCCGTCGTCCTTCCCCAGAATTCGCCACCGTCCTTTCCCCTATGCAGAGCCAGCATTGTGCAACTGTGTTGTCTCAAGACGGCCTGTCTGAGACCAGTCTCTTCCGATCAAGTGCTGATAATGCAGCTGCATTTGTCTTGATTTCATGCAGTGGCTGTGCTCTGCAGAAGTGCACGCAGAGAGGCTGCTGTGCCTGAAAGTGCGCACACCACTCCTATTGCCACCACCGCATAGTTCCACAGCAGACGCCGCTTCGACAACTTGCCCTGTGCGCACATGCCAAAGGGATGCGTCAGTCAAACATCGCCTAAGCACTCCCCTTATTACTGCAAGCAGGGGTGCACAAACCGCTGTACATGATCTTATGGGGCCGAAAGTCAGTTCAGTATTCCCATGGCAACTTGTCCTTAACAGCATCTGTACTCCCCTGATGCACCTTCCATCAAGCTGCAAGACAATACGGTATGTTACCAAAGATTCAAACTGCCGCAGAAGCGGCAAGGGGTTTGGTGGTACATCCTATGCTCACCCTGAAGATGCTGAGGTGGCAGGCGGCAGGGAATATCACGGAGACGGAGATGGTCAGGAATGACCCAATGAGCGCCATGACATACGCCAGAAATGGAACAAACCGCGCAGCCACCAAGCAGCCCGCAGCCATCACAGTTCGGACTGCGAATCTCCTCAGACCCGCAGGAAATCCTGCACAGGTACACGCTGTCAGTTATGCAGCTTGAAGAATACTTTGACAATTGTCACCCCCTGCACTGCGACTGAGATAGCACTGTTACCCTGTTACGCCAGCGCACTGTCTCCAGTGTGGATGTGGCGCCAAACCCCTTCTTGAGGTATTCTCACGGAGATAATCAATACAAGTTACATCAACACAAGTTACATCAATACAAATTACATCAATACAAGTTATATTAAGTATACCCTGGTGAGCTGGCCCAACCGGCCAGATCAAGCGCAGCCAGTGCCTCACACAAAGCACTTAAAGAGCCATTCAAGGGATGGAAATGAAGGGTGAAAATGGGCAATGGACGTTCTGATCAATCACAGAAAAGAGCCCATTGCTCATTTTCATCCTTCTGCAAGTCCGTGCACTTTTGAGGCAGAGCCCTTCCTCCTATCTTCTAGCCCTAAATCTGCTGCATACCTCTTTCTCTAAGTCCCATGGCATGCATGCCATGGGACATGCATGCCAGATTGATTAAGCCGTCTCTCAGGTTACCTCCTGATGTGCTGCATCCCTTGCTGCTCTGAAACGGGCCACAGAGTCCAAGCATGCGCAAGGCAGAAGGGATGGGTGGGGCACCTTGTGTGACGGAGGCGAGGGAAGTATTGGCAGCCACTGCGACTGGGTCCAGCGTGATGGCAAACTTGGCGACCGGGTTCACCAGAATCAGCGACGCACACAGCGTCGCCAGCAGCCCCTGTCAGATGTCAAAAATCCCTTTCACCATCTGAAACAATCCCCTTGTGTCCTCGCCCCTTGAGACACCTACATGCCTCTCTGATCTCATCTACCATGCAAGGATCTGATCTAGCATGCAAGGACTTTGTGAAAGAGCTGCCCCATGTTGGCAAAATGCTAGCTTTGCCATGCACACAACATATTCCCACATTGTCATGTCCATTTGAGCAGAAGTATGGCTACTGCTGCGCTGGCGTGCTCAGCAGCACCGAGCAAAAGCCGCCAAAATCCCAGTGACTTTCTCTGCTGCTAAACTCAGCGATGCTTGCCAGAAAGGCCCTCCCTGGCGTTGACAGTACATCAACAAAGAAGGAACACAGCGTTGATGGCTCCTCCTGAATGCTTGGTGTCAGCAGCAGCTGCCCACCAGGCCACGAAGAGGAAGAATGAGTGTTCGTGACTAAGCAGGCAGTCACCTTGGGCAGGTTGAAGGTGATGACGTCCAGGGCTCCATTGCCGTACATGTAGTAGCCCGCAGCTCCGATGAAGGTACAGAGAGTGCCCACCACCAGGTAAGCAGCATCCAACACCTGCACAGGGGTTGAGAAAGGGGTGAAACCAAGATTTTGTACTGACGGCTTGAGGGTGTTGTCAAGAAGCCGGAAGGCTTCCACAGAGCTGTGCGCATTCAAGATCAGCCTGAAGGGGCCCACAGCAATCACAAGGCAGAATGACAGTGGGGGCTGTGTCAGTTTTGGAGGACAGCTTGGCAGTAGAGGACTACACAGAAACTTTAAAATATTTGGACATCGATGTTGACCATGCAAACTGGAATTTTCTGCATGGCCGCCAACAGCTGGAAGGAATCAGTGTTACGCACTCGGTGTGCAGCGCACTCTCAAGTCAATGCGCAAATTTTTGCCATTCTGTAAATTTGAAGAAAGCCGCGCCTTGGGGAAGTGTTCTGGGCATTTCATGGATGCGCGGACAGAGGGAAACACGCCGTGGCCCGAGTATACAAATGCCATTATGCCAAACACCAGAGGCAGCGTCGCCCAGTTGCCTGCCGACGTGACAGCCCCCGCGGGATAACCTCCTGCACGCATGAGGCAGCAAACACTTAGACAAAGTGAGAGGCACAGATCTTTTGAACAGGCTCTCCTCGTGATGTTGTCATGACTCTCAAAGTCATGCGCAGTGGCATTCCCGTACCAGTTTCAATGAGTAGTGGGGTCCTTTGCAAGACCTTTGGGAAAAGTTTGGGAAATTGTTTTGCAATGGGTGTCTTTTTGGTTGCAGTCCCGCAGTACACAGACCAGCACGCCTTGAAAAGCACCTCATCCCTCGCACAGAAGCTGTGCAACGCTGATTCAGGTTTCGCGCTGTTTCAGATAGCTGCCATGCTGAAGCATGCGCGCCTATCTTGGGGCAGCCTAATGTAGCAGAACCTGCACGATATTCTGTGCAAGAAATTTGCAGTTTGAAGCCTGCAAGGATTTAAGGAGCCCAACGTGGGCTCCTGAAAAGTGCTGTGCCTTCCATGTGCGCTCATTTGCACTGGCACACTGTCAAATGCAAATGAACGCTCACCGGACAGCAGTGAGTGGGCAACAGAAATGCTCACACAGCTGACAGCATTTCCAAGCAATGCAATTCCTGCAGATTCCTGCTGCACGACTCCTGCAGCGAAGGACCTCATACATGCGCTGAACGACACAGAATTTTTGGAAGCGCTCACCCGACAGCAGAGTATAGGCGACAGCTGCGGTGACTGTGAGCGTAGCAGTAATGCCGGCAAAGCCCAGGTAGGACAGCGACTTGAGATCGGGCAGCCACACCGTGGGAACCATGATTGCCGCTGCCAGAACCATGTACGCGCCAGAGCTCGATGCCAGTTTCGTTCCCAGCAGCTGAAACAGGTTGTCCCCCTGCGCGCACAGCCGGCAAATTAGTCATGCGGTTTACCTATATTTAGTAAAGGCACGGTACGCCTTTACCCACATTTCAGGCAATAAGACCTCGCAGCCGTGCATGCCTATTTATTACAAATATTGCTTATGATTGGTTGGCCCTGCCACACACACAAGAGAAGTGGCTGTGTGTCACAGCTTAAAGTTTGCTTGAGCGATTCCTGGTCTGTAATTTCCATCTGTTTGTCCGTTTGCTGTTGGTTTCGAGCTCCCAAATTCATGTTTTCGCTGCTCGATTCACAAGTGGGCAGGCCATAACAAGATTGGGACAGATTTCCATTAATGGTTCCTCTAGATTGGGCGGACTGACAAGCTGCGCACCTCCAGGATGAAGAGCAGCGCGCAGGTGCCGAGCAGCTCCACGTACATGACAGAGCTCACGATGGTGCGGCCGATCGCGCCAAACGCCGCTCCCCCGATGTCCTCATAGCCGATCATGGGCGGTGCGGCGCCGTTGCTGCTCTCGGCTTTTGCTATCTTCAAGACCACGTCGTGGCACTCCACCAGCGCCTTGCCTGTGAAGAATACACGTTGGGACGAGCCAGATTACATCCAAGACTTGCCAGATTTTCCTCTGAGAAGAGAGCCAGCCCATCTGTTGGTAGGCAGTCTCCAAAATGCAATGCTCAAAAGGGCCCTATATGCGCTGTGGTGAGCCTGCCAAGATGCATTGGCCTGCTGGCAGATCCCATTGAAACACCGTATTGAGGAATGAATGGTTGCCAGCCACTGGGCATGCAGCTTCTCAGTAGCACCGAATGCTCGTGAATGCGCGAAAGTGCGCATGTATTCGGGTGTCAGCAAGCCCTACAATTCAGCTATACTGCAAGATATGGAGTGCAGAGCTGTGCGCACTTCAGGACCTCATCCGAGGGCCGAGACAGCAGGTCAAAAGATCTTTCTATAGATCTGGGGTCCAGCCTGCAGGCTTGAGGCATGCGAGTGATTACCTGTGTAGTTTGTGACTATGCCCAGCAGCCACAGGATGCCAAGGCCGGCCCAGCCGGCCTGCCGCAGAGCAAAGGGTATGGAGAGCAGACCGACGCCCGTCAGAATGTTCAGCACATTCATCACGGCCTGGAAGAAGGTGGCATTGCCCAGTACCTGTGTCACCAAGGAGGAAGCTACTGAATTGACTTCCTGACATTTGACTAGTGGCTTGTGCAGTCCTCAATATTGTCATTTGACATATCCACGCTGGTACCAGGACATCGCTCTTGAGACAAAGGCACCTCAGGTTTCGATCTTGAGTTGACCTATGTGGCCATTGCTCACAAAAGGTTGCCAGTCGTGAAGCTGCAATCTTCAAAGTAAACAGCGAAAAATACCCCTTTGGTATTGACCCATCCTGAGACACACCTCTCCAGTGTCAACTGTTTGTGCAGCTTCGCTGCTGGCAGCGCTCTGTGCACTGGAGGATGGCGCCCCATCCTCTTCAAGAAAGTAGTCTGCGCTGGCACTCGCAGGGCTGCTGCAACATAAGGATCCAGAAGATGCATATTTCTTATCAGGACAATCGATCGATCCCCATCTACCGCTCCTTCGACTCAGCGCAGCCGACTGTGTAACGTGCTGGCTTGGCTTGCGCCGTCTGTGACTGCCACTGCGTGAATCTATGCCCCTTTCAGGCTTTGATATCAGTGAGCTAATTGGAAGCTGCAATGGGCAGCCCGAGTGGTATTGTGCAGGGAGGCGCGCGCCCCTGGTTGGTCCAGGAAGCATTGCTTATAATTTTACTAAACAAACCACCTCCCCCATCTTATTTGTTCAGATGAATCAGTAGTGAAATACGGTAGAAGTTTGACAACTGATTAATTCTCGAACTTCATCCATCATGTGGATCGCTGCCTTCCATCAGCAACGCTGTCCTTGAAGCAACTGCCCGCCAAGATATGTTATCTCCCTCGCGGGTTCAAAATTTAAAAAACCCCGACATCGTCTTGTCGAACATCTGCCTCCAGTCCGTTCTTGTGCACTAGGTCAGGGCTTGCATATCGAAAGTTTATCAGGGGAGCATGTAGTTGTGGACGTCAGAGGGGCATCGGTAAACCGAGGAGCTATGGGAACGCGGTGGAGGCCGCTGTTCTGCGCATTGGTCTTGTTGGTGTGCACGCTGGCAGCTCAAGCCGCAGACAAGGCTCATTCAACAGGTGACAGCCGTGAAGATACATCATTTAGATTAAATGAAGAAGGTGGTCATAATTGGTTTGGCTGTCTATAGCCAAAGCAAGCTGCCGCAGATGCCGTCCGTTTTCGTCGTTTCCAGTGAAACATCGGAGTGACCATGTGTTGTCCACTACTGTCTACTGTTCCCAAGAGCCAGATATCTCTCTTCAGATGATTACACTCGTCCCGATAGATATTGGGGTCAGCAGCGAGGTCTAGGACTCTTTCGCTGCCATCCCTCCAAAGCCAAAACCTTACCAGACAGGTTATTTGCAGGCACAGGCGCTGAAGGAGACAGCCTAGAAGATGGGAGCGCACTTGCAACCTCCCAGCGCGTCCTGCTGCAGGTGCAGCTAGCTCTTTTCCCTTAGACAATGCCAATCGAGCAAAGGGATCCCTGGAGCTGCCATGCCTTCCAAAGAATTCGGTAGAAACACGGCTGCTGCAAGGAGGCGCAATTAGATGTGTAATGTGCCACAGGCTCCAACTACGACTCAGACGCCCCCATCCAATCCAAATCAGTACTTTCTGCCCAGCGCAACACCGGACCCTCGCTTGCCGGTAGCAGGCAACAGCGCCTTTGTCGGTGAGCAGCTCAATGCATAATACGCTCACATCTTTGCAAGCAGCGCAGCATTTATCCGGTTCACTCGCAAGCTCTGCGAAACAAATGGAATCTGCTGGGCTGCATCGACGATCTGAGGCTTTTACCTGCTCTTGTCATGTGCATATGATTTGCAACGGCTCGAGTAAATTCCAAAATTGTTGGCAGAACAATGTGGCAAGAACACCTTGTTGATTTAGCAAAACTGACAAGCATATGTCAATGTCATATGCAAGCATGATGCTTGGCTATCACGCTTGGTACTGACTCTATGATGAGATGAGCCAGACAGAGCATTCAATCAGCCCAGATGCGACTTCCAGTCTTTTATGCCAATGAATGCGTTGGTCATTTGTTGCATGTGCTGAGGTCTGCGCTCATGCATGCAGACGCGCTGGAGACACAGACGCGGCGGGACTCGGTGGATGTTCTGCTGCGAGCGGCGCTTTCTCCCGCGGCCGACCCCCTTCTGGCGGCTTTTGCGCGCACCCCGGCCACTGCAAACCTGCTCGCGGCCTTCATCGGCCAGGGAACGCCCCTGGTACGAGCCCTGCCTTCCGCTGAAGACCTCTTGTTTACCTCGAACCTGCACTTCAAGTGGCGGGCGGGGATTGTGTGAAATGACAGCTCGGATCAGACTCCCATTTGTCGTTGCTGATTAGTTTATGATTATTACACGCATTTCCTGCCAAAGGACAAGCTACATCCTGCAGCCGAGCTGCATTTAGAGGCTGTCAGATTGTCACCCAAGTGGACTCGCCAGATCCAGCGAGGCCTTATAATTCGGACAAATTTGCACTTCAATTTGGCAGGCGAGGAATGTGTGAAATCGCAGCTCAGAATCAGGTTCCCATTTGTCGTTGCTAATGCCGCACATGCATGCAACTTGCGGAGGAAGGAACTCTCCAAAACCACTATAGCAATGGTAGCACATGTCTTAATAGGAGCCAGAAGACAGCCTACAGCCGGTAGCTGGTCCAAATCCGCAAGTCTCAGGCGCACAATAGACAAGAAGGTTGGCATGAGCTGAGAACGATGTGCATTTGTGGCGCAGCTGGGCCTGCTGGACAATGTGGGAGCGCCGGTGATAGACAACATCTTTGGCCTGATCGTGGACACCCCAGCCAATCTGGCACTCGTGGAGGCAATCGCCACTTCCCCTGCCTTCCTGGCCATCAACAGCGCTCAAGCCGGTGTCTCTCAGATCTTGGGGCCATTTGAGCGGGCGCTCCTGGTGTGTGCTCTCATTTTTTTCCTGTGCTGTTTTTTCCACTGTGACAGCAGCATTATCGGTGAATTCAGAGTGCAAAGTTCATATGTCAATGACAGCATGGCCCATTACACGGGTGACAGCTCTTTCTATGGCTACTGTTCCTCTGCGCCTCTGTGCAGCGAAGGATGGTCTCAGGGTGTGCATGCCAGCAGGCTTGAATACAACTCTTGATATCACCTGCATGGAGACAGCTGTGAGGTTTCTGCATTTCTCAACAAGTAGGGCGTCTTGCAATAAAATGTTCAAGGAAATATGCGGTGCAGTGTGTCACGCGGTGTGCGGACTCAGCTGGATTGGCAACAACAAACAGCAGACTTTGACATTTCATTTTGAATGTCTGAGTTCTGAGCAGTGTGGTGCCATGGGTGCATGCAGAGGTACCAGACATATCTGGGGCTGACGGCAGGGGGCGTACCTGCGGCGGAGGCCGCAGTCCAGGCCGACAACGCAGTGAACAGCAACCAGGGCCTAAGCGAGGGTCTCATCCCCCCCGCCACCCCTGTAATCACCCTTCCGCCAATTTTAAACCCCCTGCCCACCCCCTCATCCACCCCTGCCGCCACGCCGGTGCTGACTGTACCGGCCGCCGTCAACACTCCAGTCATATCAACGACCCCTGTGCCAACCCTACCAAACCCCTTGCCTATGCTCCCGCCCCTTACCCCGGCCACAACCCCGGCGCCAACCCCTGCCGCAACGACATCATCCACCCCTGCGGCGACCCCGACCGGTGGTGATTTGTCTGGTGTCTCAACGATGACGTCACCCTCGCCTGATCAGGCAGCAGCGCCGGCCAATGACAGCCCGGCTGCTCAAGTGGCAGCGGACAACCAGACCCCTGACATCCCCACTGCTTACCCCTCTGCGCGCCGCAGCGGCCGGAAGATCAGCCAGGCGAGTTCATCACTCTCTTTCTGGTTGTGTCACTTTGACATCATGTTGCTGCTTGTATAAGTTGCTTTGATCATGCAGTTCTCGTGGTGTAGCCTACTGAGTGTGCTGCTGTCATGGCAGCGTCTGGCAATCCTACCTTTGGTCCAGTCTCTTTATGAAGCTTGGAGCGGGTTGGAGTTGGGGAAAAAACAAGAGAAGAAGAAAAGGAATAACGAGGGCGGCTTATGACAAAAGTTCTTGTAATTAATTTGCTGAGAGGAGTGGGATTTCCATGCAGGCCAGCGGTCTGTTCCCTTCTGCCACACCGGACCCAGAACTGCCCAACGCCGGCAACAGTCCCTACGCAGGCAGGCCCCTTCTAGGACACACTTCAATTTTTAAATCTTTCTTGCAAAAGAAAGTTTTGCCACTGCTGTAATTCATCTACGGTATTCATTTTCAGGGAAAGATGCACTGCCATGTCCTAGCAGGGTGGTCTTTCTACTGAAAACACAAAGCATATTTAGCACCTTGCGCCCAACACTAAGCGCCAACTTGAGCTTGTGTGAGGAGATTTAACGTGCACAGTCGTCAAATTATCAAATAAGAATTCAAGTTCAAACAAATGTGAGGCTTGCATTTTATCATGCAGCGGCGGTGGAGGCATCCATTACGAAGGATGCAGTGGACAACATGTACCGCGATGCCTTCTCGCCACTTCTGGACCCCATTATCTCCTACCTCTACCGCACTCCAGCCATCGCCGCTGCGCTCAAGCCCATCATCGGTGTCAACAGCCTCCTGGTGAGACTTTTTACGTGTTTCCTTTTCTTACTTATAGATGACCATTGCAATTTTTGCATGCTGCTTCAACATCTGAGGGCACGGCAATGTCTGCCTGCTTGCTCGAGACGTTGATATCTGCATGCCTGATCCTCTCTTGATTGCAACACGGGGATTTCATGGAACCATGCAGCAGCCATGAGAGCTGTACTTAAAAACCAAATCGCACGTCAAGGCCCCATCGGAATAAGGAGGAGAGAACTTCAGGTTGGCAGCATAGGGAGATACAGAGAGAGTTATGAGAGTTTAGAACGCTACGGGCTGGATGTCTCAAAAATTCCTAGCCCGCATTAGCATGCATGCATGCGCATCAATGTTCTAAAAAAGTGACTTTGATATGTCTGCAGTCAGCGGCTCTCAACCAGCAGGGTGTGCCGGTGGTGCAAGCCACCTCGGACTTCCTGACCGGCAACCCAGTCACCTCATTTGTCATCGATTACCTCGCCGCTGACCCGGGCGTGCAGGCTGTCATTGCTGCCATGAAGAGCGCTGCTGAAACTGCAGGCTCTGCTGAGCTTGCATTCCTGGTGCGGCACTCCAGTGAATCAGTGATGCTTTTTGTACTTTTTAAGCTTTTGGATACCATTGAACTTGGCTATGTACTTGAAAGACTCTTCGTGTCATAATGCTCTGTCTGAGGCATCCTGGCAACGCACTGGCCTTGGTGCCTCATAACCCATCACAAGGCAGACACATGCTTTCTGCTGCATTTGAGCTATCTGTTCTAAGTTCTTCAGTTGGCCTTTTGGAAGGCGCCTGGCGCTTCTCATTTGGTACTTGACAGCAAGCACAAGCTGCCCTGCTGCACAGATATGGGAGATTTGCTCGCCGTGCATCAGACTGTCCTGTGCTGTAAGGATCTAAATGTAATTCAAATTCGTGTTTGGGCGTTATGCAGAGGACGCAGACAAATCTGGGCGCGCTGGCAGAAGGCAAGAGTGTCAGCGAGGCAGCGCAGATCGCTGACTCAGCGGTGACCAATGTTCAAGGCCTGTCTGCAGGCGCTACCTCCGGCAGGCGCCACCTGCTGCAGGTATAGAACCCCTTATCATCCCTTAATCCCGCCCAGAAACCCCCTCTAGAAAGGGGAATATGAGGCATCAAGTGCTAAATAGTGCTGGGGTTCTTACTGGAGTTGTCCATGCGACGACGCAAGGTGTGTAAAAGGAGCTGAAACAGGCTGACCTTCCGACACTTCCGTTCGAAAGACAGCTTTAATCTTGATTCACAACGCAATTATGTTGTGTCCGGCTGAAATGGGGTGAGATGTGCTGTTTGCAGCTTAGTGCATTCCTGCCGTCAGACAAAAATGATGGCGAGCTGCCGACAAAAGACAACAGCCCCTTTGTAGGTAAGCTCCCCTTCCTACTTCCATGCATGGCCTCAAACAATGATTCCCCTGTTCTTCATGCTCTATTGTCTTGAATCAGCTTACGTCCTTGCCTAGACAATATCGCCCTTCAAAGTTTCACAGATTACAGTCACAAGGGTTGAGGCAATCTGTGCCCCGGCTGGCGGGGGGCGGTACAAATACTGAGCACCGTGCCCACGGTTGATTGAGTCTTGCTTGGATCTGGCGAGTCCATCAAGGGGGGAGATTTGGCAGCCTTTATGCTGCAGCTTGTAATATAGGGCGCACCTCGCCTCTTGGCAGGAAAAGCGTGTGATGACAGTCACAAGGCACCATACAGCTGGAACATGCCATACAGAGTACCCAGTATCATAAGTAATAGAGTACGACATAATGCACGGCCCTCAGATGTGGCTGCAGACGCCCTGCATGTATGCTTTGTGGCCCTTGTCTTTGGCATAGGCTACATTATAGAAGCCACACTAAAAAGCAATGACCCTTTTGTGCATGCAGCGGCGGCTGAGTCAGCAATTGAGAGGGATCCAGTGGACATCATGATCCGCGATGCTCTGTCGCCGGTGGTTGATCCGTTCATAGCGTACCTCTACCGGACGCCCGCCACCGCCCAGATACTCAAACCCCTCATCGGCATAAACACCCCCCTGGTGAGCTTCCTATTCTCGGCTTGGCCCTGCTTTAAATGTTTGAAAAGGGTGTTGTCTAGCAGTTTTATTTGATTATAGTCCACATTCAACCCATTTGTCGGATATCCATGCCACCAAAAATCTCCAGTACTTTCAGGTTCTCCTCAATTTGCATTAGCAAGCTCTGGATGCCCAGAAGTGCCTCACGTCGTCAGTTTGGCCCCATTGCCTCATCATGCAAAGTCGCTGAATTTCTGGGACTAAACTCTAGTTTGCATGGAATATAAAAAGCCCTTCTATTCCTCTCTTCATCGCGTCGCCCCTCTTGTAAGGGCTTGTTAGGGTATTTTTCAACATGTATCAGTGTCAACCTCAAAGAGGCTTAATCTGTTTTGTGGTGATTGCAGGGGCAGTTTCTGGACACAGTGGGCACGCCCATAGTTGAGGCAATCTCCTCCTTTCTTCTAAGCAACCCGCTCACAGCAGCCGGCATTCAGATGATTGCTGATGATCCCAATGTGATTGAGATCCTGGGCGCAATCAAACGCGTGACACGAGTCATCGCGCCTGTGGAAATTGTCGCGCTGGTGAGTCAGCGCTAAAAAGCCAAATTAGTCATATGTTGCCACAGTCGGGTGACTTGTAATTTCACTTTTTCGGGGTAGTCATCATTTACATTCCACAATTTGTCACGGCTGATTCAGCACGATGAATGAGCTGGAATTGTTGTGATTTGGTGCTTGCAAAGCTCCTGGGATCCTCCACCTGTAATCTACTGCATCATGCTTCCAAGTGACTTCTGGCTGTCTCACTCGTACTCCTGTGCAAAGTCAAATAATACTTAGAGGGATGGGAATGTCTCCTTGGGAGCTCACCAAGGGAGAAACCCGATGGAATGATTTGACAATACTGGGCTGTGATGTAGAGGGGATTGACATATCTGGGAGCAGTTGCGAATGGCAAGAGCACCGATGAGGCCACGTACATTGCCAACTCAGCGATTGCCACCCTGGAAGGCTTGTCTGGCAGGCGTCACCTCCTGCAGGTCCTTTCCGGATCCTTGTCTTGTCTACATGACTTGCTTATCAGTCTCATGATTGACCCAGCAGCCGGTGCATGCTGGCAAAACCTCTCCTGGTCTGCGGGCAAGCAAGCTTACCTTGACCATGTCAGCAGGCCAGTTTTGCAGCGTGTTTGCCATTGGCCGTTGCTATCAGTAGGCATGCTATATAGCCATTGTTTGACTTTCCGCTTCAAGTCTTTTCTAGCGACGCAGTTGTTACGTGCAGATGTACAAGTGCAACAGAGGCTGAGGTAGCCATGTCCTTGCAGGCGAACCCTGTGTCGGCCATGCTGCCCAGTCAGACGCCCAACCCCAACCTGCCAACCCCTCAGAACAATGCTGCCCTGGGTAAGGAAACCACTAAATCAATTTTCATCCCTGGAATGCACATCCCCGATGAAATCATGTGCCTTTTTCAAATGCCAGTCGATTATGTCTGTTCAGACGGGGGGCCAGACTTGCCTAATCCTGACAGCCGAAATCAATCTGCTTTGCCAAACTCGGCGCATGAAGAGGCACGCTCATACTAGCAAGTGTTGTAAATTAGCGTGTTTTTACTTTATATCTACCCTAGGATTACCCTAAGCTTTTGCAGCGGGCATGCAGAGCAAGTTGGCGCAGGACACATTTGGTTGATCCTGCCTCAGAAAGAACTAAGGCATGCAAAATAAATGGAAGGGCCTTAGTAAAATGTATGTCTGTCTTCACAGCGGGCCTGGAGAGGATAGTGCAGCAGGATCCGTTTGACCAGGCGCTGGCGGCCGCACTGTCTCCGGTGTTTGATCCGGTGCTGACATACATCAGCCGCACCCCCGCCCTCAGCAACGCGTTAGTCACCCTTGCCGGCCGGGACACGCCCCTGGTGAGTGCCTTGGAGGATTCAATAATCCATTGCTTTCCTTATACACCCTCATTGAGATTGCCTCACATTGAGGCAAGAGGCTTGCTTTCAGGGAACCCACATGCATGTCAGGGACAGCAAATTGACAAGCGCCAATCCAAACCTACCACATTACTCATTTTCTGGATGACTGGCATTGTATTATTGCAGTATGGTCAGTGGGTCTTGATTCGGCCGTTTTCTTGTCCAAGCAACAGATTATATAGCCCTGCTTTTCGTGCAGCCGACATATCTGTAGTGCTGCATATTTGAACGACTCCCTTCTTTATGTTTCACTGCGCAGGTGCAGACACTAACCAGTGCAGCGACGCCGATCATTCAGGGATTTGAAGACCGCGTGCTGAGTCAGCAGGGCGCCATCGCCGCCCTTCAGGTGATCACGACTAATCCCTATCACCACTTGCATTCAGCCAACATGCTACTTCTTAGTGTGAAATTGCCAGTGTTGGATTGCGCCTCTAACTTTACCATTACAAGCTTTCCGGCCTAGAAAGGCTAGGTGCGTGTAAGCAGCAGAATGCTATATTTCGATCAAAATACTGGATCTTGTACCTTGGAACTTGAAATCTGATGTGATGCCCTGCAGGCAATCACTGACTCTCCCTTTGTCAGCGACTTCCTCGGCAACGCTGGCAACATGACCGCCACCCTGGCACCCCTCCTGCGCACCGTTACGGTAACAAATTCCACAATTTTATTTGATTAACTCACCTCTTGAAGTAAAGGGTTTTGAATATAGATTCCGAACCCTTATTTCCATGTTGCTAAGAGGCAAGAAATCAGCCTGCTGCGGAAAGCTGCCGACTCAGATGATTAAACACAACTAAAATGACTGCCAATGATTCATCAGGATGCGATCTTGGGGTATACAAAGCTCATTGATGCACAGCAGCTAACGCATTCTTCTCTCGCATGCATGCAGATGCATTCCCTGACATCTTTCCTTTGTGCTGCAGAGGGTGGGCACATATCTTGGCGCGCTGGCGGGGGGCTCCAATGCAAATCAGGCGCTGCAGGCAGCTGACAGTGTCTTTGGTGACGTCACCCGTGACATCACCGGCACCGGCCGTCGCCACCTCCTGCAGGTCAGTGAGACCACTGGCATGCATCAAAACATACTCAGTTCTTGTTCATCATATGAGGATATAGAAGCTCTCTTGCAGCATGATGAAGGAGCACTCGCAAGCCAAGGGACAAGCTTTACACTGCATGCACTTGCCTGACAATGTGTAGCAACCATGGGCTCTCACACACAGCTGCCCCTGCCAGAACAGGCACATACAACACACAATTGCCCATTTAAGTCCTGGCCTGGAAAGATCTGTTTGGCGGTATGCCATGTTTTCCAGGGTAGGCTGCTCTGTTCTGAGCACAGTGAAGCAAAAGTTGATGTTAGAAGAAAAGGCTACCGAGGGGCAGTCACCAGCTGTGCATCAACCAGTCTTCACAGCTTGCAGACGGGAGAGCTTTTGGACGAGTGCATGGCACTTGTCAAATGACAAGTGCCTGCATGGTAAGAGGCTTTTCCCATGCATGCATCTGTCTTGCAACGCAAAAGGAGTGAAACTGGTAGCTGCCATGCAGGTTCCCAGCCTACAGAGCCAGGTTGCTGAGCTGTCGCAGGTGGCGCAGTTCCTGCCCAGCCAGACCCCCAACCCAAAGCTGCCCACCCCAGAAAACAACGCAGCGCTCGGTGCGCCTATTCATAGAAATATCACACTCCTATGATACTGCTGCTCTTTTGCATGTCCTTTTTTTCTTTTCTTCACATTCCAGTGATATTGCGGTTCTTTTGCATGTGCTGCGTTTTATGTTGTCATAATCTGTGATATTGCTGTTATTTTGCAGTGTGCTGCTTTTTATTGTTTGCACCCTTCCTAGGGATCCAGGCAGTCCGGTCATAACTTGCTTCAGAGCAGCCAATGCATCAAGCACAGCACTGAATCTGTACCAAGAGCAGTTTCTCCCGGGTGCACGCAGGGATTTTCGAGCATGATCAGTTCTTTGTCAGCAACTGCAGCAGGATGATCTAGAAGTTGACTTCCAAAACAAGCTCTTGCGTTGTGTGCCATGCAGCGGGCCTGCAGAGCATTGTTATGAACGACTCATTCGATCAGCGCCTAGCAGCCGTGCTGGCCCCCGCTCTGGAGCCGGTCCTGACATACATAAGCCGCACGCCCGCCCTCAGCGGTGCAATCAGCAACGTCTTCAATAATGACTCACCCCTGGTGCGCCCCCAACTCTTCCTCCACAATCTGCTTCACTCATTTTTGTAGATGACACTACCGTGCAAGTCTGGCTTCACTCATACCAGATTGGTATCCTCAACCACAGGCCTTTAGGTTTTTTCATTTAGGTACCCTTGGCTGGTTTCTTGCACGGCAGACATGGTGTGGATTACTTCTGAGTAATCTTGTGGATTACTCAAAAGGAAGTGGGCTCAGCCTCAGTTAGCAGCACAGGCCTCACAAGCCTCACAGGCGTACTCTTCATCTACTGCGTCGGAACCAATATCCCTTCCACAGAAGGGACAGAGTTCTATAGAGCACACCATGTCTGCCATAATTGTTTTTGCAATGCTAAACTCTACACCTACGGTACCAGTCTGACGTCCAGTAGCTGACCAAGCGTGTACTCAGTGGTCCTTGGCTCACCAGTACGTATGATTGATGACATTCCAGAAAAGGGTGAACATGCAAAGTTTGTTCCGATCTGATAACGGATGGGTCCGGGTTTCGAAAGGTCAGGGGTCAGAAACATTCTGAGAACTTCACGTGACATATTCTCGCTCAGGTGAAGCAGCTGAGTGCGGCGGCGCTGCCCCTGATAGCGGTATTCAACGCGACGGTGATCAACAACCCGGCGGTGTCCGGCGCACTCGACAGAGCGGCCAGCTCGCCAATCGTGGACGGCCTCGTTGAGCGGCTGCAGAACCTGACTTCCCAGGGGGCACCCGTCGTGCAGACCTTCCTGGTGTGTGTATTACTAATTGCCAATGACTACTATTGTGTAATCGGTGTTCTTTTGAACCTTTGGAACCTCAAGCATTCGTTCACTGGAGCATGCATGCACCGCGCCACTGATATGTTGGCATTTGCCTGGTGAGGTCTTCACAATCCCATATTCTTGAGGTCTGCCTAGGGGCTTACATTATTGGTCATACAGTGTGTCCAAGGATTTGTGCGGAAGAGAGGAATAACGGCAAGACATCCATAGGACAATCAATTGCTACCACTGCTGGTAGGACTGAAGGTTGAGTTTATTGTTTGGGTGTGCAGAGGATCGGTACGTACCTGGGAAACATCGCGAATGGGCTGCCGGCACAGCAAGCGCTGAATTTTGCTGCCAACCTCCCCGGGGATACCAGTGGCAGCAGCGGCCGCCGACTGCAACAGGTTTGCAACTCCATGCCTTGTGATACCCTTTTCTGATACGTCACGTTTTCCCGCAACAAATGTTGTCCCTCCCTCAATGCTACAACGCTCCACAATTTTTGGAGGACCGAGCTGCTAAAGGAAAGGTTACAAACTTGTGACTTGCAAACAACTGCAGGCCACTGGAGAGCAGAATATCCAGGCGCTGGTAGCGCAGCTCATCTCAGGCATGACGGGCGCCCCCCAGTCGGCGCCGCAGGGGGGTTTGCCGCCACTGCCGGGCTTTCCCGTGGCCACCGCTGAATCCCCCACCTTGGAGGAACCCCTCTCGGTGACGGTGGGACTGCCGCCACTGCCGAGCATCATGGTGGCCACCGCAGGGGGGCCCGCTCTGGCAGAGGGGCCCCTCCCTCTGGCCGGGGGGCTCCTGTCTGCTCTGTCGCTGCCACCGTTCGCTGCACCGGGGGGTCTCCTGCCGGCTGGCGCTGACTTGGCGCCCACCTCGGCAGCACCCTCGATCTCCCTCCCTCAGCCTGCCTTCCCTCTAGCGGCTGCGCCGGGGCCGGCTGTGGGCAACTTGCCACAGGCAGGGGTCTTGCAGCAGCTGGTTGCAGATGCTTCCAACGGAGCGGCTGCGGCGCTGACGGCTGGGCCGAACCAGGCTTCGGCGAACAGAGCGGTTCAGGCGGTGTTGAGTCAGCTGCCGGCCCTGCCGCCTCTGCCGGTAGCGGGTGTGTGGTTCTGTGTGCATTTTAAGGCTGCAGGCGTGCAAGATTATGATGCATTTTGCAATATAACAACTGCATCTAGCGGCCATCTGTCTGCACCGTTTGAGTGCTGAATAGGACAGCTGAGGATTATGTAAAAAAAAGCAATCTTGACAGCACACACAGCATCAGCGCACACAATTGAAGAAGTACACTGTCTCTCTTGGTATAAAATATTGCCAGCATGTGCTCCTGTTCCGTGCATGCGCCTAGTCCGTGCATGCATGCATGCAGAAGAAAGGACCTGAGAAGATGAGTTTTGTCTGCAGGAGCCGCCACCGGTCCCGGCGGCGTAGTGGACGGGGCAGTGACAGCCGCACTGACGGCCGCACAACAGGCGGCGCTGCTGCCGGCGCTGCCGCCTCTGCCGGTCACGGGTACATATTTTTTCTGCTTCACTTGCCTTCTTGCAAGGCTTCAACACTTGTTGCGACAAAAAACAGCTGCGCGGCAGGTTGCTGTCTGTCTGTGCCCGGTTGAAAGTTAGACAGGGCACTTCATGTGGCTGGGATGCGAGAGATACACAATCCTTACAGAACAGGCAGCAACTGCGCAGAAAAATGAAAATTAAACACACACACGAGCAAAACAGACCTGAGAAAACGAGTGTTGCTGTGCGCCTGCAGGAGCATCCTCCAATCTTGGCAGCATACTAAACAATGCAGTGACAGCCGCGCAGCAGGCGGTGCAGCTTCCAGTGCTTCCTGCCCCGGTGCCACTGCCATCGATGCAGGCTCTGGCTCCGGCGTCTGCCATCGGCTTTCCGGCCTCCGCCCCCGGCCTGGCCCTGGCTCTTCCACAGGTGACAGACTCAATCAAAGAAACTGTTACTCTAGGGTGCTTGATGGGTCAGTGAAAGTTGTGACTGGTTATAGAGGCCTGGCTGGCAGACATGTGGAAATGGGGCTCCAGAAACACATGCTGCACTCAAGAGGTAACAGATGGAAAACTGGGACCTTAAAGGATCGAGGATCAAGAAATACTCGTCACAAAGGCCTGCAGCATGGCTATTTTGGGGTTTGTAGAGATCTGATTTTTGTGCGGGCAATAGGTGCCACACATTCATTTGAAGCCCAAATCTGAGACGTAACAGCAGTCAACCAAAATCTGACCCTTCAGCAACACTGTGACAGCATTTTATTCGCCAACGCAGCTAGATAGCTGGGATCTGGTCACGAAAGGAAGACGTTGTCTTGCTGGCATGCTTGGCATTCTGCATGGACAGCATATTTTTGTGGAATAGGAAAGAACAAAAAATGCAGAGCTCACAAATTTGCTGCCTGTTGACAGGTGCAGCAGGGCTTGGCCAATGTTGGGCAGGCCTTTAATCTCCCAGCCACGGCGGAGATTGTACAGACGGCGGTGAGGAACGCTGCCCAAGACACACAGGTGACTCGCTTAATTTCCTCTTATTACACCATTACTGCTCCTGCCAGAGGCAAGATACGCCAGTACAGAAGCTGCAGGCGATGGCTGCCACACATCCTACCCCTTGATGAACTCGCCATGTCCGAGCAAGACCCAATCGACTGTGGGCACGGTGCTCAGTATCTTCACCAACCCCTGCAAGCCGGGGCCAACCGCACATTAATGAGCTCTAACTACTCTCAAAAGATGCCCGCGCCCAATTTGTTGCGCAGTGCCAAACAAAAACAAAAACACTGTGAGTGACCCGCCAACCCAAGCAGGCCAGAAAGCAAAACAGGAATTCTTACGCGGTTTTCTTCCCTTAAAACCACACGTGCTGTGGAAATACAGGGTGCGCTGGGCAGCACCGGGCAGGCCCTTGCGCAGGGAGACTTCGGCCGAGCTCTGAACATCACGCAACAGGCGTTCCAAGAGATGCAGGCGCTCCTGAATGAGACAGCGGTGCAGGTAATTATCCACTGGTTGAAATGCACTCCTGACCCTCAACACTGGACAGAGAAGTACTTCAAGTCGGTACGCCTCAAGAAGCTCGTGCATGTGAAGGGTGCCATGCTTGTTGCTCCAATGTTCAGGGCATTGATTCAAACACCGCATGCATGCACCCGAAGCTCCCCGAGGGTGGCTGTTTGTGAAGAGCTTGTTTGTACAGGTGAACACCAGCGTGAGCATAGGCCTGCCACAAGTAAATGAGACCATCGGTCTCGTCCTTGGATTTCAGCCGCTCGCTGCACTTCTTTCCCAGGTGCGTTTCCTGCCAACACAGAGATAGATTGAAGTCCGTATCTGCCTGTGACCGTGCTCCCTTGATGCTGCGCATGGCCACTGAATCTTCACAATGACATCTGTAAAACAGTGACAATGTGCATTTTTGAGCAGGGGAGTTGCATTCCTCATTGTGGCTTGGCTTAATGCTTCATGTGCATCCGCATGCCCTGATAATTGAAAGTACCCTCTCACTGCTACAATGTTCTCTACCTTTATCTTTTCAGGAACACCCAGTATCAAAAAGGTTTCTAATATCATGCCTTGTCCTATTTTGGGAGCGCATGCCACAAGTCAGTTGGGTCCATGATCCCAATGAACATAAACCTAAACCCTAAATAAAAATAAAAGTAAAATATATAAAAAAATTGGTGTTGCAGAACAACGTACTGTCCCAGGACCTCAGCGGTCTGCTCAACATCATTCTGACAGACGCATCCAACCTGGCACAAAGCATTCCAGACCCCTTGGCGCAGCTTGGTGCGATCGTTCCCCTAAATAAATTGTGGGAATTAAAATGAGACGTGCCTGAGAGTGCATCTAACTATTTTTATGAGATTAGCAGAGTTGGCACTTAAAGTTCATTTTCAACACTCTAGGCATTCCATGTGGTCCAGTCCTGTAGTGCTCCTTGGCATAGGGCAGTGAGGCATTCTGAGAATTTATGTAAGCAAGGTGTCTATTTTGCAACTGGGCTAATTGGGTGCTTGTGGAACTGCAGAGAAGCAGCTGAGCTTTGGGATCTCCACACCGCTCACGAAGTTTGTGGACAAGCTGCAGAACGCCTCGGTGCCCGCCACGCTGTCAGACGTGCGCCGACTTCACACCTGATCACAGAAAATCCAGAATGCATAATCATACTTTCTCGCACTTTCAACAATATGCCTCTTCACATATCAAATTATAGCCTGCTAAAGCCATATTGACATTCTTGCGCCTCGTCATGCGTGCTTAGAAAACTTGGAGAGCTGTACACATGACTCGGATGGAAATACTCATCTGTGTTTCATCATGCATGTGGCTGAGGGCGCCAAATTGGTGTCTTCTGCAACACGCTTAGATGATGATGATTAAGGTATGCTTAGTCATGGTGGTGGCTGCAGGCTGAAGCTGAGGTGGAGGACATTCTGTCGGCCTTCTGCACAGCTTCCTCTTTCACACCCTCTTCTGACGTGCGTACCCGCTCTACTTTAGATTCCTGCTGAGCACTGCTCAGTGCATCTCTTACGTTACTGCAAATCCTACACTTCCTTGCGTGCAAAATTAGGTGCATGTCTAAGGAAGCTTTGTGGGGGGTCAAAATCTGAGAAATGAATCAAATGCACAATCAAAAGTGAGGAATAGGGACAGAGACCAAACATGCATCGGTGCATATAATCTTTCTGCTGCTCTGTGACTCAGGTGTTGAAAGTATGGCCTGTTGATTTGCAGGAGCCTGCAGCCTGTGTTGGAGAAACCTTAGCGTTGGAGCTCGTGCCATGGACATGTGCCGTTGATGACAGCAAGGACACACTGACAGACAAGTCTGGCAGCATCCTCACATGCTTGCCTGCCTACCTTCAACTCACCAGAACACCCGGTGCGCAGTCTGCTTGTGCCATTTGCCTTATAAAAGACAATTGAGCCATTTCTGAAATGACCTTGCACATGCATGCATGGGCAGTTTCGAGAGGAAGATGTTCTTTTAAATAGTCTGTGCGCATGCCTGTAGTTTGTGCCATCCTAGACTTGCATATGCACTGCAAACACACCGTGTTGTCTGTGTTGTGTTGACAGCACGTTTTAAATCCTGACATGTTGTTGGCACCTGTGCCTGCAGCCAGCTGCAATTGGAAATACACCGCTGCAGCGGAGTGGGACGGGAAGGAGTGCAAGCTGGAGACCACACTCTTTGGCACAGATGGCAGCGCCACATATGGCGGCACACCCATTCTGAAAGAAGTGAAGGAGCTCGTATCCAACACGGTATGGTGTTTTTACTCCATTGATCTTTATTGATTAGTACATGCCAGATTTGAACATAAATGCATCAAAGCCGTATGCATGCTCTGCTGCTTAGCATTTGAGAGCGGTTAGATCGAGCCATATTTTCCGTTAGGGTGAATCTTAGTGACATCTAGAGAAATGTAAAGAAATCTATAGATATCAATAGATATCAGGGGTGGCTTTTCCTTAGTTTTCAGTTAGCACTTAATTCCAAGTAAGGCTACAAGGTCCCAGGTAGCTTGGGAATTTCCCGACAGATATCTAAATGCCGCAGTACAGAGTGGATGATCCGGAAGTGAGGTCATCAGTGTGTCTTATAAGGATTTTGGGTGGCAGCCAATGTGATCAAGTACCCTGTATATACAGGTATGTTAGATTGAAATTTTTGAAGACACAAAAGGGGCTAAAAGCTAGATTTTCTCCTGAAATCGGTGGTTTTGGGTGTGTCTCTGCTGAAAAGGGATGAAATGTGGCTTCCTGCGCTGGTGAGTCAATTTTCAGAAACCAATCGTGGCTTCAAATTAGACACCCTCAAATAGTTTATGCGCCACGAAAATGCCATGTTTATTTGTGTTGAGCCACATTGGCTTCAGAACGCCACTAAAGGAACCATTGGAGGTCACGCACGCTCATCTTTTGGACGAAGCAGTCTGGCTTCCTGTGAAAGTTCTGCTGCCATGACCACGTGCTTCGCCGCTGTTTTCTGCAGGTGAGCAACGTGACAGCAGCGGTCACAAAGGACCTGAAGCAGTGGCAGGGGAACGCCCTGGTACCTCCGACCATGCAGGACCTGGCAAGCAGCTTCCAGGCAGGCATCCAGCTGGCATCAGGGCCTTCTGTGTCATCCACCCTCTCTGGCACCGGCTCTATCGTGGCGGATTTGTCAACCATTGGTTCTCTTGCAACTGGTGTTGCCGGCTTCTGGCAGCAGTTGGGGTCTCTCTGGGGCTGATGAAAAGTTTAATTGACCATTTTGAGTTTTGGATGCGCTCACAAAGTGCTGTGGAATTTTCTTTGCAAATCAGAACCTGTCTAGCACACCCTAAGATTGCTGCATATGACAGTAATGAAGGTCACATTGCACTACCTGTGGGTGTGCACATGGGGTGAGCATCAAGATCGCGCAGCAGATGTTCGATTGAGATTCATGCACTCTGCTTTGCGTTTGACAAGATCAGCTGGTTCTGATCGCATTGAATTGCTGAAGGCATTTCAATCATCCACAGAAGTATAGCCAACGGTTGATGACATCCCGACAAGTATGTAACATCACAACAAATAAATTCTCGGGATTGAGGGCTTGCCATTCTGCACATTTCCCCTCCGCCATCTGTCATGACATGATGTTGTAAACCAGCCAGAACAATCCCCATCAATGAAACCCTTTGTAGTTACTTTGCTCAAGGCGCACGGTCGTACACATCCCCTCGAGTGGAGCCTTTCAAGGCAAGACTCCCGTTGTGGCATCAGTCAGAAAATCGGCGCCTGGCAAGCTTAATCTCCCCTTCCCTGTCTGCAGCAAGCCCATAACTGCTCCAGCTGAAAGGCTTCTTACCCACCTGTTTGGCAGACAGCATCACCTTCACTCACCAGCAAGACACCTTTCCTAGCATGACCTCAGGTGGCTTGTCGGACACCTTGTATTCCACACCCTACACCCTACTGCATGCCGCAATAGAAGCTTGTATTCTCCAATAGTGCCTGATTGACATTCATATAACACCAACAGCTCTGTTCCACAAAAAGGTTTCCACCTTGCACAGGATCCAAGGCAAAGACACAGCATACAAGACAAAGACACAACCTGCAGGGAACTCTAAATCAGCTGTTGACGTGAAGTCCCCTGTACGCTGCAGCGTCAATTGTGGGCCAGGGGAAAGTGAATACGCCATCGGGGGAGGGAGTGAAAGAAAAGGTTTGAGAGAGGGGGTATAAGAAAACCTGGGGAACGGGCTTCAGTGCCGGTGCAAACTGCTTGGCGAGCGCGGCTGGCAGGGGCCAGATCTTATGCTGCCCCTTGATCTGCTGCGGCACCACCAGCCGCCGCGGCCGCTCGCACAGAAAACAGAAGTCCGACTCCGTCTCCCGCGCGAGCCCCTCCGGCAGGCCATCTGCGCTCTGCAGCTCCGACGCCTGATCAGGAAACGCATGCATTCTGTCACACAGCCCTTGGATCGGCTGAGCATGCTCAAAAGCAGGATTTAGAAGTATGATTTTCACGGTCTCAGCTTGCTATACCTCCTATAGCTTCTGAGATGACAGAAATGGTAGTCGGCAGGTAGATTGTCATCATATGGCGTAAGCATGACCAAGACCAGGCGCCTGATAAGATAATGACATTAGAAGGCAAGGCCAGGCTGCCAGAGATATCTGAGAGGGTGTGTAAAGCAGCTCACCGGGAGGCAGTTGGCGACATGCACGCAGCCTAGCAGGACTCCGCGCGGGTAATGCTGAGGGAATTTTGGCGCATTCCTTTCCAGTCCATGGATGTGGCTATAAAAGTCCTCCATCTCCTGTAATATCACACAGCATCACAATCAGCCTAACCTTCCATGTGCCTTCAGCTCTCAAGACACATTCACAGCACACAAGCAGCACAAGTAAGTGCCTGTACTCTCGGTACTTCAAACCCTTCATAACATGACTACGAGCTTGAACTCCTCCGAGACACTCCCCTGCATTCCATGCTCACGTAGCTCTCTTGCAGCTTGCAACATTATTATTTTCGTTACACGCTTTTCCTGCCAAGAGGCAAGGTGCGTCCTGCAGACAAGCTGCAGTGAGAGGCTGCCAAAATCCTACCCCTTGTTGGACTCACCAGATCCAAGCAAGACCCAATCACCTGTGGGCACGGTGCTCAGTGTTTATACCGCCCCCCGCCAGCCGGGGACCCCGGGGCTTGCAACATACGGGAACTTAAACTGTTGAAAGCTACAGGTAATTACCTGGATTGTGGCAGGGCTGGGTTCCTGGGCAGTGGATGCGATCCAGAGGCGGCCCCTGTGATCAGTAGGCCAGCTGCGTCCCTCCACCCGCTTTATCCCATGCACCAACAGGCTTGCCCACGGCTGCACACCCACCCACGATTAATGTCAGTATGTAAAAACACCCGAATGGGGCAGAATCAACTCCAGAGGCCAACAGTCGCAATACAAGCCATGGACTGCGATACATGCCATGGGTCTCATCAGAGGGAAACTGCTTCAGGCCTGATCTCAGAACTGGCTAGCATCCCATCCAAGCGCTCCCAATCCGGACGCATGCCAGATCTGGTGAGGGCTGAGGCGCTCTCCCTATGCTGAGAAGGGCGAGCTTGGATCTGATCAGACCGTGCAGAGACATGCATGACAAGATTGGGCGCCAACAGAATGGGGACTCTCCCCAACATGCACTTTCTTGAAAGCGTGCTTGAATAGCCCCAAGGCTATTAGGGCACAATTGGAGGAGAAATGCCAACACACCAGAGGTGCATTGACAGGCACTGCAGTGTCTCCTCGTCCTCAAGCCCACCTTGCCCCATGGTTCTCAGGAGCACTCTCCCGCTGCTGCACTGGTCACCGTTGCAATCGCTGCAATGATTTGTCTCTTCTGGGGGCTGTCATGCTGTGCTGCCACCGTGTGAGTATCTGATGCGCAGGGGCCGGCCAAAGAGCTGCACCAGTTCCTGGAACAGGTTGTGTGCGTATATTGCACTCTCCTGCATGCGTTGACAGAAGCTGGAGTAGTAGAAACTAGCCCTTCTGAGCTACGGAAGTGGAGGCTGAGCCAACAGCATATACACGTACCATGAGCAATAAGAGGAAAAAAGGGTTGCGTGCAATTGCTTGATGAAGATTTAAATAGTGTGCGCACCACAGAAGTGAACTGGCAGAAGGCGTATCCTCGATGGACACCTCCCTCTTCTGGGATGTGCACCCCCACGACCGGTCCAGCCTGAGTGACAACTTTTTCCTTGACGATTACCGTAGGTCCATCCAAAGAATTCCATAACTGGGCAAGATAAATCATGGATTTCTTGAGATCTCAGAACTTTCAACTCCATATGACAAACTCAGATGCACAATCACCTGGATGCACAAGTCGTAGAGTACTCTGCGAGTCACTCTCTGATCGAGGCCACCGATGTATAGTGTATCTGTTGGTGTCTGATCAATCATGCACGGTGTTGCATACGCTCTTCAGAAAGTAAGCTCACTTTTACTGGCATGTGTTTTGTCTGATTAAAGCGATTCACCACCAGCTGTGACTGGAACCAGCAGCTACAAGAGGCATATTATATCTTGATTCATAGCATAGATTTATATTGAATTTCCTGTGAGAAATGGGGGCGTTTGAGGTCAGATAGTGATCATGCCACGTGGCCATCTACCTTGTCCAAGGATACACAGACTGGCTTCCTCACTCTTCCTAGACAGCTCCTGCGATTGTATTACATTTTGCAGAACTTGCATGGCTTTATTCCTGCAGCACACTTGCACGAACCTATCCCTTACGTCCAAACACGTTGCCTCGAATTTTTCATTCAGGCGAACAAGCCTTGCCTTAGCAAGCAAGAATAACGCCATCCACAGACGTATTCTGTCGTTGCGAACGATGGCTGCAGCAACGGTCAGTCATCAGGCCAATGTTCCTGTGGCAGATGAGCCACAGGAGGTTGTGGCTCCCAAGACAAGCAACGGGATCCACACTGCATCTGAGGTAGGAAAAGTGATTCAGGCTGGTGCTTCTCAACTCCAAATGCACGATTCAAACTTCAGCACCGTCTTGGATGCCTGGAAAGCGCAGTCCAGCAGTAAGTTGATTCCCTGCATGTACCAGGACTATGACAAACTCTGCGAGAAGCTGAAGGAGATAAGCACCTTGAGCGGCATCAGCGGGTTGCTTGGGTGCGTCTAGAAGCCAGATTCCCTCATCCAAGACTTCCACACGCCATAGGTTGCATCCCCGCAGACCCAGGCTTTGGCATATTGCTAGGCATCTAGCCTCTTTGGTGTGCCTTGCAGGTGGGACGAGATGGTGATGATGCCGAATGGGGCAGCAGCATGCAGGGCGGCGCAGAAGGCAGCCATGGCTGGCATTCTCTATGACAAGCAGACCAACCCAGAGCTGGGCGAAGTGCTGCAGAAGCTGCAAGGGGCAGAGGCCTCCAGTGACTTTGATCCCTTCCAGCGTGCTGTCATCCGGGAGGCCCGCAGGTGGGCTCCTTTGTCTGCACTGCAATGTTGCTTTGAGCCTACGTACTACTTGCATGTGGCAATCAAGGCTGCACGCTATGCAAGCATGCATGATGAGATGTACGGGTTCATCACAGGGACTGGGTACGGACTGTAAAGATCCCCAAGCGCATTGCCAAGCGGAGGGCAGAGCTCGAGTCAGAGGGCTACCAGGTGCGCCACTGCAAGTTCTCATGCACCCAATTGTCTGTAATTGACACTTCAGGAAGCAATCAGACAGGTGGATGCTGCTGTGCATGGTCTGGATGATGGTGCATCTTTCAGTGCACCAATTCATCTTACATGCAGTCTACATGCAGGCATCATGCAAGCTATTATTGCCACAGTGCACACCACATGCGTTTGGATCCTCTTTGGATTTTGCTGCTCTATCAGCTACCACAGCCACCGTGCACGCCTAAGGTGTCAGGGAGTATTTCATTTGAAGCAATTGTGATGTGGCTGCCAAAACAGGCGTGGGTGACAGCGCGTGCCGAGAAAGATTTCTCAAAATTTGCGCCAATTCTGGAGGAGTGGGTGGCGCTGGTGCGCGAGTCCAGCCAGTTGGTTGACCCCAGCCGCCCGGCATATGACGTGGCGCTGGAGGAATTCGAAAAGGGGATGACGTCAGCGCGGCTCGACGAAGTATTTACCCAGGTGAGCACACCGGCCACTGACCTTGGGATCTCCTGGGACTCTAGGGTGGGGCCAAAGATTCATGCTGAGCAACCTTTGAAAGGTTGCTGTACGCGCTGGCAAGCATCATTAAGTGTCACTTACAAATCATGTGCATGTGCACTATCTGCGAAATATCAGCCTGTCTCAAACCGATGAGTACTTCAGTATGAACGTATATTTTACACATATCAACCGACCCAGGAAGAAATAATGACTGCTGCACGTCTTAATTGTCACAGTCACGAGCTAAGAAGATGCAGACACTGCACTTCACTACAGATGTGCAATTGCCAGTCTGTTGTGAAGCAAACCTAACTGCAACCATCATGATGGAATTAGAATTTGGCATTAATTTTTCTCCACAGGTGCGCGATGGGCTGCGGCCGCTGCTGGCGGCCATCCGGGAGAAGGGAACACCCCCGGACACATCGGTGCTGGAGGGAACGTTCGACACGGACGCGCAGGCCAGCCTGTGCAATTCCATCGCCAAGGAGCTGGGCTTTAACCTCGACTGCGGCCGCCTGGATGTCTCTGTGCACCCCTTCACTGGTGGTGAGTAATTTCTGCTCTAATATTTATGTGCCCTGAACCTGTACATAGGCCTGACAGCACACCGATGCCTTCGCCACAGACAGCCACAGCTGGCGCAATCTTGGGAAGCCACATTTGCCGTAATTTGTATATGTTACCTGTTCTGGACGGTCAGAGTAGTTCAAAATGTCAAGGGTTTTCCTTGGCATATATGTTGGGGCAGTGAGCTTCAACATTCCACCTGCTCTTGATGGGACCAGCCAACACTGCCGTATGCATCTTCATCCCAGATATGCGGATCAAAATCAGCGCTCACCGATATCATCGCCATGTCTAGGTGAATTGACATGTAAAGCATGCAGACCAAAAGCAGCGCTGGCGTCTGCAGGCTCGCACCCGACGGACGTGCGCATGACGACGCGGTTCAAGGAGGGCGATCTGACGGAGGGCCTCACGGGCGCCATCCACGAGACCGGCCACGCGCTCTACGAGCAGGGGCGCAACCTCGCCTATGATGGCCTGCCCGTCAACCAGGCGCGAAGCACACATGCCGCCACATGCATGCACATGGTTTTGTACGACTTTGTGGTGTCTATGCCAAGCACAGCAGTGACTTAGCTTGGCCGCGCTGCATGGAGTGCCCGCTCCCTCGCACCCTCATGACGCGCATGGCAGCTGGCTCTTGTCGGAGTGCATCTCCATGTTTCAGATGCGTGCATCGCGCATGCATGCGCAACGAAGGATGTGAATTGCCAGGCAGACGCTGCCGCTAGTGCTGCTGCTCTCGGTAAAATTAGCTGTCTTGAATGGCACCTCAGCTCCGGGCAGAGGAACAGAGCAAAAACTGCGCGCATCAATGCAAGAGAAATGGGAAGCTGCCCTTTGTGCTGACTGTTATCTGCTGCTCAGGCGCTGTCGATGGGGGTGCATGAGAGCCAATCGCTGCTGTGGGAGCGCATGGTTGCCCTGTCGCTGCCCTTCTCGCGCTACCTCGCCCCCAAACTCACCGCCGCCTTCCCCCAGCTCCCCGGCCTCACGGTCAGCCTTCTCTTTTGCTCCATGCAGTGCTGTTTACTCTTTCCATTCATTCCAAATTGAGGGGCCTGACAAGCTCCTCTGCTAGCAAGGCAACATGCAAGGAGGAGTTCGGTCTGGCACGCTCTGCGCACTTAGCCCCTTTGGTGTCAAGTTGATGTTTTTTTTTAATCCCTGGGAACTGACCGTTGTGACACCCTGAGTCTCCTGAGAAGGGTGGTCTTAATGGCTATAGGGTTATATAATTTATATTTAGGGTTGACCCTTAATGGCGCAGGCAGAGCTGCTGTATGGGGCGCTGAATGCGGTGAAGAAGGAGTCGATGATCCGGGTGGAGGCGGACGAGGTTACCTACCCACTGCACATCATCCTCAGGTAATTCTTTCCATCAAATGATATTGTCGGTTTCATAGCTTTTCATCATGGGAGACGCGCATCTTAGGAGGTGCGGAAGGATGGGGCTGATTGGTGCTCACAAACGAGCTCTGGTGTAGAGGAAGTTGCCTGTTTTGGAGCTTTTCAAAAACCCCACACATCCACCATCACATCCAGTGCACACCACATTGCTCTGTTCGCATGTCTAAGATCACAGCACGCATGCAACACACCTTGCCCCTGCCGATCAGATAGAACATGCATGTTCATCAGAACGCAGTTGCCGTAGCCGAGTCACTATATCCAGGGAGTGAATGCTCCTTTACTGCAGCTTGTCTGCAGACGCACCTTGCTTCTGGCAGGAAAAGCGTGTAATATTAATATTTAATAATAATGCTCCCAGTTGGACATTAGGATTTAGGGTCAGGAGAGATGGTTTAGGGTGTAGTACAGATCAGATATCCTCCGATATTGGTGACTGGACATCGGCGACAAAGTCCACCTTGCAGCTCAACCCTGTGTGTCTGGCCCAGGTACGAGCTAGAGAAGGAGCTTGTGGAGGGCACTGTTGCCGTGGAGCAGCTACCAGCGCTCTGGAAGGAGCGCATGACTGCGTACCTGGGATGCACTCCCGCGGACGACGCACAAGGAGTCCTGCAGGACGTCCACTGGAGTGCTGGACTGTTCGGCTACTTCCCCACCTACACCCTCGGCGCCATGTTTGCCTGCCAGATCTACCAGGCACGCTCCTCTTGACTGCTGTACAGAGTTCATCTTGATGTAACGTAACGTGTGCATAGGGGTCATGTAGGAGCGATAGGCCTCTATGGCAAGTCTTCTCTTCTATCGTTACAATGGTTTCGGAGCTGAGAAAAAACAATTCTGAAGATATGTGAAATAGAGTCATGATGACCCTTGCACTGCCTTGCATGTCGTGCGTTTTGTTTCTGGGATACCAAGACTCTGTGTGCGCCTGTTTGCATTTGTGCAGCAGCTTTTGAATGCGCGCCTTTTCGCGGCCGCGGACTTATGTCTTTGCATCCTAGCGCCAAAGTCAGCACCTGCTGGTACCCAGACAATTTCCTTCTGCACAAGATCACTGAAAAGGAAAGGATCTGAAACCAGCAGGTTTTAGACACAAGAGGAAGAGATCAGCCATTGCTGTGTGTTTTGCCAAGGGTGACAGCGGCTGGCAGTTGACTATTGCAAATGTCAGGAGTGGCAGGAATTGCCAGTTGATGAGCTCACTCTCGGTGTCGGTTCAGGCTGCCCAGAAGGATCTGCCCGGGCTGCCCGAGGACATAGCTGCGGGCAGGTTTGGCGGGCTGAAGGCCTGGCTGAATGAGAAGATCCATGCCAGCGGATCGCTGCACCCCAGCGGCGATGAACTCATGGTTGCAGCCACAGGGGCCCCCCTGGACCCTTCAATATTCCTGTCATACCTCACTGACAAGTACAGCGCACTTTACAAGCTCTGAAGGGTACATACCGGTGACATTGGGTGTGCAGCTTGCGGGTTCCAACAATTGTGCCAGCTCCGCTGATATCCATTTCTGCATGTCTCGGCAAATATGAATGCCAGTATCCTTGAAGCAGGATGCTTCTGTAAGGAACTCCCGCTATGAAGACTTCTGGAAACACCCAGCTCTGGAAACACCCAGCTCTGCTCCGAGCAGAGCTGAGTCAGCTGTTGTGGAAGCTGCTCCCAGCTTTGCAGAAAAGATAGAGGCCACATCATAGAGCACTGTAGCCAGGACCAGATTGGTTGCTTCTAGTGGCTTCAGACCTGCAATCCTTTGAATTGTAGTATTAATATGCTTAAACTTCGAAGTTCAAGTGAATTCAGCGAATGTCCCTAGGACTGCTGATCTTGCGGTAAGGTGACATTTCATAAATTTAAATGGCATCCCGCATACCTTGACAGCAATTAAAACCCAGGATTTCTAATGCAAAATCAGGGGGCTTATATCCAAGTGCAGCTTACTGCAGGGCCTATGGGGTGCCCTGTCACGACGAACAAAACAAAAAAACGGGACGTCTGACCATTGCCGAATTTGAACCGGCTACTTCAACCTCACTCGTTAAGTGGCGGAAGCAACACCACAGCGGCGCTGAGCTCGATTTTTCGAGATTTTGAACGGCCATCAGTTGATGCCGACAGTTTGGGGGCAGGTGCTTCGTTCGTCGAGTGCAGGTTAGCTAACCTTACGTCTGCATCCTATTCCCCAGCAAGGATTGCAGCTATCCAGAACCCATCTACCAGATGAGCTTTTTGGGTGGGTAGCTCGCCTTGCAGTGGCAGCGGAAGACATAAATCCAGCTGTCAAGGATGTATGTCCTCCGGGAATGTTACTTATAGCTGTAGCAGGTGGTTACTCGCTGCTCATGTTTGGCTGCTCAACAGTACGCCACGGTGCAAGCAATCTGGGTGATTCTGAACCACTGATTCAAGCCAGCACTTGCATTTCACCAGGAGCAAGAGGAGAATCTTGATGCTAGTGTCCGTAAATCATTGTGAGACGCTCATAATGTGGTGCTGCAACGCAGTAAAGTCAGCAGCGCAGCATCATTGGGACCGCCCAATGTGACAAACGTGCATGATAAGCAGGTCAGCGCTTCAGTGTATACTGATGCGGTGTTCTACATGCAGTCTAGCTCCGACTGTATGGAAACCTTCATGGCCACAATATCCCGACCATGCATGGAACATGCACATCACGCTGAGGCTGCCAGATTGTTTCAGGGCCCATCCTTGGCATTTTGAGTGTGACTCTGTCATGCGGGCGGCGCCTTGCGCTTGCGAGCAAGGAAGCGCTCCCGCGCAGCTGCCGCCTTGGCTTCCTTGTCCTCCTCCGGCGGCTTCTCGGCAGCTGCCGCTTCAGCCGCAGCAGGCGCTTCATCACCTTTACCCTGCACGCCCCCTGCTGCTTCCTTCTCTTTCTCCCTCTTTCCCTCATCCTCCGCAGCACCACTCACACCTCTGGCCCCATCGTCCCTGCTTGAAGGCTCCGCTCTGTCCCTCTCTCTGCTCGCTGCACCCTTTTCCCTCTTTTCACCACCCGCTTCGATTCGCCCGCTACCCGTTTCCTGCCGGCTGGTGTCTGCATGCGGCTGCTGTGGTGCACTTGCAGAAGCGGCCGCGCCTCCGCGCTCCTTGGCAGCTTCGTATGCCTGTTGGAAAATTTATCATACTCAGTATGCTTTTTTTATTGCAGCAGTTCCTCAAATTTCTTTGTGCACACTTGCAACTCAATGAACTCAACACCATGCCGTCAAAAGTTGTAATGATCAAGATGTACCCAAATATAACTGCCACTTGGCATTTTTGGAGCTCAGCATTTACTGGGTGTGGGGGCAAAGCCCTCAACCAACCTAGTAACTGAGTACACAATGAATCCATGGTGATGACGTAAAATAGAGTGTTACCTCTCTGGCGCGGCGTGCAGCCTCGAAGGATGGGTCGGCAGCAGGCGTTCCCTCTCCTGCGGCAGGCTCCGACGCGGCGGCCGGCCGCCCGGGAGCGTCCGGTGCCGGCTGCGCCGTCCCGAAGGCGGCGTTGTTGGTCATGACATTCCTAGACAACACATCCACAGAGATCCGGCTCAATTTTAGAAACCAAGACCTGACACCTGTGCCCCTTATGTAAAGAGACGTGTAAAAGAGACGCAATGCATTGCTGGCGACAGGTCTTTCTCAATTGAGTGCACATTGAACAACATTAAAGAGATTTGGTAGCAATGAGCACCCATGAGTCACAGCCTGCATGCGCTCATTATTTGGCAGGCTTGCACCTCATGGCGCTCATCGCTAACAAAGGCCAATAGCCCTCTTACAAGCAGGTCACTGTTCTAGATTTCCAGGAAAGCACCAAGCGCATAGCATAGCATGCGGCAGTGCAAGCCTTACTTGCTGATCCCATACTACAGCATGCGCTGCCAGGCCGGGCCAGAGGGGCACGTACATCTCAATTTCCAAAAAACTGGAGACCACATGGTCCCTATGTCATGTAGCGTCAACATGAACACAGCAACACTTCAAGGCTGCGCACCTGTAGAAGTTGCCCATGTGGCCGGCCTTGACAACGTCGGCCTTTGCATCGCGCGCTTCGCGGATGCGCTCGGCGGCCAGCCACTTCTGGTCCTCCTCCAGCTTCTTCTTGTACGCGGCCGTGACAAATTTGTCCTTGTCGCCAAATAGGTGGTCCTCCGCAGCGCGCTCCTTCAGCAGCCTGGCAGAAACTCATAACAGATGGTCAGGGATTACAAATACAAATAACAAATACAAATACAAATACAAATACAAATACAAATACAAATACTGTCACTGTCATTGTCCCTAGTATCAGCATCTAGGATCCCAGATACAAGGTGCGTCTGCAGACAAGTTGCATTCAAAGGCTGGCGAATCCCAACCCCTTGGTGGACTCGCCAGATCCAAGCAAGACCCAATCAACCTTGGGAACGGTGCTCACTATTTATATCTCCCCCTGCCAGTTGGGTCAGGAATGAGGCAACCAAGACATCGGAAAACGGGTGCAAGGAGATCCGTGATTAGGAGATGGATTCAGCATAGCGTGCCCGCCACGCAGGGTGCCAAGCGTTGCTGCTAGTGCTTCCTTGTCAGAAATGACAGTGCTGACAACCGGCAGCAGGGAGCCGCCTGTCAGACAATCACACTTACTGCTGGCCAGGAGCAACAGCAACAAGCATGGTAGGCTGAACCTTTTCAGAATCATCTACACAGACATCTTGTGCAGTCCAAGAATGGAGATTTTGATGCATGTGACCTGCCGCGGCTGCCGGCAGGCAAGCTGATCACGCTCTCCCGCACAAGGAGGAGCTTGGGAGGAATGGTCCGGTAACCATGGCCTTCCAGTCTATGGCATGTCCCAAAATTAAATAAGGGGACGCACGTGCGCTCGTAAATGATGTCCTGCTCCCTCTCGCGCTCCTTGGCCTTATCCAGGAGGCCCTCAATGTAGCGCGACTTGCGCGCCAGCTTCTCCTGCTGCCGCGGCTGCACCCTGGCTTCCTGTATGCTGTCATAGACGCCGTCATAGTCAAACACTGACGCGTCCTCTGCAAGTGCTGCTGCATGCATCTGTGTCACCTGCATGAAGAGCAAGAGCCCATGTGTGAGCAGGTGTTCCAGAGACCTGGCTCGGGGTGAAGGATTGTACGCTTGTCCCGCAAAATTGAATAGCATATATCCCTGTCTCAGGAGCTCTACCGAGTCCCATTATCGAGAAAGAGGAGCTGTGCAGAATCTGGCTTTGAAGAAGCTAGTTATCTTAGCTAGACCATTGAAGTGTGCGGCCGACGCTCACCTTCTTGTCATTCAGCTTTTTCTCTGCATGTCTGGCAATGTCCTGTCCGATGGTACCATCGTCATCATCATCCCCAAAGACGTTGATGGGCTTTCGCAAAGCAGGTTTGGTTTTTGGTTTTGCACCAGGCTGCAGCCCGTACTTCACGCCCTTGAGGCCTGTCAGCATCCTTGCAATTTACCAAACGATAAATCACAAGAAGGCTGCCTGTCTGCTTAGAGGCCTCTACAAAAATTTGTTATAGACGGGATTTTGTCAGTTGCGTCAAGTGTTCGTGCTTTCCAATGCAGTGCAGTCCAGTTCCAGTGGCACGATTCGAAAGTATCGGCGCTTGGTGTTTGAAAGTCCTGACGTTCTTCCTCTAGCTTCCTGGTCTGGACTACCGTGGACTTTCTTCGCACGTGCCGAGCTTCTGCCATCACGTTTTGCTTGCAGACTTGCCGTACAGCAATCCGCGCGTTGCATTAGGCAGTCAGCTTGTCCAATAGTCGAAATGTCTGTTTCAGAACGCAGTGTTGGTGTGTGCATTCTCATTTCTATTGCTGCTTTCGTGTTGAATAGCCAGCACGTCCACACAGCCCTCAAGAGAGGGTGCCACCAGCTACACATGATACACTGTACTTCCGCGCTCACGAGCCCACCATTACTTCATCCATCAAATGCACTGCTATCTGACTGCCCTCGCACACAGCAGCGGCTGCCAGTGCGCGCGAGAGAGTGCTGTCACTGCACTTGAGTGGAAATGACTGCAGTCACTGGGACGGTCCCTAAACCCTGAAATGAATAGTTGCGAACATTCTCTTACAAGAGCAAATCACCTTCCCACAACTAGCCATTTCATTGTGCATGAGAGCACACTGCTCGCTGCAAGCTCTACAACACATGACTTGGGCGCTGCATGAATCATGCAGGCTGCCCCTCATGCTCTGCCAGATCCGTTGGCCACAAGTAGCTAGTGAGACTCAGACTCAGCAAACATGCATCAATATGCACATCAGGGGACCCCGTCGTCTTCTATTCCAGTAAGCGCTGCAGTCGCACTCCAACACTGGTGTAATCCTGAGCGCGCGCAGCTTGTAGGGCTTCCGTCCAGGCAGGTCGAGAGGCCCAGGCAGTGTGTTGCCACCATGACAGAATGTCTGCCAACTGATGCCTGGCTAGCTTCTCCAGCTCCACCTGCATGTCTGGGTGCGTTACGCAGAAGGCAGTGCACACAAGCGACTCGAGGTCATCTGCAGGCGTGGCAAGGACGCTGGCATGTTGTTTAAACTGCAGCCATTGCTCCAGGATGAGCTGATCCAGGATGGCCTTCGATGCATAGTGCACGGTACCCTCAAACGGCGCATGCTGCTGGCGTGTGGCACAACCCCAGTCAATTGGCCAGAGCACCGATGCAGCTGTGTTAGTCATCAAGTTGCTGAGGCGCACATCTCTGTTGACAAGGCCCAGGTTGTGCGCGTCCTGTGAGCCAACAAAAGGAAAGCATCGCAAAGCATTTCGGATTTGCAAGTAGAGCAATACTGCGACAGGTGCAATACAATGTGTGCAAGCCTCAAGGTGCTGAGGCTTTCCACAACCACATGGGGACAAGATGGTCCACACTGCAGCATGTTTGCAAACACACACCTTGAAAGTAGAGACCAGGGTAGGGACGGCAAGGTGGAGACAGGCACGCCAGATGACAGCCAATGTCAGCGGCTGCAGGACAGGCGTCGAGACGATAGCGCCCTGGACAAGGGTGTCGATTGCCAGGGATGGCACACCTCTCAGGCCCCTCAGAGTGAGCAGCATCTCCAGCTCATGGTCCAAGGTTCTCGCAAGCGGCACCTTGATTGCCACCTACAGGAAGCAATAGAGTGGGCAGTCACCTGACTGTACGATCAATGCTGCCAATTATTCAAGCACAAAACTATTGTGCCGGCACTCCATGCATGACAGCAACGCTCACCTCGTCCCCATTGGAGGTTGTCCCTTGAAAGACGTGGCTGGTCGCTCCATGACCAAGGAGTCCTGTGATCTTCAGTGAGGGGCCCAGGTCTGGCAGCTGCACTCGCAATGATGCCGGCTGGCAGCTAAGCAGCTGCAAGAGAATAGACTTGACATCTGCGAGCTGAGTGCTCATGTCCACCACCAGCTGGCCATTTGCAGGCAGGGTCACACGCATGAGGGTTATGCGCTGCAAGTCTGTCAATGCCACGTACACTGTGTCGCGCAAACCTCTGGGTAGCTGCTGCAGGAAGGTCCGGCCGCATGTGACAGCCTGGCCAACGTTCTTGTCGTTGTCATAGGCGCCGTCTTGCCTCTTCAGATTAATGATTGCCCCTGTGGTGAGGGGGCACACAGGTATGCCGCGCAAGCTCATGACAGTGTCAGGCTTCAGGTCGTTGCCACACACGGATGGTGCCGTGTGGACATCATGGAATTCGAAGCTCATACTGGATGGGGCGCTGTTCAGCAGCCTGCAGAACTTGCTCTGCAGCCCCTGCTCTCCTGCCTCAGGCAAGTGGCTTTCTGGAGCTGCAACCTCGTCCCACAGAGGGTCATTCCAGGTTAAACTCGCTGCTAGGGGGGGCAGCGGCAGCTCCACCCGTGCCCGCTTCTTCACATGCTCCCCAACCTCTCGCAACGTGGTTGTAGTCAAGGGAGGAGGTGTGCCGATCAAGGCCAACACCTCTGCCTTGAAGTTGTCATTGCCTGCAAAGAGGATCAGTCAGCTGAGTAAGTCTGGTGGCAGCCTTGTTCATGCAGCAATAAAAAATTGCGCAACGACTGCCAGTACTCGGCTCAATCAGGTCTTAGGGGAAGCCGAGTACTGGCAGTCGTTGCCCCTAAGCCCCTATCCCAGAGGAAATTTACTAGAAGCTGCAGGGATACAGCGGCAGCAAGCACAACCCTGCTGAAAAGGAAGGTGCGCAGAGCTGCAGTCAATGACACCATCCAACGGCAGCACAGGTTAAGCTGCGCTCAGCTTGTGTGCTGCCACTGTGCGCTGACCGACCTCAACAAAGTTGCATGAGAGCTTACTATTTCAGCTGGCTGCAACCGGCGCTGAAGGGCACACAGTCAGCGCAGCACAGCTCAAGCTGAGCTCAACTAGCACCCAAACTATGCTGCAAAGGGAGTTTGCCGGATTTCAAGCCCAATACTGCTGAAAGGAAAGGCGTGCATAAACAGGGTGGCATCTGTGCAGATACAGCTGGATCTGGAAAATGCTGTGGGGGTCTAGCCAGAGATTTGACAGGTTGATAGATGTAGTGCTCTAGCTCTGACGCCAGCAGGAGCTCAGCAAAACAACACCAGCCGGATGGCCTTGGGCTGCACAGCTGGGGGAGAGGCTGACCTTGGCAACCACACCTCTTTGGGAACCACTACTACTAGCCGCAGAGTGCAAGTCTACTAAAGCAGATGGCATTTGTGCTGGAAGGTCACATCTGTGCCAGGATGGCCTTGTCCCATACAAACTTGTGGTAAACACAACAGGGGTGATACCAACACGGTGTGCCAAGACGCTGTGACGAAACATACCTGCACTGCGCAAAGTTTGTGCTTGGTCCCTTTTTGACTTGGCTTGTTGAAGTCTAGCTTGCGCTGCAATGGGACGTCCAGCCAACTCGAGGGCTTCTGCTTGATCTTCCAAGGCCTTGGCCTCTGTCTCTAGGGGGTCCACCATTGCCATCTGAACTGCTTCCAAGTCAGGTCAACTACAGATAGTGTTCGGCACGCAGTAGGAGGCAAATATCAGCTCCTGCGAACTCGACAAACAAACTGTTGCTAGCTTCATGTTCAAGCCTTCGACGCGCCTGTGGCCAGCTAGCCTTAGCTGCCCTGGGGGATATTGCTCAATATGATCACCTCTAGAGAAATTTCGTGGAATCATTTTTGACGTCCAGTGCCCTTCAACCCTAGGCCTATAGCTATAGACCCGTGGTGTTCAAGCCCTATGCCTACCAGCTGAGCGAGCAATACTTTCCCTTTCTGTGCCAATGCAGCTGACATATTAAATTATATATAACATCAAAGTGCCTAAGATTGCCTAGTAGCAAGCTGTACGTCTGCATCTCGTACTGATAATCACCTTTTCAGTGACTGTTTGGGCAACATCCGGCAAGACGTACCTGCTTGCAGGTGCTGAGGGTGTGTCGAAATTCTAGAACGCTCCGCAACTATGGTTGCTGTACCTGTGGCACAGCAGGCACAGTGAGAAATATCATGATGAGTTTTGCTTCATATCTTTATTCTCTATCTATCACTGCATGGGCTCCGTTTTGGTTCCCAGGCCTCCCTGGAAGGGGCCTGCAACTCAAAGGACGGTTGTCCAAGAAATTATGGGAGTGCCAAATAAACCTCGAGTGGCAAAGGAGCGTTTAATGTTGCCTTGTTGCCTTCTTCACGCCCTTGAGGCCTGTTGACATCCTTGCAATTCCGCGAATAATCACAAAGAAGGCTGCCTGTCGGCTTGGATGCCTCTACGTATGTATACAAAAATATTTCTAATAGACGGGATTTTGTTAGTTGCGTCAAGTATTCGTGCTTTCCAACGCAGTGCAGTCAAGTTCCAGTGGCGATTCGAAAGTATCGACGCTGTGTGTTGAAAGAAAGAAAGAAAGAAGAAGAAGAAGAAAGGAACGCAGAACAGGAGATCCCCGGGGGGGACCCCTGAAAACTTCTGGCTTTCTTCCTCTAGCTTCCATCGTAGAGTTTCTTCGCACGTGCCGAGCTTCTGCCCTCACGTTTTGCTTGCAGGCTTGCCGTACAGCAATTTGCGCGTTGCATCAGGCAGTCAGCTTGTCCAATAGTCGAAATGTCTGTTTCAGAACGCAGTGTTGGTGTGTGCATTGTCATTTCTGTTGCTGCTTTCGTGGTGTCGGGATCCCTCCTGCTGCGGTCAGTTGGTCCAGATCTGTTTCATTCTTCTCCCATCACACTCAACTCTGTAGGTGGGAAGCCTGTCAGGGTTCAATTCGTCGGCGAGTCCTTGTGCCCAGATTGTGCAGCATATACAACCAAGGTCTTGGAACCCATCTTCTCATCGGGGCTCAAAGACCTCATCGAGCTCGATTACGTGGGATGGGGCAATGCCAAGAACAATAGCGGCGAGGTGGAGTGTCAGCATGGGCCTAGGGAGTGCGATTTGAACATTGCATTGAACTGCGCCCAGCAGCTCAGCAAGTCACAGGAAGATTTCTTTGACTTTTTGTACTGCCTGGAGAGGGAAGCTTTCAGCTCCACGGGAACAGAAGTGCTGCAGACCTGCTCAAATAGTGGGAGGCTGTCCGAGAAGGCTCTGCGCGAGTGCAGCACTGGCAAGCTAGGTGCGGTGACGGCACCACTTTCTGGTTCATGCTCACATGCCAGGAACTGTCATCACCATGCTGTGCCCTCCTTGGCTGTCAGAAGCCTCTGATCTTGGATAACATTGTCCGGAATCTGCAGTATAGTCAGCATTGTGCTACTGCTGTTGCGCATTGTGTTTGAGCACAGAGTGAGTAAAAACTTAGGACTGCGGATCCAGGCAAGGAGCTTGAGAGGGCAGCAGCAGCTGCCACCCCTCCGCACCAGTACGTGCCTTGGATACTGGTGGATGATGTGCCGCTCGGTGCGTTCTGATGTATTTTCCTTCTGTGAGCGTTCCGGCTTGTGCCTCCGAAGAAAGAACGTGTGGCTGGCCAACAATTTGATGGCCGCAAGTAGTCAGCTTGGGCTGTGCGTGTGCCTTGGTGCATGCAGCCATCCAGTTTGCGGCATGGTTTTGGATAGATGCAATGCATTTGCGGTTCTGCATTGAGATAAGCCGATGATGACTGCTGTGTTGTCTTTCTTCAGGGGCTGATTGTGGCAACTTGGCAACCTACATCTGCGCTGCGTACACTGGCAAGAAACCGGAAGCATGTTACAATGCGCCAGAGTTTCTGCCGTGCCCAGGTGCTCCTGTGAGCAGCCTGGTCCTTAGCTGAGTCTGCATGGCCCATCAATGTAAAAACAAGCTCTGTGAAGGAAACTTGTTGGATATACCACGTACAATAACACAAGATTTTTGAAGCAACATGCTTCGCTTGTACACATGTTGGACGATCAAGCAATTCTACATATGGCATTGCAATACAATCTTTACACGCTTATTGAAGGCGCTTTTGAATCTCTGATAGAAAAATCAAGCTTAATGCACGATAAAAATACTATGGTACAGTATGGGGCATGTACAAATGCCATTGGCAATGCCCAAGCAACTGCGCAGCAAGGCAATAGGCAACCAATGCTAGCTCGGAACTTTATAATTTGCCAGTTTAAAAACATCGATTATGCGGTCACCCCATGTTTGCCAATTGTGGCGCTGCAATTGTCAATAGATTTTGTAATATCAGGGTTTCAAAATTCAATTTTACAACGGCCACTTTGTGGATCAATATCAAACAGTTTTCTTCAAACATCTGGTCGCAATGCGTTGGTCATGTTTCGTGATGAGACTCTCATCGTGGGTAAAAAAATGCGACGACCACTCCCGTCAGAGCTATGGCCGCTCCAACATAATCTCCTGAGCAAGAAAACGCACAAGTCCTTCAGTTGCAAGAAATCCACAATTATAGTATTACCCCTAAAATCCATGCATGGCACATGATCTGAGTCTCTAAATCATCACAAATACAGTGGAAGGAAATTTCACTGACCATCAATTTGAAACTTGAAATTGCAGGTCCGAAGCAAGCTCACCTGCATCGGGCGGTTCCTTGTCAAATACCCAACCCCATGCGTAGCTGAGCACGATGAAGAAACCTCCGTACACTGCGCAACATGACAACACCTCATGTCATTATAGTGCATAATGAAAGATGCTCAGGTCAGCAGTTGCTCCAGCAGTGCAAAGCAGCCTGCTCGCAAATGAGGCAAAAGCATTCACAGCGCCTCCGCGCTACGGATAAGTAGTTTATTTAATTGCCTTGGGGCGCACCTGCATAGATCCTGCCGAAGTTGGAGGTGGGCTGCGCAGTGGGCAGGAAGCCATAACCCACCAAGACAAGACCCCCAACGATGGCCCAGTAGAATGGCTTCCCCTCCCTCACAGCCTGCACAGAACATACAGAAGAGCTATACTGATGCCCTTCAAGGTCAGCAGATTCCCCCGTGATTCGTCACACTTTAGAGCCCTGAAATGGCACCAGACAAAAGCTAAGCACATCATGTCAAATCCAACACAAACACGATGGGACTCTATGGTGTTGCAAGAAATGCTCTGCTGTGCATGGGAAGGACAGAGGTGTCAGGGCAGACCACACCTGCCAGACAAGCCAGCCACCGCCGATCTCACACAGCCCGGCTGCCAGGAACAGGAAGATCGCCAGGACCACTTTGCCTGGCGTCCAGTGGAAAGCGCCCTCTGCCGGCACGCTCGCTGCCTGCACCAGCACAAGCCCTGCCAGTGCCCCAGCAATTGCTGCATGTGCTCGCGTTGATCCCAAGTTTTGGCGGCGATTTCTGATCGCCACAGTCTTCCTGGCCCCTGCTGGTTCCCCCAGAGGTAGCTGGCTGCTCTTTCTGGAGTCAAGAGGAGGCCCGAGGTCGAGCATTGCGGAGTCGAAGAAAATACTTCCCAGGGGGCTTTACAGTGACAAATGCTGCCTCTTAGCTCACTGTCTGCTGGCTGCCAGATGGGTGCTGGGACTCAAGGTTACCCTGGGGCACTGAATTGGGCGATGGCGTGACCTGGATCTGTGCCTTGCGCGGCCAGAACCAAGCTACCAGGACTCCAAAGATTGCTATGCCACCCCCTACAAAGTCCCCTGCAGCGGCAAATCCACAGCTGTCAGGCTGCTCACCACTCAATGCCCTATCTTCTGCAACGTTTCATTGGCATGCATGTCAGGGTGTGAAGGGTGGACACCTTTGTCAGGATGTTCTGAGCTCAAGAGCCAGCCCCAGCCATAGCTCATGACAATGAAGAACCTGCGGAGCATTTTGGAAGCCGTGATGAGAAAGAAATGAGGTATAATGCCTGGTTCTGAGCACTACTTGGTCTGTTCCTTGCCTAGGGCATGGCCAGGAGCAGCGACCTACCCTCCATACACCGCAAAGACACGCCCAAAGTTGCTGATAGGCTGTAGCGTGGGTATGAAGCCATAGATGATGAGGATGAGGGATCCAAGGATACCCCACCAGAAGGGCTTGCCCGATCGTATTGCTTGAAAGACTAGCCAACCACCTCCAATTTCAGCAAATCCCGACAGAACTAAAACAGCTATTGAGAATAAAACCTTTTGAGGTGTCCAAAATGTCTTCTCTGGTATAGCAGGCTGAGTAGGAAGTCCCCCAGCGGAAGTGGGATCCCTCTCGATCTGCACCACAGAACTTTCTGTAGTTTCGTTGTCAGGCCTGCTCGCGTTCTCTGCACCGCTCATCAGCAGAGTGGCATCATTTGCTTTCTTCCTTAGCACTGACACGGCTGCAAATGCTCTTCACTTTGATCGTCCAGGAGATTTGAAATTCCCTACCTTGCGATCAGACCTTAAAGGGAAATGCTTAGGGTACCTTGACAGCTCTTGCCACTTTCATACCCTTCTCGTGCCCACTTTGCTGGTTTGCATCTAGTTTCAAGTGAATGTATGAAAAGCATCGCATGAGACGAGACAGGGTAGGTCCGGATAGACAGTGCGAGTGCTTGGCAATGACTGCACAATCTTGTCGCTGATGAACGCCATTTTTCCTGCAAAGCCAGTCTCGAGGCAGAATTGTTTTTGCCTACCGTATCAACAAAAAAGCGACGGACTGGTCTGCTTGCTGATGAGCGTGGCATAACGCAGGTAACCAACTGGCTTCTTGTCTTGCGAGTCTGCAAGAAATGAAACTCACGATTTGATGAATTTCTTGATGGGGTCATTGTATTCACTGAGATAACACAAACCTTCTTTGTTGTGCACCGTTTTGTCACATATCATCGTCACCAGGCTTTACAGTTCTTGCAATTGATGATACATCCTGATTTCCACAACGACGAATGACGCGCATGCAACTCACTTGTCATTTCACGCAGGACAGTACGGTTGTGGATGAGCAAGGTTGCCACTTGTACTGCATAAGATGCCTCCAAAACGGAAGAGGGACGATGAGGATGTGCCAGACAACCCCCTCAGAGATGCTCCAGACATCGTGGGTACGCATCCAAGACCGTTAAGACCTATTTTAGTCTTATCTGGGCTACTCATCATCAACCTTCCTTGTTAAAAGCGCCGGGTCCGCCTGGAGTCCAAAAAGAGTCAGAAACAACGGCCTTCTTCTTCAGTGATGGAAGACTATACGGACGGTTTTGAGCCACCGTGAACACTCTACAGGCTCTTCGGATCCTATGGCGAGAGGGGGCCTTGCCAAGGAGCAGGCAGTACAGCAGCAGAGTGGGGCACCGATCAAGAAGAAAAGGCCGATGAACCTTGCGCTGCTGATCGAGGCGGGTCTGGTCCGGGATGGTGGCGTGCTGCGCTACATGAAGGTGCCCGCCTTTATTCCCTCACACCCCTTGTACCACCTTCTGTGCACCGGGTCACCTCGCATGCTGCATGCATGCAATTTGCATGCCTCCAGCCATGTGTGCCCTGCAATATGCTGCCTTGATGGCATTTCTATTGGGTAGCTGTGGCCTCCATACCATCAGAATGAGGCATCTTGATCCTCGCAGAGGTGTTCCTCAAACAGGTCAATTCGAAAAAGATGCAATAATCAAGGGCAGGATTCTGACTGCCGGCATGCACTGGAATTTTGCAGGGCAAGGGCCTCGAACACAGCAGCAAGCTGATGGCGGTGGGGCGAGCCAGCATGGAGGGAGTGCTAGTGCAGGGAAAGGGACAGCCGATGGGACTCAGCGCCTTTGAGGCCTATGCCGGCTCCTCAGCTCACCGACCTGCCCAATTCACTTTCACCTCGTCAGGCCTCAGCTTGCAGGTACGCAGCCCTGTTCTCAGAGCACTTGGGTGTTCAGAGCAAAATGTAGCGGGTCTTATGCCTTGTCAATAGTGCTAACGCTTTAGCTGAACATCCTCGAGGCTGCACTCGCATGCTTTCTTTTTGCTCACAATTGCTTTCAACAGAACCAATGCTAGACGGCGCGCCTAGGCTTCGGAAAGATGTTCTTCGGGTGTCAATAAGAAGAGTCACTTTAGCATCACAAAAGTTCCTGCCCCACCTGTAGGAGGTCATGTTGGGCAGTACTTTTGGTGGTGCTAGAGTGTCTTGGGGACTTCATCAGGGGGTTGACATCGTCGTAGAGGGTCTGAGCGGAATACTTGGGGGAGAGGTGGTGAGCTGCTTGTATGCGTGCGCAGCAATTGATGCAGAAGCACTCCGAGGGGAAGGGGGTGGGCAGCGCGCCAAAGAGCAAGCCGGGGCGTTGGGGGCTGACCGCAGAGGGCAGGTCCCGGGCAGCCCACAGCGATTTCGCTCCCCCCAACGCAGACGACCCCAACGACGAGCTCTGCCGCATCTGCCTCCAAGGGGTGAGCCTTCTGACTTCTCATCGTGAAGTTGCTGCAAAGTCTCCAATTCCGTGGCACATCGTTCCCTCTGCTGTTTTTGTCTCCACCACGACGTTTCTCTCTCAGTTCCATCTGTTTATTGTCTGCTTTGACTCTACCTCGACGTATTCCTGGGATCTTTGGAGCAGCAGTGCTGAAGCAGCCTTGACTACCTTCTAAACAAGCTCCTGTGCTGATTGAAAGTCTTTACCTGCGTTGTCCTGAATGCCCATAGGGCAGATGGGCATCAGCCGCGTGGTTAAATCTGGCAGCGCCGTCAGGACGTGCGCCCACCCCTTGAAGCAAGGTGTGGTAAATCTGAGCATATCTCTGTCAGCAACACATGACTGAAATGTTGGAGTGACGAATGCAGGGAGATCTGCTGTGCTGTGAGAGCTGCCCGGGAGTGCTGCATGCGGGCTGCGCTGGGCTGCCCGCTGTGCCCGATGGTGACTGGCACTGCCCGCACTGCGTCTGCGCCGGCTGCAGCCACGCCGGCTTTGGCGCGCGCTCCGACCTTGAACCTGCCTCTGCGCAGGTGAACATTCCCTGCTGCTCGCAACACAACGGCTGTTGCGCTCCTGCAGCAAGTCCTTTGCCAAAGTGCACATGCGCTCTGTCTTGTTACAGTAATTTATCAACCTTGAGACGTTGAGGAGCAACGTCGGCGTAGCAGGCGTTGCTAAGACGGCTCATGACGCCAATCTGGCAAATGTGCCACCCAGACATTGCTTTTCAACTCGTGCTCGCATCAGCTGTTTGGCCCAAAGGAATGGCTGTCCTGCACAGAAGTCAGGGATAATTGATCATGTGTATGTGCAACGCCAGGTGACATGGGTGCAGCCTGGCTTGGATGGGCGACAGCCTGTCTGGAAGGGACCTCTCGACCCGGAACAGAAAACACCTGTTGTCACGGTGCCAGCGCTGGCCTTTGACTTGCAGGTAATCTCCACAATAGTTTTGACATGGCATGGCGTGCATCACAGAGAAGCCTGCAGGAGGCATACGCAGGGATCCCTGATGGGTGGGATGTGCCACATGGCTTCCTAGGCACACCATGTACAGTATGCCCGAGCCAAGCCTGTCGTGTACTCTCCTTTGCATTTTATCGCACACAACCTACCCATGGTCGTCTGGTTACTTGGGATCAATGTAACAGGCATGCCGTGCGGATGGACTCCTGCGTTGTGCTAAGAAGTCATCGAGCTTGGGATTGGATGAATTTGCACGCCTGTTCAGCATGCTGGAAGCTTGCTTGGTGGCGGTGTTTCCTTTGCTACAATTCTCTACACACGAGCGCGGTGGTGAACTTGTATTTGGTGTGGCAGTGGTCCAAGGAGGGCAAACAGGCAGCGGCGAGGCAGGCGGCTGCGCAGAATCCACCGAAAGCAGAGGAAGCCGCGGCTTTGAAGGCAGAGAACGAAACAGAGAAGCAAATGGGCTCCGCTGAGGCTCTGGGGCAGCCAGGGTGAGCATGCAGCCAATCTACTTAAGCCTTTGTGCTGGCAGTGCTGCCTGTTGCAGTTGATCAAGCCAGGCTTGTATTCTGCACATTACTGCTATGCATGCTATGATGCGGTGCCCTACCTGGAGATCTCCGGTGGCAATAGGCCAGAGGACAATAACCAACTCTTCTCTCCCTAAAGAAAGATTTTGCATACTATCACTTAGCCTACTACAAATATAAGCACTTCAAGGAGAAGTATCTCGAGAGCATTACGTGATAACAGGAAAGTATTCAATGGCTGAGATGCTGCGCAGGGAGGGGATAAAAGATGAAGCAGGGGAGCCAGGGTCCCCCAGGTCCCCCCGGGCATGGAGGGAACCCCCGCGGCCAGCCAGCGCCGGGCGCGGCAGAGGCAGCCCGACGGGCAGAGGCCGGGGGCGGGGGCGCGGCCGCGGTCGCGGCAGAGGCGCAGGGCAGTGGAACCGGGCGCAGACTCCTGAGCTCATAGATATAGGTGCGGATAATCCAACTACTTATTTTTGTGTCGGTCCTGCTATACAGAAATGCAGATAACCAGCATGCAAAGGACACCATTGCTGTGCCACCCACTTCACAGCACCACACTCGCCTCAACTTAGCCCCTGCCACATCCTTGTGAGATAGTCCTTGCTGTGAGATAGTCCTTGCCTGACACATGTATAAGACACTATCATGTAAGTGTGTAATGGGTTGAGCCCTCACCATCTTGTTCTGACCACCAGACAGCGTGTTTTGCATACCTGTTGAGCCATCTCTAAAGGGAAAATTTGTCCACGGCAGATGAGTTTGTGGATTTGGCGCGTGGGGCGCAAAGCAAGGACTCGCTGACGGAGGCCCTGGACGAGCGCTTCCCAAAAGTGGCGCGCTCGGCAGCTGCTCTGCAGCCGCTCAGGAATCTGTTCTACAGCGCCTGCCCTGACCACAATTGGAAGGTGGGGAACCTTCCTGTAGAAATATTCATCCAGGCTCACGCGCAGGACCTCAGGACACGTGTTTTCCTTTAGAGCTGAAGTGACAGCGCTACACAGTGAGGTACAACTTGAATCCATGTCTTCCCATCCTGCATGTCATCTTCGATGCTGAACCTTGCACCAAACATCACCCACGCGTGACTCAGGAGACCTGTCCAGGCTAAGCATGTTAAAATATGTAAGCCTAGCTTGAACCTATTCCCGTATAAAGCAGCTCCTGTTACAGAGGGTAGGCGTAAGACTCCCATTCCTGTGTTTGCGGCGCAGGGGCGGCAGGTGTCACTGCCTGTTCTGGTGGACTCTCTGTGGAAGGCGGCCTTTGCAGCCGACACGCCAAGGCGGCGGCCGGGCCGACCTCGGAAGGCACCTCTTGTTTCACGGGACTCGGAAGATGTTCCCCAGCCACCAGAAGACTCGCACCTTGATGCTGCGGTGGCAGTAACAGCAGCAGCAACTGAGACAGGCGCCACGACTGCATCAGGGACTCCTGAGGCTACACTCCCTCAGGGAACCGGAGGCAGCCCTGGCAGGATTGCCTCAGAGTCGGCATTGGAGCAGGAGGGCGGTGCTGTGCCAGCTGCAATGCAAGCCAGGCTCGTGGTGCGTTGCCGCACTTTACTTGCATCGTGCCTTCAGTAGTCAAGGCAATCACTTTTTCATGGGCAGTGCTTTGTGCTCTCCATCCAGTTTGCTTGACTTGGATGTTCAATGTCCTGATATTGGTTCACCTCACGCCGTTGGAAAACTGAAGCAGCCCCTCCAGACAAAGTGGTTAACCAGTGGAGAGCAAAATCTGTGGCCATGCAATGCTCACGCAGAGACCCTGATTGCTGGCAGTGCTCATGTTGAGCCATCGCCACACATTCCGTACATGGGTGAGTCAAGCTAATGTCTTCTCACGTGCAGGAACCGGTGCCGTCCGACAGCGGCTCAGAGCTGGACATCTGCACAGTGGCAGACGGCTCCCCACCCATCCTGCGCACCAGCCGATTCAGCAACGCTGGCCTGCCTGCCACCGCAGAAGCTGACTGTACCCCTGCCAAGCCCGCAGCTGGCACTGCTGTTGCTGACGCAACTGAAGCGAAGCAGCCAGCAGCGGCGAGCGGCGCTGCTGAAGCTGCCGGGAAGTTGCCGGGTCCCCCCGGCCCGGCGGCCGGCAGCTGCGCGGAAGCTGCCGCCGTGCCAGAACAGGCAATGCCTGCTGCGGCGGAGGTAACGCTGCAGAACGGGCTGCCGGAGCCTGTCCTGCCAGATCAGCAGGCGGGAGGTGTCACAAATATTCTTGCAGCGGATCCCAAAGCCATCGCCGCCATCGCCGCAGCTGCCTCGCAGTTCCTGAAGAAAGAGCAGAGCCAGCATAAAGTGGCGAATGATGTCACTCCGAGCGTGGCAGCAGAGGGCAATGGGCAGCTAGAGCAGCAGTCAATTCAGGCAGCGGCACAGTGCCAAACAAACGGCATAAGCACGCTCACAGCGGCACAGGCAGAGCCAGCGAGTGAGTGCCAACCTGCAAGCGAGCAGGATCATGGCAGAACGGCAGGTGAGGGCGGCAAGCTAGGGCCGCAGAAAGCCTCAGAAGGAGCAGCCCCGCTGTCGAGCTTCCTCCAGGCCGTGAAGAGAGAGATTGTGGCTCACTTGCAGAGTGAGCCGATGGCAGTGGTGCATGCCAGCACAGCAGCAGACACTGTTGCCTCAGCTGCCATCATGGCTGCAGCAGAGGAACAGGGTGGGCTGGTAACAGAAGTTGAGGAGGCTGTTCCCGTGGAAATGGACGCAGCGATTCCTGCTGCCTCGCCCATGACCATAGAAGGTGCGCACTTCTCGAGAGCTGCACGCACGCACACATGCGTATCATGATTTGCCAAGGCTTCTACTCTTTTCAACAGCTCGCCCCCAAAGGATCAGACTCTCCCCCCTTTGCATCTAGATCTTGTGCAGTGAATTCATACCCTGCTGATGTTCCCAGCTATGCTTGATTGACAGCTGCTAAAGTGAGATGATTGTATATCCAGAGGCGGCGCATGAGATTGGGCGGCCAGTGCGGCCGACCGGGTCGGCGCCGGAAGGGAACGCTGCTGTACTGGTGGTCTGCGGTGGCTGCGGCCAGCGGCGGCACCTCGGATGCGTGCCTGCCACGGACCAGACCCTGGTGCGCAAAATCTCTCTTCATGCACTTTAAATTCCTCATGCCATAGAAACATTGCCGTACAAGCAGTGCATCCTGGCGTGGATTGATGATGTTCTAGCCTTGAAGGAGTGGGTGTGACTGAGCTCATTGGGCTTTCCAGTGCCCTTAGAAGGTGTTGGACGCATGTGGCCACTTTTGGAGCTGTGGTGGTCTAGCAGTGCTCACTTATGAGTGCGACCTTTCTATGGAACCTCCTTAAAGAATCAACAGAGTGATAGTTTCTGTTGTGGTGTGCAGGCGGTGAAGGGAGCTTGGTTCCACAGCGAGGGGTGCAGAGCGGTGGACGCTGAGCTGGCGAGGCTGGCAGCTGCAGGCCTGATGCCTGTTCAGGCAGCGCCAACTGCACCGTCTGACCTGGCGCCCGCCTGGCAGCTCGTCCGCGGCACCGCCGTCAGCGCTCCCCAGGTGCGGCCAGAAGACGTTCTGCTAACTTCCAGAGAACCAGCGACTCCACAAATCCCCTTCTTGCCACAAGTGGCCCACGTTGAGGAGACCGTGTCCAAGCATTGAGTGCATGCGTCATCAGCTTACCAGCGGCATCTAAAGCTGAATGAGCCTGTTGCCATCTTGCCTGTTTTTCCATGTAGCATCAGAATGCATCCCTTAATGCAACTGCCGCGCTTGGAAGAGGTTGTGGTTGTCAGTTACGCTTTGCGCCTGCGCCTGCCCAAGATACACCCTGCAATAGTGTGTCTCAGCGGGGTGCTTGCAGCTCCTGGCAGCGTCATTCTCTTCCAGGCCCGACAATGAGGCGCAGCCAGGGTCTTACGACGGAGATGCAATAGAGTACCCCACCCAGAGGTCGAGCTACTGCCTTAGGATTCAGGGATGACAGACTACTTCAAAACCCCCGTGATCACCCCGTTTGCGCAGGATTGCCGGGGAGTTGCGCCGCAGTACGACGCCTCGGCGAGAGCGCAGCTTAGAGAGGTGCTGTTTGCGGCGCGGCACATTGTGACGGAGGCGACCGGCGGGCTGCCCGACAGCCGCACCGGGCAGGACTTGCTGCCCATGCTCCTGCAGGGCAAGGCCGCCGCAAAACGCGTTGTGGATTTCTCGCGCTTCCACACAGCGATGCTCTGGCTGGGACGGACACTCGCTGCAGTTGGTGCGCCACGGCTTATCGCTGTGTGTCTGGATCTAAGAGTCAAAAAACAGTATCTCCTAATGGCGCGCTGGCTTGTCTCTGCTGCAGTATGGCTTTGAATCCTTTAACGCGCTCCTCCTTTTCTTGAATACTCAAGACGGACATTTTGAGCAACCATTGCTTTTCAAGGATTTCCCTGCAGGCATTGCTAAATGAAGTTGTGTCCCTTGAGTCTGCACGTGCGTAAGCTCTCAGAAGCCTACGCAAGTGCGGTCTCAGGGAGCTCAATTGCCGTCGCAGCTGTGCCTGCAGGGCTGTCTCTCAGTGGCGTGCTGAAAATTGTGAAATAAAGCGGCCTCTCCTGGCGTGCAGGCCTGGTGCGCGCGCATGGCGCTGAGGTGGCGGAGGTGCCAGTTCTGGCGGTGCGCCCGGAGCTGCAGGGCAACGGCCTCGGCCGCGCGCTGCTCGGGCAATTGGAGTCTGCCCTGCTGGCAGCCGGCGTGAAGCTGCTCGTGCTGCCGGCTGTGCCGCAGCCCAGCGCTGGAGAAGCCACTCCTCAGGTGATGCCCTTTTCCTTCATGCTCGCCAGCTCACCAGGCAATAGTTCTACAAAGTTCAGAACTTAGTTCCAATGGTTAATAGAACGTGCAATCTAGAGACAATGCTCTGTTCACGGCAGATGTGCTTGATACATGCAGTATCACACTCATGACAGAAGTCAGTGGGCCACTTAGGAGGTAAAGCATGTTGAGTGCCAGGAGATGTGTGGGTGAGGAGTTTTTGCAAAGTTTCTGTATGCTCCCCAGAAGGGACTCGTAAACTTTGGATTTCGTGTTCATTGCAGGGATCTGGCGTGCAGTACTGGCCCGACAAGGCGGGCTACAATCCGGCAAGCGCCCGCCAGCTGGCGCGGCTGTCAGCGCTGCCGCTGCTGCACTTTCCCACGGCGCCTTACCTTGCCAAGGAGCTCTCTGCTGACACCCTTACTCAGGTGAGTCACGCCATCTTACAGATTTCTGAGGGCTTGAACCTCTGGCTCTGCCCTTGCCAACCAATTCTTCTTGCTTGGATCAGAGTACTCGAACCTGGTCCACCTCATGCGCGCAAGCTTTAGGCCAGCTTCGAGTCCCGGGTCCAAGCTGAAGGTCTTCCGTTGTGCGGGCAGAGCCGAGGTTCCTTCCCCAGCATGCCTCTCTGTGTTGACACAACGATGTGATATGAATCAGAGTTTCAACGTGACCTGTGCCAGACAGATTTTATTCACTGTACCTTTTGAGCTGGTTTGTGCTGATAACCTGCCCCTCTAACGTGGGGTGACTGTCCTGTGCCGCCTGGTTTTCTGCGCTGGTGCACAATGGCATGTGTATAATGGCAGGTGACAGCCCCGAGGGAGCTGAAGATGAGGGAGGGCGTAGATATGGCGCCCTATGTGAAGGCCAGGCTGCTGCAGACTGTGCCGCTCACTTCCTATGATGCTCCGGCGAGTGAGGCTCAGCCCGCTGATGTCGACAGGTGATGCACCTTGGAATTTACCTCTCAGAACCATTGAGAAGCCTTGTCCCAGTTTTGCATGTGGAGAGCGCGTCCTCTCAGGTTGCCAGAAATGCATGTGGATCTATGCCCAAACAGACAGGTGTGCCCAAGGGCTTGAACAGCCTCTTGTGCACACCCAAAGGGGTGCTTTTGCCCTTGCTAATGATTGATCACTGCCGCGGAGTAGTGGCTTCAGTACTGATCGAGCTTTCTGTGGGGATGCATTGACAGGGAGGTGAAGGCAGAAGCCCCCATCGCGCCAGATGAGGCCGGACCAGAAATGCCAGCAGATGTCATCATGGACGTAGCAGACGATCAGCTCCCGGCTGCAGAAGTGGTGACTGTTAGTGCACAGGAGCCGGTGATGTCAGCGGCACTGATGTCAGCGGCGGCTGACTCACCAGCAGCTGTCGCCTTAGGAGCTGAGGGATTGGGTCCTGTGGGTGGCGATGCACGGATGGTTGATGCTCCGGCAATTGGAGATATGAATCTTCAGAAGGGAGATGCAGGGACAGCTGAGGGTATAGCTGGAGGTCTGGTGGATAACATATATGATGAGATGTAGTGATTCCTAGCGGCTTGGAGGACAGAGCTAGATAGTGTGGCGGTGGTGTGAATAAACGGGCAGCCATGCACCGTGGTGCATTTGAGGTTGCCTTCGGACTGGGTTCTGTCTGCGAGACCATTCCATGCAGAGACTGTCTTGATGCAGGGATGCATGCGGAAGTGTGCAGCCGCAGAACATGGAGCTTGCAATTTCGAGTTTGGAACGTGAGTGAACTTCACCAGTGAGCAAATTTACTTTCATAAATTTGATACGCAGCGTTGCACGTACAAAGCTGGCCCAGGGAAAGAGCGAAGCGATGGCATCGAGCCATGAGACGTTTTCTGTAATTGAAAGTGAATGATGCAGGCTTTCTCTGTTGTCCTTGACTCTCTTGAAATTTCATTGGGCGGATCCGATGCACATCGATGAAAGTCTTGATGTCAGGGATCTACTAGCCGTAAACGACAACCTCACCTTCTCACACAGTTTGTTGTATCCTGCACATCATATCCCAGCAAGTGCAGTATGAGCGTCGGGGATCAGCGGAATTTGCAGGGATGAGTGGTCTCTCTCGGAGCGTCGCCAAGTTTGGCAGTCGCAGTACCGTCCCCCTCCTCCAAGTGGCACAGATCAATGAGGGCCAGTTTCGCATCGAAGACCTGTTCTTCCTGATCGATGCTCCCATCCATCGCCGTGGAGGGTTTTTTTGCTACATACGGAGCATAGTGGGAGCGTGCAGCACGAGTGGGTGCGTAGACAGCGCCAGAGACAGGAGCTTGTAGTCGGTCTCGGAGAGCATCCTCGGGTGTTCAGAGGTGCGCGATGGGGAAGAGAGTCCTACGATCGTGCTGAGATCCTTTGATAAGCTACCTAGGTCTCAATGACGTTGATCCGGTTCCGTGTCGGAACAGATCGGTAAGACTAAACTGTCCAGATCGCCTGCAGAACTAGAACAAGTCTAGCAGGAAGGCACCTTTCCAATGTTATTGCGGCGCAGAGCATGGCTATGTAAGATTGATTTGTTAGACATAGTGATGTGTGCCCCATCCGGAGTAGAGAGGTATGGAGTGCTGGGGCGTCTTGGAGGCATATTGGGCTAGTGAGCATGTTGTAGCTTAAGGAATATCGAGAGGAATTGGGAAGAAAACTCTTGGATTTAGCGAAACTTCTTTGTATGGTGTTGACTAGTTGGAGGTGTCCATCGCCCCTGTCTTGCTTCAGTTCTGAAGAACACCAACTTTTGGATGTCACCAGCTGAGGTGCGGTTGGGGGTCATCTGAAACTGCCAAGGAAGTCGAATGACGAATCTGAACCATTTTTCATGCATCTCCAGGTCTACGCAAGATCTGGTAATTGCCAAATATGTGGGGTTTGAGAGGAATGGACTGTCCCTGAGGAGCATGTGAAACATGGGACGCTTCGGCACTATGCAGCATGAACGTCCTGACCACAGAATAAGCAGGTGAGCGGACTTCTATCCTTGCATGGTGTGAAAGCGAGTCAGGAGCACACACCATGGAGGGAGAGGCTTACCCATGTGCTGAAAGTGCTTGTTTGCGTGCCAGCCTCTTTTGGAACCACTCATTCAGTGTTGTGTGCATTGCAAACATCCAGGATTGGAAGATGCGTGCAGACACTGGTGTTGGCAGCTCTGTTAGCACAGCCCGCCCTCTGCAACTTGCATCACTTGTCGCCTACACACACGCGCACAAAGCTAAGCCATGGAGCATGCGTGCCGCCAAATGGGCTCTTCAGCAAGCTAGGAAAGATCATCACTCCGGGAGAGCAGAATGTCAAATCTTCAGCCTCTGACTGCGCTGCAGCCTGCGAGTGGGTCACCCTTCCCCCTCTCCATTGCTTTTCTGGGGCCCTGAATGTAGATGAGCTTTCCTCTGCCTTCAGGGGTTTATCATCGAGGGTGTATCTATCTGTAAGGAATTCGTCCCTGCCTTGAGCTGCTTCTTGCCCTTCTTTCTTTGGAAGCTCTCTACCCCCATATTGCAAACTTGAGCTTCGTATCTTTCTTGGTAGAGGAGTGCTGGTGTGATGCTTATTTGTTGCATGCAGGGCTGACTACAACTGCAATGCGTGGACGTGGTGCGACGACCCCAAAAGCTGCACTGACGAGCTGCTGACGCAGATCCCCTACAGGGGCTGCCAGCTCAAGTGGGACCCGCATGAGCCCTGGGGCGTTCCTGCAGAGGAGCTCACCAAGAACTTCCAGCCCTCTGTCTTCACCTCTGGCTACATCAAGAGTGAGACCTTTTTTTCTAACACCCGTGTGCATGAGAGACTGCACTCCATGTTCTTGCCCTGCATGCAGCCAGCGTTGTGTGCGGCCTTCCTCTTGTAGTCGTGGATACACAAAACCAAAAAGCTGGCAGTAGGCGTTGGCAAGCTTTCCTATCGCCATGTGGCGTCTGATGACCACCATGCATGGACTTTGCCCTTGTCTTTGACCACCACCATGCACAGACTTTGTCTTTTCTTTCTTAGGCTTGTGCTCTGTGTCATTGCTTCATTGTTTGCAGAGGATGGGAGGTGTACCGATGAGCATGGGAATGTATTGAGCGGGTGACTGCCACTTGCGCACAGGGAAGAAGCAGGGGCAGCACACCTTCATCCGGCTGCACTCGGCGCCGGTGACTCAGCTGATGATAGTCACCTCCGTGCCCGAGAAGGGCTGCCCACTGGAGCAGGGCGACCGGGCAACGCTGCTGGGAATCATGAACAAACAGGTACGGAGACACCTGTGCTTCGTCTTCAATTCAACACGCAAGAAAGAGGGGTCTCGCATTCAGCTTTGTAGGGAAGACCTTTCTGTTGTGGTATGCTAGAGGGAAAGGCGTGGCAAAATTGCAGTGTATTTCGTGCGAGGCAACGAGCTGAATGAAGGCAGAAGAGCAGTCCCTTGGCGGGTCCTTTGATCATGATCAGAACGCTGACTTGAAGCCAGGTTGCAAATGTTGACGTGGTGCTACACCTCTTTGAACAATGCAGATCCTTGGCCTCCTGAATTACTACTACGGCAGTCTTTACGTCCTGCTTACCATTACTCTCAGGCTCCCTTGGGCATTTGTGCAAGAGCTTGATTTTTGGTGCAGGACTATGCGCGCTGGCACTCCTACCAATTCTACCTCAGCACGGGAACTGTCGATCCCACCATCCGGCCCCCTGGCGCCCTTGATGTGCGCCGCGCCGGCCCCCTGGTTGCTCGAATTAATTACTCCTGCATTTCATGCATTAATTACCCAAAAGTCATGGCAGCATGACACATGGATGTGAGTGCACAGGAATTGCACTCAACATTCCAGTATAGGAAATTTTGCCCTGCTTACTGATTTCTGTACTGAAGCTTACGCTCACCACAAAATGTATCGAGCTGAGTCCTATGAGGCATGTGCACACTTGCATGCTGCACCACGTACTTCCTAGGATTCATTTCAAGGCATGCTGTGGCATGCATCACATCAGAACAGCATGGCTTGCTTCAGGAGAGATATGACTGACTGTGGAAAGTTTCAAGTTCCTAGGTTGTCGCTTGAAGATTAGAAGCTCTAGTGACAGACTGACATGTGTGTGTTCCTGTGGCGGGTGCAGATTTGGACGTGGAACAAGGTGGCGTTGCTGCAGAAGGTGCTGAAGGAGACGCCCCCAGAGCGCGCCCCATGGATCCTGTACATGCAGCCGGACACCATCATTGATGACATCGCGTTCACATTCCCCTTTGAGATGTACCAGGGCAAGGACTGGGTCTCCGTGGGGGACGCCAACTCAGCCAAGCAGGGCTGGGCCTCCGGTGAGTCACTCTCATAGTAGTTCCAGAAGGATCATAAGATAATCGTGGGCTGAATGGTATACTTTCCGACAAGCAGAGTGTTCTTTAAGAAAAGCAGACAATAGCAGCTGTCTAGCTTTGATGTATTCGAAAGGTGGATCAGTAGGGAAGGAACACATGGAATTTCAGAAGGTACCCTCCTTGTAAAATCCTGATTTGGCATCATCAAAAGAATCTTGTTTGCAAAGCCATGAGTCCTGGCTGTCTTTCTGAGGCCGGCAGACCAGCAACAGCATAGCACTGGTGTTTTGAAGATCCTGCAATTTCACAGCTCAGGGCGCAGAGGTATGGCCAGGTCTGCGCTGACCAAGATTAGTGGAGGTTTCATAATCAAGATGACATCCGGGGCTGAAGAGCTTGGGGGCGCGGACAGGTGGTGTGGTGTGCTATGACTGATATCGGCTGAGTAGTATTGAGACCTTGCCAATCATCTTGTGCAGGCGTGGATGCTGGGGTGTTTCTGATCCGCAACAGCCCCTTCATCCGGCAGCTTCTGGACACCATGGCCACCCATGCCCGCTCCCTGCCCCTCCCCGCCAACATGGTGAGGCGCTTCCCTCAGCTTTGGCGCCTTACACGCCTCACAGGGGACATTCAATGAGTAAGTTTGACTTTGGAGGCAGATGTCCTGATGACTCAAGGGCAGATTAGTAAATTTTCCTTTGCAAGCAGACCATGACCTCTCAATCCAGACTTGCCCTTGCTTTCGACAAACTTTGCCTGTATGCTGGCATGAAAGCCAACCCCAACATCTTTGGGCAGGTTTCTTGCAGTCAAGGGGCTGAGGGTTCTGGGTGTTTTGTCATTTGTGTGCAGGAGGAGGCCTACAGGCCGGATCCCCTGGCCTCTGCGATTGCGAGTCTGATCAAGGCCGACCCGGAGACATACCTGGACAAGTTCAACTTCCGCAGCGAGATCTGCATCTCCTGCGACTGGCGCCGCATGGAGCTCAGCCCCAAGGTGACAATTATTACATTTGAACTTGAACTTGAACTTGAATTCGATTTTGATATCCACACACAGAAAATCCAGAAAGAAATTCGGGCCAAGAGCGCCTCTCTGCACCAAAACTTCACTTTTTTTATAAGTCAATCAGATATTCTCAGCATTTATGCTTACATGGGGTCTATGGGTCAGCTGGGATGCCTCTTGACGGCTTGCATGTGACACTGGGGCGTGCATAGAGACAATGTCTTGCACATCTGTCCTGGCTCACGTGGCTAAACGACTTCACATGGCCTCACATGCAGCACTATGTGAGCTTAGAAGAACAGTGCTATCACATGCCGTGCTCAGAACGACGTGGTTAACAGCAACCCCATAAAGTTATGCATGCAGCACCGAGACACACTGCAGAACAGCGTTAACAATGTGTTCCATGCCATCTGCAGAACGATGTGCTGAACAACAACCCAATAAAGTCATGGGGGACGGAGAACAAGCGGTGGAATCTGTTCATCTCGCGCTTCTTCGAGTGCCCCTTCTGCTTCGAGGACAATCTGAAGAGGGAGGACGAGGTGCAGGAGTGCCACACCTCCTACCTGGAACACTACGAATTCGCCTTCTGTCGCTTCCACCGGTGAGTGCTCCTGATTCCTCTCTCTCTCTCTCTCTCTCTCTCTTCCTCTTTCTGTTTCTGCTCTTCCCTGATGAGTGCTTCAGACAACTAAAGCAATCACACGATACCCATTAGGAATGCACAGGACTGCATGTCCAGGCTCTCCTTCATTCCAGGGGGTACATGTAGCCCTTGCATGGGGAAAAGCCATGGGGGTTAATGCTGCTGGTGGGCAATGCTTTGCTCTTGAAACGGCCGTGATTCTTTTTCATGCCAGTGAATACCAGTACTGCCTCATGCACATATATGCAGACCTGACTTGTAGAATCCACTTTCTCAGGCAAACACAGCTGTTTGACTCTGCTTGCATGCAAGCTGCTTGTGCAGCCACAATCTGCAGATTGCAACTGCATATGCACCAGGTTTGGCGCATGGGTGTTACACCCATAACCACCGCCATTACCATATCAACCTGCAGAAGCTGAGCTTAGTGCTGACGCAGTACATGCCACCATGCGCAGGATGGAGCTGGCAGTGCACAGGGAGGCGGAGTTGGGGGGACCACTGGCCCATCTCACAGAGCTGGGCGTGCCCCAGAACTTGTTGAATTTCAGCGGGGACTACACCGATCGCGCGCGCAATGTCATCCTGCAGTCGGCCACCAAGCTGCAGGCTGCCACCGGCGACCAGTGCTACCAGCACTGCCTCGCTGACTCCAGGTGTGTTCACCTTATTTGCATGCTGCCCTCTTCCCTCGGTCCGTTCCGCTGCCATCCGGTAACAGAAGGTCGAAGACAAGGCGTCGGCTCAGGGCTGTTGCCATAGCTGTACTTTGTAGTATGGAATAGCTGAATTATTGGGTTCTTTTGGTCTCAGCACATCAAGCGACTTCCAGCCTCGAAAGGAGGCTGAGCAGACATTTGCCCAAAACCACACCAGTAAACCTTTTGCAAAGGAAGCCCAGCCTGAACATGACGGTCTCTGCTCAAGCCAGCTTGTCTGGTGTGGCCGGCAGTGCCTGCTTCTGACACACCAACCAGCCAGCTGTTGCCACCAATTACATCAAATTTTTATTTTAATGCCACAAAGCACTTGCACGTCACCAAAGCATACATCTGAGGGGTGGTGCTTGTGGTGCGCAGGTGCGAGTTCTGGGTGTGGTGCGCCCACAAGGCGGGCTGCGACGACAACGGGGAGTTTAACGGCCACTACCCGTACCACGGCTGCCAGCTCATGCAGCTGCCGCGCGACACCATGCCCCAGAACTGGAACCGCGGGCCCAGCTTCTCATCCTTCGAGTCCGGCTACGTCACAGGTACGCTGATGTAGTGCTTGCCAACTTCTGCTCTGCCATGATTGCACAGAATCAAGCAGGCCTTCCTGCCATTGTGCTCTGTGACAATAAATTGTAAGCTCTGACAACGCGCCGCTATATTTTGCACTCATGACATGGGAATGGTGATCCTACCGGTGTTCCACATGCCCTACTCCAGCCAGAGTACATTGATGCACTCTGTTTTTCATTGTTATCTGTTCTGGTCAGACCTGGCCATGTGCGCACAGGTGGTATCACCATCATCTGACCTAGGGAAACAGGAACACACGCACCAGTCTGATTTTCAAGTAGGAGGAAGTGTGAGCGCCAGCATAGTATGCGAGAGGCCTCGTGTCGCCAGCTTCAGATATCCTTATGGCTCATAGCTTTTCTGTGTTTGTGCCCCCGAAGTTGTAATTGATGACTCAAGCTCATCTCTCGCTCTCGTGTGCTGGCACAGGCAAGCACCAGTCGCGCGCTGGATTGGAGGCAGCTGACGCGAAGGAGCGGATAGTGATAGTGACCGGAGTGCCGACAGCGCCGTGCACCAACCCCTACGGGGACTACCTGCTCAGCCTGAGCATGCAGAACAAGCAGGACTACGCTCGGCTGCACTCCTACGAGGTGCACCTCATGGCGGAGGCCGTCACTTCGCACATCCGCGCCGGGCCCTGGCAGAAAGTCGGGTTCATCCAGAAGGTGCGCACCATGATCCCATGCAGCCCTTCTTTGCTTTGGCGAATCTTCTCTTTCGAATGGGAAAGGTCAACGGATGAGCCTGGCTACCTCTCATATCCCCAGGAGGGGGAAAAACAGGTTTCTAACTGGAAACCATGGGACCTAGAACAGTGAGGAGTGCTGAGCGGGCCAACAGCCTGAGATTCTGAGGGATTTGCACTGCATCGGTATTGCATCATGGAAGCTGCATGTGTCAGCTCAGTCTGCTCCAGAGCATGTCTGATATCTTCAAAAATGTCTGAGGCTGACACTTGGGCAGGCTGCATACCAGCGTCAGAGCTGCCACTGCTCTGACGCTGGCAAATAGCGGGGTCACGTGTCGCCTCAGCTTCAGTGGGAAGTTCAATCATTAAGAATGGCAGTACAGCCATGTCAATTGTCGTGTCCATCTCTCTCATGGACCTCCTGTCAATGAGAAAAATAGATGTCATGAGCTTTTTGTGAAAGGCCCGTGAGAGGCGGACATGGGATCACTGACATGGGTGCCCTGTCGTCCCTGAGCATGCGTCAAGAGAGAAAAGTGCATTTCAAAAGTGCCTTTGAATTTGAGGTTGATCAAGTGGTTGGTGGCTGCGCTGCAGGCGTTGCAGGAGATCCCTCGGGAGAGGGCGGAGTGGATCCTGTGGCTGGACATGGATCTGCTGATAGACAAGATGGACTTTGTCATGCCCCTGGACAGCTACGAGGGCAAGGACCTCATCATGCACGGGCAGGCCGAGTACATCCTGCAAGGCGAGGCGCGCAAGGGTAAGCGCTACTTTCTCTATCCCCTGATTGCAGGGGTTTTGTGCGGAGTGTGGGCTGTGCTTGAGAATGCGCACAGGCTCCTTTGCATGAGAGAGGCTCAATGAAATGGAATGCAAAAAGTCCCAAGTTCAGACCTGAAGGGTCAGTGTACGGCGGGGATTTTTGCAGATTGAAGCATGGGGTTCAGCATCTGATGAAATGTAGCAGTGTAAGCCAAACAAGGTCAGCATTGGCAGGGATGAAAGGCATTGTGGGTTAGAGGAGAGTACTGATGATGCTTGCAGGAATGAATTCGGGAGTGCTGCTGCTGCGCAACACTGATTGGAACAGGGACCTGTTTGCCCAGATGGCTGCCTACGGCACCACCCCCATGGACATTGCAAAGGAGGAGGTGAGCTTTATTAAAATTGTCTTCGAACGTGAATACTTCAGGCTTCACATGCCTGGGCGGCACGATTCTTTTACAAGGTCTGGTTGCACAACTAAGCACAAAGGCTAGCAGACAAGTTGCTGTTCCATCAGAACTGATGACCTCCTTCCAAAGATGCGTGTTCAAACCCCAGATTTGTGCTAGTACGTGAGACTCATCTTACCCTTTTTGAGACTCAATTTTGGCGCGTTTCGGACTTGACATTTTGAATTCTGTTTTGAAGCTGCTGAGAAGAATGCTGTGGGTGTGTGCAGCACTTGAGGGCGAACCTGCCCTCGTACGAGGTGGGGCTGTATGAGCAGAATGTGCTGACCTTCCTCTTCTACACCAAGCCGGAGCTGCTGGACATGGTGGTCTTTGACATCAGCGCCTATGGCTTGAATTGCTGGTGCGCAGCTGCCCTCCTTATACATCCCTTCCTTCCCTGCTGTACAACAGGTCTTGACTTCTAAGACAGCAAGGTTTGGCAACTTGCTTGCATGCTGAGGGATGGGCTTTTGCGCCAAGTCCTGGGGAGAAGCACGGCCGTGTGAGGTTTTCTGCTTGACAGAGGGAGTATCAGTCCAAATGGCTTTGTGAGAGGATGCTTTGATAGGAGGAACACATCTTCTGCTCTCTTGATGTGCTTTCCTGAGAGACACAAAATTTTCCTGGCACGCGAATCTGCATTGTTTGATTTTATCAGAGAAGCTTTCAGACCCCAGGGAAAGACAGCTCCTGGCGTGCTGCGCTGTGTGGTCAGGAAGGGAGACCTCTCCTGACCTGCCTCCCCGTCATGATACACAAAGAAGAATTGTTTACTGACGTGCATTATTGTTGGTGTGTTCCAGGTGGAAGGATGTGGACAAGCCCTGGGTGGACAAGCCAGCGTTCATAGTCCACTTTGCCGGTTGCTCCATGTGCAGCGGGTTCCACCCAGAGAGGCTGGGAGACTGTGACGTGGAGTACATCCGCATCTTTGCAGAGTCCTTTGAGCATGTGATCCAGGCTGCGCGGAAGCTCAAGCTGGCTCCTGCCACAGCCCAGCCGGAGTGGAGCAGCTGAGACCGTTTCAGACATAATGATTAAAGGAAATGGAAAGTAGACCTCCGCAGGAGAAGATGTTAGGGGCAAAGTGACGCATGTAACAGGAGGTCCGTTCAGTCATCGGGCATGGCGCAGGGATGATTGCATGGAAGGTTGCCAGCAGCGCTCACAGCGGAGGCATGGAGCATTTCAAGTTATTTAACGTTGGGCTCAGAGTCAAGAAATCGTTTTCAAAGATGTGCACTTTGCAAGAAGGGTGCAGCAGCTTGCGCAGCTGGATGGGCCTACGTTGGCAAGTTGTTTATGGATGGGTTATGCACATGCACTGTGCTGGGCAGCTTCGGTCGCTCTGGTGAAGACCACAGGGGCAATATGGATGTTTTGGGTTCCTGCTTATCATGCCGATCGGGAGGCCAATGAAAATTCCATGAGTCTGCAGTGTTGGCAACGGTTTCCATCTGCTTGCCAGTGTTGTCTTTAGGCTCGCTCATCTTTAGGAGCTTTTGTGTGGAAAATTCCTGGCCCCTGCATGCCCCATTTTGATGTTGCACACGTAAACTTGAGCTCAAATTATTTCAGCGGCTCTCTTGTAGCATTGCAGGAAGATCGGGCGTGATTCTTCCTGTTTGTCCCAAAGGCCTGGAATGGGATTCCAACAGATGGTGGGATACTACAGACACTCATATCGGAAGATATGTCCCTTTACATCCGAGTACTGTGTTTTCAAGATCATGAGCTTCTTGCATGCCCTTTCATATCCCCAGCGGAAACTCATTCCAAAGGAACGTATTCACACTCACACCATTGCAACGAATCAGCATTGCAGATGCAATTGCAAGGCATCAAAACACACACTTGACTCTGTCTCATAACGGTATAGGTCACCAAGACCCTCAACAATGGCGCCAGTCCTCCTTCTGCGTACAATCATGCCGGAACTTGCAAGTCTTAGTCTATGCAGCCAAACAGATGTAAAAGTACTTTCCAAAGAGAACTCATAGGCTGCCCTTTCTTGGTATCCGTCCGGTCCCCATCTAGCCTTCTGTAATGTTGTCCGACTTTGATACTTTTAAGGGGATTGTCATCATGCCAAGCCATCGCATCATGCTGCTGGCAGAAGCTGCATCTCGTGGTAGTACCGCCCATAGGTCGTGTTTAGCATGCGCCCCGTCGCAATTCCATACATTGCTCGTGTAGTTGTACACGTCAGCGGCAGTCGTGCCGGAGAAAGCGCCAATATATCCGCCGGCTGCAAGGGCATTCCCATTCGGCAGCAAAGCCATCCGGAAGAGAGTCCTTGCGCGCCGGCAGAGGTCCAGTTTTTAGTGGTAGATCGAAGTTGTGATTACTTAAAAGTCATGACCATCTTAGAACTAACGATGTAATGATCTTACATGTCATCCCACGCTTGCATGCAATCAATTGCAATTCAGAGTCACACGCAAGCTTTACTGGCAGTATTTTCCATCAAATTGCCTGCAGTGCGTAATTGGGGGAGCAAGCCTGGGCAGCTGTGCTTTCAGGGCTTATAGCTATGCCGCACTCGAATTGGTACAGGACTAGTCACGTTTGTGGAAAGTGACGTCAATGAACAGGGGCAGTCTAGCTCGACAGCCAGTGCCGGACGCCCGGCGCAGCATCAGTGAAAAATTTGGGTGGGTATTCCGCCTTGTACATGTCATTCTGAGACTGCCACAGCGAGAAGTGCCGGCCATTGTCGCCCGAGCCCACATAGAATTCCGGGTCGAGGTAATTACTGCCTATTTTGGCGTCCAGGCGCAGGTAGTAATCCGCACGCGCCCACCAGAAGTTGCCACTGTAGTGCAGACGCACGCCCTCAATCGGGCGCGCTGTGTTAAAGTCAACCCCCACCGTGTCCCACTTCCTCAGTAGCTCAATGCAGCGCTCGTGCTCGCGCAGCACAAAATACTGCATGTAGAAGGTCCACCAGTAGATGTTCAGATTGCTCTGGTCGTGGCGCAGCCCCTTGCTGTGCATGTACAGGAACACGTCGTCCGGCGCCAGGTGCGCGCGAAGGCCGGAAAGGGTGAAGCGCTCGTACTGGGCCATTTCCGTGGACGTCTGAGCGATGTGCACCTTCGCGCCGAAGGACCGAAGCAGTTGGGAAGCTTCCGCGGAAGCTTCTGCCGTCTCCGCCAGCACGAAGCAGTACACGCCCTCTGTGCGGTCGTACAGGCCGCTGAAGAGCAGCCGGCTCATGTGCTCCAACACCAAAGACCTGTAGTGATCCTTGGCTGCGATGTGGTAGAATATCTTCACGCTGCCCTGTCTGATCGGGGCGGCCGGCGGCTGCGCGCCCCTAAAGGGTTTGCTGTCCAGGGGAGTGAAGATGTCCCAGCCCATGAAGAAGGACCGGCGGTGCTGCCGGAAGGGCCCTGTGCTCCTGGGCAGTTCCCAGGCACCACTATCCACCACCAATATGCCCGCTGCAGCCAGCTGCTCAGAGTCTGCAATGCCTGCCGCCTTGAGCGCTGCCCAGTCTGTGCTTGCTGTCAGCAATACGATGTCAAAACTCCCGCCTGCCTGCGCAGTGCCTGACCTGCCCGGCTGCTCCTCCTCTGCAGGCGTTGATCCCTTTGTGAAGCTGCTGCTGGCAGGGGGACTGTCGATGCTGCACTGTGCGCTGGCGCTGCATATGCGCACGTTTGGGATGTTGCCAACATTCCTGTGGACAGGGCTGTCCGCGTCCTTAGTCGCGCACAGGATGGATGCTGCTGGGAACATGCTGGCGATGAGGGCTGTCTCCAGGCCAGCCCCGCTGTCAGCGACCAGGATGGACTGCGGCTCATGCTGAAGGTCATTGAGGAATCGCAGGCTGCGGTCCTTGTAGAGACGCTCAAGGGTTCGTAGGTCATTATCACCTGCACATCCAGTTATATACAGGTAAGGTTCAAGTTCATTTAATGCACCCTTTCAAGGTAGTTGCCGTTCATCCCGAGCTGATTTGTCACAATGCGCCCTTTAGAAGAGGTGTCTACCTGATCTCAGATGAGATTCGTAAGTGCAGCAGCCTGTGGCACAAGGAATCCCTCTGGCACGCACGATTGTGGGGACGTCCGTCGTCCTGTTACTGAGCCCGATAAAATTAAGTTTGTATTGTGACTCTCTCTTTTCTTCACCGCTTTCAACTATATCTAATCGGACAGGGCCACAGCGTCTTGAAGAAGCCTTCTTGGATGACTGGAAGGTGACTGCACAAAGGGCCTCAGGGCAGAATATGCATGCGAGAAACAGAGATGCTGCAATCCGAAACATCGCTCATCTCTGCAGCGCTATACAAGACTCAAGTGAGCGAGATTCAGCTCGATCGCGCCTTGTGCATTTCGGTAGGGTTCTATATAGATTTCCAGGGGTGAGGCCCTAACCAGGCACTGCAGTGCACCCAAGTCAGTGCACTTACTCAAGGAGTACTGTTGTCTGATCAAGTTGACCGATACAGACAAAGTGCTTCGACATGGCACCAGCAAAGGCGCTGCCGCCCAGCAAGGCAAAGACGCCCGCAGAGAAGTGGAAAGCGTGGCTAGCTTCTGAATATAACGATGAGCAAAAGTTCAAGGCCAACCTTGTGAGCATCTGTCAATGTCTCTATCCTTACTTTTACCTCATTCTGATGATATGTCAAGTAGATCAACTTTGTGAGCAGAGCTAGAAGCCCACCAATAGAAGACAAACCTTTAGCCCTCCCTCTTGCTGGCTTTGTGCAGGCGCTTTTGAGGGCATTGGGATTATTTTCAGCATCAGCGTTCGTCATCATCAACTTTGGAGACGCGTTCTCCGTCTAGACGCAGTCTGCAGCAGTAGAATTGGCTCCGTGCTACTCTGATGTGAACCCACAGCAGACTGAGTTTGCTGCTGACCACTGGGGACCGTCGCTGCATCTGTTGAAGTTGTCACACATCAAGGAAGTGCTTGTGCAATGAGCACCAAGGGCAGATCTTGATGATGAAACCCCCTGACCGCCAAGCAGAGGCTGAGTGGCAGCAGAGGCAGTTGTGACAGCTTCTGCCATGAGACACAAAATGGTATCCATCAGATATGTTATGGTGGTGCCGCGGCATGCTGCGCAGAAGCACGCGGCATGATAGATCGGATGAGTTTCCCTTGATGCAATGCATCTTCACAGCTTGAAATTAGCGCAGTGACTTCGTCTGAATCCACAGCTGTACTTTTGACATGTCAAGAGGAATTTATTGATTGAAGTCAGCTTGACGCTTATGAGCATGGTTATTCTGGGGAGGTTGACTGTGCGAGGACATATGTATGATTTGTAAACCTGATCATCTGCGCATTGGTGCGACGCAAGCAGACCACATTAAGTCGCTAACACATGTGGAGCACCTTCTGTGCACTAGCATCAATGATATCAGAAGGATTTCCGGTACTGATACTCTTGCTTACATTCAATTACATACAAGTTGTGCCAGTCGGCCAGGACAACCCCGTTCAGGCTATGCTCACAACAATGGTCATGACTTTGATCACCATCCTTCATCATCCAATAGCACACCAGCACACTCTAACCAAGCAGTGTGTCTATTTCTTACAGCCAAAGACCACCGGCAAGCAGCAAAACTTGTACAAGTGAAGGCTTTGCTGCCGCAAAGCTACAGCATGATGAAGCATCCCAGCTTGTGTGACCCACAAGCATTATTAGTGACAACAGCTGGATGTCACAGACCTTCACACGGCAGGTCTCATGATTGCAAGCAGCTGCGCTTCACAGTCACTGGTCAAAGTTCCCGTCTACTTTGCATCTGTATACATACAGCTTTATTGGCTTGCGACACGGCCGTCTCAGCTGCGTGTCCAGAGCACCTTAATGCTTTGCTAGGGTTCTGATCGCTTCCAAAAATCTTTGAATTGACATCCTAGACACCACAAGGCTGCATCAGTTTGGAGAGGGCGCTGTTGCACTGCCTCAGAACATTTGCTGCACTGGCCACCTCCAATATACCCAAAGCTTATGTACAGCCGAGCCTGACAAACGCCAACCCCTGAATCATTGTGAGACGGTCGGTAAGTATCAAGCGAACAACAGTGAGGAGTCCTTGTGTGGGCGTGTCTGGTTCAATAAAGCAATAGGCTCCTCGCAGTATTTTGCAGTTTGAAAGCCGCAGGATATTCAACACAGAGATCGCCAAAAGCAGGTAATCCGCCCAGTTGCTGGCACACTTATTAGGGAATTGCCTGGCAGCTACAAGCTTGCCATTCCTAACCCTCCGCAGCATACACTGTGGACACTGTGCATGTTGCCACAAGCAGATCCATCCACAAAACACAAGCTTGTGATGGTGCTGTCGCACATAAGGGCAACAAAGGCAGGAGCCAGCACAAGTGATAATGCCACCTCTTTCGCAGCACAAGAGGCGTATAGCCTTATCATGCCACCAAGGCAGGAGCTAGCAACTTTTGAGAGACTCCCCCGGCATGAACAGTCGTTCCCATGGAATAGGGCCACTGCCAGATCGAGGCGCAGGGAGGTGACATCAGCGGCACTGATGACGTCATGTGCCGAGGTCATCGGCTATGAGGAAGCCCATAATGCGCAGCTGCCCCGAGCGCGCCTCAATGTAGGGCACCAGGGTGAGCTTGCAGTGCTGCAGTTGACACACCGCCACCAGCTTGCTGTTCGCCAGGAGCTGCAATGCCATCGCACATCACGCCTCAGCCAAAGAAGACGACTTTCGTTGATGTGTAAAGCACCCAATACGTCACAAAGACACATGTTGAGAATCTTCTGCAGGATCATTAAGGGAATTGATCTGTGATGCCTCTCCATCAAACAGAGGGGTCAACAGTCTGCTGCAGGGCAGGCATCCGAGCAGAAAAAAATCAACAGTCCTGTAGCCGACTCCACTGCATCACAAGCTACGAACATGTATGCAGCTACATGCAGCACCATTGTTGTTACTGAGAATGTCAGGGGTGCATATTCACTCCCTGTGACGCTGGTGTGCAACTGAGAAGCAGGCAGCATGCGCGCACCTGCAGCTTGGTGAGCTGGCGGTCAGTGAGGAAGCCGAGGCGGCACTGCACGATGTAATGCTTACTCATCTGCACCGCGCCGCGCGCCACCAGCTCCGTCACAAACAGCGTTGGCGGCAGCTGCTCAAGGTACCTGCGCCCCAGCCGCAATTGCTCGACTCAGAAGCTGCCGCTAATAAAGTGTGATATCCTCAACTGATGCATTACCACATGCCTTCATGAAGACCATTCTGACAGGGAAAGGTCTGATGCACAAATGCAGAAGCATGCTCAAAAGGAAGACTGGCATGCCGGTGCTAGCAGAAGCAGGAGTCCATGTTCACGTACTCGCTTGGCCTTCTGAGAAAGCAGGCTGGGGGGGACCTGGCCCTGCTGGCTAGGACACCGCTGAGATGTGACCGATGTTCACCACTTTCAAACATGGATGATTTCTGTGTTGCCGAATAATGCGGATGAGGGGAGCAAGCACCTGTCGGGGATGAGGGCTGTGAGGTTGAGGAGGTCCACGGTGGAGTAGCCGCCCTGCGTGGCCATGCGGTGCTTCAGCTTGCCGCTCCACAGGCCCATCGCCATGTCGTTGGTGGTCCCGTTAGGGTCCTGCGCACACCAACGCGCACGCTCTCAACACGTCCTCTCATGCTTCGAGCCTGGCCGTCGTTCTACATTGATCCTCATTATTCTCACTATGCGTCCGGGGCGGTCCCAGCAAGGTTTCCATGCATGCCAACATTATTGCAGCCCAGACCACGCAGACATCATCCACACCACAATAAGAAATTGCTGGAGCGGTCACTCTAAGAACCAATCAACACCATTGTATGGGCTCCCGTAGAGCCTTCCCGCAGCCTCATTGTAAAAAAAATTCAAATTTCCGCAGATTCACAGCTTGTCTGCAGGACGTCCCTTGCCTGTTGGCAGGAAGTGGCAGGAAGGGCGTGTGACACTAATGACAATAACTTTCACAGTACAATATATCGATTCTATTGCCACTGCAGGGCCTGTTCTTATGCCGGGCAGCTGCACCACCTACAGCGCATACTCCTACCACCGTTGTTGTCTTTTAACTTTGTATCCCTGTGCTGCTCTAAGCCTGTGCTGTTTCCACGATTTCCTTGGAAAAAGTGTCCGCCCTTATGAGGGAAGGGTGCACCCACCTGCAGCCCAGAGTCTAGCCGCAGCGGCGTAATGGGCAGCCCGGCGCTGCCCGCCCGGTCGATGCCGTTGGCGCTGCCTCCGGCCGCGCCGTTGCCGCCGGCCGAGCCCCCCGGGAGGGAACCCCCCGAGCCGCTTGCCCACGTCTGCGCGTGGTCCGCGCCGCCGTTGGTCTCCTTGCCAGCGCGCTGCGATGTTCCCTCCGCAGCCGCCACGTTGCCTGGAAAGGGCACCATGTACATATTGTCACAACATTGCTAATCAGATCTGCCTTAGCGCAAGATGTGGCAGCACTAATCACACAAGAGACTAGCATCGCAAGAAGATGCCAGCCACGACTATGGATAATTCGATCACGTGTAGGAACTGCCATGTGAGACGCTCCTCAAACAGCTCCTCATTGAATCCCATTGTCTGCAGAGTGGGTGTCAGATGAGAAGCTGATAGAGATGCTCCTCACATGGCTGCTCCTCTGCGTACCACTCCACGAGCAAAGATGGCATGCGCACCGCTGATCTGCATGGGCGCAGGCTGCTCGGCAGGTGCGGCGATGGCAGCTGGATCCGGCGCGCCGGCCGCTGCCGCGGCGGCTCCGGCAGCTTCCTCCAGCTCCCCACTGTCATGGTGCACGGGGGCCGCGGAGGGAGATGACACACTGGGAGGGGTCTGCGGCGCGAGTGCCAGCAGAGAAATAGCAGCGGCAGACTCCGAGCTGCTGAGCGCCAGCCCAGAGCGACCCGCAGCAGGCGCCGCAGCCGCAGCCGACACCGGCGGAAGCGCCCCGCGGACGCGGCGGCTGTTCTGTTCCTGCATTTTGGCTCCCTGTGAGTCATTAAATTAGCACAGGCTCTTGCAGTATTGCCCCTTGCCTAGCTCTCAGGCATAGCTTTATTTTGTCCTTGAACTATCACTTTTACTTATAAAGAAAAGAACAGTGTTGCCCGCAGATATTAGGAAGATCGCATGGGACACTTTTGCTGAATCTGGGAAGCAGAACATCTGAACAGGACCATGATAAAGATTGAGCCTGAAAATCTGTGTCACAGGCAAGACCAGCTTACAGGCTCACCTCTAACGACAGGGATCCAATGCCAGCCATGGCCTCCTGCCCCTCAGTGCTGCTGGGAGCGAGGGGCCCACCAACGGACCCCCACACTCTCAGGGGGGCGCCCTCCTCCCTCGGCGGCTTGGCGGACCTCTTGGACTGCAGCGACACAGACATGACATCAGCAATGCCTTGCACATCACCCTGATATACCACGGAAGTCTCTGCCTCATGCAGCTTGACGACACATCAGACCTGGACATTGATTGAGGAGGCTGACATGTCTCCACATCCTTGATCCCAGACCTTGGAGGTACTCCACCTCAATCTAAGTCCAGGCACCAAGACATCAGAAAGACAACACACAGCCCGAATTAGGCACCAATTTCTTGAAATTGTCGTCTTGACACAGGTGTGAGGGCTGATACAAGTCCAGTTGTCGGGAAACCAGCAAGAGCATGCAAATATTCCTAAAGCTTCCAGTAGTGCACATGAAGTATTAAGAAGGTTCCTCTCCAGAAGGTGCACCAGACTCCAGAAGGTGCACCAGACTCCAGAAGGTGTACAGTCTGACACGCACCTTGCGCACATTGCCAAAGCTGCTGCTCTGCAGGCAGTCCTCGACGGTGGTCGGCGCGCTGCCGATGGCCGCGTCCATCGCGCCGCTGCCCTGTCTGGTCGCGCGTTCCTCCACCGCGGCGATCACCGTGCCCAGAGAGGCCGCCCGCGCAGCTCTGGGCAGCCCGTCCTGCCCGCGAATCTTCTTCACCGCACGCCCCTCACCCGCGTCGGCACCCGGGCTGCCGGGACGCTTGTCTCCCTGCGTCTTCCCCTCCCCTGCCTGTTTTCAATCACACAGACCTCAGATTCTCCATCGCACAGTTTATGTGGAGAACGGCAGTCCCTATCACATCCTATACTCCAGGAAGCCACTGCAACAGACCTAAAGCAGTGTAGCTAGTTTCCCATATATTGGTCTGCAGACAGGGCAGCCACTTGCATCCAGCCTCCCGGGGAAGGTGAACAATTCTAACTTACTTCCAACTACTACTATTCCAACCACTTAGCAGGGCTGATTCAAGTTGCACACAGGCCTAAAGGGGAAAGTGCAAAAGTATGAAAAATGCAGAAATGAGGGGTGGCATGCGCACCTGCTTGTCTCGGCTCTGATCGCTCTCAGTGTCACTGCTGTCACTGCTGGATTCGCCCACCGGCGGCGCAACCGAGAAAGGGCTGAAGCTCGGCGCGCGGCCGCTCTCAGCGATGCTGACCACTGCGGGCTGCCCGACAGGGCCATCCTCCTGCCCGCTGGTCCCCTGCTCCATCGGCACATCTCCCCCGGCCGCCTCGCTCTCCAGCATCACCTGGTACAGAAATGCCATAATTATTGACCCCAATGTATGTGACAAACCCCATCTGTGTCAAACTGTACATGACTCCCGGCCCTCCGCTTTTAGGTCCTGTGCTCACGAGTTTTTAGAAAATGTCTGTCTTTCCAGAGCTATATCAAGCCTGCTTCCACATCCCTAATAAATGGCTTGCTACGTGACCCCAGGGCACAGTTTGAGTGCACGGTCCAGGGATATCGATTACAGTACCTCATCCTGCGGCTGTGGCTGCTGCAGCGCGTTGCTCTGCTCCAGGGGGATCTTTGGCATTGCAGACGCGGGCTGCTCTCCGATGGTTACGGCCGGCAAATGCGGCGGCTGCGGTGATAATTGTGGCTGGCCGGTAGCTACGGGGAAGCTACCGTCGCTGGCGGCTCGCGAAAGCGCCGACCACCGCTGGTGCGGTGACCCCCGGTCTGGCGAAGGTCCTCCACCCCTCTTGCCGCGACGGCCCGTCACCTGACACACAGAAAGCCACTGGTCACGGAGGAGTCTTGAGCAATCCAGCTGCAACGAACTTACCAAAATCGTTCATGATGTGCTCTCATGGTATTTATTATTATTACACGCTTTTCCTGCCAAGAGGCAAGGTGCGTCCTGCAGACAAGCTGCAATTAAAGGCTGCCACAATCCTACCCTTGTTGGACTCGCCAGATCCAAGCAAGACCCAGTCAACCATGGGCAAGGTGCTCAGTATTTGTACCGCCCCCCGCCAGCCGGGGCCATGGTGTCTAATGGTATGCAAGCTACATAACCAGAATATGGTGCGCTACCAGAGCTCTTATGACAAAATTTCAGTGTAAAGAGATTGGCTTGCGTGAGGAGAGAGTCCTATCATACGTGACCGCACGAGAAGTTGTATTTTGGGGGCAGTCACCTTGGCGCCGATAGGAGGCAGGCCGGGGCCGCGGCCGCGGCTGCCGGCCATGGACGCCCCGTCACCTAGGGCCCAGGCCTCCTCATCGCCAGGTGCGGCTGCCGGGCTCAGGTCGCGCTTGAGGCTGATCGTGACCTGTCGTCGACGGCACAGAGATTAGCATACCCTCATATCCGACCAATCTTCCTGATGGAATGGCCGGTGCAGTGCACTCCTCATCACTCAGATCTCCCCAAAATTCCAGAGCCTACGTTTCTCTGGAGGAGTGGAAAGATGACAAGGGCCCAGTTGAGTGCTGGTCAGTCCGAAGATCATGTTTGAAGCCCAAAGGGTGTGAGTTGAGGGTTTATGCAGGCAGCACCTGCGGGATAGGGCAGTTGCGCTGCTGCGGGTGGAGGGGCGGGACGCCGATGGAGCCGGGCAGCCCGCCGCTGCCCGACCGGGCGCGGTCCAGCTCCGGCAGCTGCCCGGCAGCTGTGCCCGCGCTTGATGCGCGCGATAGCACAATCTTGGGGACTACTGCCTGCGCCGAATCCCTGTTTGGCCGCACGTACGCCGCGGGCGCTGGAGCCTGCTGTTACACCCGGCACACGCCACAATCATACCATGTCCCGGCGGCCTTGCAAGTGATGGCGCATTATTGATCATGTGTTTGTGACTATGACGGCTATTCAGCTGATAACGGCCATTGCCATTCCTTCAAAAGTCTTGAGATGTGAGGTCACAAAGTCTTGTCGTGCAGCACATCAGACACAATATGCTCTACATAGCAGTCTCCTTGCCTAAAACTCTATCCGGTGGGTCCATCAAGCTGCATACAGACTCAGGGTGCACATCCAGACTTGTCATCAAACGGCAGATTTTCGAAGGACCAAAAAATACTGGAAGGCAATGCCCGCACGTGTGCAGCTCTCACCGGGGGTCCCTGGCCGGTGGTGACGGGGTGGGAGTGCACATGCATGGGCGGCAGCACAGGGAGGAACTCCAGATTTGGCTGGCCAGGGGGCGCGGGGGGACCCAGCTGGGGGGGTAGCTCCCCCGATGTGCTGCGGCTGGTCTCCATGTGCGTCAAAAAACCGTCGCCCGACGTCACCAGCCGCGCGGCGCGCGCGGCGTGCTTCGCCTGCAGCTCCGCCTGCCGGATACACTCAACGCTCAGGCATTTCGGTGATACACACCCTCCAGAAAGGAGGAAAAGGCCCCTAGGTGGTGAGAGAAAGATTGAAATCCAATGCATTGAAACAGTACACCCATTCCGCTAAAGCAGTAGCCCCTTAGGTTGAGCCAGGCTTATCCTCGCAACCCTGCCTCTCATGTCATGTCAATTCTCAGGAGCATCTGGTTCCCGGGTTCCAGAGGTGCCGACCTAGCTGACCACCACTGTATCAAACCAAAAGAAAATCCAGAATCCTCCATGGAGACAGATCGTGCGTCTAACTCTCCTCCCAGGAAATCTGTGATTGAATGGTACGCACAAGGACTTCTGCGTCTGGTCAACGCGGTGTGGGCATTAACTTTGCTGTGAATCCAAACAGGGCATTGCTGAGCAGGTTTACACACCCCCTCTGGTTGGCCAAATCTGAGCGGTCCCGCTGGTGAAGCCCCTCCCAGCGCTGCAGCATCCAGGCTAGCAGAGGCCGGCGCAAACGCTGAAGCACTGCTTCCTGCTGTGAATTGTGCTGCAGGTGACCCCGTCCCAGACATGCCCACGGTAGCTGACACCAACTTGATTGGGGGTGTCGTGGCTGCCGGTCCTGCACAAGCAGAGCAACTTTCAGCCAGTGGGCCTTCATTGTCGGCGTGTGCAGCTGCTGTGAGGGGCTGAGAACCAACAGCGGCTTGTATTGGCACGGATGTGCCATTAGCTGCTGCCTTTCGGAAAGATATCTACCCATTAACCCTGGATGACTGCAAAGTTGGGCGCCCATGCTACTTGGGGGCAGAAGGCGCCATCGCTGGAATGTCTGCCACAGAGTGAGAGGCCCTGGATATACCAGTGAAAATGCTTTTCTGAAGACATGGAAGAGCTGAATCAATGCAGCATGTGGCGCTCCAAGGCTTCCACCAAAGATCGGTACAAGGTCGTTCCCTGAAAGTGCTTTTTTAGGGGATATGGAAGGCTGGAGCCGCACTGAACATCCTCAAATAAGAAATTGCTTCCTTCCATATCATCTGTACCGCTGAACGAAGCGGCTGGGGGCAGCCCTGCCCACGTTCACTCCATGAGGAAGCTACCAATATAGCCTCCTTCCCAACAAAGTTTCTTACTTCCTTATCCTCTGACTGGCCACACAGGTCTGGTGTAACACCACACATTAGGCCTTTCGTTCTCATGCAACCGCAAAGGCGGCCGTGCATTTGACACGGAAGAGCCCTGACTGCACAACTCAAATCCACGCTGGGAGCGGATTCCGGTTGCTTCACCTCCTTCATACCGTTTCCATCTATTTCCAGTCACGCCGTAAGGAATGCCATGTTTATATCAGTATGTGGTGATATATTGCAAGCAATCACATGTTACATCCGTGCATTCCAGCCAACGTAGTCAATGTGGCGCACAGAGCACCCACCATCTGGATTGACTGGCCGCTGATCGTCGTCTGCAAAGTAAGTGGTCAAATTGGCACCCGCCGCTCTTGCTGCAGCCGCTGCCAGTGCCCTTAATCGATCCTTGCCTTCCGCGCTGCCATTCTTGGGTTTTCGCATGGTGTTGCGCAACTTCCCCTGCACCTCTTTCGAGAAGCGGGTGCGAGAGCCGTCGAGCGCGATCTGTCTGCCGCTGTTCCTTTTCAAAAGACCTCCGCGTCTGTTCTTAGATTTGCTGAGGATCCATGTCTGCACGGAAGCCATCCACAGGCTACAAAAGTCCAGACTTAATCCTGCCCTGAAGCAAGACCACAGGCCAAGCAGCCGTGTGCGCCCCAGATGCTCGCGTTTCCGATCCTTGCTACGTTTCCTTTGACCTCACAGGTGAATGCCCAGGCCACACTGCATGCTTTGCGAAGGACGGCATGAAAGCCGCCCAGCTTCCGGCTTCAGCTCAGAGCATGAAGCTATGGTTGTGGCCTGCCCAGATCTGAGCCAACTGCAGCTGCCGCGCCCCAAGAAGCTCCTCAGATATCCTATGGAATGCCGTTTTTTCAACGGCCGATCGTGCTTAATTCGCTGCTCTGATCATCTGAATATCGGTGAGAGAGATGTGTACACTCCTGTGGTGGGTCAATACCGTCATTGTGCAGCATCAACTTCTGGTTGATCACCCGAACGACATTCAATGTTGGTAGCTGCCGGCACTTACAGTGCTGAATGCCATAAACGTGACGTGAAAAACAGTGGCAATGTTTACACGGCCGCTGTGATCGATCTCTTTTTGCCAGTTAACACAACCTGTTCGATGGTTGGGAGCATCACTGATGTTCAAGATACAAGCCTTTAAGTTTCTTCCTCATGATCCGCTGTTGGCACATTTCGATGTCTACATCAAACGACTGGAGGATGTTAGGTCCTAGCAGACTGCCAGCAGCAACTTCACTTGGGACAAGATGGCAGCTCAGAAGCGTAGGCAGTGGAAGACACGTGATACTGTTGAGTGCACTTGGGACAAGATGGCCGCTCAGAAGCGTAGGCAGTGGAAGACACTTGATTTCACTGACTGCCATGTCTCCAACATGATCCTCACACGTTCACCTTTGTGGCTCCAAGATGTTGAAACTGAGCAAGTGAGGAAGCTAATAGGCGCCCAGACACATCTCGCCACTCACAGAGCATGCATTCCTGCCTTAGGAACCTGACAAATCAGCGGGTCCCAGCTTCTCTCCAGGGCCTCACACACAGCCTCAAACGGCGTGCCCATGACAACCAACAGATTCACCCTTTGCCATTCCACCTTTGAGGTTCAGGCTGTGCTGGAGCCGGCGAGCAGCCGCCTCTGCTCCTGCAACGCGTGGTACACGGCCTCCAAGGCCTTCCATCTGCGGTCCAAAATGTTCTTGCCCCACTTGTCCAGCGGCCACCAGGTTGGCTGTGTGCCCTGCTGCAGCACCTGCAGCCACCAAAGACAGGCAGTGAGCATCCCTGATACTCTTTAAGCTGCGTCTCGATGACCCAGTTCACCACACACCCCACAAAAGCCACCGATGTAACACTCCTGAAGAACTCCGTCAGTTCAACATCCAAGTGTCCGAAAGCCCAAGGTTGCGCTCACCCCCAATCCGGATGTGGCTACTACCACGGGAAAGGACACTGGTTCCAAGCACATACAGAAGAATCAATGAGGCTCTCTAATCTCAGAAATTGAGCCAGCAGAAAATTACTCAAGGCGTTCTACAGTTCTGGGCAGTTGATTTGCTTCAGGGACAGGTCAATACAGCATACCACCACAGTATAGGGCACACTTTCACATGCAGATTGAAATGTGAGACATGAGGAGATCTTTCCTTGCAAATCGCCACTAGAGAAAACCAAGGGACTATACATTTTTCTAGGCAACTGCTGTGGAAAGAGCACCTGCTGGGCGAACTTGTGGCTGGTGCCCTGCTGCGAGTTCACCACGGGGATGAGCGCTGCTCGAAGTGCCTTGCGAAGATCAAGCTCTGTCTTGTACTCGGCCAGCGGCAGAAGCTCTGGATGCCCCTTCGGGCCGGAGGCAGAACTAGCGCCCGCCTGCGCAGATGTGCAACTTTCGTTATGCAGCTCCCAGCGCAATTTGCCACTGATTCTGCACTTGCTTCCTCCCACTTCCTCTTACAAGGCAAGCTGCAAATTGCCGCAGGGCATGCATCATGTCTCCAATGGGCTGTGAGTAACCAAACCAAGGCAATCTCCCCCTAATATTCACTTTCTTCCAGTACAGATCATTTTCCCTTCTTTCATGGCTTGCTTAGCGAGCAAACAGACATGTAGGGCCCGGACCAGAGGGAAATATGGTACATCAGGGTAAGCACCTTGTCAGCCTGCTGGTGTGAGTCCTTCTGGCGCTGCAGCGCCTCGGCCATGGACGCCAGCCGAGCGTCCGATGGCACCGGCGTTGTCGGCGCCTCCTGCGTGCCGGCCTCATTCATGCCTTTGCTCTCCCGCGCCTTCTTCTGCGGTGCACCGCAAATGATCAGCACAATGTTCTTTTCAACATCGTCTGTAATCCTGGTGCATGGGAAGTATTCAGGCCAGCTCTGTAGCTCCACAGGGCTATCCAACATAATGGAGCGATTGATCCCATGGCTTTGAGCTTGGATGGCTGCCATTCAGCAGTCCATCCTTGAGCATGCGAGTCGCCGCTGGCTAGGAAATTCTGCTGATCAATTACATGAACGCCCCGGCTGCTCAAGCCACAAGGTGCAGCAGAAAGGCATGACTCAGGCAGAGCAGGTGACGAACCCCTTTTAGACCCTTGCATGAGCACGGCAGGAAATTAAAGAGCGGCTCACCCTGGCTGACTTGGCAGCCAAAAGCATGGAGATGGCATCTGGCATGTCTGCAAGGGTGTCAAGCACCTTCTGCGTGGCTTCGTTTTTCAGCCGGTCAAACTCGCTCTCGCCATCGGCCCTGCACACATGCCCCAATAAATTTTCACTTCTGCAGCACAATGCCGGCGTTGTGGGCTAAACTTCTGCTGCCCATAATTGAGAAGCAGGCCGCTTCACATGGTCCCAGACTGCAGTGACTCATGCCAAGTTCAATGGCAGGTCAAACGCAATGGAGACATCTGCAGCGCTGCAAAATCATTTCAGTACACCTACATGGGCTGGCCTAAGCCTTTGCATTGTCAACCGCTCTGACGTTTTCCTTTCTATTCCACCTGAACGAGATCTAAAGGAATCAACTTGCAAATGGATGACAAAAAGTGGAGGCCTGTGAGCTGAGGGAACTAACATGGTAGCGCTCCCCTTGACTCCGGCAGTCTCTGGTGAGGCGTCATTACTCTCCATCTCATCATCTCCCTCGTCCTCTTCGCTTTCCTCCCCCGACTCTCCCTCCGAATCCTCCTCGCTGCTGCTCTCTTCGCTCATCTTCCCTCCAGCTTCCTGTCCCTTCTCGCCAGCTTCCTTCTCGGGTCCCTCCGATTCAGCCGGCCCGTTTGCGCCTGCAGCTGCCTGCCCATACGCGACCAGGTCGGGGGCGATGCCTCCTCCAGTTGGCTGCGCAGCACCCTCATTGTCGGACGACTCCTCCTCTGATGAGCTGCCCTCCTCGGACGACTCTTTGCCGCTGCCGTGCAGCTGTTCTGCGACTGTTGCAGCTGTCTCCTCCTCTGCTGCGGCGTCGGCAGGAGTGCTGGACGGCGGCTGCTGCGCGATCTGCAGCTGGCTCCCAATGCCGCCATTGGACTCTGCTTCGTCCTCCGAGTCGGACTCAGACTCTGATGAAGATGCCTCTGAAGAAGATGATGGCTCGTGTGTGGGCGCTTTGCGCGCCACATCGGGCGCTGCAGGCGCCTTTCCTGCTGCAGCTGTGGGGCTGTCTCCCTCATCTTCGGAGGTGCTCTCTGCCCCAAACTTCTTTACAGCAGCTAGCGCCTTTGCAATCGAGTCCTCGTCGCTGCTCTCCTCTCCAGCAGGACTCGCCAGTCGTGCAGCACCAACCACCCCATCATCCGCAGCTGCCCCATTTGCATCGGGTTTCTTGCTCACTTCCTGCATTGCTTCCTCTCCGTGGGCTGTATTCGCATGCGCCTCTGCCGGCTCGCTGCTGCCACCATGCTTCTGGCGCTTTCTGCGCGAGTCCGTCTCCGCACTGCCTGCTGGTTCTGTGCCATTCATTGCTGGCGCGTGACTGGGTGCAGGCAGGTTGCCGTCTGCTCCCGCGGCCGCACTACCTGGCGTGTCGTCGGCGGGGTGCTCCTGAGCCGCGTCGTCGCCGCTGCCACGATTCCTTTTCCTCTTGCGCCATTTCATGCTCTGCCCGGCGCTCAGCACCTGCTCCGGCTCGGATGCTCCAGCGGCGCCTGCTTGCGCGGCCCCATCCGCCAGTGCCGTCAAAGCTGTGGCGGCAGCTTCCTCCGCAGCCTGCGGGAGCTGCCCGGCAGCCGCCGCGCCCTCCGCCTGCGAGCGGCGCCCCTTCCGCTTGCCGGATGCCGCCACATCAGCCTTCTTCACCTCTACAGGGCCCTCCCCCTTCTTCTGCTCTCTATCGCTGTCCGCACTGCGGCCCCTGGCAGCCCCTTTCTGCGAGCGCGGCTGCTCTGCAGGTTGCGCGCCCTGAGGGGCGGCTGCCTGGTTGTCCGGCTCCACAACGCACTCCTCTGCGGCCTGCCGAGCGGCCAGCGCCGCGCGCTTCCAGGCCTTTATCTTCTTCTGCTTCTTCAGGGCCGTTGCGCCGGTTATGACAGTTCCGCCGTCCCCCTCCCGGCCCTCTGTGAAGACGCCAAGCCTCGAGGCAACATCTGTCTCAAGCGTCGCGGGCAACGCCGATGGGCTGCTGTCGGCCGCCGCTGCGCGCGGTCTCTTGTGGCCGAAGGCGTCCGGTAGCGGCTCTGGCGTCGGCTGGCTGCCGGTGGAACGCTTCCTCTTCTTCTGCAAGCGTTCAACAGCGCTCAGCTTTCACGCTTGACTTAAGACACTGAGAACCTTTGGTTCCGAGCCAGGCCTGTCGTTGCATCCTCCCTTCCTGCCAGGTGCTTAATGTTAAGCGGGTCAAGCTGGCACCTTAGGATCCCCTGGAATACTTTGGCACGGGAGCACCACCTGATGCTGTTCGACAGGCAAGTCTGCATGTCTGTCCTGATGCCAAGAAGGTGATTAAAAAACACTGTGCATGCAGGTGTTGTCAGTGCTCACCTGGTGTAAGACTAGGTGAGCGAAGACCTCTGCCCCATCCTGCTTCAGAGCGTCTGCGCGACATGCACAGAACTTTTTAGATATCTAGTGACATTCAGATCTTTACATCTATGACACAGACCAACACAGAATTGACCGAGGGAGCTATGTTGACGGGCCTGCAAGGAGTACTCACACAGGTCGCTCTTGTGCCAATTTTTGCAACTGTAAGGGGAGGGAGCCACCTCGCAGCAGGTACTTGGCATTAATGGCGTAGTAACGCTCGCCTCCAGCTGCATCGTAGTCCACCATACACACAGTGCGGCATTTGACAGGGCCTTCATCTGGGTAGACTGCTAGGTGATCTTCCTCCACGGCCTCTGCGCATGAAGGGAGATTATTAGCTAAATTTATATCTTAGGAACACTGATTTCTCCGAGTTCTGACATATTTCGCGTGAACACATTGCAAGACGCCTGGCTCCTCCTTGCTGATGTCCAGAAGCTCGTACATTGGGCGTATACTATCATTATCCAACGATGTACAACTAATGTCAAGTAATAAAAGTACCTTGCAGAGATTCGATAGAGGTACTGGGGTCCCGAACAAGCAGAAGACGCGTTTGGAGACTGGTCGAAACTTTCACGTTCCATGTTTGGTTCTGCATGTGTGTGCTCACTGATTGGCCCCTTCTACGAAACGCAGTATCAGGAGTTCTCATCGTCAATAAGACAACCGATCGTTTGTCTTAGTTTTCAGAGAAGAAGACAACCCAAGATCGCATCTGTATTTTTCCTTAATTGTCTCTCACTGGCAACTCCTGCAGGAAAGATTCACATTTCTCACCATTTCTTCTCCATAAAAGTGCACATTTGGCAGGTCATGTGAATTGTTTTGGTAAGGAAGAGCCCGCACTGCCCGCCTCTTGAGGGGTGAACCCTCCCAACCCTACACAGTCTAAGAAACTGTTGGTAAGACTGAAGCAAGCGACGCACAGTCACCCACTTGCAGGATTCCGGCATATGTTTTACTCAATTGAGATATACGGATCTTAGTTAGTTGCGAGAGCGACAAGTGCCGTTAAGATCTAGAACACGACACATCGGTGCACCTTCTCAAGATTGTAGGAAGGCAGCATGGAGAAGAGTACATCCAGCAATACAGATGACCCCACAGAAATGCAGCAACCAGATATACCAAAGGTATCCAGCGCCGATGGCACGGTGGAGCCCAGAAAACCAATGGCTCTACCACCAAGGGAAGCAATGCCACCCCCTCCACCGCGCTTCGATGCTGCAAAGGCGAGCAGCGAGAATGATGGCGGATTCCGAATGCCAGAGGCGCCCTCAGCCTCCTCTTCTGGGAAGCAAGGCACCATGAAGTCCAATGGCCAGCCCTTCAGGGCCCCTCCTCCCAAATTCCAGAGCAGAGGAGCAGCACATGGCAGCACAGTGGAGCCCTCTAATGGGCAGGTTGCTGACGACCGCCCGGCCATCAAGCCAAGGAGCTCTGAGGGTGCGCTGGCCCGTGGCTCTTTCTCTTCGGCAGAGTCCCAGTGTAGACAAAAGCCCTGATCAGACTGCCTGCATCCGATTTAAAATCTAAAGAACAGTAAAACGTGAGACTTATGCATGCTGATATGATTGTGCTTGTCTGCAGAGGAGAGGGCGCGAATGGCGGCACTGACGGCTGCCCGCAGTGCTGCAGCAAGTGTCACCCCGGGCCAGAGGGAGAAGGCAATTGCAGAAGCAGCCTCTGCGGTGCGATACACAATATCACGTCAATGCAGTTGTCGATGCAACCACCTCATGTATTATGTTCATGATCATGCATGATGCCACATACTGCCTGGGAGCGCCGAAGAGCGAGTGTATTATTCTGCAAGACACATGCCACACTGCCACGATTGCTCATCATCCGCTCAGCGCTGTGCCAAGAATGCAAGTGCTCGCCAGTGCTGTGAGGTTATTAACTCAGCGCTCGCCATATTATTTCCTTAAAGGCAAGCTTTCATGGCATACATGAGGGCCGAGGTGGCAGCTTCATCCCAGATGGTGGCATGGCGCAGGTTTACACAGCGACGAGGGACAGCGAGCGGGCAGCCAGGGAGGCGCAGGAAACAGCGCCTGATCAGGCGGCAGGGGGGACCTCAGGAGAGAACGCCGTTGGCTCCGAGGCAGGCCCCCCGCGCGAGGCCCCCACCTACGAGCCACCGCAGTGGTCCGGCGTGCCGCAAGGGTGCGCAGTTTTGCTCAGACACCATGTCATGAATTGGCTTGACAAAATTTATTACAATGCACTGCTGCACTGCAGCCACTAGCCTGCAGCTCAAATGAGCGCAAGTATTGTCTTTTGGATGCACTGTACCCTCATGGATGTGAGGGTGGAAAGTCTAAGATTCACAGATTGTCTGCACATCTCAACCATGCTAATATATAGCGGAACGGACAAGTGGTGTCTTTTTCTGCCTGCAACCTGCTCAAGCATGTTGTCATACACGTTGACATGTGTGCTGGTGTGTGCGCCAGGCTGGACTACTCGCTGGAGGTTATGAAGGCCGGCCAGATCATCGAGACGCGCGCCGTTGCCGACAAGGCATTCTTCACCTTTGGCCGGTCCCCCGGCTGCGATTTTTTGCTGGAGCATCCTTCAGCCTCGCGCCTGCACGCCGTGCTTCAGTACCGGAGCTCCGACGGCCGCGCATTCCTTTATGATGCCGGCAGCGCGCACGGCACCTTCGTGAACAAGAAGCAGCTCAAGCCCAAGGCCCACATGGCGCTGCGGTGAGTAGCTTTGCATGGGCATCTTCAAATCATTGCTGCAGCAGTACTTTCCTGGAATTGTGTGTTCGCTGTGCTTGCATGCAGCTCTTGTGATCAATGAGTGGGCGGCTGATTGTGCATGAGGACTCTCTTTGTGTGAAAATGCGGAGAGGAGCTTGCTTTGTTGTCGAGAGTCAAGCAGCACAAGCTCGTGCAAACCTATTATTTCCGAGCACCGGGACAAGTGGCATGGCTACAAAGAGTTCATGTGAGTTCCTTGGGTGATCACACAATGGGACGACAAGGGTCCATACGGAAGCTCAAAGGGTTCACTGCTCTTGCGCAGGGTGGGGGACATATTCAAATTCGGCCGCAGCACGCGCATGTACATCCTGGGCGGCCCAGAAGAGCTGCGCCCGGAGGAGGGCCTTACCAGGGACCAGCGCAGAACCGCCGCCCTGCTCGAGGTGTTCAACTCGACTCTTTGCATGCACCTCATTGGCGTCTTGCAAGGGATGTTTTAAAGATGCAATGAGAGCCAGTCATGGGTGACATGCTGCTGCTGCGGGTTCAGCTCAATCTTGTACGTTCCTAGTCCAAAGTGCCCTGACCAGCAGCAACAGCCTTTTGAGGGCCGCACCGTGGTGCAACTTAATGCTGTCGGTTCAGTTGGTCGGTATGCAGGCGCTGTACAGTACACACATATGCTGGCCCACTGAGCTGGCGGCAATCGATTGTATCGAGGCAGTGCCTGTGCTCGATAGGACAGCTCCGACACTCACTGGATATTGCTGTATTGAGCTGGCACCAGCACATGCATACCGTGCACGCCACGCTGACTTGCTGCCCTGCGGTGTTGGTCTCCGGTTGCACCAGGATGCCGCTGTTGCATGGGATATTTACGGGTTATGATTACATTCCCTCAATGCATGTGCCTTTTCTGAGTGGCTGCTGGGGGAATTGCCGCAGGCAAAGGAAGCGAGGAAGATCCGGGAGCAGCAAGTTGCAAAGGCGCAGATGGACGCTGCGAGGTCGGGCGGTGTCTCCTGGGGCTTTGGCGAGGACGCAGTGGACGATGAAGATGAGGATGGTGAGCCCTTTGAGAAAGCATATGACAGAACAGTGCATCTCCTTTCCTTTTGGCAGAACATTGCATGCAATGCGTGGGTCTGATGCTTGAGTTGCAGCACCCTGCACCCACGGAACCCAGTGTCCTGTGATATATAAAGGTGCCTGAGACACAATGAAGGGTTTTATGGACATTCCTGGCTGCATTAGCAATCTGTTGGAAGACAAGCAGCAGATCAAATGCCTGTTGCAGAAAGATGACTGAGAAATGCGTTCTGTGCAGGTGTGGGCGGAGGCAACGCCGTCGACTGGCGCGCGTACGTGCAGAGCCACAGCCTGACAGACAAGCAGCAGAAGCTGGCGGACAAGATCCGCAAGCGCGAGGCGCGCAGCACCAACCTCCAACGCGAGCTCGACAAGATTCGGGTGCGGCGCGCCCTCATGCAGTGTTGTCTATATTGCTCTGGCCATCAATAACCAAATGACCTCTACATGGGGCACCCTTTCACAGCATGCATAGCAGGTATGTGTAAAGGTCAGGCCTGGCCCGGCAAAGGGGCACTACAGACACGTGAGCATCGAGAGGCAGGACATATTTGCGTACCATCCGGGTGCTAGATTTGTTGGCGATTTGTTGTGTGTTGCTTTGGCTCCTGCAAGAAATTATATGGGTCCAGAGCGTGTCAGTGCTTCCCTCTACAGAAGCACAGACAGACGCAGGTTGAGCCTGATTAGAAGGAGAGGAATTTTGCGGTAGGGGAACGGCAGCGGGGATCTGGCAGAGCTTGCCATTCCACAAAGAGATACCTTAGCAGAGAAGGCATGCGCTAGCTCAGTGCCGAACAGCAGGCATCAAGAGATCTGCCTGCTGCTCGCCCAAGAGTGGTAATCAGTAGCAACAGGGTACTGCAAACTAAGTCCAGAGTGTCCTAATAGCAGTTTGATGACGTTGATGCTTCGATGCAGGCAAAGCAGACGGCTATGGAAGAGCTGACAGCGGGGCAGGCAGCCGTGCTGGTGCGAAACGAGCAGGACATCGACCGCACGACCGAAGAACTAGAGGAACTCGAAGACACCCTCAACGAGTCCATCGCCGACTCCATGCGCGGCGCCCGGCAGAAAGCCGCCGGAGAGGAACCCCAGAAGAAAAAGAAGAGGTGGGCTGCTCACATGTCTCGTCCTCATTTCTTGCTGGCAGGGCCTCAAGGGTCAGGACATTATGAAGCCGCAATCCATCTACCCAGGTCGCCTTGGGTCAGGCAATGCCTTGCTGCATGGGAAGTGACAACAACCCGTCGAAGGTTGTGCGTTGTTCTTGTGTATTTGACACGACAGGCAGGTTGAAATGAGCTGTAAAGATCGATGTCAAGGTACGTGTCATGCTCGGTCCTCTCAGAAAAGAAGCATGCAAGAGGAAAGAGAGCAGCTTTGCTATTCAAGCGATTCAGAGCGCAATGTCATTTTACTTTCTGTTTGAGCATCCGCAACCACTGAAGCTCCCAGTCTTGCAAGAATGCGGCAAGTGCTTGTCCAGGCTCCTTTGCATCACCGTACACAAGGCTTTGGTGTGCTCTGGAGGTGAACATGGTCTGCAAGGTCTGAAAGGGTCTGCAAGGAGGTGACGCAGCCGTGTCGGGGCTTGCAGGAAGAAGAGGGATCCAGAGGACGAGGAGGCGCTGTTGGCAAGCAGCAGCGAGGACGAGTTCTACGACCGCACCGAGGGCGGCCGACGCCAGAAGCGCGGCAAAGGCGGCCCGGCCGCGCAGGACGCCGCCTCGCTCTACGGCAAGAAGGTGGGCCCTGCCCCACAGATTCTACATTTCTGGTTTTGAGGGAGAATCCGCAAGTTCCCCAGCGCACCTTGATTGAGCAGTCCAAAATCCATCAATGAGGCGTCTGCCAGTCGCTGACCTATTCATGATGGCTCTCAACCGGTGCTGCTTGCGTGTTGGTTGGTGTTGGAACAGCGCGGGCAAAGGACTTTGTTTCCTGGGTGGCGCTTGTCCTCTTAAGGGTTGAGATGTTGTTGAAGACATGCGTACAGCTGCCATAGAAGCACCCGTATAGCTGTCAAGACTGCTGAGTAGTCTGTGTGGAGATATTTCAAGGGTCTCAGTTGTACGGCGCAAGTATACTGTGGGTGACCAGGCCAGCCTGCCTCCCTCACTTGGCCTGAATTGCCTGACGCAGACTCATGCAGAGTTCATAACTGACGCACCCTTTTTGCTGGCATGCAGGAAGCGCTGCTGGCAGAAAGGCGCAAGCTAGAGGAAGCAATTGCGAAGGAGCTGAAGGGGAAGGCTGCAGCAGCTCCGGCGTGGGAGGGGCTGGAAGAAGCTTCAGCGGCAGCTGTCAGCAGCGAGGCAGCTGCCGGCGGTGCGGAAGCTGGCGAGGAAAATGGCGCAGAAGCCGGCGTGGACGCCCTCGACGCTTTCATGAGCAATGTTGAGACCCAGATCGAGCAGGACAAGGTGGGTTTCCCTCCCCACTGCTCCCACCCTCTTACTTGCTGTGCTGCCCCCGTCTTTATTGGGCTCAAGGGTCATGCTTTGAGCATGTAAAGCACCAGCTGCTCTTGGCAGGGCAGGAATGGGGTCACCTGTGTCTTGATTCAGATCTGCTGCAGTTGCCAACAAAGCTGTTGTTGATCCTGATGCTACCCAGCAATGGGTCCTCCTTCCAATCTGTCACATTTCCCTTTGAGGCTGGTATCATTGTCCTGCTGCCCTCTTTTGGAGTCCTATGCCTCGCTAATAGACAAAAGGGTTCCTGTCACAGGTGTTGTATGAAGTTCTCTGAGAATTATGACAATCTGCGCTGGCAGGTGGGGGCGCTGCGGAGGGAGGTGGCGCAGATAGACAAGCAGGTGGCGGACGCAGAGCGGCTGCTCAAACTGGCGGATCCCGATGGGTACTACAGGGAGGGAACGCGCGCAGCCGAGGCCGCCAAGGCCAAGGGGATCAAGGCGATGGAGGTAGAGAAGAAGCGACGCGAGGCCGAGGAGAGACAAAGCCGCGAACGCCTGGTGCGCTGGCTTTTTCTGCAAGTGCTGCTTCAGGAATACTTCCTATAGCATGGCAGCAATTTTTCAGTAAATTGACTATACAGGGATGGGTTAGACATTTCAGAATGCTAGCTCTGCATTTGCCCGGGCCTTTTCATTTGCAAGCAGCAGCAGCAGCGTCCCTGAGTATTCCTGCAAGGAATCATAGCTGGCATATTTCATTGAGGTAGTAGCATCAGCATAATGCAATGGCTTCCCAGTGCTTGCATAGACAGATTGACCTCCATCCGACAGGGATCTGATTTGTGGCTGTGCCAACGCTTGCAGGCAGCCAAGGCGCAGGAGAGTGCCTTCGTCCCAGAGGTCGAAGAAGACGATGACATGCCAGCAGCAGCGCCTGATCAGGCCCAGGTCCCCTCCATGCCAGATCAGGCCGCGGGCAGAGTCCAACCCGACACCGGTCCCCCCGCGCCGGCTCCACTGCCAGCGACTTCGGTGGCGGCGGGTGGGGGTCCGGCCGGGGGGACTGAAACCGCGCCGGAGCCGCCGCAGCCGGCGGCAGAGGCGAGCACGCTGCACCGGCTTGCGGCTGAGTCGGCGAGCGCCGGGAGCTTCGGGCTGCAGGTATTTATGCCTCCTATCTGGCTGTGGCCTCATCTATAGACCTTCTGTGCAGCAGATGCCTTTGCCAAAGTCAGGCTCAGGATGTTTTTATTGTTTTGGGGATGGGCCCAACTTGCACCTGCTGTGCTCCAATGTCTGAGTGTGGCTGAACCTCGTGCCAGAATCACCACAAAAGCGGCATAATAAGAGCCGGTCTAAAATACCTCTGTCTCATGGGAGCTCATCCAGCCAATGTTTGAGCGGCGACTAGCAGGGATTTACTGAATACGAGAATAATCGCAACACAAACACAGCCAAACAATGTTTCCTATCCCGTATCACCAGAGAACTGAGGGTGGATGTTGCGCCAGGTGCGCAAGCGGCCTGAGGGGCTGCTTAGCCGGGACGAACTGCGCGCGCAAGCGGCTGCGGCTGCCAGGAAACAGGCCGGGGGTGCCGCGGAGGGATCGCAGCAGACTGGCCTGCTCGCCAGCCTGGCACTGCTGCAGCGGGGGGGCCGCCCCTCGGACGGGGAGGACCTGGCAGAGGATAATCCTGTGGGAGATCTTGCTGTTGGGGAAAATGGGAGTGCGACAGCGCCGCAGTGGCAGCCGCCTCAGGGGCAGAAGGGGGACGGCCGGACGAAACTGAATGATGCCTTGGGTTACTGAAGATCATCTTAGAGGCATTGGACGTGTGATGAGCGTGTGAGTGGCGCCATGGGATTCCTTCGCATTGCGGCACGGGGAGAGTAAGTACTTGGCCCACTCCGCAGCCAGGGGGAACGCATGCAGAATGCTTATGGTTGCTTCTAAGGACAGTCAATTACTCATTGAACATCACTTGTTCACAGTCTGTATGGTACCGGGAGACATAGATTGACAAAAACAACAGCTAGCCATACAATCTGGGCTGACATACAAATTAAACAAGGTGCCTGCAGAGGAAGACCCCAGATTGAGCAATACTGCAGGTGTCTTCTTGCTCATGTGACACTATTATGTTGCTGCTGCAATGTGACACTATCATGTTGCTGCTGCATTTGTGGCGGTTTTGCCCAGACTAGGGAACATAATTTAATGGCACACTTAGGTCTGTTGATATCTCTCTGCGGGCCCGTGTTTGGGCCGCCAATTCTTCGTCAAGCTCTTTGATTCTTGCTTGCGCGGCCACACGGACCAAGCTCGTTCAGCCCATATTTGGAAAGCCAATCATTGCATCATGATGATGCTGATGATACCATCCAGCCAAATATATGCAAGAGGTACGTATACGGTAGCTAGGAAAAAGACCCTAATCGGCTTGATTCTCTCAGTCACAGAGGACATTCAAAGCCAATTATGAAGTCCATATGTTACTTTGGCACGAGAAACGGCGATTTAGGCAAGAGCCTCAATAAACGTGAGACATGCTCGACCTCCAGGTTGTAATGGAGACAACCTCGTTCGGAGGATTACAGATAAAGTTACTAATATTACTAACATCCCAGAGCTTGCATTGGAAACTGCCCTTGCCTGGGCTCAGAAATTTGTGGATTGAGTAAAGTACTGTACATCGGTTGATTACAGTCTGGTAAATTGCTGGAGACGATTGTGATTGCGTGCAAGCACGTACGGCTTCCAGATTGCACACAGCCCAGACGATTCTGGCGGTTCAAAAGCCTTTGGCTCTAGAAGGCACATGGTGCGTGCACACGTTGATAAGTCATGATATTTATTTGGATATCTGTTTAATTCCTGTATGTGATGTGCATTGGCAAATTTTCGCTATGTTCTCTGTCCACATCACTACTGTTTAGACTTTATGTGAAACGTCACATCCAGTGAGGCTCAATGTGTTGATTCTAATGATGGACGTCATTAATGTTGTTTGCTGCAGGCAGTGGAAGATTGGTACAAGCAGGTGCGTTATATTCACCTGGGTAGCACAGATTGGGCTGATTTGGATGGTGGCCGACAGCAGTCAGCAAGGATGGCATCATCAACGATACTCAAATATTCAGTCGCAGTGTTTTTACTGAGTACTCACTGGTTTGCGCAGCTTCCTGTCGTCACCAGACTGTACGTCACGTCATGTTTCCTTGTAACAGCAGCTTGTGCCCTCGAGGTGCGCTTGGTCTCTGTTCTTATTGATGAACGCGAGGTGCTGATTATGATAGAAAGAAAAGAAGCTGATGGTGCCACGATCGAGGCTATGGATCATGCTCTGTCCTGACGCAGATCATCACCCCCTTCAACATATACTTCAACGCGAGGCTCATCTACCAGAAATTGGAACTCTGGCGACTACTAACAAACTTCCTATTTTTTGGCAGCCTAGGTAAGCTGGAATTAATTGATGCTGGCCAACTGCACATCAAGTTCTGCTTGAAGACCATGAAGTGCCTTTGACAGGGGTGTGTGCTGCTTTCGCGCAGGTCTTGACTTTGTATTCCACATGTTCTTCCTCATAAAGTACAGCAAGTCTCTGGAGGAGGAGTCATTTCGAGGGCGCAGCGCAGACTTCTTGTGGATGCTCCTATTTGGTATGTGTAGGGCTGTCGCTCTCATGTTTCTGACAGGCATCCCACACATTGGTTGCAATTCAAAGCATGCTAGATCTGCACTCAAATGACCTGGGGAGCTGTGGTGCTGTGGGATGTGTAAAAAGAAAATTCAACTGCTTGCAGGTGCCGGTTTGCTGCTGGTGATTGCTCCCTTTGTGAACATCCAATTTCTGGGCTCGTCATTGACTTTTATGATGGTGAGCTCCACTGCTCTGATCCAGCCTCAGCACACTCTCTGTGCCCGCAATGGAACTATGCATGCCATCTGCAAAAGCCAGACTTTGACTGACATTGCCTGAGGATGCATGCCTCCTGCTTGCACCTGTTCTCTCACAATGCATGCATCCTGTTGCTTAATAAAAGACCTGCGCTATAGCCACTTCTCCCCGCGCCAGGATAGACGATGACCCTTTCCTGGAGCAAGTGTAATAAAAAAAATGGGATGGAAGAACTCAGTATCGCTTGCTCCAACTTGAGCAATGGTTGGTGCGCAGGTGTATGTGTGGGGGAGGCGGCATCCGTATGTGAACCTGAGCTTTCTGGGGATCTTCAATTTCACAGCGCCCTACCTGCCCTGGGTGCTGCTGGCGTTCTCTGTTACCCTGCGCAGCAACGCAGCTGTGGACCTGCTCGGCATCGTGGCAGGTCAGCTCATCATTCCCAGCCTCAAAACCTGGCAGTGAATCTGAGATTGTGGGCCTGTAGAGGACAGCTGTGAGTTACCATGGTGTACAAAAGAGAGTTTGCTGTATCAGAGCAGACGTTCTGGCATTACCCCAGTTGCAGGCAATGCAGTCTGTGGCTGGAAATGGAAAGAAGCGGAGCACAGTCAGACTGGCCATGGTGTTGCACATGCACATGTCGTGCACATTGCAGTAGGCTTTTGCTCTGATGAGATTTTAGAGCTCAGCAGGTCAGAAAAAGCCAAGATCAGTGTCAGAGGGGCAGATATTAGGAAGAGATGCAGGATGTGACTGGCATGCCGGGTGCAGGGCACTGCTACTACTTCCTGGAGGATGTGTATCCGCGCATGACCGGGCGGCGGCCGCTGCGGACGCCGGGGCTGGTCAAGGCTTTGTTCCCTGGGGACGAGGGTGTGCGCATTGCGCGGACGGCGCCGGCCGCGGCCGCGCCGCATGCTTTCCCGGCCCCCGGCGTCGTGCCGCCACCCGGGCAGGATCCCCGCTGATGTCAGCACGCCCAGTCAGCACGTGTCCATAAATTTCTCTGGCCCTGCGCACAGTATGCCAGGCAGCTTTGTATCTGTGTGGGCCGATGCAGCACCCCTAGAGAGCGCTCTATAGCACCCTGATCAGATCTGTGAGAGGATCACCTTATCAGCAGTATGCCATGGCCAAGACAATGGATGTTAAGGGGAAATTGTATTCAGGCATTATGTCCGGACAGGGCGAGGGCAGAGATGTGCAACAAGGAGGCTGACTCTGGCGCAAAACAGATCAGGCGAGAGTGACTGTGTGAGAGGTTGTTTCTTTCTGGTGATGGGCTGTCATTTGTCACCCTCGAGAGCCAGATGCAGGCTGCAGCGAGCATTGTTCCATACTGGAGAGAGCTCTCAAGCCCGTGGCCGCGGCCGCGATGTGCAGACACTGTGTGTGCTGTGTAAAATAGTATGTGCTGGTCATCCAGCGGCATGTGCAGGGTGTGTTCTCATTCTTTGTAGCGCCTGTATTCATCATTCCGAGAGACCATGATAGCCGTTGTGATGGCATGGCTAATGAATTCTATTTTTTCTAAATCAGAGGGGTCCCTCTCCCAACGCCAGGTGCAAGAAGACTTGATTAGCCCTTGCATGCAAGCGACGGGTTCCCTCCATGGAGCCAGAGGCCCTCCAGGTTTATCACTAGCTATAGCGTGCCGCATCGATGCATCTGCAGCATGTGCAGCGCAAGCCTATCGGCCATGGTAGATTAACGGAAAGCCTGTGCATATCGGCCCCCGAGTTTCGGCTGCAGACGGACCTGTGTATGCCCTGTGGCCCTCTGGGCTCTGGGTTCGCCACTCATACAGATTACTATTATTATTATCAACTAATGTGACATGCAAGAAAACCCTCAATATGCTTTCTTGGACATGAGGCCGTTTCCGGCACAAGGTCCAGGACCTTGGTCCGCCAATTGGGATCTTTCTAGACACTTTCGGTTCGAGCCAAAACCGATCGCGAAGCTGCTTCAAGCACTTCTTGTGAAACCGAAAACCAGCACATCTCGAATACAAGCGTCATGGGTTGCGAGAAGTGTGCCGGCGGCTGCACCTGCGGTACGTCTCTCGTGCTGAGTCAATTCCTGAGTTTCCCACCTTTGACCCAGGATTATGAGATCAACTAAGCGGCTTAGCATCGTGCAATCTTTCATCTTATTCCTTCATTGTCCGTTGACGTTCTCGCTCAGCCGAGCAATCTGGGTTCTACTTCACTGTCTGACTCGGCAGGGTTCCCATCCTGGGCTACCTGCACTAGCCATGCTTGTCGTTGAACCAGAAAAACGAATTGTCACTTGCATAATAGTTTGTTGTTCGGAAAAGGTGTTGCTGCTGATAGGGTTTAGGATACTGAGGTCATTTGCCCAAAGCATGTCAACAAGGAACTTGGCACGTCTTGACTTAAGGAGAGGTGCTGGATAGCGTTACGTCTTCGGAAAATACTCAAAAGTCTGTGCAAATTGTTAAAAGATTGTCTTTGTGCCTGTCCAGGCGCCAGCTGCCAGTGTGCAGCTGATTGCCACTGCAAAACCTGCGGCAAGCCTGAGGACACCTGCGCCTCTTGTGCCAGCGGATGCACCTGCGGTAAGGCATCCCTGCATGGCTTCATGTGCTGTCATGCCTGCAGCCATCCCTTGCATATCTCCACACACCATCACTGGAGGATTCTTCTGTGAAGTTCAGCTTATAGTGCCAATCCACTGGTCTCCCATGCGAGCACCCCTTCACTGTTGGGCGTATTGATGAGGTACCCATGAGGCAGGTGACTGCCAGCCCAAGTAATCCTTATAATTCCCTCATGACTGCTGGTTGGACACTTTGAAAGCAGCAGGTGCCATAGGTCTGTTGATTTTTACTGCCAGCTTCTTGCTGCGCCTCTAAGGAACTTCTTGAGCAGAATTGAGCAGAGGGGTGTGACAAAAATCCTGAGAGGTGCTACATTTACAACTGCAGGTGAGAACTGCGCGTGTGGCCCCACATGTACCTGTGCCACATGTCCCAAGAAGAAGACCACTGCATGAGTACCTCTGGACACATCTGTAAAATATTTTCAAGCCCGCAGCAAGTCTGCATTCAGAGTTTGATGTTGAAGGTCCAATTTCTGTGCTGTGCTGTGCCAAAGCAAGACAGCCTTGAATGCATGAAATTTTCATGATGAAAAGTATGGGAATGGCAACTTGGGAGGACTTTTCCTTTTGTAGAGGCTATGCAGCAGAAAGAATTTACTATGATAGTCCGCTGTCAAGGGCTGCATGATGGCTATGCATGCAGAATACTGTCAGCCAACAATCTGCATGTCACCGGATTCCTTGTCTTGTATTTCTTGCTAAAATGCATGTGTGGTGTAATGACCTTTTGGAGAAGTGACTAAGCTCGTCCACATGATGTGATGACAGAGCCCGTCTGGCCCATAAGTTGGGATCCTGGATGGCCTTGCACGGGGAAGATGCAGCTGCAACTTTCTACTCTCGGTCTACACGATGAACTTTTCCTGATCTTCAGTATACTCTTGACATCAGTGCAAGCCAACTGACTGCCAGCTCAAGAAGGGTGACTCTCGTTTTGTGCCGCTGCATGCATGCAGTGTGCACTTTACTAGCAAGCACACATACAGGGCGGGAATCTGACACGTGTCTGCATGCATTATTATTATTATTATTATTATTAAACGCTTTTCCTGCCAAGAGGCAAGGTGCGTCCTGCTGACAAGCTGCAGTTGAAGGCTGCCATAATCCTACCCCTTGTTGGACTCGCCAGAT